>Ga0308167_1000625_pt1 | contig 57323 bp, 60 predicted proteins | sample PhyCR1_2_FD_202138 | JGI IMG/M metagenome (GOLD analysis project Ga0308167, IMG submission 202138) | Phyllosphere microbial communities from UC Gill Tract Community Farm, Albany, California, United States - DLSLRC.R1 | ecosystem: Host-associated > Plants > Phyllosphere > Unclassified | place... | reverse complement strand
CGTCCAGGCACGTCGGAAGGGAACCCATGCGCACTCTCGTCCTCAACGCCGGTTACGAGCCCCTCGCGGTGATCTCGTTCCGTCGGGCCCTCGTGCTGGTCATGAACCAGAAGGCCGCCATCGTCGCAGCGGACCTGGACCACCCGGTCACCGGCTCGACGTCCACCTACGACCGTCCGTCCGTCATCATCCTGACGCGCTACGTGCGCATCCCGCACTCCAGACTCGTGCCCGTCTCACGTCGCGGCGTCCTCCGTCGCGACGGCAACCGCTGCGCCTACTGCGACCGGCACGCAACGACGATCGACCACGTGCACCCGAAGTCACGTGGCGGGCAGGACTCGTGGGAGAACCTCGTCGCCTGCTGCCTGGCCTGCAACAACACGAAGGGCGACCGCACCCCGCAGGAGATGGGCTGGCGGCTGCGGTTCCGCCCGAAGGCGCCCCACGGTGCCTCGTGGGTGGTGCGCGGCATCGAGCGCCCGCAGGCGGAGTGGGACGAGTACCTGGTGGCGGCGTAGCCGCGACGGACAGGAGGCGCGGTGCGGGTCCGCACTCCTCCCTCGCTGGCTCGGTCGGCGCGCTCCGCGCAACGCTTCGCGTCGCCGCCCAGCGGAGCGCGCTCCCGTCCGTCGGGTGGTGCTGTCGGCCGTCGGGGTAGCGTCGGTTCCATGTCAGAGACGCCGTTCATCGACGACACGGTCATCGCCGACCTGCGCAGGAGACTCCGTGCGACCCGCTGGCCGGACACGCCCGCAGGTGTCGGCTGGTCGCTCGGGGTCGACCTCGACGAACTGCGACCGCTCGTCGAGTACTGGGCCGACGGCTTCGACTTCGACGCCCACCGTGCGGTGCTCGCCGCGCTGCCCTCGCGTCGGATCGTCGTCGACGGTGTGCGGATCCACCTCCTGCACGCCCGCACCCGCGAGGCCGGTGCGCTGCCGGTCCTGCTCGCGCACGGCTGGCCCGACTCCGGGTGGCGGTACCGCAAGGTCCTGCCGATGCTCGTCGAGGCCGGCTTCGACGTGGTCGTCCCCGACATGCCGGGCTACGGCTTCTCGGACAGCCCGCCGCAGCCGATCGACGCTCGCGCCGTCGCCGGGATGTGGGCGACCCTGATGTCCGACCTCGGACACGAACGGTTCGCGGTGTCCGGCGGTGACATCGGCACGCACGTCGCGCGGTACCTCGCGCTCGACCACCCCGACCGGGTCGTCGCCGTGCACCGCATCGACGGCGGGCTCGCCTGGCCCGGCCTCGACCCAACGGACCTGACCCCGGCGGAGCAGGAGTTCGTGGCAGCCACGGACCGGTGGCGGACGGCGGAGGGGGCGTACGCCATGCTCCACCGCACCAAACCACAGACCGCGGCCGTCGGGTTGAACGACTCACCGGCAGGCCTGGCCGCCTGGATCGTCGAGAAGCTCCGCTCCTGGAGCGACTGCGGCGGGGACCTCTGGTCGGTGTACACGCGGGACGAGGTCCTGACGCTGGTCACGGAGTACTGGGCGACCGGGACGATCGGCTCGTCGATGCGGATGTACCACGAGAACGCGGCGATCCCGGTCTCGCAACTGCGTCGCCGGGTCGAGGTCCCGTCCGGCTTCTCGATCTTCCCCGGGGACATCGTCCGGGCGCCGCGGGAGTGGCTCGAGCGCACGACCAACCTGGTGTACCACCACGAGCTCGAGCGGGGCGGGCACTTCGCCCCGTTCGAGGTCCCCGAGGTGTTCGTGGACGAGCTTCGCGGCTTCCTCGCGCCGTACCGACGCTAGAGTGGTGGCGCCAGCCTCTGTAGCTCAATGGAAGAGCAGTTCCGTCCTAAGGAAACGGTTGGGGGTTCGAGTCCCTCCAGGGGCACCAGGAGCCCAGTGGCCCGTGGGCCCGCGGCCCGGGCACGTCAGAGCGTGATCGTGCCGCCGTCGGGGAGCGTGACCAACTCGGTCCCGGTGAGCTGCTCGTGGAACCGCGCGAACGACTGCTTGCCCGCGTCGCTGAGCATCAGGTCGTGGATCTGCACCGCGCGCTCCGGGTGCACCGCCCGCACGAAGTCGACGAAGTCACCGAGCTTCGCCCACGGCCCCGAGGTCGGCACCAGGAGCGTCCGCACCGGTGTCGACGGCACGAAGTAGGCGTCACCCGGGTGGTAGACCTCGCCGTCGACCACGAAGCCGACGTTCGACATCGGCGGGACGTCGGGGTGGATCACGGCGTGGTTCCCGCCGACGGTCTCCACCCGGAAGCCCGCGGCCTCGAACACGTCGCCGGGGCTGACGGTGGCGACGCGTCCGTCGTGGTCGCCGAGCTCCGCGGTGACCGCCGCCGGCGCCCACACGCGCAGGTCGGGCTGCGCGTCGAGTGCCGATCCGAGGACCGCGGGGTCGACGTGGTCCGGGTGGTCGTGGGTGACGAGCACGGCGGTGGTGCCGGCGATCAGTTCGGCAGCGTTCGGCGTGTACGCACCGGGGTCGATGACGAGCGTCCGGTCACCGTCGGTGAGGACGACGGTCGCGTGGGTGTGCTTGGTGAGGTCCATGCCCCGAAGTGTACAGCCCACCTGTACAATCGGTCCGTGCGAGACGAGCGGTTGCCCTTCGGCCTGGACGAGGCAGGCCACCTCCGTCGCGCCATCGGGGAGAGCGTCCGCGCGATCCGACGCGGTGAGTCGATGGCCGACGGGCGTCTCGAGACCCTCGGCTTCCTCGCCCGGGACGGCGCGCAGAGCATCGCGTCACTGGCGCGGCTCCGTCGGGTCCGGCACCAGACCATGAGCACGGTGGTGGCGGACCTCGAGCGGCAGGGCCTGGTGGGGCGGACCCCCGACCCGGACGACGCGCGGGGTGTGCTCGTCACGATCACGCCGGCCGGTGACGCCGTCGTGCAGGAGTCCCGGACGAGCCGTGCACGCCGCATGCTCGCCGCGGCCGACGCTGCGCTCGACGAGGACGAACGGGCGACGCTGGTCCGGGCGGCGGCCGTCCTCGACAAGCTCGCCGCGGCACTGCGGGCGTCCGAGCCGGACTGAGAGCCCGTCCGGGGTCGCGGTGGCAACACGTGGCAACACCGGGCACCGCGTCGGGGATGGTCGTGGACTGGACGGCATGACGAGCATCGGAGTCGTCACCGCACCCGAGTACCTGGACGCTGTGCGGGCGAGTGGGGCGGACCACGTGGAACCCGCGGTCGTCGGCGGGCTGCTGGTCCAGCGTGACGGGTCGTGGGTGCGGAGCGACGGGTACGGCCCGGAGCCGTACCCGTCCTTCGCGCTCCTCTTCCCCGCCACGGTCCCGCTCTCGGACCCCCGTACGGGCCCCGACCTCGTCCGTCGGTGGCTGGACCTCGCGCTGCCCGTGATCGCGTCGACCGCACAGCCGGGCGCCCGGGTCGTGCTCGGGTCCGGAGCGGCCCGCCGCGTGCCCGGTGGTGTCGATCCGACGGCCGCCGCCGAGCGGTTCGCCGAGGTCCTCGCGTCCACGCGCGACCGGGCCGCCGAACACGGTCTGCGCATCGTGCTCGAGCCGCTGCACCGCGGGGAGACCGACCTGGTGAACAGCATCGGTGAGGCGGTCCGGTTCCTCGACACCCACGGCATCGAGGGGGTTGACGTCGTCGCCGACCTGTTCCACGTCATGCGCGAGCAGGAGCCGCTCGAGGACGTCGCCCGGTACGCCCACCGGATCGGGCACGTGCACCTCGCCGACGGTGACCGGCGGTTCGTCGGCGCCGGTGGGTACCCGTGGCGGGCGTTCCTCGACGTGCTGCGCACCGCGGGGTACGGGGGAGCCGTCTCGCTCGAGTGCCGCTGGGGTGCGGACGTCGCGGGCGAGCTCCGGACGTCGCTCCGGCTCGTGCGGGAGCACCTGTCGACGAGCGCGGTCGCCCCAGCGACCACGTGACGGACGGGAGGAGCGGTGCGGGCCCGCACCGCTCCTCCCGTCCGGTCGTCGGGTCGTCAGACCGCGGCCGGTTCCTCGAGCGTCGCCTCCGCCCGCTCGACGCTGCCCTCGGCGAGGCCCCGCGCGATCCGGCCCCGGGTGGCCGCCCACAGGACGAGCGCGGCGAGGAACACGAGCACCTCGGTGACCGTGAGCGCCCAGATGATGCCCGCGAGTCCGAACCACAGGTTGCCGAGGATGACGATGGGGACGAAGAGGACCCCCTGCGCCATCGAGAGCACCATCGCGGGGGCGATCATGCCGGTGGCCTGGAACAGCGAGGTGAGCAGTCCCGTGAAGCCGTTCACGATCGTGGCGACGAGCTGCGCGGTGAGGATCGTCAGGCCGATCGCCAGTACCGAGTGGTCACCCGAGAACACCGTGAAGACCTGCTCGCGGAACACGAACACCGTGCCCGAGAACACCAGGACGATCGTGCCGACGGTGAGTGCAGCACCCCGGAGCGCTGCGCGGAGCCGTGCCGCGTCGCCCTTCCCGAAGGCGTAGGCGAGCAGGGGCAGGACGCCGATCGTGACACCCATGACGAGGAACTCCGGGACCTGGGCGATGCGCACGGCGACCCCCATCGCGGCCAGGGGGTCGTCGCCGTACGCGGCAGCCAGGTTGTTCAGCACGAGCGTCGTCACGATGAGGAACCCGGACTGCAGGAGCTCACCGGCGCCGACCCCGAACACGCCGGTGACGATGTCCCGTCGGAGCGTGAACCACTTCGGCGCGAAGCTGACGTGCTCGCTGTTCCGCTGCAGCCACACGACCCAGTACACGATCGCCACGACGTTGCCCAGGCCGATCGCGAGCGCCGCACCCGCGACGCCCCAGTGCAGCACGAGGATGAAGAGCACGTCGAACACGAGGTTGCCGACCGTCGACAGGACCAGCCCGACCATCGCCTGCCGCGCGGCGCCCTCGGACCGGACGATCTGCTCGAGCGCGAACGAGGCGGCGAGCACCGGGACGAACGCCAGCATGACGGCGACGTAGGCGGTCGTGGCGGGGACCGCGTCCGCGTCGGCGCCGAGCACGGCGACCAACGGGTCCAGGAAGACGAGCCCGAGCGCGGCGAGGACGGCGCCGGTGACGACCGCACCCCAGAGGGCGAACGACGCCACGCGCTTGATGTCCTGCGCCTTCGCCGGGTCGTGCTCGGACGCGCCCAGCATGCGGGACACCAGCGCGCTGCCGCCGACGCCGAACACGCCGCCCACGGCCATGATGATGCCGAGGAGCGGGGTGCCGAAGGTGATCGCGGCGAGCAGGGCGGTGTCGTGCTGGGAGCCGATGAAGCCGGCGTTGACGACGTTGTAGACGGCGCTGACGACCATCGCCGCGGCCATCGGGACGCAGAGGTGCACGAGGGCGCGGGCGATGGGGGCTGCGGACAGGTACCAGCGGTTCCGGGCCGCGGTGGTCCCGGGGGTCGGGGTCTCGGTGGTGGCGCTCATGGTGGCCTCCTTCAGGCAGGGTGGAGCGCGCGTCGGTGGTGTGGACGCGCAGGGCAGGGTGGAGCGCGCGCCGGTGGTGTGGACGCGCAGGGCAGGGTGGAGCGCGCGTCGACGGTACGGACGCGTGGGGCAGGGTGGAGTGCGGGTCGGTGGTGTGGACGCACAGGGCAGGGCGAAGCGCGCGCCGACCGGGTCGGCGCGAGGGTGGGGGACCGGTCGGTGGTCGCCGACGCGGGGGCGACCGGGCGTCCCGTCCTCCGTGGTCGCCGGCCGGTCAGGCCCGGACGGTCACCGGGTGGGTTCCGGCAGCTCGGCGGTCACCCGACGCAGCAGGTCGTGCAGCGTGGCGCGTTCGTCGGCGTCGAGCGGTGCGAGCAGACGGTCGTCGAGGGCGTACATCGCGTCCTCGAACCCGGCGATGAGGGCGATCCCCTCGTCGGTGGCGTGGACCCGCTTGGTGCGTGCGTTGTCCGCGTCGGGTCGTCGTTCGACGAGGCCGCGTTTCTCGAGCCCCTGCAGCAGGCTCGAGACGCTCGCGGCACTGGTCCGGGTGATCGCGGCGATGTCGCGCTGGATCGCACCGGGAGAGCGCTGCAGGTACCCGAGCACGAACGCCTGCTCCTGGGTGAGGTCACGCTCCCGCACCCAGCCCTCGGCGGCCTTGCGCTGCGCCCATCCGATCCAGCGCATCAGCTGGAGCGGGGTGTCGGACTGCGGGGCACGCTGTGTCATGATCAGAACTCTAACCGTTAGAGATCAAACTATCAACCGGTCATCTCGATCGCCCTCGAACGGGGGTGCCGGGGTCGACGCGCTTCCTTGTACATTGCTCAGGTACCGAGCCGCCCAACCACCGGCTCGACGGTCCCCGGGCGCTGGCCGGGGACGGATCAGTGCGGAGACGACTCCGCGGGGGAGGAACACGGTGCACGACCACGACACCCACCCACTGGACCGTCGCGTCGGGCCGCCGCACGTCGAGCGGTTCCGGCTGACGCACACCCCCGGGGAGACGCTGGGGGTCGTGTGCACCTGCGCGATCGGCGTCGACCACGACAACACGATCCGGCCGGTCGGCGCGACCCCTGTGCGCTGACGCCCGTCGGCGCGATACTGGGGTGGTGCGTGAACTCCAAGCCGCCATCGCCGCGGACCTCAACGTCCAGCCGACCATCGACCCGCAGCAGGAGATCGACCGTCGCGTCGGGTTCCTGCGCGACTACCTGCTGACCACGGGGGCGAAGGGGTACCTGCTCGCCATCAGCGGTGGACAGGACTCCACCCTCGCCGGGCGGCTCACGCAGCTCGCGGTCGAGTCGCTCCGCGCCGAGGGGCACGCCGTCGAGTTCGTGACCGTCCGCATGCCCTACCGCGTCCAGGCAGACGAGGACGACGCGCAACTCGCCCTGCGCTTCATCGCCGCCGACCCCGGGATCACGGTCAACATCGAGCACGGCGTCGACGGGGTCGTGCAGGACACGCTGGCGTCCGGCGTCGAGCTGAGCGACTTCGTGAAGGGCAACGTCAAGGCCCGCATGCGCATGGTCGCGCAGTACGCGGTCGCCGGGCAGCGCGGGCTGCTCGTCATCGGCACGGACCACGCGGCCGAGGCCGTGACGGGCTTCTTCACGAAGTACGGTGACGGTGGTGTCGACCTCACCCCCCTCACCGGTCTGACGAAGAGCCAGGGGCGTCAGCTGCTCGAGCACCTCGGAGCGCCGGCCCGCCTGTACGAGAAGGCCCCGACGGCCGACCTGCTCGACGAGCTCCCCGGCCAGACGGACGAGGCGAACCTGGGCCTCACCTACGCCGAGATCGACGCCTACCTGCAGGGCCACGACGTCCCCGTCGAGGTCGCCGAGGCGATCGAGTCGCGCTACCGCGCGACCGAGCACAAGCGGCAGGTGCCGGCCTCGCCGTTCGACGACTGGTGGCGCCAGGGCGTGTAGCCGCCCGCTGAGCACGCACGGGAGGCGCGGTGCAGGTCCGACCTGCACCGCGCCTCCTGTGCGTCAGAGCGCTCTCCTAGGATGGTGAGCGCAGAACGACAGATACGGAATCCCGGCACGCGGTGTCCGGGTCCGCAAGGGGGAGACATGGAAGTCCTGTTCGCGCTCGGAGCCGTGCCGCTGGTCATCGTGGGGGTCATCGTCCTCGCGGTGATCGCGCTGGTGTACGCCAAGGTCGTGTACCGCAACGCCGGTGCCGACGAGGCACTCATCATCACCGGCAAGCGCTCGCGCAAGGTGAAGAACGCCGACGGCACCGAGACCGTCGAGTCCGGGATCAAGGTGGTCCTCGGCGCCGGCGTCCTGGTCCGGCCGTTCTTCGAGAAGGTCGCGAAGCTGTCACTCAGCTCGCGGGCGATCGACATCAACGTCAACGCGCAGGACTCCCGCGGCGTCACCATCGACGTCGAGGCGGTGGCGCTCGTCAAGGTCGGTGAGGCGGACGCCTCGATCCGGGCTGCCGCACAGCGGTTCCTCGGGCAGGAGAAGAAGATCGACGACTTCGCGCGCGAGGTCCTGTCGGGTTCGCTCCGTGCCTCGATCGGTGCCACGGACGTGTCGACGATCATCCGCAACCGCGATCAGCTGACCGTCGCGGTGCTCGACGTCGCCAAGGACGCGCTGCACAGCCAGGGCCTCGACGTCGACTCCTTCGAGATCAAGGGCATCTCGGACCGCAACGACTACATCAGCGACCTCGGTCGCGCCGAGCGCGCACGTGTCCGGCTCGAGGCGGAGAACGCCGAGGCCCAGGCCGACCGCGAAGCCCGCGAAGCCCGCGCCACAGCGGACCAGGCGATCGCCGAAGCCGAGAACGCCCTCGCCATCCGCCGGGCCGCCCTGCAGCTGGACGCCGACCGTGCGTCGGCCGAGGCAGCCGCTGCGGGGCCGCTCGCCCAGGCCCGCGCGTCGCAGGGTGTCGTCGAGCAGGAGCAGATCACGGCGCAGAAGCGCGCCGAACTCCGGCGCGCGGAACTCGAGTCCGAGGTCACCGCGGTCGCCGAGGCGAACGCACGGAAGACCCGCGTCGAGGCCGAGGCGGCTGCTGCCGCCCAGGTCGAGACCGCCCGAGCCCAGGCGGAGGCGCGTCGCATCAGCGCCGAGGCGATCGCGGCGGAGGCGCAGGCGGAAGCCGAGGCGCGCAAGCTCGCCGCCGACGCCTCGCGCGCCGAGGGCGAGGCCGCGGCCGACGCGATCCGCGCCAAGGGCCAGGCCGAGGCCGACGCGACCAAGGCGCAGGCGGACGCCCTCGCGCAGCACTCCGACGCGGTGCTCCGGGTCAAGGCGATCGAGACCCTGCCGAGCATCGCCCGTGAGCTCGCGGCTCCGATGGGCAACATCGACAAGCTCACCGTGGTGTCCTCGGACGGCGCCGGCGCCCTGTCGAAGAACGTCGTGAGCCAGTTCAGCGAGGTCGATGCACTGCTCGGCACGACCGCCGGGTTCACGCTGAGCGACATCGTCAAGAGCACGACGACCGGTCAGGCCGCGGCCCGTGCGGTCGCGCGCGAGCAGGCCCCGGAGCCGACCGAGTAGCGCTCGGCCGGCCCCTCGACGGGCGCGGTGGGGTCAGTCCTCGCCGCGCCCGTCGTCGTCCGGGCGTCCCGGCTCGCGGTGGTCCTGCTGGCCGCCGGCGTCCTCGCGGGTGCGGCGCGGGTCGTCCTCTCCGTGGCCGTCGTCGACGCCGTCCCGCTCCGCGGCCAGCCGCTGCTGCCAGACGACGCTGCGCGCGGCGCCCGCGAGGACGTCGTCGACACTGCTGCCGGAGCGAGCGGCGAGGGCACCGCTCAGGCCCGCCGTGAGCGTGCCGCCGGCCGCCGCGAGTCGCTCGACGACCTCCTCCTGCCGTGGGGTGAGGGGCTCGTCGACCAGGTCGTCGACGGTGTCGCGGATGTTCTCTTCGCTCGCGTCCAGCACGGCGTCGTCACCGGAGTGCAGCGCTGCTGCCTCCCCGACGACGACGAGTCCGAGGCGCGCGGCATCGTCTTCCGGACGGGGGCTGTCGTGCTCGTCGGTCATGCGGTGGACGGTACGCCGATGCCCGTCCGGGCTCGCTGGGTCTCGCGTCCCCCCGGGTTCAGGTGGTACGGGCGTCCCAGCGACGGAGCAGCCACTCACCGGCCGCGGTGCCCTCGCGCAGTTGGAAGTCCCGGATCGTGGGCATGTTCGGCGGCGGTGGTGCCGTCGCCTTCTCGAGGAACAGCCCGGCGAGCCCGGCGAGCACGGCGTCGACGTCCCCGGGCCGGACGTCACGGAACACGCGGTGGGTGCGGAGGTGCTGTTCCACGTCGGTGTCCTCACCGCGGACGAGTGCGTCGAGCAGGTACGTCAGCGGGTCGAGCCAGTGGGCGCCGACGCCTGCCCAGGGCCAGTCGATCACCCACACCAGGCCGTCACGGTCGACGAGCAGGTTGTCCGCTCGGCAGTCGAGGTGCACGAGGTGGTCCCCGTCGACGGCCGCGGCTGCACTCCGTGCGGCCTCGGCGAAGGTCGGTGCCGCGGCGGCGAGGTGCGCCGGGACGGGGTCGGGCAGGCCAGCGTCGACGAGACGGTCCCACGCCGCGAACTCGGGCGCGAGCTCGACCGGTGCCCGGGGGAGTCCGGAGAGCTCGGCTGGCACGAGGGGCAGTGTGTCGAGCGCGTCGAGCACCGCCGTCGTGTCCGCGTCGTCGGCGCCGGACCCCGGATGGCGTCCCTCGACGTCGTCGAGCACGAGGGCCACCCAGTCGTCGCCGTCGTGCGGCTCGTCGAGCACCGCGACGAGTGCCGGCGCCTGCACCCCCTCGGGCAGCTGCGCCATGACCGCTGCTTCGCGTCGGTGCATGCCGAAGCCGTCCGGGTTCCGCCCCCGCGAGATCGTCTTGACGAAGGCACGCCGACCGCCGGCGGTGACGACCCGGTCAGCGCTGCCGGGTGACCACCCCGCGACCTGGCTGGCAGCCGACACGACCGCGCCGCCGAGCACCCCCTCGATCCGCCCTCGCAGGCTCGCGGGTACGTCGGTCCAGTTCGTCCGCCCCATGCCGCCCGACCCTACGGCACGAGCGGATGCCCCGGAGGTGGCGCATGAGAGAACTTGCATGTTCGGCAAACCTGCTTGTGGTGTAAAGTTGCACAGTCTGCAAAACAGGCGCACCGATCACCCACCCCTGTGAGGAACGAATGTCCACTGCCACCGCACCGGTCGAGGTGCAGGGTGCACGACGGAGCGAACCGGCGAGCGCGCCGGGGAAGCCGATCATGTCGCACCGCCAGATCCTCCTCGTCATCTACGGCCTGATGGCCGGCATGTTCCTGTCCTCGCTCGACCAGACGATCGTCGGCACGGCCATCCGCACGATCGGTGACGACCTGCACGGACTGGACCAGCAGGCCTGGGTCACGACCGCGTACCTCATCGCGTCGACCATCACGACGCCGATCTACGGCAAGCTCTCCGACGTCTTCGGTCGCCGCCCGCTGTACATCTTCGGCATCACGGTGTTCATCCTCGGCTCGCTGCTGTCGACGTTCTCGACGTCGATGATCATGCTCGCCGGGTTCCGCGCCTTCCAGGGCATCGGCGCCGGGGCGCTCATGTCGCTCCCGCTGGCGATCATGGGCGACATCCTCGCCCCGCGCGAGCGTGCCAAGTACCAGGGCTACTTCCTCGCGGTCTTCGGCATCTCGAGTGTGATCGGCCCGCTGATCGGCGGCCTGTTCTCGGGTGCGGACCAGATCCTGTGGATCACCGGCTGGCGCTGGGTCTTCCTGGTGAACGTGCCGATCGGCATCGCCGCGCTCGTCATGGTCATCGCGTTCCTGCACCTGCCGAAGTTCGGTGACGCCAAGGTGAAGCCGCGCATCGACTGGTGGGGCGCGACCGCGGTCATCGTCACGCTCGTCCCGCTGCTCCTCGTGGCGGAGCAGGGCCGCACGTGGGGTTGGGGCTCCGCGGCCGCCGTCGCCTGCTACGTCACCGGCGCGGTCGGACTCGTCGCCTTCCTCGTCATCGAGACCCTGATGCGCGACGACGCGATCATCCCGCTCAAGCTGTTCCGCTCCGGCGTCTTCTCGATGGCCACGGTCCTCGGGTTCCTGGTCGGCTTCGCCATGTTCGGCGCGATGCTGACCATCCCGCTCTACCTGCAGATCGTCACCGGACTGACGCCGACGGAGTCCGGCTTCGCGACGCTCCCGATGATCGGCGGGCTCATGATCGCGTCCATCGCGTCCGGCCAGATCGTCGCCAAGACCGGCCGGTACCGGATCTTCCCGGTGATCGGCACGGCCCTGGTGTCCGTCGGCTACGTCGTCCTGACGTTCATGACGATCGACAAGCCGCTCTGGTTCCTCATGATCGGCATGTTCCTCATCGGGCTCGGGCTCGGGCAGCTCATGCAGAGCATCACGCTCGCGTCGCAGAACTCGGTGCAGCCGAAGGACATGGGCGTCGCGACGTCCTCGGCGACGTTCTTCCGTCAGATCGGCGGGACGCTCGGTACCGCAGTGCTCCTGTCGGTCCTGTTCTCGGTGATGCCGACGAACATCCTGCACGCGACGGCCGACCGGGCGAACCTCACCGCTGCGCTCGACGCCGCGCTCGACCCGACGATCGCCGGCGCGAAGGCGAACCAGGGTGTCATGGAGCAGATCTGGAACCCGATCGTCACCCCGATCGAGCAGCAGGTCCAGTCCGGTCTCGACACCGCGACCGAACGGGTGGATCAGGCCACCGCCGGCGCTCCGGAGCAGGTGCGCGCGCAGGCGCTCGCCGCGGCCGCGGAGGAGGCGCACGCCAGCGTGCAGGACGACCGACTCGTCGTGGACTGGTCGGACGACGCCCAGCGCACGTACTGGGTCGGTGAGCTCGTGCCCGAGCTGGCGAAGCAGATCGACACCGGTGCGGGGGACTCGGCCTCGTCGAGCAGCGAGACGAGCGACACGTCCTACCTCAACGGTGCGGACCCGGCGCTCACGAAGCCGTTCATGAGCGGCTTCAACGCCTCGGCCGTCACGGTCTACTGGGTCGGGTTCGCGGTCATCCTGCTCGCGTTCGTCCTGAGCTGGTTCTTCAAGGCACCGCCGCTCCGCAAGAGCTCGGCGCTGCAGGAGCAGGCCGACAACCAGGGGACCGCGGACGACCTCGAGCTCCAGGCCGTGCACGCTGCGGACGTCACGGGCTCGCCCACGGCTCCGGTGACAGGATCGATCCCGGTGCAGGGGCGTCGCTCGGGCGACTGAGTCGACGGCTTCCCCGCCGCACGTCGGACTGGAGGCGCGGTGCCAGCTGGCACCGCGCCTCCAGTCATCGGACCACTCGTCCGGCATTGTCTCGAAAACGCAGGACTGAAAGGACTTGACGCGCAAGACATCGGATGTTTTGATGGCCCTGTTCGGTCGACGGAGACCGGACAGGGCAGGAGACACGATGAGCCGCATCACCGGGTTGCACGTCCGGGACGTCCGGTTCCCCACCTCGCGGGAACACGACGGATCCGACGCCATGAACCCCGCCCCCGACTACTCCGCCGCCTACGTCGAGATCACCACCGACGCGCTCGACGCGCTGGTCGGCACCGGGTTCGTCTTCACCATCGGACGCGGGAACGAGGTGCAGGAGCGGGCGATCGCCGCACTCCGCGACCACGTCGTGGGTCGCGACGCCGAAGCGCTCCTCGCCGACATGGGCGGCACCTGGCGGGACCTGGTGCACGACTCCCAGCTCCGCTGGCTCGGCCCCGAGAAGGGCGTGATCCACATGGCGATCGGTGCCGTGGTGAACGCGCTCTGGGACCTCAAGGCCAAGCGTGCCGGACAGCCGCTGTGGGCGCTCCTCGCCGACATGAGCCCCGACGACCTCGTCGACCTCGTCGACTTCCGCTACCTCACCGACGCGATCACGCCGGCCGAGGCCCGCTCCCTGCTGCAGGACGCCGTCCCGCTCCGTGCCGGACGGCGCGCGCGCCTGGAACGCGAGGGGTACCCGGCGTACACGACCACGCCCGGCTGGCTGGGCTACGACGACGAGAAGCTCGCCCGCCTCTGCCGTGAGGCCGTCGACGAGGGCTTCGCCCAGATCAAGCTCAAGGTCGGCGGCGACGTCGACGAGGACGTGCGGCGGATGGGCATCGCCCGGCGGACGGTCGGTCCGGACATCCGCATCGCCGTCGACGCCAACCAGCGCTGGGACGTCGAGGACGCCGTCACCTGGGTGGACCGGCTGCGGGAGTTCGACGTCGCCTGGGTCGAGGAGCCGACCAGCCCCGACGACGTCCTCGCCCACGCCGAGATCGCCCGGCGCATCGCCCCGATCCCGGTCGCCACCGGCGAGCACATGGCCAACCGGGTGATCGCCAAGCAGCTCATCCAGGCGGGCGCGATGTCCGTCCTGCAGATCGACGCCACGCGGGTCGCCGGGGTGAACGAGAACATCGCGATCCTGCTCCTCGCCGCGAAGTACGGCGTCCGGGTGTGCCCGCACGCCGGCGGGGTCGGTCTCTGCGAGGCCGTGCAGCACCTGTCGATGTTCGACGCGGTCGCCCTGAGCGGTGACCTCGACACCCGCTGCATCGAGTTCGTCGACCACCTGCACGAGCACTTCGTGACCCCGGTCGACGTGCACGACGGCCGGTACTGGCCGCCGACCGCCCCCGGTGCCGGGACGGAGATGCTGGGCGTCTCCCTGGACACCTACGACTTCCCCGACGGACCGGCCTGGACCGTGGACACGGCAGCCCCGGCCCCGGTCCCCGACACGGCCCGCGTCGCCTGACGCACCACACCACACCCGATCACCACGACGAAGTGGAGACACCCATGCACCGCCGCCTCATCGCCGGGTTCGCCGCAGCAGCTGCCGCGACCCTCGTGCTCACCGGTTGTTCCGCCGGGAGCAGTGCCTCGGACAGCCAGTCCGAGGACGCCCTCACCTGGGCCATGTGGATCTCCGGCAAGGAGGACAAGGCCGCGTGGCAGAAGGTCGCCGACACCGTGCAGTCCGACGACGGCGTGGACGTCACGATCCAGGGCTCGCCGTTCAACGACTACTGGACGAAGCTCCGCACGCAGCTGTCCACCGGGACGGCACCCTGCATCGTCAGCATCCAGTCGCTCCGGGCCGCGAACTACACCGACGTCCTCGTGCCGATCGACGACCTCGCGAGCAAGGCCGGGCTGGACCTCGCCGAGTACGACCAGACCGCCCTCGACGGCATGAAGGTCGACGGCGACCTGTACGGGCTGCCCTACGACACCGGGCCCATGCTCATGTTCTACAACAAGGACCTGTTCGAGAAGGCGGGCGTCGACGAGCCGCAGCCCGGGTGGACGGTCGACGAGTTCGAGGCCGCGGCGAAGAAGATGAAGACCGCCGGCACGACGATGTACGGCACGACCGTCGAGGACATCCCGCTCGAGGCGCAGATCCTCGGCTACAACGGCGGACGGGTCATCGACGAGGACGGGAAGCTCGACGCGTCGAACCCCGAGTTCGCCGAGGGGCTCGACTGGATCGCCGGCCTCGTCGAGAAGGGCTACGCGACCCAGGCGAGCGCCGACGGTTCCGCCGACGACAACGCCTTCGTCTCCGGTGACGTCGCGATGTACAGCGACGGTCCGTGGTCGATCATCAGCCAGAAGGCGAAGGTGAAGTTCGACCTCGGCGTCACCACGATGCCGTCCGGCACCGACGGCCCCAGCTCCTACGCTGCCGGCTCCGGCTTCGGCATCTCGAAGCAGTGCAAGTACCCCGAGCAGGCGTTCGCGGCCATCCAGACGATGACCAGCGAGGACGTCCTCACCTCGCTCGCCGAGCAGGGACGGGCCTTCCCCGGCCGGAGCGCGGCGCAGCAGGCCTGGTACGACAACGCCGGCATCGACGGCGTGCAGGACACGCTCACGGCGGCGCTCGACAAGGCGACGCCGCTGCCCGGCAACAAGCAGAGCGACCAGCTCAGCCAGCTGTTCGCGCAGTACGGGCTGCAGGCGGTGAACGGACAGACCTCCGGCAAGGAGACCATGTCCTCCATCGCGAGCCAGCTGGACCAGTGACCGACTGGAGGCGCGGTGTCGACCGGCACCGCGCCTCCAGTCCGGCACACCCCCTGAACCACACCGGCGAACGACGAGGAGGTCGTCGCATGACCACCATCCAGGACCCACCCGCCGAAGCGGCGGTCCCCGCCGCCGCTCAGGCGGTCGCGACCGGCACGGCGACGCCGCGCCGGAAGGGCGGGGACGCCCCCGGTGTCGTCGGCCGACGCTCCTGGTGGGGTGCCGCGTTCGCCGCCCCGCACTCCATCGGCCTCGTCGTCTTCACGGCGTTCCCGATCATCGCCTCGCTCGTCGTCAGCTTCATGAACTGGCCGATGCTCGGCGAGCGTTCGTGGGCCGGGCTGGCGAACTACGAACGGCTCTTCACCGACCCGATCTTCCGGACCGTCACCTTCAACACGGTGGTGTTCGTGGTCCTGTACGTCCCGCTGAACCTCATCGTGTCGCTCGGGCTCGCCGCGTGGCTGACGCCGAAGATCAAGCACCGGCACGTGTTCCGGGTCCTGTTCTTCATCCCGACCGTCACCCCGATCGTCGCGAACGTCGTCGTGTGGCGCATGCTGTACCAGCCCGGCGGCGCCATCGACGCCACGCTGCAGTCGACCGTCGGGGTGAACGCGCCGAACTTCCTCGCCGACGACAAGTGGGCCATGCTCGCGGTCGTCGCGATGAGCGTCTGGCAGGGCTTCGGCTACAACATGCTCATCTTCTCGGCCGCGCTCGACTCGGTGCCGGAGAACCAGCTCGAGGCCGCGCAGCTGGACGGAGCGGGCGCCTGGCAGATGTTCTGGCGGATCAAGTTCCCGCTGATCTCGCCGTCGATCTTCTTCGCCACGATGATGACCCTCATCACGTCGTTCCAGGTGTTCGTCCAACCCTTCGTCCTGACGAAGGGCGGCCCCGGAACCGCGACCGAGACGCTCGTGCAGTACATCTACAACACGGGCTTCCAGACGCAGCAGCTCGGACTCGCGTCGGCCGGCGCCTGGGTGCTGTTCGTCATCATCCTCGGGATCACGGCCGTCCAGTTCCTCGGACAGAAGCGGTGGGTGCACTATGAGTGAGCTGACCCGGGCCCGGCCCGCGACCTCGGCGAACCGGACCGTCAACCCCCGGGCGCTGCCCCGCACGCACCGGCAGTCCGGACGGGTGCGCGGCATCGTCGGCTACGTCATGCTCTGCCTCGTCGCCCTGCTGTTCGTGTCGCCGCTCATCTACATGGTGGCGACCAGCCTCAAGCCGTCCGCCGACGTGTTCACCACCCCGCCGACCCTGTGGGGGTCGTCGATCGAGTGGGGCAACTACGTCCAGGCCTTCACCTACCTGCCGTTCGCGCGGTTCATCCTCAACGGCGTCTTCGTCGCCGCGGCGGGCACCGCGATCAACGTCGCGGTCGCCGTGCTCTCCGGCTACGCGTTCTCGCGGCTGCGGTGGCGTGGACGGAACGCGGTGTTCATCCTGTTCCTCGCCACGCTCATGATCCCGCAGGACGTGCTCGTCATCCCGATGTACGTGATGATGCAGGGCTTCGGCTGGGTCGACACGTTCCAGGCGCTCATCATCCCGTGGGCGTTCACGGCGCTCGGCGCGTTCCTGGTCCGGCAGTTCTTCCTCACCGTGCCGCAGGAGCTCGACGACGCTGCCCGGGTCGACGGCGCCGGGGCCATCCGCACGTTCTTCTCCGTGATGCTCCCGCTCGCCCGGCCGACGATGGCGGTGCTCGCCGTCTTCTCGTTCATCTCCTACTGGAACTCGTTCCTCTGGCCCCTCGTCGTCGTGAACGACGTCGAGGCGCGCGGCACCATCCCGCTCGGCCTGCAGCAGTTCTTCGGACAGCAGGGGTCGGAGTGGAACCTCGTGATGGCCGCCTCGGTGATCTCGATGCTCCCCACCGTGATCCTGCTCGTCCTGCTCCAGAAGCACCTCGTCAAGGGCATCGTCACCTCCGGCCTCGGCGGCCGGTAGCCCTTCCCCTCGTCCTCCCCTGAAAGGAACACTGGCCCCATGACCATCACCGCACCTGCAGCGCCGCAGACCGCGACCGACGCCTCCGGCCTGCCCGCCTGGTTCACCCACGACCGGTTCGGCATGTTCATCCACTGGGGGCTCTACGCCCTGCCCGCCCGTCACGAGTGGGTGAAGAACCGCGAGCGGATCACCGACGAGGCGTACCAGAAGTACTTCGACCACTTCGACCCGGACCTGTTCGACCCCGCCGACTGGGCCCGCCGCGCCCGCGAGGCCGGGATGAAGTACGTCGTGCTCACCACGAAGCACCACGAGGGGTTCGCGCTCTGGGACTCGAAGCTGACCGACTACAAGTCCACGAACACCCCGTTCGGTCGCGACATCGTCCGCGAGTTCGTCGACGCGGTCCGTGCCGAGGGCCTCCGGGTCGGGTTCTACCACTCCCTCATCGACTGGCACCACCCGGACTTCACGATCGACGGCGTGCACCCCCGGCGGGACGACGGCGCCGAGGCGATCGCTCGACTCAACGAGGGCCGGGACATGGCCCGCTACCGTTCCTACCTCCACGGTCAGGTGGAAGAGCTGCTGACCGACTACGGGCGCATCGACTACCTGTTCTACGACTTCTCCTACCGCGACAACGACCACGAGGACATCTGGGGCGGCAAGGGCCGCGACGACTGGGGTTCGGAAGAACTCATGGCGCTGACGAAGCGCCTGCAGCCCGGCATCATCGTCAACGACCGCCTCGACATCCCCGGCGACCTGGTCACCCCCGAGCAGTACCAGCCCGACAAGCCCATGGAGGTCGACGGCGTCCCGGTCCCGTGGGAGGCCTGCCAGACCCTCAACGGCTCCTGGGGCTACGACCGCGACAACCTCAACGTGAAGAGCGTCGACCTGCTCGTCCGGATGCTCGTCGACGGCGTCTCGAACAACGGGAACATGCTGCTCAACGTCGGGCCGACGGGTCGCGGCGAGTTCGACGGCGTCGCCCGTTCGGCGCTCGCCGGGATGGGCGCGTGGATGCACCAGCACGCGCGGTCGGTGTACGGCGCCGGTCCGTCGTCGTTCCGCGCCCCGGCCGGAACGGTCTACACGCAGCGAGGTGACCGGCTGTACCTGCACCTGTTCACGTGGCCCTTCGAGCACGTGCACCTGCCCGACCTCGCCGGCAAGGTCGAGTACGCACAGCTGCTGAACGACGCGTCCGAGATCCACTACCGCGAGATCCCGGAGGGCACGCGAGCACAGAACACCGGGCTCGGCGGCCAGCCGGCGGGCACCCTGACGCTCACACTGCCGATCGTCCGGCCCGACGTCGCCGTGCCGGTCGTCGAACTGTTCCTGCGCGACTGATGCAGCGCATCCTGTCGAGGACACGATTGCGGAGCGGGAGCGAGGCGGCGTACGAACGCGTACACGCCTCGATCCCGCCCGCGCTCGCGGCACGACTGCGCGACGCCGGCGTGCACGACTGGACGATCTGGCGGGACGGGCAGGACCTCGTCCACCTGATCGAGGTCGACGACTACCGGGCCATGCGCCGAGCGCTCGCGGACGACCCCGTGAACGCCGAGTGGCAGGCGGTCGTGAACCCGCTGCTCGAGGCCGACGACGACTACTCCGGGAACGACGACGGAGTGCCCCGCGTGTGGTCGCTCGCGGAGCAGGTGGACCGGTGATCGGCGGGCCCGCCCTCGACCTCGGACGCGGGCCGTTCTGGCTCGGCTGCGCGGGGATCGGCAACCTGCTGCGCGAGGTCGCCGAACCGGACGCGCGCGCCACGGTCGACGCCGCCTGGGACGCCGGGGTGCGTGGCTTCGACACGGCGCCGCACTACGGGCTCGGGCTGTCCGAGCGCCGCCTGGGGCGGGCCCTCGCCGGTCGGCCGCGGTCGTCCTACCTCGTGTCCACGAAGGTCGGGCGGCTGCTCGTGCCCGGGCCGGGGGACGGCACGGACGACGACGGCTTCGCGGTGCCGAACGACCTGGTCCGGCAGTGGGACCCGTCGGCGTCCGGCGTCCGGCGGTCGCTCGACGAGTCGCTCGGCCGGCTGGGGCTCGACCACGTGGACGTCGCGTACCTGCACGACCCGGACGTGTACGACCTGGCGGACGGGCTGGCCCGGGGCCTGCCGGCGCTCGCCGCGCTCCGGGACGAAGGGGCGGTGCGCGCGGTCGGGGTCGGGTCGAACTCGGTGTCCGCCCTGTCCGCGGCCGTCGACACCGGCCTGTGCGACGTCGTCATGCTCGCCGGCCGGTACACGCTCCTCGAGCAACCGGCGGCGGAGCTCGTGGCGCGGTGCGCGGAGCTCGGCGTCGCGGTCGTCGCGGTCGGTGTCTACAACTCGGGACTGCTCAGCACGCCGCGGCCGGTGGCGGGGACGACGTACGACTACGCCGCGGCGCCGGCGGACCTCGTCGAGCGGGCGAACGCGATCGCGGACGTCTGCGAGCGGCACGGGGTGACGCTGCCGGAGGCCGCGATCGCGTTCCCCCGACGGGCGGCGGCGGTCCGGGCGATCGCGCTCGGAGCGCAGTCCGCCGACCAGGTGCGGGTGAACGCGGCGCGCGCCGGGGTCACGGTCCCGGACGCCCTGTGGGACGACCTGCGCGCAGCAGGACTGCTCGCCGCCTGACGTCCGGGCGCCCCTCGGGCCTCGCGTCACTGGGCGTCGAACCACGGATCCGACGTCGAACCAGCCCCGCGGGGTGGTTCGACGTCGGATCCGTGGTTCCGCGTGCGCCGTCCGGCTAGCGGGTCTTCGCGCCGCGGCCCGCGAAGCGCGTGTAGATGAACAGCACGATGATCGCGCCGATGATCGAGCCGATGATGCCCGCCGGCTGGAAGAACCCGTCCATCGGGTCGTGCTGGAAGATCAGGAACCCCAGGAACCCGCCGACGAACGACCCGACGATGCCGAGCACGATCGTCATGAGGATCCCGATGTTCTGCTTGCCGGGGATGACCAACCGGGCGATCGCGCCGGCGATGAGTCCGATGATGATCAGGCTGATGATGAGACCGAACACGGTTTCCTCCTCGTGGGTTGTTGGACCGGCACCCGAGCCTGCACGGTCCTCCCTGCGAGGACTGCCGGGTTCAGTCGAGCGAACGGCGGAGCCAGCGCTCGACGCCCTCGACGTGCGACACGACGAGCGCCTGCACGAGCTGCGGGTCCCGACGCCGGATGGCCTCCACGATCGCGGCGTGCTCGTCGAGCGTGCGCTGGACCGAGCCGTTCTGCGTGAGCCCCCGCCACACCCGCACCCGCACGGTCTTGCTGGACAGGGCGTCGAGCAGACCGGAGAGGTACTGGTTGCCGCCGATGCGAGCGATGGTGGAGTGGAACTCGAGGTCGTGCGCGACGAGGTCCTCGACGCCCGTGTCCTCGCCGACCGACTGCATGAGCGCGTGCAGGTCCTCGATCTGCTGCTCCGAGGCCCGGGCGGTCGCGAGCACGGCGGACGCCGGCTCGAGGATCCGCCGGACCTCGAGCAGGTCGACGAGCGACCGGTCGTGGTGCATGTCCACGACGAACGAGACGGCCTCGAGCAGCACGGCCGGCTCCAGGCTCGTGACGTACGTGCCGTCACCGCGGCGGACGTCGAGCACCCGGATGAGCTCGAGCGCCTTCACCGCCTCGCGCAGGCTGTTCCGTGACAGTCCGAGCGACTCGCTGAGCTCCTTCTCGGGAGGGAGGCGCTGCCCCGGCCGCAGCTCGCCGCTCACGATCATCTGCTGGATGCGTGCGATCGCATCGTCGGTCAGCGACGCCACGTCACCACCTCCTGCTCCCGCCGCGCCGCCCACGCGGCGTGACCTCTCGACGATACCCGCGCCGCGCCTCCCGGCCGGGCGGACGACCCGGCGCTCACGCGGGACGGAGACGGAGTGCCTGCATGCCCCCGTCGACCGCGAGGTCCACGCCCGTCGTGGACCGGGCGAGCGGGCTCGTCAGGTACGCGACCGCCTCCGCGACCTCGTCCGGGGCGACGAGGCGTCCGTGCGGTTGGCGGGCCTCGAGTGCGGCGCGCTCGGCCGCCGGGTCGGGTGCGGAGGACAGGAGTCGACCGACCCAGGGGGTGTCCGCCGTGCCGGGGTTGACGGCGTTCACGCGGATGCCCTCACGGACGTGGTCCGCCGCCATGGCGCGCGTCAACGCGGCGATCGCGCCCTTGGTGGCGGAGTACAGCGCACGCTGGGGCAGACCGGCGGTCGCGGCGATCGAGCACGTGTTGACGATGCTCGCGGTGGCCGAGGAACGCAGGTGGGGGAGCGCGGCGCGGGAGACCCGGACGGCACCGAGGACGTTCACCTCGTACACGCGCCGCCACTCGTCGTCGGGGTTGTCCTCGACCGTCCCCTGCGCGCCGATGCCGGCGTTGTTCACGACGACGTCGAGGCCTCCGAGCTGCTCGACGGCCGACGCCACCGCGGCGCGGACCGAGTCGTCGGACGACACGTCGCAGTGCACCGACACGATGCCCGCTGCCGTCGCGGGCTGCAGGTCGAGCGCGGCCACCGACGCGCCCCGCTCCCGCAGGGCGGCGGCCACGGCGGCGCCGATGCCCGACGCTCCGCCCGTGACGATCGCGCGGAGTCCGTCGTGGGAGCCCATCAGGCCGCCCCCACCGTCTGCCGCTGCGAGCCCAGTCCCTCGGCGGCGAGCTCGACGACGTCACCGGCACGCAGGTAGGGCGCACCCGTGCCGAGCGCGACACCCGCCGGGGTCCCGGTGCTGATGACGTCGCCCGGGTGGAGCACCATGAACTGCGACAGGTAGCGCACGAGCTCGGCGGGCCCGAACACCATGTCGGCAGTCGTCCCGTCCTGACGCACCTCGCCGTTCACCGTGAGTCGGAGCGGCAGGGCGGTGGCGTCGACCTCGTCGGGGGTGACGAGCCACGGGCCGAGCGGGTTGAAGGTCTCGCAGGACTTCCCCTTGTCCCACTGCCCGCCGCGTTCGAGCTGGAACTCCCGCTCGGAGACGTCGTTCGCGATCGCGTAGCCGGCGATGTGCGTCGCGGCCTCCGCCTCCGAGTCGCAGTACCGCGCCGTGGAGCCGATCACGACCGCGAGCTCGATCTCCCAGTCGGTCTTCGTGCTGCCGCGGGGGACCAGGACCTCGTCGTCGGGGCCGATCACCGTCATCGGGTCCTTCATGAAGACGATGGGCTCGGTCGGGATGTCGGCGCCGGTCTCCGCCGCGTGGTCGCGGTAGTTGAGCCCGATGCAGACGACCTTGCCCGGCCGGGCGATCGGAGCGCCGCGCCGCATCGATGCTGCCTCTGCCGGGTCGATCACCGGCAGGTCGCCGGCCGCGCGGGCGTGCTCGACGCGGGCGACCGGTCCGGGTTCGGCCGCCAGGAAGGCGCCGCCGATGTCGCTCGTGACGGCGCGGAGGTCGAGGACCGCCCCGTCGTGGTCGATGGCCACCGGGATCTCTGCTCCGGCCGGGCCGAGTCGTGCGAACTTCATCGTTCCTCGCTCTCGTTGCGTCGTGCAGACATCCTATGTCTGCACGGTCTCCGAGGGGAAGTAGGTGGCGGCGGCGGTGGCCCGGAACACGGCGTCACGCTCGGCCTCGGAGAGATCGGCGACGGCGTCCCGGACGAGGTCGACGGTGTCGGCGTACGTCCCGGCGAGCGTCGAGACGGGCCAGTCCGACCCGAAGACCGAGCGGTGTGGGCCGAAGGTCTCGACCGCCTCCCGGACGTAGCGGGCGACCGGGCGACGGTCCCGGGCCGGACCCGCCTCGGTGAGCAGGCCCGAGACCTTGCACACCACGTTCGGACGCGCGGCGAGCTCCTCCATCCGTCGTCGCCACCCGTCTGCGACGGCGTCCTCGTGCTGCTCGTCGGCGATGTCGGGCTTGCCCGCGTGGTCCAGGACGAACCGGCCGTCGGGGACGGCGTCGACGAGGGTGACGGCTGCCTCGTGCTCGCGGGCGCGGACGAGCAGGTCGAAGGGCAGGTCGGCGGCGGCGAGCGCACGGACGCCGCGGACGACGTCGGGGCGGGCGAGCCAGTCCGGGTCGGGTTCGTCCTGCGCCTGGTGACGGATGCCGACGAGCGGGACGTGGCCGGCGGGTGCCCGCAGTGCCTCGAGCCGGTCGGCGACGTCCGGCGCGGTCAGGTCCACCCACCCCACCACGCCCGCCACCGGGGCGGGCTGGGAGAGGAGCCACCGGGTCTCGCCGGGGTCGTGCACCGCCTGGACGACGATCGTCCGGGCGACGTCCGTACCGTGCGTGGCCGAGCGCAGGTCGTCCGCGTCGAAGCGCCGGCGGATCGGGGCGACCGAGTCGTCCATCCAGGGGTAGGGGCGGTCGGCGGGGTCCCAGAGGTGGTGGTGAGCATCGATGATCACGCGGCCATCATGCCCGATTCATCCGATGTGTGGGCGGCGGGGAGCCGTTTCGCGCTCACCGACACCCCACGGGTGCGGCGGCGCGTGAGGTGTCGCTCGGCGCGTGAGAACGCGCACGGTGGTGGGCGGTTCGCCGTTTCGCGCTCACCGACATCTCACGGGTGCGGCGGCGCGTGAGGTGTCGCCCGGCGCGTGGTGAAGCCCCGCGCGCCCACCCGCCGCGCCGGCGTCAGACGGCGCCGGACGCCTCGAGCTCGGCGCGCAGCTCGGCGTCCGACGGCTCGACGAAGTGCTTGCCGTTCGGCAGGACCACCACGGGGATGTTCTTCCGCCCGCTGATGGCCTCGGCGCGGTCGGCCGCCGTCAGGTCCGCCTCGACGTCCACGTAGTCGTAGTCGACCCCGAGGGTGTCGAGCAGCGCCTTGGAACGCCGGCAGTCGCGGCACCAGTCGGCACCGAACATCGTCACCTTGTCGAACGTCGAGGTCGCAGAGTCGCTCATGCCGAGAGACTACGTCGGAGGGGTCCCGGGTATTCCATACGATTGGGACCATGCCGCTCGGACCCGACCACGAGACCCTCGTCTGGGCCTCCGCCTCCGTCCGGCACGTCGCCCGCGTCACGAACCTGCTGCTCGCCGGCCGTCGTTTCCGGACCGTCGGCGGCGACCCCCGCGACGCCGCCGCACTCGAGCACGTCCTGACCGGGCTCGGAGCCCGCCGGGTCGTCGACGACGAGCAGGTCGACCAGCTCTGGTGCCTCGGCGATCCCGACACGAGCACGACGCACGTCGAGCGGGCGGCCGAGCGTCCCCGGGGCGGCACCCTGCTCGTGGTCGACGCCGGTCGTCACGTCCCCGCGGTGGACGAGGACGCCTTCGGACCCGTCTCCCCGGCACGACCCGGGGTCCTGGGCGTGCCCGCGCTGTCCGACGACGTCTTCCTGGTGTCGACCGGCCGCGAGCCCGAGGACGACCCGGCCGCCGTCGCCCGGCTCCGCTGGGCCCGACGCTCGATGCCGGTCGCCCGCGCCGTCGCCGCCGAGCTGCGGGACAGTGGGCTCCTGCACGGCACCAGGGTCGGGGTAGCGATGTTCCTGGAGCCGAAGACGGCGGTGCTCAGCCTGCTCCTGCGCGACGCCGGCGCCGAGGTCGTCGTGTACGCCCACGCTGACGAGACCGACGACGCCGTCGCGGGTGCGCTGCGCGACGCGGGGCTGCCGGTGCACGCCAGCAGCACGGCGACGCCCGCGGAGCAGAAGGACCTCGCGCTGGCGCTGCTCGACGCGGCTCCGCAGATCCTGCTCGACGACGGGTCGCACGTGATCCGCCTCGCACACCAGGAGCGCCCGGGGCTCCTGCCCACGATGCTCGGCGCCGCCGAGGAGACGACGAGCGGCCTGCGCCCGCTGCGGACGATGGCCGAGCGCGGGGCGCTGGGCATCCCGGTGGTGGCCGTCAACGACGCCCGGACGAAGACCCTCTTCGACAACCGGTACGGCACGGGGCAGTCCACCGTCTTCGCGACGCTCGACCTGGTCGACCGGCTCACGTCCGACGCGCACCGGGTGCGGCCGGGAGGCGCGGCGACCGTCGCCGGGTTCGGCCCGGTCGGCGAGGGGGTCGCCCAGGTGCTCCGTGCGCTCGGGTTCCGGGTCACCGTCGCCGACACCGACCCCGTCCGCGCGCTGCAGGCCGTGGTCGCCGGGTACGCCGTCGCGCCGCTCGTCGACGCCGTCCGCGGCGCCGACCTGGTGGTGAGCGCGACGGGCGTGCGGGACACGCTGTCGCTCCCGGTGCTACGTGCCTGTGCCCCCGGTGCGGTGGTGTCCGTCGCGGGCGGCGTCGACCAGGAACTCGCCGTCGACGACGCCCTCGCAGCCGGGGCCGTCCCGACGGCCGAGGCCGACGCCGTGGAGCGGTTCACGTTCCCGGACGGCCACGACGTGCTCGTGCTGGACCGGGGCGGGTGCGTCAACATCACCGCGGCCGAGGGCAACCCGATCGAGATCATGGACCTCTCGTTCGCCGTGCAGCTCGGAGCCGTGCGCATGCTCCTCGAACGGGGTGACGAACTCGACCGTGCGGTCGTGCCGATCGACCCCGCGGTGGACGAGGCGACCGCCCGCACCGCGCTGGCCGCCTTCGCGGCTCGCACCGCGCCTCCCGGCGATCCGGTCGCCCGCCCGGCGGACCGCGTCCAGGACGTCCGGACCACCCGCTTCGGAGACCCGGCATGAGCGCCCGTCAGCCGGTGACGGTGCACTCGGCGCGCGTGGTCGTGCCGATGACGGCACCGCCCATCGCGGACGGCGCGGTCGCGGTGCGGGGCGACCGGATCCTCCACGTCGGCGACCGCAGCTGGGTGGTGGACCAGCTCCGCGCCGCGGGTGCCGCGTTCACGGAGCAGCACTGGCGGGGCGCGCTCCTGCCGGGACTGGTGAACGCGCACTCGCACCTGCAGTACACCGGCATGGCCAGTGTCGGCCAGCGACAGTACAGCGGTTTCGAGGACTGGGCGGCAGCGTTCAACGTGGTCTACGCGGAGCCGCACGACTGGCGGGCCGAGGCCGCCGAGGGCGCCGAGACCTCGATCCTCGCCGGGGTCACCAGCATCGCCGACGTCGTGACCGACATCGAGGCCGCACCCGTGCTCGACGAGTACGGGCTCGGGGGCATCGCGTACTGGGAGGTCATGGACTGGGAGAACGCCGCCTGGCAGGACCACGGGCGCGACCAGGTGCTGGACGAACTCGCCCGCATCCCGACCACACCGGGCGCGGGGCTGTCGCCGCACGCTCCCTACTCACTCGACGTCTCCCCGCTGCTCGAGCTGCCGGACATCGTCCGACAGCGGGGCCTCCGGCTCCACCTGCACCTCGGCGAGGCCGCGTTCGAGGGCGAGCGCACCGCGATCGAACCCGTCCCCGGCCTCGACGGGGTGGTGGGGGTCGGTCACGGCACCGACTGGCACCTGGCGAACGTGCCGTCGTTCCGGGCGATGCGAGCACTCGGGTTCGGGGCGAGCGCGACCGCGTTCGTCGACCGCTTGGGAGTCCTCGGCCCGGACTGCCACATCGCCCACGGGGTGTACGTGACCGCCGCCGACCGTGCCCTGCTCCGTGCGCGGGGGACCGCGGTGGCACTCTGCCCGCGGTCGAACGCGGTCATCGGGCTGGACCCGCCGCCCGTCGCCGACTACCTGCGCGAGGGCAGCCCGATCGCGATCGGGACCGACTCGCTCTCCTCGTCACCGTCCCTCGACCCGATGGCCGACGTCACCGCACTGCACCGGATCGCGCGCGCGCAGGGGTACGGCGACCGTGACCTGCACGAGCGGTTGCTCGCCGCGGCGACGCTGGGAGGTGCGCACGCGATGGGCCTCGCCGTCGGACCGGACCGCATCGGGCACCTCGCCGTCGGTGCGCGGGCCGACCTGGCCGTGTTCGACGTCGACGCCCGCACGGTGCCCGATGCCCTGGCCGAGCTCGTCGAGGACGGTGCCGGCCGGGCCGTCGCCACCGTGATCCGCGGCGTGGTGCGGGCCACCGACGGGGTGCTGACCGGCGGCGTCGGCGCTCGCTCCGCCGTGGCCCGGTCGGTGTCGCCACCGACGACGCCGTCGGCCGCGCCGCAGCCGTCCCCGTCGGCACCGCCGCAGCCGTCCTTCCCCCAGCCGTCCATCCCCCAGGAGGAACCGTGACCGAGAACGCACCCCGACCCGGCACGGCCGCACGCCGCACCGTCGACGGCGAACTGATCGAGTGGCTCGACGTGCCGAAGCGTGCCGCGGCCCTCGGCATGGAGCCGCACCCCGAGGGCGGGTGGTACGTGCGGACGTGGACCTCGCCCGCGACCGTGCAGACGCCCGCGGGGGAGCGCCCCGCAGCCACGCTCATCCACTTCCTGCTCCCCCCGGGCGAGGCTTCGGCCTGGCACCGGGTGACGAGCGACGAGATCTGGATGTGGCACGGGCCCGACACCGTGGAGCTGCAGCTCGGCGGGGACGGTGACGCTCCCGAGCCGGGCGCCACGATCACCCTCGGCCCGGACGCCGGCCGGCACCGGGTCAACGACGCGCAGGCGTTCGTCCGGGGCGGTGTCTGGCAGCGCACGCTGCCGCAGGACGGCGAGGTGCTGCTGAGCTGCCTGGTCTCGCCGGGGTTCTCGTTCGAGGACTTCACCCTGGCCGACTGAACCCGGCGCCCCGACCGCGCACGCCGCCCCGACCGAGGCCGGCGCTGGGTCGTCGGTGGCGGGCGCCGGACCCCGTCGTCCGCCACCCGCCACCCGGCAACGTGCTGCTCGCCCATCGTGCACCGCAATCCGACGACGAATGCGCCGAAGAATGCATCGTGACCATTCCGTGCTCGTTTCGCGAAAAGTACTCCACCAGTGAAATGCATCGTTCTCGACTCCGCATGACCGGTCGGTTCGCGCTGGTGTACCAGCCCCGCGTACCATCTCCTTGCCCCCACCCCCTGACGAAGGCACGCCCGTGACCCGATCCCTCCGCCTCACCCTCGCCGTCGCGACGACCGCCGTCGCCGCGCTCGCACTCTCCGCCTGCTCCGCGGGCAGCAGCGGTGGCGACGACGGCACCGTCACGGACGGCAAGCTCACGATCGCGACCGGCGACCCGGCGTACTCGCCGTGGATCGAGGACAACGACCCCGAGTCCGGCAAGGGCTTCGAGTCCGCCGTCGCGTACGCCGTGGCGAAGGAGCTCGGCTACGAGAAGTCCGACGTCGTCTGGAAGCGCTCGACCTTCGACAGCGCGATCGCCCCCGGCCCGAAGGACTGGGACCTCAACATCCAGCAGTTCTCGATCGACGCCAAGCGCAAGAAGGCCGTCGACATGTCGACCGCCTACTACACGACCACCCAGGCGGTCGTGACGACGACGGGCTCGAAGGCCGCCGACGACACCACCATCGCGGCGCTCAAGCAGGACGCGATCGGCGTCGCGACCGGCTCGACGAGCATCGCCAGCGTGAAGGACACCCTCGGGGTGACGCCGCAGGTCTTCAACTCCAACGACGACGCGGTCCTCGCGCTGCAGTCCGGGCAGATCGACGCGATCGTGACCGACCTGCCGACCGCGTTCTACATGGCGGCTGCGCAGCTCGACGACGGCACGGTGTCGGCCCAGTTCCCGGCGGACGGCGACGGCGACGAGTTCGGCTTCGTGCTCCCGAAGGACTCCGAGCTCACGAGCAAGGTGGACGCTGCGCTGAAGTCCCTCGACGAGGACGGCACGCTCCAGGACCTGCAGACCAAGTGGCTCTCCTCGGAGACCGGCACGCCGGTCCTGAAGTGACCGCATGACGCTTCCCGCAGGCGCCGGCACCCCGACGGCCGCACCCGCGCCGAGCCAGGTCGAGCTGGAACGTCGGCTCTACCGTCGGCAGCGCGGGCGGCGGTCGATCGTCGTCTCGGTCGTGTCGACGCTCGTCGTCGTCGTGGTCGTGTACTTCGGCGTCGTCAACACCCCCGGCTGGGCTGCCGTGCAGCAGTCCTTCTTCGACCCGCAGACCGCCGTCGAGAGCTTCCCGGACATCCTGCGCGGCCTGTGGCTGAACGTCCGGATCCTGTTCTTCAGCGCCATCGGCGTCGCGGTGTTCGGCACGCTGCTGGCCGTGGTGCGGGGCCTGCGGAGCCCGGTGTTCTTCCCGCTGCGGATGCTCGCGACCGGGTACACGGACCTGTTCCGCGGCCTGCCGCTCATCATCGTGCTCTACCTGGTCGGGTACGGGATCCCGGGTCTCGGCGTCTTCCCGCGTCTGCCCGCGGAGTTCTGGGGCACGATCGCGATCGTCCTCACCTACTCGTCGTACATCGCCGAGGTGCTCCGCGCGGGGATGGAGGCGGTGCACCCGTCGCAGCGGCTCGCCGCACGGTCGCTCGGCCTCTCACACGCGAAGACCCTCCGACTGGTGGTCCTGCCGCAGGCGATCCGCAAGGTCACCCCGGCGCTCATGAACGACTTCGTCTCGATGCAGAAGGACGTCGGGCTGGTGTCGATCCTGGGTGCCGTCGACGCCGTGCGCTCCGCTCAGATCGCCCAGGCGGAGACCTACAACTTCACGCCCTACTTCGTCGCGGGCCTGCTCTTCGTCGTGATCAGCCTGCCGCTCATCCGCGTCACGGACGCCATCGCCCGACGGCAGCAGCGACGCGAGCAGATCGGAGGCACCGTATGAGCGACGCCGGAGACCTCGACCAGCAGGCCCAGTCCGCGCCCGAGACGTCGGCCCCCGTCCTCGAGCTGCGGGGTCTGCGCAAGCGCTTCGGTGACCACGAGGTGCTGCGCGGCATCGACCTGACGGTCCACCGCCACCAGGTCATCTGCGTCATCGGTGCCTCGGGCTCCGGCAAGTCGACGCTGCTCAAGACCGTGAACCTGCTCGAGGGTATCGACGACGGCGAGATCCTGTTGCAGGGCACGGACATCGCCGATCCGCGCATCGACGTCGATGCGACCCGCGCCAGGATCGGCGTCGTGTTCCAGCAGTTCAACCTGTTCCCGCACATGAGCGTGCTCGACAACGTCACGCTCGCGTCGCGGCAGGTGCACGGTGTCGGTCGTTCCGCGGCGGAGGCGACCGCTCGCCGGCTGCTCGACCGGATCGGCCTGGCGGACTTCGCCGGCGCCTACCCGGATCGCCTGTCCGGTGGGCAGCAGCAGCGCGTCGCCATCGTGCGGGCGATCGCGTCCGACCCGGAGCTGCTCCTGCTCGACGAGGTCACGAGTGCGCTCGACCCGCAGCTCGTCGGTGAGGTCCTGGACCTCGTGACGGAGCTCAAGCGGCAGGGATCGACGATCCTCATGACCACGCACGAGATGCACTTCGCGCGCAACGTGGCCGATCGCATCGTCTTCCTGCACCGCGGCGAGGTCGTCGAGCAGGGCGCTCCGGCGGACGTCCTCGACACTCCGCGCCACCCGGCCCTCGTCGAGTTCCTGTCCCGCGTCCACGCCTGACCCGAGGCGGTCGCTACGGCGTCAGCAGCACCTTGCCGACGACCTCGCCGTCCCGGACACGGCGGTGCGCCTCGGCCGCTTCGGCCAGGGGCAGCACCGAGTCCACGACCGGTCGCACCCGACCATCGGCCACGAACGGCCAGACGTGCTCGCGGACCGCCGCGACGATCGCGGCCTTCTCCGCCAACGGCCGTGCACGCAGGGTCGTCGCGCTGATGGTCGCCCGCTTCCGCATCATCGCCCCGAAGTCCAGTTCCGCCGTACGCCCGCTGCCCGCGGCGATCACCGCGACGTGTCCGTTCGGTGCCAGCACCTCGAGGTTCCGCGCGAGGTAGTCCGCCCCGACGACGTCGAGCACGACGTCGACGCCGACCCCGTCCGTGAACGCGAGCGCTCGTTCGACGAAGTCCTCCGACCGGTGGTCCACGACGAGGTCGGCTCCGAGCGCACGCGCGGCCTCGACCTTGCGCGCTCCGCCGCTCGTGGCGACCACCCGGGCGCCCAGGGCCTTCGCCCAGAGCACCGCGTGCGAGCCCATGCCGCCGGTGCCCCCGTGCACCAGCAGTGTCTGCCCGGGGTGGAGCCCGGCGATCATCCCGACGTTGGAGTAGACCGTGCACGCGGCCTCGGGCAGTGCGGCGGCCTCGACGAGGTCCACGCCGTCCGGGACCGGCAGCACCTGCCCGGCGGGGACGGCGACGAGGGACGCGTAGCCGCCGCCCGAGAGCAGTGCGCAGACGCGGTCGCCGACCGAGAAGCCGGACACCCCGGCGCCGACCGCGCGCACCGTCCCCGACACCTCGAGGCCGAGGACCTCGGACGCCCCGGGCGGTGGCGGGTAGTTGCCGGCGCGCTGCTGCAGGTCGGCGTTGTTCACACCCGCGGCCGCGATCTCGACCACCACCGTCCCGGGTTCGGCGGTGGGGTCGGGCAGCTCGGTGACCCGCAGGTCGTCTCCGTCGATGGCGATCGCACGCATGGGCCCGACGGTACGCGCTCGAGCTCGGAACCTGTGGGTGTCCCATGTACTCTCGATGACGCGACCGTCCCTCGACCGGGGGTGGCGGACAGAAACAGGGGGGGACTCTCCACCATGCCCAAGAAGATCATCGCGCTCGCCACGGCGGGCCTCGCGCTCACGCTGCTCGCCGGCTGCTCGACCGGCCCGTCCAAGGCCGAGCAGTGCAACGAGTTCTCGAAGACCGTCACGGACGCCGCCCAGGGCGTGCAGGCGTCGGTCTCCGACCTGCAGTCGGACCCGGACACCGCCGTGTCGAAGCTCAAGGAGCTCGACGACAAGATCGGCGAGGGTGTCGACGACATCCAGGACGCGGACCTCAAGAAGAAGGCCGACGCGTTCCAGTCCGCCTACAGCGACATGGTCTCGCAGATCGAGAAGATCGCCGACGACCCGCAGTCGGCCGACGTCTCGGGCCTCACCGAGTCGAGCAGCAAGGTCCAGGAGACGGGCAACGCCTTCCAGAAGGAGTGCACGGCCTGACGACCGGCACCTGCACGACACGACCCGCGCCTCCGCACCAGGAGGCGCGGGTCTCTTCATTGCGCCATCAAACCCTGACATGTGATATTGTAATTTCACAACCATCGAAGGGTCTCACATGTCGACTCCCGTCCGCGCGTTCTGGTGGTCGCCCCGCCGCGATCCTCGCGTCCTCGCTCAGGAACTCCGGGACCACGCGCCCGCCTGGGCTCGCCTGGCCTGGGCGCGAGGGTGTCCGCTGACCAACCACGGCGACGAACTCTCCGCACTCGTGCTGCGCGAGGCGATCGGCCGCAGCGTGCGGTGGGCGCCGCTCGGCACCGAGGACGTCGTGGCGATCGGGAGCGCCGTCGGTCCGTACCTCGCTCGCGGTGGCGTGGGCAGGGTCTGGGGAACCGGACTGCACGACCCTTCGGTCGGCGCTGCAGCGGACGACGGCTTCCGTCAGCGAGTGCTCGCGATCCGTGGCCCGCTCGCCCGCGCTGCCCTCGGGCTCGATGCCAGCACACAGCTGGGTGATCCCGGCCTGGTCACGCGTGCTCTGCGCCCGCGTGTTCCGGGCGCGGCGCGCCGTGGAGTGGTCCTGATCACGCACTTCCTGTCGTACACGACCTCGGAGCAGCGAGCGGCGATCGCTGCCATCCGAGCAGAAGGGGTGCGGGTCCTCCCTCCGACGCTCCGGCCGACCGAGATGCTCGACGAGATCGGGCGCGCCGAGCACGTCCTGAGCGCGGGCATGCACGGCGTCATCCTGTCCCATGCACTCCGGACCCCGGCAACGCTCGTGACCCTCCGGGACACCGTGGCACCCGCCGCGTTCAAGTACCACGACTACTACGCTTCGGTCGGTCTCCAGGCGCGTCCGACCGCGTGGACGTCGTTGGTGTCCGCTCGAGGACGTCGCCGCGCGCTGGAGCTCGCAGAGGTGGACGCGCGAGCTGCCGATGACGTGATCGATTCCCTGGTCGACGGGCTCCTGCGGGCGGCGCGGCCACTCCGATCGGCCTGACGGCGGGCGCGCCGGCGCGGGCTCCTGCGGATGCGATGCGGTGGATCGGTCAGGCGGTGCTGCCCACGGAGACCGACGGAGTGTCGTCCGCGGCCTGCGCGAAGACGACCCCGCCCCAGGTGATGCACGCGACGGCGAGCACGAACCCGACCGCGGCGATCCACCACGAGGTCTTCCTGCGGATCCAGGCACCGACGGCCAGGACGACCGTGAGGACCCCGATGACGAAGGAGCCACCCACGGCGATGGCGGCACCGCCCAGGTACCCGCCCGGTGAACACCCGGTGGCGGCATCACAGGTCGCTGTCGCGGAGATCACGGCGATGATGCCGACGACGGCCGTGACGACGGTCATCACGACCCCGAACCCGAGCAGCAGCACGGTGGAGATCCGGTCGGCCAGGCGAGCCGGCGGGAAGAGCGTGGTGCCGCCCCGCTCCCACTCGGTGCGCTGGGGATCGGACGGAGAGGACTGCGGCGGACCGCCGGGGACGTTCGACCAGGTCATGGCACCCGTCCTACCGCGCCTCCACCCCGAAAGCCTGGGCGAGTCGCTGGATCTTCTGCGCGCGACCGAGTCGTGGCAGGTCGGACCCGTCCCGGATCACGCGCCCCCGTGCCTCGAAGTCGTCGAGGAAGTCCTGCGCCCAGGCGACGTCCGTCGGCGTGGGCGAGATCACCTCGTTGATGACGGGCAGCTGCTCGGTGTCGAGGCACAGCTTGCCGGTCAGCCCGAGCGACACCGCGATCTGCGACTGTTCGCGCAGGATCGCGTGCGCTGACCCGACGGTCGGCCCGTCGATCGGACCGGGCAGGTCGCCGACGCGCGAGGCCACGACGAGCCGCGAGCGCGGGTAGGCCATCGCGAGGGTGTCCGCACTCGTCCCGGTGTCCCGCCGGTAGTCACCCGATCCGAACGCCAGGCGGAACGCACCCTGGGCCTTCGCGATGCTCGTCGCCTCCTCGATCCCGAGGGCCGACTCGACGAGCGCGATCACCGGCGTCTGGCCGCCGAGCCGGTGCCACGTGTCGGTGACCTGCGCGGGCGACTCCGTCTTCGCGAGCATCACCCCGGCCAGTCCGGGCAGCCCACGGAGCACCTCGACGTCGTCGGCCCAGAAGTCGGTGGTCACGTCGTTCACCCGGACCCAGGCCTCGCCACCGCCGGCCAGCCAGGCGGCCACGGTCTCGCGGGCGGCGGGCTTCGCCGCGGGGTCGACGGCGTCCTCGATGTCGAGGATGATCTGGTCCGCGCGGGACCGCTGCGCCCGTTCGAACCGGTCCGGGGCCGTCCCGGGCACCAGGAGCCAGGAGCGGGAGATCTCGGCGGGGACCGATCGACGCCGGGTCGGCGCAGGGGTGGACGGAGCGGGACGGTCGTCGATGGCCATGCCCACGTTGCTACCACACGACCCGTCACCGGACCGCATCACCCCGGTCCGGAATCCCGGAAACCTCGGTTCATTGTCAGAGTGGTCGTGCTCGACCGCTTACAGTGTCGGATGTGTGGCGTGCGGACAGGGTGACCGACGGTGAGGACGACGTGGACGGCGGCGTCCCGGTCGACGGTGCCGACGCGCGCCCGACGTCCGCCGGAGCGCCGGGATCGGTGAGCACGCCGTCGTCGGCGCCGGAAGCCACCGACGGCCAGGACGACGAGCCGGACCGCACCCTCCGTCCGGAGCTGCAGCTGACGAGCCCGCAGGCGATCAGCCTGGGTGACCCGCGCCTCCAGCCCGGCAACGCGGCGGAGCCCGTGTGGGAGTCCTGGCGCAAGCAGCTGGCCGGCGTCGGCGGGACCAGCCCGCTCACGCACTTCGCCGACCACCCCCGTGCCCGCATCGAGCTGTCCACGACGCACCCCGGCGGTCTCGCGCAGTTCATCACCGGCAAGACGACGCTCCTGTCGAGCCTGATCCGCGACGAGGTCGCGCTCCGGGCCGCGCGCGTCGCCGCCGGTCACGTCGAGGCGAAGGGCACCGAGCTCGCGACCGTCCGCGGGATCGACGCCGTGAAGCTCGGCATCGGCATGGCCGAGTGGAAGCACGGCGACGAGCAGTTCCGCGGTCCGGTGCTGCTCCGCCCCCTCGCCATCCGTCGCCACGGCCGGGACTTCGAGGTGCGCCTGCTCGGTGAGCCGGTCCTCAACCCGGGGCTCGCCGACGCGCTGCGCGAGCAGTTCGGGATCACGCTCGACGCCCAGGCCTTCGTGGCGCTCGCGCAGCAGGACGGCTCGTTCACGCCGAACCCGGTGATCGACCGGCTGCGGGGCCTCACCGCCCACGTGCCGGGCTTCTCCGTGCAGGCACGCCTCGTGGTCTCGACGTTCGCCGAGGTCGCCTCCGGCCTCGCCGACGACACCGCCGACCTGGCCCACCCCGTCCTCGACGCCCTCGCCGGCAACCCGAGCGCGAAGTGGCAGGTCGAGCAGTCCTACCACCCGGTGGAGCAGACCCCCTCCGACCAGCGCAGCCCCGAGACCGACACGCTCCTGCTCGACGCGGACGACGAGCAGGAGAACGTGATCGCGCAGATCACGGCCGGCAACTCGATCGTGGTGAAGACGCTGCCCGGGACCGGTGGCACGCAGACCATCGTCAACGCGCTCGGTGGCCTCGTCGCCGCGAACAAGCGCGTCCTGGTCGTGAGTCCCCGCCGAGCGACCCTGCGCGGGATCGCGGCGCGTTTCGCCGAGGTGCACCTGCCCGGGGTCGCCGTCACGCCGGCCACCCTGCGCCGCGACGTGGTCCGGTCGATCGCCCGGAACGAGAAGGCGCAGCGCCCGAACCTGCGCGAGGTCGACGACGCGCTCGTCCGCCTGCGCAAGGTCCTCACCGACTACCGCGGCGCCCTCAGCCGGAAGGACCCGGACTTCGGCGTGTCCGTGCTCGACTGCCTGGTCGAGCTCTCGCGGCTCTCGCTCCTGCCCGTCCCGCCGTCGACGACCGCCCGGCTCTCGAAGCGGTCCGTCACCGCGATGGTCGAGGGGCGCCCGCGGGTCGCGGAGACCATGGTGAGCGCGGCCAACCTGGGCGAGTTCCGCTACGGTCCCGACGACTCGCCCTGGTACGGCGCGAAGTTCGGCTCGAGCGACGGCGCGCAGCGCGCGCACCGGATCGCGAAGGACCTGGACGCCGACGGTCTGCCGACGCTGCTCCGCCGTGCGCACGACCTCATCGCCACGACGCGCATGCGTCAGTTCACGACGATCAACGAGCTGGGCATCTACCTGCGCCTGCTCACCGAGATCCGCGACACGCTCGACCGGTTCCTGCCGGTCGTCTTCGACCGGTCGGTGTCGGAACTCGTGGCCGCGACCGCCCCGCGCGGCGAGGGCGCCCCGATGTCGGCGACGAACCGCCGTCGGCTGAAGAAGCTCGCCCGCGAGTACGTCCGTCCCGGCGTGCACGTGTCCGACCTGCACGAGGCGCTCACCCGCGTCCAGCAGCAGCGTGTCCTCTGGCAGCGCTACGTCTCAGCGGGCGTGAACCCCGAGGTGCCGACGGGCATCGCGGACGTGCAGGTGCTCTTCTCGAACGTCGTCGAGGACCTCGCCCGTCTCGACGAACCGCTCGGCCGGACCGATCGCGACAAGCAGCTCGCGAACCTGCCGATCGAGCAGCTCGTGCCGTTCGTCGGGGAGCTCGCTGCCGAGTCTGACGTCCTGCACAACCTGCAGGAGCGCACCGAGCTCATGCAGACCCTCCGGGACCTGCAGCTCGAGCCGCTGATCACGGACCTGGCGAACCGGCACGTGCCGGACACCCAGGTGCCCGCTGAGCTCGAGCTCGCCTGGTGGCAGTCCGCGCTCGAGACGATGCTCGAGTCCGACCGGGCGCTCCTCGGTGCGAACACCGACATGCTCGACCGGGTCGAGGCCGACTTCCGCCTGGTCGACGACGCGCACGCCGCCGGGGTCTCCCAGGGGCTCGCGTGGCAGCTCGCCGAGAACTGGAAGGTCGGACTCGTCGACTGGCCGGAAGAGGCCACGGCGCTGAAGACCCAGCTCAAGGAGGGCGCGATCACCTCGCGCCTGCTGCAGGACTCGGCACCGCACCTGTCCCGCGCGATCGCCCCGGTCTGGCTCGCCAGCCCGTACGAGGTGTCGCAGATCGCCGACACGATGCCGTTCGACACCGTGATCCTCGTCGACGCCGGCGCCGTCACGATCGCCGAGACCGTCGGTGCCGTCCGCCGGGCACGGCAGACCGTCGTCTTCGGCGACCCGGTCACGCAGACACCCGCGCCCTTCCGCATCGCGGTCGACCCCGACCACCGAGCCCTGCAGGTGGACGAGCAGACCCTGGACGCCTTCCACGCGGACTCGGCGCTCGCGAAGCTCTCCACCCTGCTGCCGACGCTGTCGCTCACGCGCTCGTACCGCGCCGGCGGCGAGGACCTCGCCGAGCTGGTGAACCGCCGGTTCTACGGCGGCAAGATCGAGTCCCTGCCCTGGGCGGGATCGTTCCTCGGGCACGGCTCGATCGCGCTCGACTACGTCAGCGACGGCAAGGCCGTCCCGGACCCGGACTCCGGCGCCGTCGAGAGCGTGGACGCCGAGGTCGACCGGGTCGTGCGACTCGTCATCGACCACGCCCGGACCCGTCCGACCGAGTCCCTCATGGTCATCACCGCCTCCGCGAAGCACGCCGTGCGCGTCGAGCAGGCCGTGCTCACCGCGGTGCAGGGCCACAAGGACCTCACCGAGTTCGTCATCGGCGACCGCGCCGAACCGTTCATCGTCGCGACGCTCGAGCAGTCCGTCGCGCAGAGCCGCGACCGCGTCGTGTTCTCGATCGGCTACGGCCGGACCCCGCACGGCCGCGTGCTGCGCGACTTCGGTCCGCTCGGCAAGCCCGGCGGGGAGCGCCTGCTCGCCGTCGCCATGACCCGGGCACGCCGCTCCATGGTGATCGTGACGTGCTTCCAGCCGTCGGACATCGAGGCGTCGCGGATGGGCCACGGCACGGTCGCGCTCGCGGAGATCCTCGCCGAGGTGCGCGCACGCACGACCGCCGAGTACGTGCCCGACGACTCCGACCCGCTGCTCGTGGACCTCGCTCGGCGGCTCGAGATGCGCGGCATCCCGGTCGCGCTCGGGCACCGCGGCAAGCTCGGCCTCGTGGCGGCGCACGGCGGAGTCTGCGTCACGATCGAGACGGACGCGACGCTCGCGAAGGGTTCGCTCCGCGAGTCGCTCCGGCTCCGGCCCGAGGTCCTCCGCCGCCTCGGCTGGCACTACGTGCGCGTGCACGCCTTCCAGCTGTTCTCCGACCCGGACCGTGTCGCGAACACCGTCGCCGCCGTGCTCGGCGTCGACCGCGGTGCGACCCAGGAGATCTCGATCCCACCGATTCCCGCCCGCCGATGACCCGGATCTCGATCCCCGCAGTGCCCGCGTCGGGTCCCGCCCGCCGATGAGCCGGCGGGCCTCGCGGCCCTCGGGGCCGGTGACGCCGGGGACGGACCAGCTGGTGGGCACGTGGACGCGGGCCGACGACGCGTCGGGAGCCGCGCCTCCCGTCGGTCCCGAGGCGCCCGTGTCCCCGGACGCCGCCACGGACCGACAGCCTGGAGGCGCGACCCGCCGCCGCAGGCGCGTCACGACCCAGCCCGTGCCGGGGAGCGATCCGGCCCCCGCCCCGGAACCCCCGCGGCACCGCACGGGTGAGAACGACGCCCAGCTCCTGCGGGACGTCCCGCCCCACTGGTGAGCCGGTAGCCTTGCCTGCGATGACCGACACCGTGCGCCAGCGTCCCGACTGGCAGACCTGGCCGAACCTGATCACGCTGTTCCGGTTCGTGCTGATCCCGGTGTTCGTCGGGCTCGTGGTCGCGGGTCACCCGGGGTGGGCGCTCGTCTCGCTCGTCGTCCTGGGGGTGAGTGACTGGGCGGACGGGTTCATCGCCCGCACGTTCGACCAGGGCTCGAAGCTCGGCAAGGCACTCGACCCCGTCGCCGACCGCCTGGCGATCATCGCCATCGTGCTGTCGCTCGTGCTCGTCGGGCTGCTGCCGCTGTGGGTCGTGATCGTGGTGGTCGCCGTCGACCTGGTGCTCGTCGTGCTCTCGAGCGTGCTGTTCCACGGCAACCCGGACCTCGACGTCACGTGGACGGGCAAGATCCGCTCGGCGCTGTTGTTCGTCGGGTTGCCGGTGCTGCTGTTCTCGTCGGTCGCGGCCGTGCACGAGAACGCGCCGTGGGTCCGGATCGTGGCCCTCGTCTTCGTGTACCTCGGGACGCTCGGGCACGTCGTCGCCGGCGTCCAGTACGCCATCGGGATGTTCCGGAAGGCGCGCGCCACGCGCTGACCGCGCCCGCGCGCCACGCGCTGACCGCGCCCGCGCGCCGCGCCTGCGCCCGCGCGCCGCGCCCGCGCGCCCACGAAAGGAACCAGGTTCCGGACACAACACCGCGGAAAAGCACGGTGTCGTGTCCGGAACCTGGTTCCGGGGCGGTGGGGAGCGCCCGCGCGGCCCGCGCGCTAGAGCTTCGTGGAGCCGCCGATGCCGGGGCCCTCGGGCGCGTCCGTCGGCGCGACGTGCGCACCCCCGCCCGTCGAACCCGCGACACCGTTCTGGGTACGGAGCAGGTCCCGGATCTCGAGCAGCACCTCGACGTCCGTCGGCGGGACGTCCTGCGGCGTCTGCTCCTCGTTCTTCTTGACCCGCTCGAACGCTGCCTTCTTGAGGTGGTTCACCGGCAGAACGAGCGCGAAGTACACCACCGCGGCGACGATGACGAAGTTGAGCGCAGCGCCGATGATCGCGCCGAACAGCAGCTTCGCGTGGTCGCCGTCCACCGTGGGGATCGAGACGATGAGCGCCTTGTCCAGGCTCGACGCGTTGAAGACGGCGCCGATGAGCGGGTTGATGAAGTTCGTCACGATCGCCGTCACGATCGCGGTGAACGCAGCACCGATGACGACTGCGACGGCCAGGTCGATGACGTTGCCGCGGAGCAGGAACTCCTTGAAGCCCTTCACGCGGGCCTCCTTCCGGGTCGGGGAACCCCAACCTACCGAGGGAGGCCGCTCTCGGTCAGGACGCGGCCGGCGCTGCGGGCTTCGACGAGGTGGACTTCGTGTCGGACTTCGCGGGGCTGCTCGAGCCCGAGCCCGAGCCCGAGCTTGAGCTCGAGCCCGAGCCCGAGCTTGAGCTCTCGGACGCGGGCTTGGCGCGGGAGTCGGTGCGGTAGAAGCCGCCGCCGTTGAACGTGACACCGACGGGGGAGAACACCTTGCGCAGCGCGCCGCCGCAGACCGGGCACTCGGTGAGCGCGGCGTCGGAGAACGACTGCTTGACGTCGAAGGCGTTGTCGCACTCGGTGCAACGGTACGAGTAGGTGGGCACCCTCAGCTCCGGAACGTGATGATGCGCGACGGCGTGATGATGCCGTCGACGGGTTCGTCGTGGGTCTCGCGCGGGACCTCGTCGAGGAACTCCGCGTCGAAGATCACAGCATAGACGGGCGGGCGGTTCGCCATGGACCCGAGTGTCTTGTCGTAGTAGCCGCGTCCCCACCCCATCCGGCAGCCGTCCTGACCGACCGCCGCTGCCGGCGCGAGGATGGCGTCGACGTCGTTGATGGCGAGCGGGGACAGGATCTCGCCGACCACCTCGGGCATGCCGGCGATGCCCTGGGTCTCCGCGGAGCCGTCGCCGACCGCCCAGTCGAGCAGCCCGTCCTCGCGCGTGATCGGCAGCAGCACGCGGACCCCGTTGGCGAACGCCCAGTCCAGGAAGGGGCGCACGTCCGGCTCGTCCGGGGCCGACAGGTACAGGGCGAGGGAACGCACCTGGCGCTCCTCGACGAACCGCTGCAACGTCTCGGTGAGGGCGGTGCTGTCCGCCTCGCGCTCGGTCGTCGTCCTGGTGCGCCGCCGCTGCCGGAGCTCGGCTCGCAGGGCGCGCTTCTCGTTCCCGAGATCGGGGATCATGCCCGGGATTCTACCGAGTGGGCCGGCCCCGATCCTTCCGACCCGTTCGCGCAGGCCCGTGTCCTCCACATCGACGACATGCCCCGTCCAGGGGTCATCCGATACCTTCACAGGCATGGGCTTCCAGATTTCGAAGGCCGTGATCCCGGCAGCAGGCCTGGGCACGCGCTTCCTCCCCGCTACCAAGGCGATGCCGAAGGAGATGCTCCCGGTCGTCGACAAGCCGGCGATCCAGTACGTGGTGGAGGAGGCCGTCGGCGCCGGTCTCACCGACGTCCTGATGATCACGGGCCGCAACAAGAACGCGCTCGAGAACCACTTCGACCACGTGTCCGAGCTCGAGGAGACCCTCAAGAAGAAGGGCGACCACGAGAAGCTGCAGAAGGTGAACCAGTCCACGGACCTCGCCGACATGCACTACGTCCGGCAGGGCGACCCGCTCGGCCTCGGCCACGCGGTGCTCCGCGCGAAGATGCACGTCGGACGGGAGCCCTTCGCGGTGCTCCTCGGTGACGACATCATCGATGCGCGTGACCCGCTGCTCAAACGCATGATCGAGGTCCAGGACCAGAAGAACGCCACGGTCGTGGCACTGCTCGAGGTCCCCGAGTCGCAGACGCACCTGTACGGCATCGCGACGGTCGAGGAGACCGACACCGACGACGTCGTGAAGATCACCGGCCTGGTCGAGAAGCCGGCCCAGGGCGAGGCCCCGTCGAACCTGGCCATCATCGGCCGCTACGTCATCCGCCCCGAGGTCTTCGACGTCCTCGAGAAGCAGGAGCCCGGCAAGGGTGGCGAGATCCAGCTCACCGACGCCCTCATGAAGATGGCGAGCGCCGAGGAATGGACCGGCGGCGTGTACGGGGTCGTCTTCCGTGGACGCCGGTACGACACCGGTGACAAACTCGACTACATCAAGGCGATCGTGCAGCTCGCCTCGGACCGCGAGGACCTCGGCCCCGACCTCAAGTCGTGGCTCAAGGAGTTCAACGCGGGCGAATAGCCGACCCGTCGCCGAACGGGTCCGGGGGAGTTCCCCGGGCCCGTTCGGCGCTCCCGGAGGAACCAACGCGATGACGACGATCCCGACCCTGTCCCACGGGCGGGTCACCATCCGGCCCCTGCGCCTCCGTGACACCCGGGACCTCGACGTCGCCCTCGCCACGAACCGTTCCTGGCTCCGCACGTGGGAGGCGACGAACCCCTCCGGACACGTCTCCACCGACGTCCGCGGCAGCATCCGCGCGCTCCAGGCGAACGCCCGCGCGGGTCTCGGACTGCCCTTCGCGATGGAGCTCGACGGCCGGTTCGTGGGCCAGCTCAACGTCTCCGGCATCACCTACGGCTCCCTCGCCAGTGCCTCCATCGGGTACTGGGTGGTCGAGGACGCGGCCGGACACAACGTCACGCCGATCTCGGTCGCGATGGCGGTCGACCACTGCTTCCGCGTCGTCGGCATCCACCGGGTCGAGATCTGCATCCGCCCGGAGAACGCCCCGAGCCTGCGGGTGGTCGAGAAGCTCGGCTTCCGCTACGAGGGGCTGCGTCGCCGCTACATCCACATCAACGGTGACTGGCGCGACCACTTCTGCTTCGCCCTGGTGGCGGAGGAGGTCCGCGAGGGCGTCCTCGAGCGCTGGGTCCGCGGGCAGGTCCCGCCGGGCGCGGGCACGGTGCCGCTCTCTGCGCGTGACGAGGCGGCGATGCCACTCCACACGACCCCGCGGATCTGAGGGCGGCTCCGATCCACCCGGGAGGCGCGACCCGCCCCCGACGAATTCCGTCCCGACACGCGCAACACGCGTCCGGCAATCACGAGTGCGGCGAACGCCGACCCCTACCGTGTCCCCATGGCAGGTATCGGCTCCTGGGGCGGCGGCATCGTCCTGCTCGTCGCGGCCGTGCTCTGGCTCGTCTACCTCATGCCGTCGTGGGCTGCACGCCGGCAGTACCTCGCCACCGAACGCAACGCGATCCGGCTGCAGCAGACCCTCCGCATCCTCGCGCAGACCGCCGAGTTGCCGGAGGAGGTCCGCGTCGAGATGAACGCGAAGTCCCTCGCCGAGGCGCAGCGGGTCGCGAAGTCGGAAGAGGCGAAGCGCACGGCGATCGTCCGCGCCCACGAGGCCGCTCGGCAGCGTGAGATCACCCGTCGGCTCGCCGAACAGGCACCCGTGCTCGAACGCGCGTCGTCCGTCCCCGCGCTCACCGCGATGCGGATGCGGCGCTCCCGGCTCGGCGCGACGACCTTCGGCGCCCTCGGCCTCGTCACCGCCGTCGTGGTGTTCGTCGTCGCTCCCGCGGCGTGGTTGGTCGGCGTCGCCGGACTCGTGGCGGCCGGCGGGTCCGCTGCTGTGCTGGCCCAGCTGCACCAGGTCGCACAGGCGCGGAAGGCGCGGGCCGCGGCCGCCGCGCCGGACGTGCGCCGTGCCTCCCGTCCGACCACCGAGTGGACGGACCCGGCCCCGCCGCTGTCCACCGAACGGCCGGCCGAGGCCCCGCAGGACCGCAGCTGGACCCCGAACCGCGTCCCCAAGCCGCTGTACGTCGAGCGCCCCGCGGCCCCGCGGAGCTCGCCCGAGTCCTCGGCCGAGCTCGCGGCGCGGCTCAAGGAGCGCGTGGCCGCGGCCAAGGCGGAGGCCGAGGCCGAGGCCGCCGCGATCCGTGCGGCCGAGGACGACCCGTCGCTCGCGCGGGTGTCCCGCATGCGTCCCGACGTGGAAGAGGCCGCCGCGTCGCTGTCCGCGCACGACCAGGGGCGCCTGGCGGAGCGGCTGGGACTCCGGGCCCCGGCCGAGGCGTCGGCACCCGCAGCGTCCGGCCGTGACGCCGAACCGGTCCGCACGGCCGATCCGGAGGCCCCCACCGCGCCGCCGAGCCGGTGGGCGGGCATGGGTGTCATCGACGAGGGCACCTACGAGCAGGCGGACCTCGACGCGATCATGCGTCGGCGCCGCGCGGTCTGAACCCGTCCGGCACGCCCGGACCGCTGCGTCCGATTTCGGTTCGGCGGGCCGAGGGTGCTAGTGTTGACGAGTCCTTGGGGCTATGGCGCAGTTGGTAGCGCGTCTCGTTCGCAATGAGAAGGTCAGGGGTTCGAATCCCCTTAGCTCCACCAAGACGGTTCCACCAGGAACACGACGAAGGCCACTCCGTGCAGGTCACCCTGCGGAGTGGCCTTCGTCGTTCCCGCGTGTCCTGCCGGGCGATCCCGGGGCTCCCGCCCAGCAATCGGTCCCGGCTTCCCGACGGACAGGAGGCGCAGTGCCAGCCGGCACCGCGCCTCCTGTCCGTGCACGGACCGTCGTCAGCTGGCGACGCTGTCCGTCAGGACCCCGGCCTGCGCGAACTCGGTGTGGATGGCGTTCGCGGCCTGCTCGAACGCCCGGTTGCCCCGGGCGATGCCGATCGCGCCGCCCTTGAGCGCCGACTTCCCGGAGCCACGGAGCAGTCGGGCGACGGTGCGCTGGTCGGACGTGACCATGAACTGCACGTCGAGGCGCGTGTGGAACGTGCGGTCGTTCGCGAGCCCGCCGATGAGCAGCGTGAGGCCGAGGCTGCCGCGAGCGGCGCGGAGGGCGCCCTGCTCGCCGTCCTCGACGGTGTAGCCCTCGCGGGCGAGGACCTCACGCACCCGTGCGCGGGCGGTCTCGGGATCGGTGGCGACGAAGAAGTCGTGGCTCTCGGGCATGGCGTGTCCTTCCGGAAGGTGACGTGCGGCCCCCTCGGACGCACCAGGGACGATTGTGCCGTGTCGGAACGACCGTTGCGAGTCCTCGGGTGCGCTGCGACGATGACGATCGGAACCCGTGACACCGTCCCGAGCAGGACGAAGGAGCCCACCGTGACCTCGCGACTCAACCCTTACATCAGCTTCCGGGACACCGCCCGGCAGGCCCTCGAGTTCTGGCACTCGGTGTTCGGCGGCGACCTGCGGATCGGCACCTTCGGCGAGATGGGCGCTTCGGACGACCCCGCCGAGGCGGACAAGGTCATGCACGGGCAGCTCGAGACGCCGAACGGGTACGTGCTCATGGCGTCCGACACCCCGGCGTCGATGCCGCACACCCCGGGCAACAACGTCTCCGTCTCCTTGTCCGGCGGGGACGGGGACGACCTCCGTCGGTTCTTCGCCGGGCTGTCCGAGGGTGGGCGTGTGCTCGAACCCCTCACGAAGGCGCCGTGGGGCGACGAGTTCGGCATGGTGACCGACCGGTTCGGCATCACCTGGCTCGTGAACATCGCCGGCGGTGCGGACGCGCAGGGCTGATCGGCCGTTCGTCACCTACGCTGGACGGGCCATGACTGCTTCGATGACCCGTCGCTCGCTCCTGTCCCTCGTCGGCGTGACCGGGCTCGGCCTCGCGGTCGCCGCGTGCTCGTCCGACCCGGACGACACCGCGACGGGGAAAGCTGACCACGCCGGGGGTGGGACGACGTCGTCCGCGAAGCCGGCGGCGTCGTCGCTGGAGCCCGCGCAGGTGCCGCTCGCTGGCGGCGTCACGATCACCGTCACCGGGACCGGACTGGCGGCCGTCAAGGGCGTGACCGTCGGCGGCGTCGCGGCCCGGGACGTCGAGGCCACCGCGACGAAGGTCACCTTCACCGCTCCGCACCAGGCGATGTACACGGCCGGGTCCGCGGACGTGGCCCTGTTCGCCGAGGCCGTCGAGCCGACGCCGTCGGCGAACCAGTCGTCGGACGGGAACGGCAGCCAGGCGAACGACGGCCAGAGCGGGGCGACGCAGGAGTCCGCGACCGCGGACCCCACCGCCACCGCGGCGCCCACCCCGGACGCGTCCTCGGCGATCGCGACGACGTCGTTGACCTACGCCGCGCTCACGGACGTCGACCGGCAGCTCGCCTACGCGATGCGGTACTGGAAGGACTACAACCTGGCCGAGTACGGCACGATGAACCCGATCGGTGGGGACTGTGCCAACTACGTCAGCCAGACCCTGATCGCCCGCGGGTGGCAGCAGCGCGACGACTGGTACAACCGCGACGGCGGTGCCGCGCACACGGCCACGTGGACCTACTGCCCGTCGATGGACCCGTGGCTGTCCGCCAACGCGGCGGAGTTCGGGCTCACACGGCGCTCGATCGACGAGCGCGACAAGGTCAAGGTCGGCGACATCGTGTTCTTCGACTGGAACGACAACGACTCGCCGGACCACACGACGATCGTGTCGGAGGTCTTCACCGAGGCCGACGGCACGATCCGGATCAAGTCGGCGAGCCACAACCAGGACGGCCCGTACCGGGACCTCGACGAGATGATCACCGTGCAGCACCCGGGCGGGAAGGCCTGGTTCCACACCTTCGACGCCTGACGGCCGGACGTCACGTTGGTCAGGGGTAGCCGAGGAACCACAGCAGGACGACGGCGACGGGCTGCAGGCACACCCCGACGACCAGCCAGGAGATCGCGCGTCGCCGCGTCCGCACGAACACGTCGCTGCCGAGCAGCGGCGCCATCGGCATGAGCAGCCGCGGCAGTGACTGCTGGGGCAGGAACACCGCGACCAGGTAGGCGCCGTACGACGCCGTGAACGAGAGCACGTCGACGCCGAGCGCTCGGACGTCCCGTCGGCACCAGAACCAGACCGCCCCGGCGAGCACCAGCACGACGAGCACGACGCCGAGCGCCCCGAGCCACGTCGACGCCATCGTGAACCACGGTGTCAGCGGCGCGAAGTGCGTCCGCCCGACGAACCCCACCCACCAGGACAGTTCCGTGTCGAGGTAGGCACCCGGTCGCCCCGTCACCGCACTCGCCACGACGGGCCACGCGAGTCCCGCGGCGGCGACGGCGAGCCCGCTCACGACGACCGCCGCGCGGTCGCGCCAGCGGAAGCGCCGACCGTCGGCCGTCCAGCGCACGACGAGGTGCACCGCCAGGGCGACGGCCAACGCGAGCGCCCCGGGCTTCGTGAACGCCGCGACCACGCCGAGCGGTCCGACGAGCCAGTACCGCCGGCGGACGAGCGCGAGCAGCCCACCGAACAGGAGCAGGAGGAACAGGCTCTCCGCGTAGGCCACCTGCAGCAGGAACCCGGTCGGCCCGAACGCGAAGAGCGCGGTGGCCCACCGTGCCCGGCGTCCGTCGCCGACCGCGAGGACCAGGCGGTACAGCACGACGCACGCCCCGGCGCCGGCCGCCGTGGCGACGAGGACCCCCGCGACCCAGAACGAACCACCGACGGCGGGCATCAGCGCGCGGACCACCCCCGGGAAGACCGGCAGGAAGGCCCAGGCGTTCGGCAGGACGTGACCGGCGTCGTCGACCGGCAGCGTGGCCGGGTAGCCGTGCTCCGCGATGATCCGGTAGAACGACGCGTCCCACGACCCGGAGAACGTGAAGAACGAGGGGTCGCGTCGGTACGAGGCGAAGGGCCACCCGTTCGCCGTCGCGAGCAGGTACACGGTGCCGAGCAGCAGGGTGCTGACGAAGCGGGACGCCGTCCACAGGAGCAGGGGGGTCGACCAGGTGCTGTGCCGGGCCCCCAGGAACGAGCGCAGTCTGGAGGCGCGGCTCGTCTCCGCCACGTCGGTCACCGTCCGATCCTCCCACGGTGCGACGGCGCACCCGGTGCCGGCCGTCCTGCCCGTCGGTCGGCGGGCAGGACGGCTCGTCCCGGTCTCAGCGTCCGGTGACGGCGCGGCGGATCTGCTCGATCGGGACCTTCGGTGTGCGGTCGGCGCCGAGCAGGCCGTTGGTCTCCTGCATCGTGTCGGTCAACTGCGTGTAGCAGGAGCCGGCCAGGAAGGAGCTCGCGCGGATCCCGTCGTACAGCGCGGTGATGCGGCCGATCCAGTCGTCCCCGTCGGTGGCCGAGGTGTAGCCCCAGCCGTCCTCCCGCTGCACCCCCGGCTGGTAGTCCACCCCGCCGAACTCGGTGAGCATGACGGGCTGCCCCTCGTCCACGGCCCCACCGACCAGGATCGCCCGACCGGCCGGACCGGTGCCGCGCAGCAGCGCCGCTCGGGCGTCGTCGTCGGCGTACGTGCGAGCCAGGACGGCCCCGTCGCCCTCGTAGTCGTGCACGGTCAGGATGTCCGAGTCGGGGTGCTCCCAGCCGTCGTTCGAGATCACCGGACGCGTCGGGTCGAGCGCGCGCGTGACGTCCGCGAGCGCCCGTGCGTAGGCCTGCTGCGCCGGGTCGGTGGCGATGTGCTGGACACCCCAGCTCTCGTTCGCGGGCACCCAGGTCACGATCGACGGGTGGGACGCGTCACGCTCCACCGCGTCCATCCACTCGCGCATCAGCCGCTGGACGGCTCGCGGGGTGAACGCGTACGCGCCCGGTGCCTCGCCCCAGACGAGCAGCCCCAGTCGGTCTGCCCAGTGGAGGAAGCGCGGGTCCTCGATCTTCTGGTGGTTGCGGGCCGCGTTGAACCCGAGTTCCTTGATGAGTTCGACCTCGCGCCGCAGCGCTGCGCGTGAGGGCGCGGCGAGGTGGGAGTCCGGCCAGTAGCCCTGGTTGAGCACGCTGCGGACGTCGTACGGTCGGCCGTTGAGCAGGAACGAGCCGGCTCCGACCCCGGTGGTGCGCAACCCGAAGTAGCTCGACACCGCGTCGCGGCGGGAACCGTCAGGAGCCAGCAGCGAGACCGTGGCGTCGAGGAGGTGGGGCGTCTCGGGTGTCCACGCGAGCTCGTCCTCGGCCTGCCCGTTGCCCTGACGCGCGATGGGCACGAGGAGGTCGACCTCGGACGCGTCCGCACCGACCGTCGACTCGATCGTCGCGAGGTGCTCGTCGCGCTCGTCCCAGCGGACCTCGACGCGGAGGCCCTCGCCGCCGCCGGCCTCGCCGATCGACCGGCCGCTGAGGCGCACGGTGAGTCGGACCGTCGCGTGGTCGGTGGTCGTCCACCGCAGGGAGCCGATCGATCGTTCGGGAACGGCCTCGAGCCACACCGTCTGCCAGATCCCGGTGGTGCGCCGGTACCAGATCGCGTGCGGGTCCTCGTGCCAGTCCTGCTTGCCGCGCGGCTGCGTCACGTCGTGGGGGTCGTCCTCGGCACGGACCACCAGGGTGTGCTCCGCGTCGGCCGGACCGGCGAGCGCGTCCGTGACGTCGAACGCGAACGGTGTGTGTCCGCCCTCGTGCTCACCGACGAAGGCGCCGTCGACGAAGACCTGTGCCCGGTAGTCGACGGCGCCGAAGTGCAGGACGAGACGAGGTGCGTCGGGGGACTGACCGGCGGCGGCGCGGTCGGCGGCGGTGATCGTGCGGGAGTACCAGACGACGGGGTGGAACCCGGGCTCGTCGATGCCCGAGGCGACCGACTCCGGCGGGAACGGCACGGTGATCGGCCGCGCGTCGGGGAAGCCCGCACGCCAGGCGGGGTCGTCGCCCTCGTTGCGGAACGACCACGTCCCGTCGAGGTCGGCCCACGCGGCGCGCAGCATCTGCGGACGGGGGTACGTCCCGTCCTGCGCCGAGGCCAGGGGCAGGGACGTCGTGTCGGGGGAACCAGGTGCGGCGACGGTGCCGTCGAGGGTGCTCATACGACCATGCTGGCGCGCGCGTACATCGTTGTAAAGAGCGGCATGGGAACGCTAGTCCCGCTCGTCCCCTCGTCCTCCTCGGGTGGACCCGACTCAGGCGATCGCGGCGGCCCGGGTCAGGACCATGACGTCCATGCGACCCTGCTGCACCGTCGCACCGTGCTGGTTGCGCAGGGTCACCATCCGCTCGACGATGCCCGTCGTCCCCGAGCTCGTCAGGCGGGTCGACAGGATCTCGACCTCACACGTGAGGGTGTCCCCGATGAACACCGGCGCCGTGAACCGCCACTGGTCGATGCCGAGCAGCGCGACAGCGGAGCCCTCGAACACGCCGGTCCGGGCGATCAGGCCGAGGCACAGTGAGGTCCCCAGGAGCCCGTGCACGACGCGCTGCCCGTACCGGGTGCGCGACGCGAACTCGACGTCGGTGTGCACCTGGTTGTTGTCGTTCGTCCAGGACGCGAACGACACGACGTCCGCTTCCGTGATGGTCCGGCCCGGGGTGGTGAAGGTCGCTCCGGCGGCGAGGTCCTCGAGGTAGTGCGGCACCCGTCGATCCTACGAGCGCGCCCGGTCAGAGTCGGTCGAGCAGCGTCCGGCCCCGTCGCAGGTGGTGCTCGGCCGCGGTGTGCTCGACCGTCGCGAGGACCCCGAACGCGAACGTGTCCTCACCACGGGAGCGGGCCAGCTCGGCGACGTCCCGGTAGGCCTGGGCGGCACGGGCGGCGTCGAGCCCCGCTCCGAGTGCGTCCTGCACGCGCTGCAACCTGCCGAGGTGTCGTTCGCCGATGTCCACGCCCGCGTCGACCGCCTCCAGCGCGTACCGGAGCCGTCGAGCCGCCTTCCGGGCGTCGTGCAGCCGCTCGAGCTCGTCGGTCTCCGGTCCGCGACGGCCCACCAGGTCCGGCGTGCGGGCGACGACCCGGCGCAGCCGCCGGCGTTCCCGCTCGACGCGACGAGCCACGAACCGGTCGACGGGCATCGAGCCGTCCGGCCCGACCGGAGCCCGGTCGACCAGGTCGTCGAGCGAGTCCAGCGCGGCGAACCACCGTGCTGATCGCAGCGTGCGACGCAGGTCGGCGGTCGCTGCCCGTCGGAGATCGTCCGCGTGCGCATCGAGGAAGCCCGACGCTCCGGGGTCGACGTACCCCGCAGGGGCCAGTGCCGCGGAGCGCGCCAGCCCGTCCCGCAGGACCTCGGCGTCCCGCGCCACACCGGCCACACGGCTCACCGTCGCGAGGGCCGACCGCAGCGCCCCGGAGGCATCGCGGTCCAGAGCGCCCCGGTGCACGGCCAGCACGCTGCGGATGCGGCGCAGCACCTTGCGGAACTCGTGCACCGCATCGTCCTCGTCGGCCCGCACACGGGGCTCGACCGCCACGAGGTCCGTGCGGAGGGCGTCCAGGGCGGCGACGGCGAACGCTGCTGCCGTCCCACGCCGGGGCCTTCGTGCGGTGCTCGTCCTGCCGACCGGCGGGAGTCGCCGCGGAGCCGTCGCCAGGTCGTCACCGCTCCCCGGAGCGTCGCCGGCGTTCTCCGCCGCGTCGTCGAGCGCCCGCTCCACCGCACGCGCGACCACCCCGTGACCACCATCGTCGGAGAGCGCCCACCACCGTGCTGAGCGGAGGACGGCGGTGTCGGGCGTGCCCTCGTCGACGCGGACGTCCGCGACCTCCGCGCGGGGTCTGCCGTCCTTGCCCGCCACGGTCACGAGCGTCGTCGTCGTGTCCCGCAGCAGCACCGGGAGCAGTGTTCGTCCACGCAGGAACACCTCGACCTGGTCGCGCGGGGGACTGACGGCGTCGTCGGCGTCGGCGTCGCCGTCGCCGTCGCCGTCGTCATCGTGGTCGTGGTCAGGCGGCAGGGGGACGGGCCCGGACCCCCGGTCGAGACTCCACGCGCCCGCTGACTCCGTGAGCTCGATGCCGACACCCTCGAGCACCCGGTCCTCCGAGTCCCAGACGACCTCTCGTCTCGAGACCGGTGTGCGCCGGCGGACCGCGTGCGCGAGGGGATCGAGCGCGGGCAGCCGCCGGTCATCGCAGACCCGCCAGGTGCGCCGCGGGTCGCCGAGCGGCGCGGTGTCGGAGTTCGGTCCAGCGGGTGTCGGAGTGTCCATGCGGCAAGTGTCGTCCCGGGCAGCGGCGATCGTCCCCGGTCGTCACGCTCCTGTGGACGGTGTCCCTGAGGGTGCGTCCTGTGGAGGACTCGGACGCGCTGCAGGGGGAGGCGCGTAGCGTCCGCTGCATGAGCGACGTCGCAGCGCCGAACCCGTCCGACGACCGTCTCGCCGCGTGGATCGGAGGACAGCGCTGGTACACGTCGAAGGGGGCCGCGCCGACGCTCCGGACGATCAGTGAGGAAGCGGGCACACGCATCGTGCTCGACGAGGCCGCGACGCCCCCGGTGCTCTACCAGTCACCCGTGGTTCCGGGCCCGGACGGTGCACCGGTCGACGCGGCGACGGACACGGGGTGGGTGCGCGAGCTCGTCGCACGCATCGACGCCGACCCCGGCTCGCTCCGGCCCGTCGGCGAGGTGACCGCAGCCCGCGTGCTCAGCGGCGAACAGTCGAACACCTCCGTCATCTGCGACACCGCGGACGGATCCCGCGTCATCGTCAAGCTCTTCCGCGTCCTGCACCACGGCGACAACCCCGACGTCACCACGCAGCTCGCGCTCTCGGCCGCCGGGAGCGCCCGCGTCCCGCTGGTCTACGGGGCGCTCCGGGGCCACTGGCCGGACCCGGGACGTCCGGACGGCACCGCGTCCGGGCACCTCGCCTTCGCCCAGGAGTTCCTGCCCGGTCTCGAGGACGCCTGGCGCGTGGCGCTCGCCGATGCCCGCGCCGGCCGGTCGTTCGCCGAGGGCGCCGAGCGGCTGGGCACCGCGCTCGCCGAGGTCCACGCGTCGCTCCGGTCGGCGCTCGACACCCGGCCGGCGGGCGACCCGGAGCGCGCTGGCGCAGTGCAGTCGATGCGGTCCCGCCTGGCCGACGCCGTCAGCGCGGCGCCCGAGATCGCGTCGCACGTCGATGCGATCGAGTCGGTGTACGCCCGAGCCGCGGCGCGCCCGTGGCCGGACCTGCAGCGTGTGCACGGCGACCTGCACCTCGGGCAGGTCCTCGCAGCAGCCGAGCCGCGCGGCTGGGTGTTCCTCGACTTCGAGGGGGAACCGCTCCGGCCGCTCGCCGAACGGACACTGCCCGACGTCCCGCTGCGCGACGTCGCCGGGATGCTCCGATCCTTCGACTACGTCGCCGGGGCCCTCGCCCACGAGGACTCGCCGGTCGACGCGAGCGCCTGGACGGCCGAGGCGCGGTCGGCGTTCCTCGGCGGCTACCAGCGGGCGACGGACCTGGACCTCGGGGTGCACGGGCCGGTGCTCGACGCGTTCGAGCTCGACAAGGCGGTCTACGAGGTCGTCTACGAGGCCAGGAACCGCCCCGACTGGATCGGGATCCCCCTCGCGGCGGTCACACGTCTCGTCGGCTGACCGAGAAGGGGCGCGCGACGCGCGTCAGGACGGACGGGAGGCGCGGGTCGGCACCGACCCGCGCCTCCCGTCCGTCCTGACGCGGCGTGGCGACCTGACCTCCGTCAGTTGACGGGGCCGGTGTACTTCTCGCCGGGGCCGGCGCCCGGCGCGTCCGGGATCGCGGAGGCCTCGCGGAACGCGAGTTGCACCGAGCGCAGGCCGTCGCGGAGGGGGCGGGCGTGGTGGTCGCCGATCTCGGTCGCGGCAGCGGTGACGAGGCCGGCGAGGGACGTGATGAGCTTCCGCGCCTCGTCCAGGTCCGTCTGCTCCTGGGGGTCGTCGGCCAGGCCGACCTTGACGGCCGCGGCGCTGAGCAGGTGCACGGCGACGGTGTTGATGAGCTCGACGGCGGGCACGTCCGCGATGTCACGCGCCTCGTCGGCTGCGGTGGGCTCGTTCGGCGGGGTGTCGGTCACGGTGCTCCTCTGCTAGACTCTGTCGCGGCAGATGCTTCCGTGCGCCTTCGGGCGGTCGGACAACATCGTGAAAGAGGAGTCTCTCCCACCCGCGGCCGTGCACCACCAGGCTACCGGGTCCCACCCGCTCCGCCGGCGTCCGCGCCGGTCGACCGGCCCGCAGGGTCGGTTCCGGGCGGCTGTCGAACGGGTCGTGATCCGTGCGTCAGAACTCCTCTCTCGTGCCGTCGTCCAGGGCAGATGTCCCGGACGGCCACCACCTGATTGAAGGAGCTCCGCATTCCCGATCCCCGTACCAACGACCGAATCCGCGTCCCCGAGGTCCGACTCGTCGGCCCCCAGGGCGAGCAGGTCGGCGTTGTCCCCATCGCCGTCGCACTGCGCCTCGCGCAGGAAGCCGAGCTGGATCTGGTCGAGGTCGCGCCGAACTCGAAGCCGCCCGTGGCCAAGATCATGGACTACGGCAAGTTCAAGTACGAGGCCGCTCAGAAGGCCAAGGAAGCCCGTCGCAACCAGGTGAACACGGACCTCAAGGAAGTCCGTTTCCGCCTGAAGATCGACGTGCACGACTACGAGACGAAGCGCAAGCGCGCCGAGGGCTTCCTCCTCGGTGGCGACAAGGTGAAGGCGATGATCCTCTTCCGTGGCCGCGAGCAGTCGCGTCCGGAGCAGGGTGTCCGTCTCCTCCAGAAGTTCGCCGAGGAGATCGCCGAGTTCGGTGTCGTCGAGTCGCGTCCGACCCAGGACGGCCGCAACATGACGATGATCATCGCCCCGCTCAAGAACAAGTCCGACGTCAAGGGCGAGCAGAACGCCAAGCGCGCTGCTCAGAAGGCCGAGCGTCGCGCGTCGGAGCACGCTGCGAAGGGCAAGGACGAGACCACCGACGTGGCTCCCGAGCCCGCGCAGGCCGAAGCTCCCGCCGAATAGGTCCCACCGACCGATCCCGCAACGACGCGGCTCCCCATCCATCCCACGGAAAGGCACCACCATGCCCAAGCAGAAGACCCACTCCGGGTCGAAGAAGCGCTTCAAGGTCACCGGCAGCGGCAAGATCATGAAGCAGCAGGCCGGTATGCGTCACAACCTCGAGGTCAAGAGCGCCAAGCGCAAGGCCCGCCTCAACGAGGACCAGGTCCTCGCGAAGGCCGACGCGAAGAACGTCAAGAAGCTTCTCGGCCACTGAGCCGGCGGAACGTAAAGGAATAGATCAATGGCACGAGTAAAGAGGGCGGTCAACGCCGCCAAGAAGCGCCGCGTCGTTCTCGAGCGCGCCGAGGGCTACCGCGGCCAGCGTTCGCGTCTGTACCGCAAGGCCAAGGAGCAGGTCACCCACTCCCTCGTCTACGCGTACCGCGACCGTCACGCCAAGAAGGGCGAGTTCCGTCGCCTCTGGATCCAGCGCATCAACGCTGCGTCGCGTGCGAACGGCCTCACCTACAACCGCCTCATCCAGGGTCTGAACCTGGCTGGCGTCGAGGTCGACCGTCGCATCCTCGCCGACCTCGCGGTGAACAACCCGGAGACCTTCGCTGCGCTCGTCGAGACCGCGAAGAAGGCCCTCCCGGCCGACACCTCGGCCCCGAAGGCCGCGTAGTCACGTTCTGCTCGCGAAGCCCCCGCTCCGGCGGGGGCTTCGTCGTTCCTAGACTGGGCTCGTGAGCGATCTCCTCGAGAACCCCCGCGCCGGTCGTGTCAAGGCCGTCGCCGCCCTGGCGAAGAAGGACGTCCGTGCCGAGACCGGACTGTTCCTGCTCGAGGGGCCGCAGGCGGTACGCGAGGCGATCGAGTACCGGCCCGAACTGCTGCGCGAGCTGTACGTGACCCCGACCGCTGCCGCGCGCTACGCGCTCGACGACGCTCCCGTGGACACCTGGTTCGTCACCGAGCAGGTGCTCGACGCGATGGCGGACACGGTCACGCCCCAGGGGGTCGTGGCGGTCTGCCAGCAGTTCCCGACGTCGGTCAAGGACGTGTTCCCGGACACCCCGGTCGGACACGAGGGACGCGACGGGTTGCCGGGACTCGTCGCGATCCTGGAACAGGTACGGGACCCCGGGAACGCCGGCACGATCATCCGCGCCGCCGACTCGGCCGGCGCCGACGCCGTGGTGCTCACCGGGCGCACGGTCGACCCGTACAACCCGAAGGTCGTGCGGTCGACCACTGGTTCGCTCTTCCACGTGCCGGTGTCGGTCGGCGTGGCTCTCGAGGACGCTGTCGGCCGGGCCAAGGCCCTCGGCTACACGGTGCTGGCGGCTGACGTCTCCGGTGACGACCTGCCCGAGGTCCGCGCCGACGGCATGCTCGACGGCCCGACGGCATGGGTCTTCGGCAACGAGGCCCGCGGGCTGACCGACGAGGACCTCGCACTCGTCGACCGTGCGGTCAAGGTGCCGATCTACGGGCAGGCTGAGTCGATGAACCTCGCGACGGCCGCGTCGGTGTGCCTGTACGAGTCGGCTTTCGCCCACCGCACCAGGTAGTCCTCCACAAGCCGCGGTCCGCTTCCCCCGGCGCACAGTCCGGGCGGTACAGACCGGCGGTATGCCATCGGCCGGTAGGCTTGGGCCTCGTGTCAGAACCTCTCGAGATCAGCGAATCGGCCGTCGCCGATGCCGTGGAGTCCGCCCTCGCGGCGGTCCGCGCCACGACGACGGTCGCCGAGCTGAAGCAGGCCAGGGCCGAGCACACCGGCGAGCAGTCGCCGCTGGCGCGGATGAACGCGTCGATGCGCAGTGTGCCGCCGGAGCAGAAGGCCGCGGCGGGCAAGCTCGTCGGCCAGGCCCGTGGTCGGGTGAACCAGGCGATCGCCGCGCAGGAGACCGTCCTCGCCGAGGCAGAAGAACGTGCGCGGCTCGAGTCGGAGCGCGTGGACGTCACCGCGCTGCCGTCGCGCCGGACGCCCGGGTCACGCCACCCGCTGTCGCTGCTGAACGACGCCGTCGCGGACGTCTTCGTCGGCATGGGCTGGGAAGTCGCCGAGGGCCCCGAGCTCGAGCACGAGTGGTTCAACTTCGACGCGCTGAACTTCGACCCGGACCACCCCGCCCGGGCCATGGCGGACACCCTCTTCGTCGAGCCGGTCGAGCGACACCTGGTCATGCGGACACACACGTCGCCGGTGCAGGTCCGATCCCTCCTCTCGCGTGAACTCCCGCTCTACGTCATCGCCCCCGGGCGGGTCTACCGCGCCGACGAACTGGACGCGACGCACCTGCCGGTCTTCACCCAGGTCGAGGGCATCGCGATCGACAAGGGCCTGACGATGGCCCACCTGCGCGGCACGCTCGAGCACTTCGCTCGACAGATGTTCGGCGCCGAAGCCCAGATCCGTCTGCGTCCGAACTACTTCCCGTTCACCGAGCCGAGCGCCGAGATGGACGTCTGGCAGCCGAACGCCAAGGGTGGCGCCCGGTGGGTCGAGTGGGGTGGCTGCGGCATGGTCAACCCGAACGTCCTGCGCGCGGCCGGCATCGACCCGGACGAGTACCAGGGCTTCGCCTTCGGCATGGGCATCGAGCGGACGCTCCAGTTCCGCAACGGCCTGAACGACATGCGTGACTTCCTCGAGGGCGACATCCGCTTCTCGCAGCAGTTCGGAACGGTGGTCTGATGCGCGTCCCACTCCG
>Ga0308167_1000624_pt1 | contig 57348 bp, 43 predicted proteins | sample PhyCR1_2_FD_202138 | JGI IMG/M metagenome (GOLD analysis project Ga0308167, IMG submission 202138) | Phyllosphere microbial communities from UC Gill Tract Community Farm, Albany, California, United States - DLSLRC.R1 | ecosystem: Host-associated > Plants > Phyllosphere > Unclassified | place... | reverse complement strand
CGCGCAAGGCCTACGTGACCGAGCTGCTGGAAGGCCGCCAGGGCCCGGCGATTGCCGCGACCGACTATGTGCGTGCGTATGCGGACCAGATCCGTGCGTTCGTGCCGATGTCGTACACGGTGCTGGGTACGGATGGCTTTGGTCGCTCGGATACGCGTGCGAACCTGCGTCGCTTCTTTGAGGTTGACCGGTACTACATCGCGCATGCCGCGATTGCGGCGCTGGCGAAGGAAGGGAAGATGACCGGTAAGGATGTGGCGCGGGCGATCAAGCAGTACAAGATTGATCCTGAGAAGGCTAATCCGGTTGGGGTTTGATTCTCCAAATAAGTGAATTGAAAAGGCGGCCGAGGCCGCCTTTTCTCTGAATGGACGGCGACACATTTTGGAGGTGTTGTGATCTACTCATATTTGGATGAGGGTGTTGCAATTGACCTCGTCCCCTTGGCCCACAGAAGGAAGCCCGAGAGGAATCTGTTCTCGGCGGACTCCTTTACCCTTGTTGTTGGGAAAAATGGCGCCGGCAAGACTCATTTCCTCTCAGCCCTCGCGGGAGATTTGGTCAGGGTGCGCAGCAACAAGCTTGTGCGAAGCAACACCGACGAATCTCCTCCTTACGTAATTCTCTACACCTCGTCGCCGTTCGTTGGAGCTCGGCCTGCAGCTGCCCGACATATGCGCCAGTTAGGGCCCAGAAGCAAAGCGGCTAAGCCCGATCCGGATCTCCTCTCCTCGATAGCAGCTGCGTTCTCGACCTCAGGCCGCCCCGAAGTAAAACTATCGACTGACTTTAGGTCTGCAGTGCGAGCCGTATGTGCAGCCCTGTATGAAATCCCCATGAAAGTGAAGGCCCCCGCCAGCATGGAACTGGACGGGCTTCTTGGTGACTATCAAAAGATATCCAGGCAATGGGTGAGTAACTCCTCGCAGGCAGGCGCGGAAGGCGTTGAGTTTCTGCGAGAGCAGATGGTGCGTCATCAGCGCGCTATTGGCAGGGAGGTCGAGCGATGGCTTCGCAGGTATCTCGGCGTCGATCTTAAGCTCTTCATGCACGCTTTAGATTTATGCATCAAGCGTAACAAGAGAAAGAGGAATGCCTACGTTCAGCATGTATTCGATATTGCCGAGCGCGAAGATATCCTAAACTCGGAGTTCGCGGTTGCCCTGGGCGACGTCCAGCGCGAAGTTGCTTACTACGGTTCTGATATTCTAACTGGACGGGGGGTGCAAGTTCCGCAGACGGCAGCCTACGAGTTTGATCCAAACTCAGATGTCATTTCACTCGCTATTGGCCCATCAAGTTCAGGATCCGCAGCACTACTTGATCAATTTTCAAAGATATACGATGCAATCAAGCATGTCCCCTCGGAAGTGAGGTCGCTGTTCTTGCTTATTGATGAGGGTGATGCGTTTCTTCACTTCGAGTGGCAGCAAAAATATGTGAAGTTCCTGGATGAATTCATAAAGCGGATCCGCAATCGCTTCGCTTACGTACAGGTAGTTCTGGCGACCCACTCCCCTATTTTGATGTCGGATGTCCCGCGTGACAACGTCCTCAGGATCGGCGAGGAAGAACTGCCCATCTGCACATTCGGAGCCCCTCTCGAGCGGATCGTAAGCACAACTGGTGAGGCTGGCTCAATAGGGGAGTTTGCGGCGGATAGAATTAGAGAGATTATTCGCGGAGAGCGCCCGATTGATGAATATTTGTTAAGTCAAATCGACGATGGGATCATTCGTTCCGAATTGAAAAGGATCTTGGTGCGTGATCAGCATCCAGGATAACTGGTCGGGAAGAGCCATAACGTCCCAAATTGCATACGTTGAAGGGCTGATCGCAGAGGCGCTCCGTAAGAAGCCAGCAATCGGGCGTCTCGCTCGAGCGTTCCTAAGAGGACATTGCAGAGTGATAGCCGCAGGTCGACCGCATGAGCTGCGCCGATTGATTGAGTCAGCGGATCTGCTTAAGTCAGCGGTTTCGTCCCTAGACTATAAGGCGTTCCACCTTGACTGCGCAGCTGTGCTCGACTACGAAGCATTCAGTCGGCGACCCATTCCAAAATGGGGGGCGTATGCACTGTGCGCTGAGTCTAGATACTCAATGTGCCCTTATTGCCACCAATCCTTCGCGCATACGCTGGTCCGTGATGCGGTAGGTGGGTTTAGGCCAACCCTTGATCACTATTATCCAAAGTCAAACTATCCATTCCTGAGTCTTTCGATATTTAACTTGGTCCCGTCGTGCTATACATGTAACAGTCAACTTAAAGGGGTAAAGGATTTCTATTTGGATCGGCATGTTCATCCATTCGAGTCAGTCGATGGAGAAATTGAGGTTGCAATTGATCTGAGTGATTACTTGGACGGCAGGGAGCGAGGCTTGGATAAGCTCAAGTTCGACGTCCAGTCGTCATTGGCTCAGGGAAAGCGGTCAATTGAAACCTTCGCTTTAAATCGAAGGTTCGCAGTCAATTCCGCTTACCTTGACTCTTTCATTGCACGGGTGATGGCGTACGTGACGCATCAGGATGCGAGGGCGTCACTAAGTCAGGGTTTGAAGTTTCAACTCAGTGAGTCAGATTTGCTGGGCTTTAACTCAGGAAACTACAAGGACGAGATGTTGGGGAAGATTAAAAAGGATCTATATGATCTGATTTTGAGTCGTTAGGTGCTTGCGACCTAATTGTGTGCGTCCCCGACCTTCGAGCGTGAGGCTCTGTGTGCTCCGTTTCAGTTGAGGGAGCGGCTCGTAGATTCCAGCGTGATGAGGTTTGCCCAAACCTAACTTCCGGCCGCAGCCCTACATTGCGATCGGGACGCACTGTCAGTCTATCTTGGAGGCCAGCCGCTTCTGCATCGACCTACAACGTCTCTTGGCGGGAGGGGGGGCAAAAGTAGCTAGACATGTAGATCTGCCTCGCGTGTCCTGTCAAAATGGTCGTGAATGTGTGGAGCCAGACCCGAGGTAAGTCGATGGTCGGCACACGCTGGTACCTTGGGGTATAGGCTGGACCGGGTGCGAGGCGCGCAACGCTTCTATGAGCGGAAGCTTCTTCCCTTCGTCCTCAGCTTCGGCCGTACCTTGTAGGCGGGTGATGGAGTGTTGTGGGGTTCGCTCAAGGCGAACTGACTGGGGACGGCCTTGCAGAAGAATTTTTTGAGCGTAGTAGACCTTTTTGCTGGGTGCGGGGGGTTTGGGCTAGGGCTGGAGGAGGCAGGTTTCACGCCGATCTTCGTAAACGAGCTGAACGACGATGCGCGAAGCACCTATTTGGTGAACAGGCGCGATCGCTACGCGCACTTCCGCCAAGGCATGGATGAGACGCGCTGGTTGAATCCATTTAGCTCTTCTGATGCAAGGAAGATGACGAAAAGGTCCTATTTGGACGAGCTCGAGAGCCGCTTTCAGTCGACATTCGGGATAACACACGGCGAGATTGACCTAATAGTAGGCGGGCCACCCTGTCAGGGTTTCTCTGGCATCGGCCATCGGCGATCGTATGCGGTGGACAAGCACGACGTTCCCTCGAATCACCTATTCAAAGACATGGCGACCATCGTTCGTCATCTGCAGCCGCGAGCTTTTGTTTTTGAGAACGTACGCGGCCTGCTCACAAGTCGCTGGACCCCGGATGGAGAGAGCGGCGAAATCTGGCACGCAGTAAAGCGAGCCTTCGCAAAGATCGGAAATTATAGACTTGCTTCTCAGCTCGTACATGCGAAGGACTACGGCGTTGCCCAGAATCGGCCAAGAATCATGTTGGTCGGCATTCGAGACGACATCGCCGGTCTCGCGACGCGCGTTAGCGAGGTCGACTTAATAGATGACACGGCGGTCGGTCTTGGCTTTCTTCCGCGCCCTACTGGTGGCGCCCCTGATTTGGTTGATTTGCTGGGCGACCTTGTAGATCCATCGCACTTCAATGGTGGGCGAACGGATTTCTATCCCAAGCCCGCATTGACTGATGTCCAAATTCAGTTGCGGACAAATCTCGCGGGCAAGCTGTCGGGCGTGGGTGAGCCAATCACCGACCACGAGTACAGCAAGCACAGTGATCACGTCCGGGCAAAGTTCCAGGCGATGATCAACCAAGAGGACTACGTCGGGACCAAGAAGTTCGCGCAGCGCCTTTTGCCGGCGACTTGGGGGCGAAACGGACCCATGATCACTGCAACGTCTTTGCCCGACGATTACGTGCATTTCAAGCAGCCGCGGACTCTGACCGTGCGCGAGTGGGCACGTTTACAAGGCTTCCCGGACTGGTATGAGTTCCGTGGCAAGCGCACCACCGGGGGAATCCGAAGGGCGGGAAATCCGCTGGAAGGAATTCACTTCCGCGAGCTGCCTAAGTACACCCAGATTGGCAACGCAGTACCAGTGCCGCTTGCACGCGCAATTGGTAAAAACCTGGCCGGAATTCTACGCTGCGATCGTTAGGTTGCGATGATTCGTCGCTCTTCCATGGACTGAGGAACAGGGAATTATGGGAACTCTTAGTGTTGATGCCGAACGAGGCGGGGATGAAGAGTCGGTTCGAGATGGGGTCAACCGATTACAACGGCGTGCATTCGGCGGAGAGGACGTAGCCGTCAGGCCTAGCGCCGAAGACGACACTTGGTGGCCCCGGGCTCCGCTAGTCCCGGGGGTGCAAGAGGCGATTGATAGATTTATCGCGAACAGCGCTGCGGATACTGCCCTTGAAGTGGTATTCCTCGTCGGCGGCGCGGGCAATGGCAAGTCTTTTGCGGCGAGGTATCTGGGAGACCAGTTGGGCCTGAAGAGCCACCCGTCCGATTCCCTCGCACACCGGATCTACTCAGGCTCAATCAAGGGTGCTGAGTTCCATCTATTGAATGACGCTACGATAGCCCCCAGTAAGGACTACGAGAACCAAGATGCCGCGCTTGCGGAGGATTTGGCTAAGTGGTGGAGTTTCTCCAAAGATACCCCGGTACGCAGTTTCTGCTGCGTTAATCGAGGGATCATCTCTGACGAAATTCGTGCATTGCAGCAGATGGCCGGCAGTGCGCATCTGCTCTCCCTCTCAATCCTGCGTTGGCTCGCCAATCCTGAGGAGGAGCATTTTGAAGCGCTTGGGGCAGAGGATCTCTGCTCCCCGGGAGCCGACGGTAGCCACGCTGCCCACAATATCGAATTCAACTTGGACGGAAGGCAGATTCGCTTAATCGCCTTGGCAGTTGACTCACATTCGCTCTTCGCACTCGATGGATCCGAGACATCCCGCGCTCAGGCACTTTTCAGTGAGCTGATTAGTCGATTCGGCGCAGTTCGCGATCAGCGTCCAGAGCTCTGCCCTATCCGTGCAAACATTCAACAATGGCAGACAGGCGAGGGTATTCAAGCTTGGCAGGAGTTGCTGTCGTCCGCTGAGATCGCGTCTGGTCGACTGTATAGCTACCGGGACGTATGGGGGGCGGCGGCCCTTTCCGTGCTGGGCCCGCGCGTTGACTACGGATCAGTGCATGGAGAGTTGCTTGATCATGTAGACGAGTTGCTCGGGGTGGCAGCCGGAGAAGCGGAGCTGAGCACGCGTCTAGCAGCGCTCGTTCGACTCTCTCGGCTCAGGGCTCACAGCGCTCTGTTCCGAGCCCCATCGCCCATAGTCGGGGCGCTGGGGACAGAGTACCCGCCCGCGACTCCAATCCACGCCGGACTCGCTCTTGTAGATCCCGCCGTATGGAGATCTACAGACTCGCGCTCGGTTGAGGCTGCCATGCAGCGTGTCGCGATGGGCGATCTCCCTAGTGGGGATGCTCTCGGCCTTCTCTCCGGTTCGCTGGCATGGTCTCCGTTCGACGCCTACCTCGAGGAGACGCTCTTGGAGTTCTTGGAATCACCGAGCTGCGGAGATATCGAGCGCCGCAGGCTGGTCTCCTGGTACGGGGCTTACGTGGCCAGGTTAGTGGGCATCGGCACGAGTACCTACGGCAATGCGGAGATCATTAAGCAATGGCGTAGGTGCAAGCGTAGCTGTGCGAACAAGCCGGTTGCCCTGCCGAGCGACCTGGAACGATCGATACGCTCATTGATCTTCCCGCAGCACCCAGATGGACCAGCGAACAGCATGCTGATGCCAGCATTCTCTGTCCGTGCCGAGCCTATTTCATCCTTGAAGGATCAGGTTCACCCCCGGCTTGTTGAGGTGGTGCCAATCAGTGCTGTATCCCTCAGGGTTCGTACGATGGGTGGGCGCCTACTCATTGAGTGCTACACCTCGGAAAATTCGGGCGTAATTGGACAGCTCGCACTCGACTTCGCGCTTCTGCGCGAGGCGCAGTCGTTCAGCGAGGATCGCTCTGGGCAAACGGAGTCTACGGCGTACATTGAGCCGCGAATTGAGCGCTGTAGGTCATCAAGCATCGCAGCAATTGACCATGCGCAGCAAACACTGGCAGTGGTCGCCAATGGAAGGCATGAGGAACTTGCGATATGAACAGCATCTACTTCCCTGAGCTAAAGCGGCCGCAATACCCTTCTAGTCCCGAGATCCTACTCTCCGCCTTGGCATGGTCGGTAGTTGAGCGGCCCTCCAGCGCTCCGGACGCCGGCCTCATTTATGTTCGCAAGGAAGGCAAGGCGAAACGTGTACAGATCCGACAGACAAAGCCCAGAGATGGCGATGAGCTAGCGAGCTTTACCGCCGCGTTGCTGAAAGCGGGCGTACGAACCAAGGACGGCGAACTTCCTTCGCTCGTAGTCGATGCCATAGCGGACTCGCTGGTGGGGGTTAGGCCAGATAAAGGGGTCGGATACACTTCTTCAGCGATTGGCCTTTGCGGCGCGCTCCTTCAAGACCCGATTGGCGGCCTCGGTGCGGCAAATCCTCCGAACTTCGCTAGCCTGCTCAATACGATGTATGCGCTGGGGGGAGGGCGTGGTTCAGCCGCGGAGCGCTGGTTCGACGTTGCGTCTCACTATGCCGGGGATCCTGTACTCAGCCGTATTGAGGAGGCTCTCGCGAGCACGTCTCTGTCGGAGTACCTTCCCCAGGCCTGGCCTCAGGGTAAGGCGATCTTGGCTGAAGGGGCCAAATCAACGACTTTGCCAGATTGGTGGACGGCTGACGTCTTGAACCAGCAGCTTGGCACTCCGTTCTCCTGGTTCCGCGATAGCTGGGACAGATTGTGTTCCGAGCAGTGGTACACCGCGCTGTCGCCACGGAAGTGGTCAGCCTGGGCGGTGTGTGTGCTGCGCAATGCGCTTGGCTTCGCCTTTCTCTGGGAGGCAAACTTCTTCGCGGAGCTTGCTCGTGGAGTCCGAGATGGCAGTCGCGACGCTGCTAATGTGGCGCGACTCTCCTTGCTGCCAAGCCGGCCTTTGATCCCGTACCAAAAGGGTAGCATTGCCCAGATGGACGTCATGCCAAGCATGAGGCAGAGCCTGATTCATGGTTCGACCTGTCGCAAGGCAATCGAGGCTGTGCTGAAAGACGAGAAGGCAGACTGCAAGCAGCTCGCTGACGTCATCACCCTGCTGCGAACCAAGCATTCGAAAGAACTGAAGGAGCGGCTGGAGGCAGGTGATGACTCGGGCACCACGAACCTTGTAGAGACAGTGAGGTACTCGCTGATTGCACGTACGGGATCTGACGTTCCCGACCACTATGCATTCCTCAGGCGAGTCAACCGGAACTTCACGCACGTATCGCCCGGACCCGAGTGGATCGTTGTCATGGCGGCAATGTCGTCGAGTTCACCAGGTAGTGAGCTTCGGCTGGGTGATGTGCAGCGGCAACTGGACGCGCTAGGCTTGAAGCCGCGAATCGATTTCCTGCTGTCAGAGCTCGAACGCGCGGGTCTCTGCGCGGGCGCCGCTGACGGGGACGAGGGGATCGAGATCAATCTTGGAATCGGGGGGAAGTAACATGCCATTGATCGGCAAGGCCATTGCGATTGTCGCTGCAAAAATGGGCGGACAACTCATGCTTGAGTTGCCCGATGATCTGCCGCCCGACTTCATCAAGGATGTTCTGCAGGGCGCGAATTCGACTTTCCATCAGGTGCCTAGTTTCGCGATGCTCGTGCACGAGAAGGTGGACGATCTCGTGGGAGTTGAGCCTCGAGTAGACTTCCGCGAGCTGGCGATGTATCGGCAAGGGCAGCATCTTGCGGTGACGTATGCCAGCAAGAATCGAGGTATGGCCACCTACAGTAGCGTCTATCCTCTTCTACTGAGTGCCGGATTCCCGTCTACTCAGTCCGGCGAGATGGGCGCAGGCGTCGCCACGCTTGTTGATCTGTCGGCCGCTACTGCCGCCGTGTTGCTAGAGCATTGCGCCGAACTGGAGATCGAGCTCGAGGAGCTAGATTCCGTAACGCAGGAGATCCTGAAGTTCTTGGCTGATGTCTACGAGATCACTAGCGGTGGTCAATCGAGCGTTGCTAAGGATTGGTGGATCCACGTCGAAAGCTGGGTGGATAATGTGATCGCCCATGCCCGTAATCGTGGGTCGGATACGGCCGCGTTCCTCTACGGCGCAGCCGGGCTGCCAAATCCAGGCCGCAAGAAGACGCTGGGCATCAAGCCAAAGAACTACGTCAAGATCTTGCAAGAGCGATGGGTGGATGCTGATGGCATCAGTGCAGAACTTGCACGGCTGCAAACCGGGCTTGGGCAAGACGAAGAGACGAGTCCGCTCGACCGGATTGATTGGGCAGCGACGGTTGAGCACGCCCAGTACGATAGTGATTCGGCAGTAGCTAGAGTCGCGCTAGCCTCGCGAGCCGACCAGAAGTTGAAGACAGAAGGATGGGCCGCACTCGACCAGACCGCGTTCAGTGCGCCCGTGGTCGACGATCGTGCTCAACTGATCCTTCAACGAACTGGGGTTCCATTGCCGCGCCCGTTCCCGCAGTCGCCCCCGGTGCTGGTAGCGACGGCCACTGATTTCCACGATGAAGTCTCCCGTCAGTCCATCTATGTTGGGGTAGAACTCGTTGTTCCCTTGGAACAGGATAAAGAAATTCCTGATTCACTTAGGGACGGGAAGGGGGTTCCGCGAATTCAGGTGTCGGGCGTGGGTACTTGCCGAGCCTCATTTGAAGTCAAGAAGTATGAGGTCACTGCAGGAACCATTACTCTGGTTGGCGATCTAACGCTGACCCCTAGCAAGGCAAAGCCAAACAGCTTGGCGATCAAGGTGAAAGGTCCCGAGTACGTGCGGGCAGTAGAGCCGCTCATCTTGGTCCAGGTACGCCCGGACGAATGTCTTTTTTGGGCTAGGGAAGAGTCGGCTGGCCGAGGCCGTGGCCGCGCGCTTGGACCTTGGGTTTGTAAGGCCCGGGCAAACGAGTCGACGGTTGCGTTGATTAATAAGCCGTCTCGGTACGAGATGTATGCCGCCTGGGGTAGCGATCTGGAGCTTAGTCAAACTGGCTGGTCGCTGGACGGCCAGCCGATGGAGTGTCTGGCGTGGGGTGGGACTAATGGCCAGTTCGCTAGTGCTATTGAGGACCTCACCTCCTCCGTGGACCTCAAGGCGAACTCCAACATCTGCTTCGCTCTAGACATTGCGTCCACCAGTAGTCGACCGATATCGCCCTTTACCGCAGCAGCAAGCGGTGCGCGACCCGCGACGGACAAGCTACTTGAACCCTCCGTTTTGGGCCAGCTCGAGCTGGAGATGCAGCATATCCTCGCGGAGCTTGGGCCTAGGCATGCACTGGGAGCCATCTCCGCGACCACCTCCAAGCAGGCGGAAGCTTATGGCGGTTCAATTCCAGGGTGTAAGTCTGCAATTAGCCTCCAGGATAGGCTGGATCTTTACCCAAGTGCCCCCAGTGTCGATCTCCTTAACCTGCCGGCGTACGCCTCTCTCAGAAACGCATACCAAGATCTAGGCGTGTTCGAGCTAGTTACCACAATCGAGCAGCGAGAGCGATCTGGCGAGCTCACTGTCTCTCGGATTCCGCTTGATGCCCTCGACAAGAGCCGTGTGCACTCTGTTCTTGCCGCTTACTCAGTGCTTCTCCGATCCATAGCCGAACTTTCCGCATCGGATCAGTTCTGGGCACGGAATCCATTCAGTGCCGTTGCGTTTTCCGAGAAGAGCGGCCTTCAGAGCGCAGCTGCGGTACTGCTCAGCCCACTCCATCCCATTAGGCTTGCATGGACCTGGAAGGTTCAGGTGGGTCTGAGAGAGGCATATGCTGACGGCGCCTTGCCCGCGGCTACCCTGTCCCTACTCGACGGAACGAATTTCCCTGCATTCGTGGCGGCACTGAACGTTTTCGATCAAGAGACCCCGTTCTTGCCCGTTCCCGTGGACGCGCGACCAAAGGATCTATACATCGGTTGGCACGTAAGCGTTCCAATCCTGGACGGGTCTCCAGTGATTCCTGACTGGTTGCAGGGTGAGCGGTTTCCGGCCGAAGGCCTGTCGACGCTGACTCCTTCGTCTATCTCGTCTGCGGTCGACGACTTTTTGCGTGTCTCTCCAGAAGTGCAGACACTGCAGATCGCCTTAACAAGCGCGACACAGTCCCGTAGATCCGCTGCGATGGACGAAGGGCTAATTGTCAAGCTGAAGGACCTCGCTGCTTCGAGCTCAGAGCTTGCAGGGGTAGCGGGTGTCACGATCAGAGACTCGAAGCACCGACTTGGTGATATTCCGGCGCTCGGTAGGCTCGACGAGGGCCTCCTTTCAGCGAGGCCGGGCTTCAATCTCACCTGGCGCTCAGCCCCAGATGGCGACACCAGCGAAAGCCATATCACCTTCGTTGAAGGCGGCGCCGCAAAGGCGGTACTGGTTAAAGGCGGCCGCTCGCAGGGTTGGTTGCCGAGCCTTCCGTTGCGACGTACGCCCATCAGAAGAAGCCCCGGTCGATTCACCACACTGGACTACAGCCTTGAGCACAGTGACGAAAAAGACTCTGAGCTCTCTACTTTGTTGACGTGCTACGAAGGAGCTCTGGGTGAGGCCTACATGGTCAACGTCATGGCGAACTTCGCAGTGGGTAAGGCAACTCCCAATTGGCTAGTCGCTGGAGACTTTGGGGTGGACCCCCAGGCACTCGCACTTGCTGCGTCCAGCCATGTCGGTGGTAGTTATGTTCTATGGGACTGGAGGCCCGCAACCACGGTAGGTGCATTCCGCGGTGAAGAGGCGCGCGTCCAGCCCTATTTCGTTCTCGCGAACGTCCCAGCCGCGCTCAGTGGAGCTATACGAGAGCGGCTTAAGCGTCTCAACCCTGCGGCGACGAACGGGGAGATCGATTCAAGGGCTCGGCTTCTGGTGTCAACTCTCGCGAGGCGAGCAATCGGTCTCAACACTTTGCTGTCAATCGGTCATCATCAGGCGACCGGGGCAATAGGGTTCTTCTTTGCCCTCAGATCGCTGCAGCGATGGGTAGATGAAGCGCCCCCAGGCGAGCTGCGGCTGATCGTGCCTGTAGACGCAGTGGATCCGTTCTTGCGGGACACCGTTGGCTACGCGCGAGGTGACAGTAGGCGGCGCGCTGACCTGCTGGGAATAAGCGCGGTTGGCAGCGGCGATGACTTTTCGTGCGTCAACCTTATTCCAATTGAAATAAAACACTACGGCCTAGTGAAGTCCGAGGTCGAGACGGCGTTTCCAAGAGCCGGTGAGGAACGCCTAAGGGAGCATGCCGAACAGCTGAGGGACTACAGCAAGCAGCTAGTAGAGCTGTGCTCAAACGTCAGTTCGGCCGCAGGAAGCAAAGCGTCCATTCTTGGGCAACGTCTTCTGGCCGTGCTTGACGCCGGCCTCCAGCTGAATAGCAAGAGTAGCGAGCACGCAGTTGGCATCCTTCGTTCTGTAGCCGAAGGAAAGGCAAAATTCGCCACTGGCATGGGAATTCTGATCTGGTATCAGGCTTGGGCAAGGACTGATCAGGGCGAAAGCGCATCTTGGGATGAGTTTGGTGGAGAGTACGATGACGAGGGAGATCGGCGCATTGAGGTTCGGATTGACCCCACCGTATACGACGCCGTGCTCTGGGGGGAAAACGGTGACGCTGAGTGCCATAGAGTGCTGGGAGCTGCTCTTGCACACTCAGTCGAAGACCTGTGCCGTCAGGGAGCCAGTCCAAGTCTAATTTCGACACAGGCGGAAGCTCCATCTGGGGAAGATCCTGCGCGTCTCGTTGAATCGAAGATCATTCATGACATTGCACCCGAGCCGGATTCGGTCTTGAACTCGGGCCCCGTTGAAGTGGCTGAAGAGATTGGCCGCCAGGTGGAAGCCGCAACCCCACGGTCATCGCCACCCAACAAGATCGATGAGAAGACCTTGGAAAAGCGATATGACAAGCTGATCTCGTATTTGTCAGAATTTCACGTGAAGGTAAACCGGCCAAAAGCTGAGTCACCCTACAAGGAGGGCCCTGCTTTCGTTGAATATGCAGTTGTTCCTGCATACGGAGTCTCGGTGAGCAAGATTGAGGCGCAAGTTCAGAATCTGAAGCTGAGGATGCGCCTTGCCGCAGACATGCAGCTTGGTTGTTCCACTCACAATGGCAATGTTGTCATCACGGTGCCGAAATCTGACTCTGAACGCTACTTCGTGGACGCCGAGGAAATGTGGAATAGGTGGCAGCGACCGTCTAAGGGATTCGCCGTTCCGGTGGGCGAGGACTCTTCGGGGGAGATCGTTGAAATCGACTTCTCCAGTTCAAACTCTCCCCATCTGCTAATGGCTGGTGTAACGGGTAGTGGTAAGTCCGAGGCTCTCCTGACCATCCTTCATGGTGCTGCATACTTCTATTCGCCGGAAGAATTGAAGCTGAAATTGATCGATCCGAAGGGTACGGAGCTCAATTCATTGGAGGAGCTTCCGCATACGGATGGCCCCATCGGCACTATGCCCGAAGATGCAATTGCATTGCTGGAGGAGGGCGTCCAGGAGATGGAGCGCCGCTATGCCTTGTTCAAGTCGGCGCCTGGAAACGTGCGTAGCATTGCGGAGTACATTGCCTCCGGGAAGATGCTGCCGCGGTGGATCATCGTCTTGGACGAGTATGCGGATCTGACGAATGACGACGATGAGCGGAAAAAGATCGAGTCGAATTTGAAGAGGATCTCCCAGAAGGCCAGAGCTGCGGGAATACACTTGATCGTCTCGACCCAGAAGCCGGTTGTGACGGTTGTTAATACCGTAGTTAAGGGCAACCTCCCGGGTAAGATCGCCCTACGGGTGAATACTCTTGTCGAGAGTCGAATTGTCTTGGACGAGGGCGGAGCGGAACAGCTCGTCGGAAAAGGAGACGCCCTCATTAAGACGGGAAGTGGAAAGCTACGTGTCCAATTTGCGAGGTACAGCCTCGATGCCTAGGTAGATAAAGGGTCATTGCGGAGTGGCGCGTAGTAGGCGCGCCACCTTGGCGATTGACTTCTCGCAAAGCGCGGGAGTTCTCAGGTGACACTCCCAGATCTTGAAAACCCTCCAGCCATCTTTCCGGAGTGCTCGGGCCACACGCACGTCCCGCCTTCTGTTGTTCAGGAACTTCTCTTTCCAAAACGCAGAATTCGTCTGAGGAACGCGCCCTTGCTGACAGCGATGTGCGTGCCAAAAGCACCCATGCACGAAGATGACTGCGTGATACTTCGGAAGCACAATGTCAGGTTTCCCGGGCAAGCTTCGCGCGTGAAGTCGGAACCTGAATCCCAACTTGTGAAGGCCGCGCCTCACAGCCAATTCCGGCTTTGTGTCACTCCCCTTGATTAGAGACATGCGCTCGCTACGCAGTACCTTCGTCAATGTATCGGCCACCAGTCACCTCCTATATCGCGATGATTGGAGTATTCAGCTGGGGGCGTGAGGGGGCCGCATAATCGTTATCAACATGCTGTGGCTGGTGCAGCGATCCATGCGACGTCCCCACGAGATTGAGTAGCGAGCCGGTTTGGAGTCCAATCCTCAATGACAAGGTGATTAGACGTGAAGGAGCGCTTTACCGAAGAACCGATCATCGGCTTCCCGCGCGAAGCTGAGGCCGGCATGCACATCAAAGACCTGTGCCGCCAGCACGGCTGCAGCGAGTCTTCGTACTACGTGTGTGCAGCAAGTTCGGCGGCATGAGCAGCGTGCCCGGCGCCAAGCGGCTCAAGGACCTGGAAGCTGAGGACACGCGCCTAGAGAAACTACTGGCAGAGGAGGTTTTCGAGAACGACGTCATCTAGGATGCGTTGCGAAAGAATTGGTGGCCGCGCCGGCGCGCGGGCTGCTGGTGCTATGTGAATCGCAGATTCGACAGGTCCAAAGTATGTCGGACGCGTAACCGCGTGTCGCCAATAGCCTCAGCTGCTGAGAACCAGCCTATGCGGGGGCCAAAAATTATCCACCCGACAAAGCTCATAGTCCTCCCCAAACGCCAACGCAGCCTCCCTGGCCGGCAAGTCCGAGTAGCACTCCAACAGGTACTGATCCATGCCAGCATCCGCATGGCCGATAGCGAAGAAGCCCAACATGGCCTCGTCGAACGCCTCTAGCCAATCCCCGTCAATCCTGGTCATCTGTGGTCCTCCCGATAGGCCAGAGAGGATGCCGCCACGCCGTCCCAAGGCCTGCGACTGAGCCGGGCCAGTTGCGTCGCACCGTAGACGCCGCCAACCAACCCCCGCCAGATCAACAGGAACAAGCGATCCAATCCTCCGCACCAACGCGCATGGTGTTCATCGGAGCGTAGAAACTCTTCTAGCAAGACAATGTTGGACGTCCCCATGTCGGGAGGGTGGCGAATACAACACCCCCTGTGGAAATACGCCCGCCGGTTCTTGCTAGACGGTTTCTAACCTCCCGACGCCCTAGCCATCCCGGCAAGGGCAAGCCCTGCAGGAGGTCCAACATGTTGACGCCTTGGGAAGACGAACCCGATGACGCGCGCCCCAAGCGCAAACCCTACGCCCGCCCCGCACGCAGCTACCGCGTAGGCGCGCTGACGTATCCGGACCGCGAAGAGTGCGGTCCCACGGAGATCGTTCCTTACCTCAAGCTGCGCGGCCGATGGCTGGACAAGCTCGGCTTCGACGTAGGCGCCCGCCTGGAGGTGGAGGCCACCCACGGCATCATTACCCTTACGGTGGTGGAGCGGCCCGTGCCGGTGGTCAAGAAGATCCCGCAAACTGCAGCGCCGCGCCGGCTGAGTGCCCGCGCCCAACGACGTGTATCCGTTGCACACCGGGTTCTCTCAGTGCCTGCCCGTGTTCGCGCGTGAAGCTAAATTGGGGTTGTACGTGATGCCGTTTGATCCGGAGCAGGCGAAACCAGTGATGACAGAGGGTTGGTAGACAAGCGTCCCGGGCTTGTAGGTGTTGATAACGGTGCAGGCCATACCCGCAGCCCATCCTGCTACCATTCCCCCGCAAACCCAGCCAGCCCACCCAGCGCAGACAGATGCGGGGCCGGCCGTCACATGTACGGCCCAGCGAGCCAGGACACCCTCCCGTGCCCCCTTCAAGGAAGCTCGCATGTTCCGCAATTCCGTAATCCGCTCGGCCGCTCTGGCCTTCGCCATCTCCCTGAGCCTTGGCGCCCCGTCCGCGTTCGCCGCTGACCAGGCGAACGCGTCCGCCAGCGCCAACGCCGTCCAGCGCAAAGCCGTCGCCCAGGGCCTCTATGAACTGGCTTTCAGCCCCAAGCAGAACGCCGTGTTCGTTGCGTCCTCGGGCGGCTTCGGCGACGCCGCTGGTCCGTCCCAGGTCCTGCGTCTGAACCCGGAAACGTTGGCCATCGAAACCGCCATCCCGCTGGAGCGCAAGGCGTTCGGCGTGGTGCTGGACGATGCCAACAACCGCCTGTACGTCGGCAACACCGTCGATACCTCGGTCACCGTGGTCGACACTGCCACCAATAAATCGGTCGGCATCGTGCAGCTGATGGAAAAGAAGGTCGGCAAGGATGGCAAGGCGGCCTACACCCACGATCTGCGCGAGCTGGTCGTTGATGGCGCCAACAGCCGCCTGTACGTCACCGGTCACTCGGGTGAGGGCAGCGTGCTGTTCGTGGTGGATACGCAGTCGCTGAAGGTCATCAACACCATTCCGGGCTTGGGCAATGCCAAGGCGCCGGGTCTGGCGCTGGATGCCAAGGCCAATCGTGTATACACCTCCAACCTGTTGGCCGAGGTCGTCACCGTCGGTACCGACAGCGGCAAGGTCGAGCAGCGCTTCAAGGTCAGTGCCGAGCAGCCGATGAACATCGCGCTGGATCCGGCCGGCAAGCGCTTGTTTGTGACCGATCAGGGCTCGGAGATGATCCGCAAGTACCAAGCCAGCAGCTCGGGCTTTGAATCGAAGCATCCGGGCCAGCGCGTGCTGGTGCTGGACCGTACCACCGGGAAGGAACTGGCCAGCATCCCGACCGACGCCGGCCCGCTGGGCATCCTCCTGGACGCACCGCGCAAGCGCCTGTACGTGACCAACCGCGATGGCGGCACCGTGACGGCGTACAACAGCGATACCTACAAGCAGGTGGCCACGTACGCGGTGCCGACGCACCCGAACAGCCTGGCGCTGGATGCCAAGAAGAACGTGCTGTACGTGACCGTCAAGAACGGTGACAGCGAGCCGAAGGGCAGCGAAGAGTCTGTTGCGCGGATTGCGCTGTAACTCTCTGCGGCTAGAACAAAAACCGGCCGCACTCTGCGGCCGGTTTCAATTTTGCACTCAATGTCGCTTTCTTTTGGCCTGCTCGGCCCGCGCCAGCGTGTGGTGTGTCTGAGCTACCGAGCAAACTGCGTGCCCCTGTGAGACCCGCAGCGCCTGGGAATGCACACATCCATGGAGGTGTTTACAAACCTCGATTGGTGCACGATGCAGGCCACAAATACTTGGCCGCTGTCGGTGAACGCCCCTGAGAAGTGTTTGACGTCTGTGTAGGTGCAACGACCATTGTCGACGCCAACAGTAGCTCGTCGTTGGCCCCCTACAGAGCTCTGCATCCTCATTTGACCAGTAGAGTGATAGGTAACGCCGACGGGAACCTGCCCACTAGGTGCGGTCGTTGTAACCCAGTCAACACTCCTAGGAGCTATCTGATGACCAAGCTCGCCTTCCGCGGATTCTCCTTCACACGCCCAGCCACTAGCTGAGCCGCCTGCAATCCCTTCACCTGAAGAGGGTGTCATGCCAACCGATTCGCAGATCGCCTGGTGATACAGTTTCGTCGCTTCTGTTTGCTCATCGTAACGATAGATAAGGCGACCAAAGCCATCCGATTTCAGCAGCTGATCGACGGCCACAGATGCCCCATTGAAGTCGCTCCACTGACTACGTCTGATGACGTCAGTATCTCCATTGGCATCGGTCACAAACTGATCGGTGCTGGATGAAGACTCGGCAGCTGAGGCCTGCGCAGCCATAGCCAACGATAGTAAGAATGCCACTGCAACCCTTCTCATGTTCATGTCGAAACCTCCACATTTCGTTGAATGGAGGTGTGAGGGTCACCGATGCCGAGGCCTAGATTAGTGATCAAGGTCAAATGCCAAAGATATTCAGAGTTCTCCCACCCTGGCGTTGCTCACAGCAGTTGATCCCGAAGCTCATGAAGCGAGTTCGCTTACTCAGCGGCTGCGATCAAATGGCCGATCACCACTTGCAATCTGCTCGGTGCTAGACAGCCCATCGGTCATGCGATACCTCGGGCGATGCGCGAAAGACAGGCGTGCGCGTTCACGCCGCAGTGAGGGGCGATACGTCGCAGCGAAAGAGGGTACTGCGTGGCGGGCGATGGCGACGAAGGCCATCGCACCGATCAGCGTCACCCTTGGGCAATGCGTCCGGTCAGCGTCTGCCGGTGACGGCACCACGCTGGGTGAGGTAGTTACGGACGCGATCGTTCCGTGCCTGGTTCAGCGGTGAGCGCCATTGCCCGAAATCCGCCACCACGCCCAGGTTGACATCGGCACCGTGCTCGACCAGATAGGCCACGGTCTCTACATCGCCGGAGCGCGCAGCGTTGATCAGCGGGGTTTCGTCGTAGGCGACGATGCGGTTGACGTCGGCCCCGGCGCCGACCAGACGCTCGACGACCAGCAGATGACCGCGACGTGCCGCAGCGATCAGCGGATTGCCATCGCCGCGAGAGGCCAAGTCGGGCTGCGCGCCGAGCACGAGCAGGGCGTCGACCATCGCCAGTTCGCCTTGCTTGGCGGCGATGATCAGCGCGGTGCCGTCGCCACCGACCTGCGTGTCCACGGCAATACCCGTCTTGACCAGCTGCTGCACGCGGGAGATGTCGCCGCTGCTGGCCGCGCTGAGAAGCTGCTCGGCGTGCGGCGAGACGGTACGCGACGTAGTGGCGGTTTCGTTCTCTGCAACGATGATCGCGTTGCCCAACCGCGGCGTAGCGGCCACGGTGACACCAACATGCGCGACCAGCGCAACCGCACACAGTGCGCCCCAGCCGAAGCGCGTTGTCCAGCGGGTTGAGCGCGTGTCCAGGCGCAGCAGCCCATCGATGCGCTGGCTCAAGCCACTGCGGGTGGCGGACATGCCGACGGCCAGTGGCGCGCTGTGCCCCCGCTGAGTCATCAATCCGGCGATACTGGCCAGCAGGGAATCGGCATAGCCGCGGCCACTGCCGGTGCGCAACGCCGCCTGCTCATCGCAAGCCATCTCGCGGGCGAGATCCAGTCGACGGCCCAGCAGGTGCAGGAACGGGCTCCACCAGTACACGGCGAGCAGTGCACGCTGTGCAGCCGTGATCCACAGATCATGCCGACGAACATGCGCGGCTTCATGCAGCAGCAGATCACGCAGCGCGGCCGGGGGCAGGGTGGATGCCATCGTGGTCGGCACCAGAATGCGCGGCGACCACAGGCCAACCACCATCGGCCCCGGGGCGATATCGGACAGTGCAACGCTGGCACCTGCAGGCAGTTCTCCACCCAGCAGCGCTTCGTGCTGGGCCGAATGCCGCGCGCTGCGATGCAGGCGACGCGCTTGCCATGCGCCTTGGCCCAGGCGGGTCAGGCCCCAGAGCGTGCCGAGCAACCAGATCAGCACGGCGCCGTGCAGCAGGGTCGGCGTGGTGGAGGCGGGGATCGTGTTGGTGATGCCGTCCACTTTCTGCGCGACAACCGGCACTGGAGCCTCAGTCGCTAAGGGCAGTACGGCCTGCTGCGCGACCTCAACAGTCGTCGGCGCGGTGCGAGGCAGCAGCACCAACAGCGGTGATGCCGCGGCCAGCACAAAGGCCACGCAGAGTGCCCAGGAGCGCGCTTCTGCATTGATCCGGCTGCGCCCCACTACAAGGGCAGCCAGCGCCAACAACAAGGTGCTCTGCCAGAGGTGTTGCACGGCCATCGTCGCCAGGGCTTGGGTCCAATGCACGGTCATTTGGGCGTCCTCGAAGGAGATGCGTCGTCCACGCGCTGCTGCAGCGCTTTGAGCTCGTCAGCGTCCATGTCGTGCTCATCGATCAGGTGCTGGGCCAGCACGCTGGGCGAATCGTTGAAGAAGGACTTGAGCAGATTCTCCAGCGCCTGCTTGCGCGCGTCGCTGCGGGTGATCGCGGCGCTGTAGATGAAGGCGCGACCCTCGCTGCGATGGTGGACCAGTCCCTTCTTGTCCAGCACCTTGAACATGGTCAGCACGGTCGTATACGCGACCGGCTTCTTCCTGGACAGCTCATCGGTGACCTCACGTACGGACGCCTCCTTCTTCTTCCAGAGCACCTCCAGAATGCGGCGTTCGGCGTCGGTCAGGGCAGGCGATACGGGGCGGGCCATGGCTATCTACTGGTTCGTTAGTTGATGCCCGCATCGTGCGCCCGACGGATCGGACATGTCAACTATGTAATTAGTAATGGCCGGCCTGCGCGGCGAACCATGGCTCCACCGCGGCCACGTCGCCGGCACGCATCTATGGGGTGTCATGGCCACGCAACAGCGCGCAGCTGGCACGGCACTCGCTCTCCGGCCTCTGCCGCAGAGCAGCACGCAATGCCGCATGGGCTGCAGGATGCGCACCAAGGCCATGCAACAACAACGTAAGTGCCAGCCCACAGCAGGCGTTTCCGGACGCGCTGGGTTCGACACGATGCGCAGCCTCCGGTGTGATCTCATGACAATCCATGTACCGGCTCCCACCCTCGACGATGCCCCATCGCAACTATCGTCCTGGGGTGTCGCAGATCCTGAGATCGTGGCCTCTGATTCCTCCCTCTCACCGCTGAACGCACCGGCCGGTATCAGTCAGCCCTGTGCACGTCACGTCAGCGACATCGCGCTTTCTTTCACGGCTCACCCAACCCCCTCTCCCTAGGATCGAACCTTCCTTCCCCATCGCTCCAAGGAGTTCCCATGGCTGCTTCCCGCGTTCGCCTGCACGTTGAAGATTCCGGTGGTACCGGCCGCCCGGTGGTGCTGATCCACGGCTGGCCGCTGTCGGCCGAATCGTGGAAGGCCCAGGTCCCCGCGCTGCGCGAGGCGGGCTACCGCGTGGTGGCCTACGACCGCCGTGGCTTCGGGCGTTCGGACAAGCCGGCCGACGGCTACGAGTACGACACGCTCGCCGATGATCTGGCCGGTGTGCTCGAGGATCTGGATCTGAAGGACGCCACCCTGGTCGGCTTCTCCATGGGCGGTGGTGAAGTGGCGCGCTATGTCGCCAAGCACGGCGAGTCGCGCCTGCACAGCGTGGTGTTCGCCTCGGCGGTGCCGCCCTACATGCTCAAGACCAGCGACAACCCCGAGGGCCCGCTGACCCAGGAAAAGGCCGATGAAATGCGCGAAGGCCTGGAGAAGGACCGTGACACCTTCTTCGATGGCTTCACCAAGGATTTCTTCAGCGCCAACGGCGAGCTCAAGGTCAGCGAGGAAGAGCGCCAGGCGGCTATCAAGCTGTGCCAGCAGTCCGATCAGACCGCCGCGCTGGGATGCATGAAGGCCTTCGGCACGACCGACTTCCGCGGCGACCTCAAGAAGGTCACGGTGCCGACCCTGGTGCTGCACGGCGACAGCGATGGCACGGTCCCGTTCGAGGGCTCGGGCAAGCGCACCCATGCGGCCATCGCGGGCAGTGAAGTGGTGGTCCTGAAGGACGCGCCGCACGGCTGCAATGCCAGCCATGCCGATGCGTTCAACAAGGCACTGTTGGACTTCCTGAAGAAGTAAGTCGCAGGTCGCTCTCCGCCATGCGCGCCCGGCACGTTGAGATCACGTGTCGGGCGTTCTTGTACGCTGTACCCGCTGAGCTGGAATCCAGCGCCCGCCCATACGAGATCGTCCATGCGCCAGTCCCAGACACCGCCCTGGAAGAAGCCCAGTCCCAATGGGAAGAAGAAGTCGCAGCCGCTCTCCGAGGCGCAGAAGAGCGCGGCCCGTCAGCGCGCCGAGGAAAACGGGCGGCGCTATCCTAATCTGGTCGACAACATGTGGGCGGCTAAACTGCCACGCGGCAGTTGATCGCTCGCGCTTCTATGCTTTCTCGTTGTGGCACAGCTGACTAATAGGCGACAACCCGTCCACGGTCGGTGGCGCATCCCCAAGGTATACATCCGACTGTCTCTGTGGGGACAGTAGTGGGGACATAAATGATGCAATTCACCCAAGGTGCGAAGCTTCCGGTCGTACCCGCCGAGTAATATCGAGAGACTCTGTAGACGCAACGCCTGTTGTCGACGCCAATCAGGGCCTCCGCGTTGCCGGCGCGGGTTGTACGAAAACGAACACTACCGTGCGCGCGGAAGTTCTCACCCACTCCCACGTTCCCAGAAGGCGCGTAGGCGAACACGTAGTCAGCTGAGCGGTCGCCATGCAAGAGCGTTCCCACCGACGATGATTTCGACCCTGGATCCTGCTCCAGTCGGGGCACGGGTAGATCTCCGTCGCCCTCTTGTTCGCATGACCAACCTCCAATCGCATCGGGGCCGCTTAATATGCCTTCGCCTTGGCCCGCCGTCATTCCATCCTGCTCACATAGTGCGTGGTGATACAGCTGGGTTGCGAGCGACTGTTCTGAGAAGAAATAGGAGAGCGAGTCATCCGGGTTGGGCCGAAGTTTCTGCTCGACCAGGAGTAGACCTCCATCCAAATCAGACCATTGTGCGGTGCGCACGATGCGCTTGGTGCCGTCGCGCTCTTGGGTGTGTTCATCACGATAGGCGGCGGGCGGGGGCGTGACCGGCATCGCGGCTGCTGCGGAGAGTAGAAGAATGAACATGGGCATCGGCGTTCTCTGGTGAACGAGCTCAGCTCGGTCGGATCATGCTGCCCACTATCATTTTCTTGAACTGTGCGCTGCTCTACGCATCAGCCAGACGCAACGCACTAAGACCTATCTATTGTTTCTGTTGTAAAGAGAATCCCAATCTGGTCGACAACATGTGGGCGGCCAAACTGCCACGCGGCAGTTGACCGGCCTCTTGCTCAGCGCTTGACCGCGAGCACCCCATCCAGCGCCAGCTCGGCCTTGAAGCCTGCCTTTTCCAGACGCTTGGCGACCTCGCGCGGCACATCGCGGCCGCTGGTCAGTTTGTTCGGCGCGCCGGTGTAATGGAACATCCGGCCGCCCTTGCGGATGACGCGTGCGAGCTGGTCGTAAAGCACCTGTGAATACAGTTCGCCGGCGATGCCGAAGCGCGGCGGATCGTGCAGGATCGCATCGACCGAGGCGGTCTCCAGCCCTTCGATCTCCTGCGACACATCACCTTGGCTCAGCGCCAGCCGACCGCCGCTGCTGTCCGCGTCCGGATCGGGCGACCACGGATTGAGCGTGCGCAGCCACAGCACATCCGGATTCTTCTCGAACGAGCGGATACGGGTGACCCCACCTTCCAGGCAGCACGCCGCGAAGTAGCCCAGGCCGCCACAGGTATCCAGAACGGTCTTGCCGGCCGGTGCGATCAACGCGACCTTGCGGCGGGCATCCTCGAACGGGGAGACCTGCGCGCTGGGCAGCATCTTGATGCCGTCGATCTCGAAGGTCGGCGCGTCCCAGTCGGTCGGCACCAGCTTGATCAGCGCCGAGCCGAAGCGCGAGATCGCCAGGAATTCCTCGCCGTCCCAGTAGTACAGGGTGCGGTCCTTGGTCTTGCCGGGATAGGCGTAGGTCTCACCCTTCCACTGCCAGTGGTCGGCCGCCAGCGTGGCGGTGCCGGTGGAGCGGCCGAGGTCGAGCGAGCCGGTCCATTCCCCGGTGCCGGCATCGCGGGCGCGGGTCAGGCTCTCGGCGAGCGGGCGGGTCAGCAGGGGGCCGGTGTAATGGGGCACGGGATCTCAGGCCGCGGCGCGAGCGCCAGACGGTATGGCAGTCAGGGGTGGGCATCGTACCTGAGAAGCCACTGGCCGGCCGTCATGCGGCCCGTTCATGACGGGAGCCCGACCCTTGGATGCGCCGCGCTCCGAGGTGCTCACAGGGAGTGCACTGATCGTGGCTCGGCCTGGCGCTTTGGATACTTGGGCCATGTCCTACGACCACATCCTCTGGCCGACCGGCACCGCCTACTTCTTCAGCGCGCACCTGCGCGATCGCAGCAGCAGCCTGCTGGTGGAACAGGCGCAGACCCTGCGATTGGCGTTCCGGGTGGCGCAGCAGGCGCGGCCGTTCCGGATCAACGCGATCGTGGTGCTGCCGGACCATCTGCACGGGGTGTGGACGCTGCCGGAGGGCGATGAGGAAGGCCATCGGCGCTGGGCGCAGATCCAGGCGATCTTTGACCGCCAGTTGCCGATGGCCGAGCCGCGGCTGCAGCTGCGACGGGACCGCAGCCTGCGGCCGCTCTGGCACAACGGGTTTCGCGAACATCGGATCGTCGATGCCGAGGATCTGCAGCGGCATGTGGCGTACGTGCACCACAACCCGGTCAAGCACGGGCATGTGCGTGACGCGACGCAATGGCCATACAGCTCGATCCATCGTGGCCGCCGCGAGCCGGAAGAGGGCGGCTGACGGATGGGAATGGGGGTTTGCCCGCGAAAGTGTGCGGCAGGCGGTATCGGGGGATGAGGGTGGCGGACCGGGCTACTGGTGCGGGCATGCGGTGGGCCGCAGCCAACATCAGTGGCCCGGTAGGCGGGCGCGACGCACGTTGGCGATCAGGGGCACTTCACCGCGAACACCGGCCCGGCGCCGATCAGGACCAGCGCCATGTAGTCGCTGTCCTTGGCTTTGCCCTTGAGCGTGGCCCCCGGGTTGAACTTGAAGATGCCGAAGCCGCCACCGGGACGCACCAGGGCCTTGTTGATCTGATCGGCATCGTCGCGGAAGAACTGGGCGATCTCTGCGCGGCTGGATTCCTGCAGCGGCGTGGCATCGCGCTGCCATTGCTCATCACGGTTGAAGGACACGTAGTACTGGCCCTGCTGCTGCTCGATGCGGAATTCCGCCGGCTTGCGCGCGTGGGTGGAGAAGCAGCCCAGCATCGGATCGGACGAAAACACGCCGGCGCTGTTGTCCTTGCCGCAGCCGGTCAGCAGGAGCGGGGAGAGGAGGAGCAGGCTGGTCAGTACGCGCATGGCGGATCCTGGCGACGGGTGTTCCAGCATTGTCCAACACCGCATGAAAAGATGCCGTCTGTGTGCGTCGCGGGCGATGGTGTACGGTGATGGGATTCTCAGGAGACACCCCGTGCCGCCCGATTCTCCGCAAGCGCCGCGCTCGCCGTCGTCGACGCCGATCTCGGCTCAGCGACTGCCGCTGCTCGGCCTGGTCAGCTTCCTGGGCCTCCCCGTCGGGGCCGCCGCCGCCCACATCGCCACCGCCGCCAACCACGGTGTCACCGCCGGCGCCAGCACCACAGGCGTCTCCATCGGCGTCCTCGCGTCAGCGGCCGTGGGTCTGATTGCCACGGTGGGCTCGCGCGTGCGTCAGGAACGCTGGCCGTGGCTGGGCATCATCGGCGCGGTACTCAGCGCCGCGCCGCTGGTGCTGTTCCTGGTCGGGATGATGTTCAAGCACTGAACCGAGCAGGCCGCTCAGTGCCGGTGCCGCCGCCAGGCGTTCCACACATGCGTGCTGGCCAACAGCAGGCTGCCGACCACCGTCATCGGGGTCTCGGCCTCATGGCTCGGCCAGCCCATGGCGCCGGCCAGCAGCAACAGCAGCCCGACCAACGCGGCGGCCATCGCGAGCACGGGCAGGCGGTGCTGGCGGTGCGCGCGCCACAGCGCGAAGCCGGTCACCGGCGCGGCAATCGCCACGAACAGGGCATGCACCCACTCGGCTTCGGCCCACACGCCCATCAGCGGGAGCATCGCCGCCAGCAGCGGCAGGGCCAGGCAGTGCAGCAGGCATAGGCCGGACAGCGCGATGGCGCCGGCATCCAACAGGGCAGAGGATCGTTTCATGGGGCGTGGGAGTCTTGGTCTATGAATGTTATATAGTAACATTTCAACTCCTCTCCAGACCTGCTCCGCCATGATTGCCTCTGCTGCCCTTCATGATTCCCGTCTGCCGGTAACGGTGCTGTCCGGCTTCCTCGGTGCCGGCAAGACCACCCTGCTCAATCAGCTGCTGCGCAACCGCGAGGGCCGCCGGGTGGCGGTGATCGTCAATGACATGAGCGAGATCAATGTCGACGCGCAGCTGGTCCGCGATGGCGGCGCGGCGCTGAGCCGCACCGAGGAGACGCTGGTGGAGTTCAGCAACGGCTGCATCTGCTGCACGCTGCGCGATGACCTGCTGCACGAGGTGCGCAGGCTTGCGGCGGAGGGGCGCTATGACTATCTGTTGATCGAATCGACCGGGATCGCCGAGCCGATGCCGGTCGCGGCGACCTTCTCGGTGCGCGATGAGGACGGCTTCAGCCTCAGCGACATCGCACGGCTGGATACGTTGGTGACGGTGGTCGATGGCGCGCAGTTCCTGCACGACTTCGGCTCCAGCGATCGGCTGATCGATCGTGGCCAGCAGGCCGGTGAGGATGACGACCGTGGCGTGGTGAATCTGCTTGCCGAGCAGATCGAGTTCGCCAACGTGATCGTGGTGAGCAAGTGCGATCTGATCGATGACGACACGCTGCAGTCCACACTCGCCGTGCTCCGCGCGATGAACCGCGATGCGCGGCTGGTGCTGTCCGAACACGGCAACGTGCCGCTGCACGAGGTGCTTGATACCGGCCGCTACGACTTCGTCAAAGCCCAGCTGGCACCAGGCTGGATGCAGGCGCTGCGCGGGCAGCACACGCCGGAGACCGAGGAATACGGCATCACCAGTTTCGTCTACCGCTCGCGCCGGCCGTTCCATCCGCAACGCTTTGCGCGCTTGCTGGAGACCGGGCTGGGCAGCGTGATCCGCAGCAAGGGCTTCTTCTGGTTGGCCAACCGCATGGACTCGGTGGGCGAGCTCTCCAGTGTCGGTGCGGCCACGCAGACCTCGGTCGCGGGGGTCTGGTACGCCTCGCGCGAGCGCATGGAGGCGGGCCTGGAGAACACCGTGCCCGAGCTGTCGCCCACGCGCGTGCCGTACACGGATATCGGCTGGGCCCGCCAGCAGGCGGGGGACTGGACCGCGCCGCTGCCCAGCGTGGAGCAGGTCGGCGACGCCGGTGAGTACCAGGCGATGCGCAGGCTGTGGCATCCCTGGTGGGGCGACCGCCGCCAGGAGCTTGCCGTGATAGGCATTGAGATGGACGAGCACGCGGTGCGTGCCGAGCTGGATGCCTGCCTGCTCAATGATGAGGAACTGCGCGCTGGACCGCTGTTGTGGCAGCTGTTGCCGGATGCGTTCCCGGCGTGGGCGCGCGCATAGCCGAACGCTTTACACCGGCGTCAGCTGCCACCCCTGATCAGATGCGCGCAGGGTATGGCTCAAGCCGACCGCCTCCAGCAGCGCGGCATCGTGCGAGACGATCATCAACGTGCCGGTGTACTGACCGAGCATCTGCTCCAGCGCGCCCAGCGAGGGCAGGTCGAGGTGATTGCCGGGTTCGTCGAGCAGCAGCAGTTGTGGCGGCGTCTGCGCGTACAGCACCGATGCCAGCGCCGCCTTCAATCGTTCGCCACCGCTGAGCGTGGGCAACGGCCGCAGGCTGCGCTCGGCATCCAGGCCGAGCAGGGCCAACTGCGTGCGCAGCGTACCTTCGTCGGCCAACGGATGCGCGCGCTGCAGTAGTGACAAGGCCGAGGCGTCGTCCGGCAGCATCGTGAGGGACTGATCGAGCAGGGCGACGCTGGCCGCCACCTCGACGTGCCCCGACACCGGCACCAACGTGCCGGCCAGCAGCCGCAGCAGCGTGGATTTGCCGCTGCCGTTGCGGCCCTGCACGCCGATCCGCTGGCCGCGCTGAACCGTGAGATCCAGCGTCTTCCAGGGCGCCTGCACCCACGGCAGTTCGGCGGCGACGAGCTCGGCCACGCGCTGGGGGCCCGGCTGGCTGATCACCGGGGCAAGCAGGGCGATCTCGATGTCCTGCTCCACCTCGCCGGCGGCCTCGCGCACGCGCGCGTCCAGTTCGGTACGGCGCTCGCTCTGCTGTGTTTGCCAGCGGCCGGCACTGTGCTCGCTGCGGTTCTTCATGCCACCGAGCAGGATCGGCGCCTGGTTGGCGGTGCGTGCCTCGCGTGTAGCGCGCGCTTGCCGATGCGCCATCTTCTCGCGCTGATCGCGCAGCTCGGTCTGCTGCTGGCGGCGCTCGCGCTTGCGCAGGGCCAGCTGGGCATCCGCGCTGCGCCGCTCGTCCTGCTTCTGTTCGGCGTAGAGATCGTAGTTGCCGCCGTACTGGCGCAGCCCGCCGGGTGACAGTTCGACGATGCGCGCCATGTGCCGCAGCAGCATGCGGTCGTGGCTGATCACGATCAGGCCGCCGTGCCAGCGCTGCAGCGCCTCGATCAGGCGCGCACGATGGGCGGCGTCGAGGTGATTGCTGGGTTCATCCAGGATCAGCCCCTCGGCACCGGACAGGAACGCACCGGCCAGCGCGACCTGCATCGCCTGGCCACCACTGAGCGTGGCCGCCGGGCGTAGGGGATCCAGCGCGGGCAGCCCGAGCAGCTGCCACTGCGCCTGCAGCTGCTCGCGGAGGTCCCAGCGCTCACCCACGCGGGTGAAGTCGTCCGGATCCACGCTGCCGGCTTCGATACGGTGCAGGGCGTCGAGCACCGCGCCGACGCCGGCCAGATCGGCGATGCGGCCTTCAGGCACGCCGCTGTGCTGCGTAAGCAGGTGCACCGGCCCGCTGCGCAGGATGCGGCCGGCGGTGGGCGTCAGATCGCCGCTGAGCAGGTGCGCGAGCAGGCTTTTGCCCACGCCGTTGCGCCCGACCAGGCCGGTCGGGGTGCCGTCGAACGCGGCGGACAGTTCGGAAAACAGGACCCGGCCGTCGGGCAGGGTATGCGTCACGCGGTCGAGCGTGAGAGCGAATGCGGTCATGCGACCTCCATTGGATGCCAAGGACTCCCCTCCTGCGGAACAGGTGGGTGGAGACGGGCCGTCAGACGACGGCGGCATCAATGGCGCATGTAGGCCTACCTCGGCAACAAAGGCGGCTGGCTGCCGCGTGGCCAGTATAAAACCGCCCGGCGGCAGGGCGATGAACGCCGCCTGCTCAGCAGCTGACCCCCGTCAGCCGGGCGCTGATGAAATCGATGAAGACCCGCAGCTTGGGCAGCACATGGCGGCCGGAGGGCCACAGCAGGTAGAAGGTGCCGCAGGCATGGATGCGGTCAGCCATGACCCGTTGCAGGCGGCCGTCGGCCAGGGCCTCGCGCACGGAGTGCTCGGGGATATAGGCGATGCCGCGCCCGGCCAGCGCGAAGGCCAGCCGCGCTTCGATCGTATTGCTGACCATCGAGACCGGCAGTGCCAGCGGCGCGGCGCCCGGCGTCTGCGGCAGCGGCCACGGTTCCAGCTTGCCGCTGCTGGGGAAGCGGTAGTGCAGGCAGTCGTGGTGCAGCAGGTCCTCGGGCACACGTGGCGTGCCGCGCCGCGCCAGGTAATCAGGGGAGGCGACCAGATAGCGCGGGAACACGCCGAGCTGTCGCGCGCTCAGGCGCGAGTCGGTCGGCGCGCTGACCCGCAGCACGGCGTCGAAGCCTTCCTCGATCACATCCACCAGGCGGTCATCGAAATCCAGCTCCAGGCGGATGCCGGGATAAGCGGCCATGAACTCGGTGAGCAGCGGCAGCGAGATGTCGCCGACCAGCGGCAGGCTGACCCGCAGCACCCCCGTGGGCGCCTCGGTCTGCTGGACCAGCTCATCGCGGGCGGCGTCACGCTCATCGAGGATGCGCCGGCACCGGACCAGGAAGCGCTCGCCCTCGGCGGTGAGAGTGACGCTGCGGGTGCTGCGATGGAACAGCCGCACGCCGAGTGCCTGCTCCAGCCGCGATACCGTCTTGCCGGCCGCCGAGGCGGAGATGCCGAGCATGCGGCCGGTCTCGACGAAGCTGCGGGTGTCGGCGACCTGCACGAAGGTCTGCAGGTTGCCGAGGTTGTCCAAGGCTGACATGGGCGGTTGCACGGGGTGAAAGAGGCACTGTAACGGCCGGCAGGGCCTGCGGGGCGGGCGCCGGCGGCATTGGCCCGCAACACTGCGGTGCGCGGGTGCCTGGTGCCGGCCGAAGACCTTGCGGGGAAGGCGCTTCACCGATTGCGGCCTCGCCGGTCCGGAATGTGCGGAGCGCCACCCGGCTGTTTCCCTGGCGGCTCACCGCCTACCGTGGCGCTCCCCCTTCAGCTGGTGCCCCCATGTCTTCCCTCCCGGACCTTCGCGAGCCCACGTCCTTCGATGCGGCACCCACCCAGGCGCGCCCATGAGCGGGCACGCGGTCGATTCCACCGCCCTCCCCCTGCCCAACGCCGCCAGCCGGTTGCCGTTCGGCGGGCTGCTGGCGCTGGCCTGCGCGGGCTTCATCACCATCCTCACCGAGGCGCTTCCGGCCGGCCTGCTCTCCCCGATGAGCGCCGATCTCGGCGTCAGCCGCGCGCTGGTCGGGCAGCTGGTCACGATCTACGCCCTGGGCTCGCTCGTCGCCGCATTGCCGATGACCGCACTGACCCGGCGCTGGCCGCGCCGCCCGCTGCTGCTCACTGCGATCGCCGGCTTCGTGGTGGTCAACACCATCACCGCGATGACGCACCACTACGGCCTGATGCTGGTCGCGCGCTTCTGCGCGGGCATCAGCGCGGGCCTGCTGTGGTCGCTGGTGGCCGGCTATGCCAGCCGCATGGTGGTGCCGCAGCTGCAGGGCCGCGCGATCGCGGTGGCGATGGTCGGCACGCCGCTGGCACTGTCGCTCGGCATTCCGGCCGGCACCCTGCTCGGCCAGACCATTGGTTGGCGCTGGGCGTTCGGGTTGATGTCGCTGCTCAGCGTCGGCCTGCTGGTGTGGGCGCGGCTGGCGCTGCCCCCGCTGCCGGCCCCGGGCGCGGCGGCGCAGCAGCCGCTGGGCAACGTACTGCGGCTGCGCGGCATGCGCACTGCGTTGCTGACGATGTTCCTGTACGTGCTGGCGCACAACGTGCTCTACACCTACATCGAACCGTTCGCGGCGCTGTCCGGCGCGGCGGCCTGGCTGGATCGCCTGCTGCTGGTGTTCGGCGTGGCCGCGCTGGTCGGCATCTGGATCACCGGGCTGCTGGTGGACCGCTGGCTGCGCGAACTGGTCATCGCCAGCACGCTGGCGTTTGCGTTGTCGGCCGTGGCGTTCGGGCTGTGGCCCGGCGCGCCGTGGGTGCTGCTGATCGGCACGGTGGTGTGGGGGGTGTCGTTCGGGGGCGTTGCCACCCAGTTCCAGACCGCGGTGGCACGTCGCGCCGATGAGGCCGGTGACATCGCGCAGTCGTTCGTGGTGACCGGCTGGAACCTGGCGATCGCGCTGGCCGGCATCGTCGGCGGGGTGATGCTGGAAACCGTGGGCGAGCGCTGGCTGCCGGCGGTCCTGCTGGTGCTGCTGTTGGCCACGTTGGTGGTGGTGCTGCGCCAGCCGCGTGCGTGGGCCCCGATCGCGCACTGAGCCGAGCCGCCGCACACGGCAAGGTGAGCCGCGATACCCGGCGCTATGCTGGGGCCGGGTATCGCGATGGGAGTGGCAGGTGCGTAACGGAGTCCTTCGAACTGGCCTGCTGGCGCTGCTGTGCCTGGCCGGGGTCGCACAGGCGGCTGAGCCGGATCGACGCATCGCGCTGACGATCGATGATCTGCCCTGGCAGCGCCTGGACGAACGCGCCGAGCCCGAGCTTGCCGCCCGTCATGCACAGTTGATCGCAGCCCTGAAGCGGGCCGACGTGCCGGTGGTGGGGTTCGTCAACGAGGTCAAGCTGGCGCTGGACGGACAGGTGCAGCCGACGCGGGTACAGATGCTGCGCGACTGGCGCGATGCCGGTGTCGAGCTGGGCAACCACACCTACGGCCATGTCGATCTGCACGGGATCGGCCTGGCCGCGTATGAGCAGGACATCCTGCGCGGTGAAGCCATCTTGCGCCCACTGCTGGCCGAAACCGGGCAGGCACCGCGCTGGTTCCGGCATCCGTATCTGCGTGCCGGGCAGTCACCGCAGGAACGCGCTGCGCTCGGCGCGTTCCTGCAGCAACATGGTTATCAGGTCGCGCCGGTCACGGTCGACAACAGCGAATGGATCTGGGCCTTCGCCTACGATCACGTGCGCGATACCGAGCCGGATCCGGTCGTGCGGGAGGCCCGCCTACGCCAGCTGCGTCGCGGCTATGTGCCCTACATGCTCAACAAGCTGGACTACTACGAGCAGCAGGGGCAGCAACTGCTGGGCCGGTTGCCTGCACAGGTGTGGTTGATCCACGCCAATGCGCTCAGCGCGGACTGTGTGGAAGAACTGGTCGCAGCCACGCGCCGGCGCGGCTATCGCTTCATCTCGCTGGAGGCGGCACTGCAGGATCCGGCCTACCAGCATGCCGATGGCTACAACGGCGCCGGGGGCATCAGCTGGATCCAGCGCTGGGCGATGGCCGAGGGCAGACCGAAGGCGTTCTATGCTGGCGAGCCGCAGGTCCCGGCGTGGGTGATGACGCTGGCCGGCCTCGAGGCGGAATGACGCAACGGCTCAGGCCGGCGTGTCGCCGTTGGGGTTCTGCATGTCCTCCGGTGCCGGCCCGTACTGCTGCTGGCGCTGCTGGTGGAACGCCATGAACTCGGCCGGCGGCAGTGCCTTCGAGAACAGCCACCCCTGCCCGAACTCCACCTGGCGCGCCTGGAGATAGGCGAGCTGGGCCGGGGTTTCCACGCCCTCCGCCACGGTGAACAGCCCGAGCGTCTTGGCCATGTCGATGATGTGCGAGGTCACCGGGCTGGTGGCACTGTCGGTACCGATCGCATCGATGAACGACTTGTCGATTTTCAGTGCATCCAGCGGCAGCTGCTGCAGGTACTGCAGGCTGGAATAGCCGACACCGAAGTCATCGATCGCCACGCAGTGGCCCATGCGCCGCGCATTGGCCAGGCTGGTGCGCGCGCGGCGGAAATCGATGAAGCCGCGCTCGGTTGCCTCCAGCCAGATCTGCTGGGGGTGGATGCCGGTGCCGTGCAGCTTGCTCGACAGCACCTTCAACGCCCGGCCACTGCTGACATCCTCGGCGGCCAGGTTGATCGCGATGTGCGCGGTGCGGTCCTGTATCAGCAGCGTGCGCATGTCGGCGATCACATGGTCGATGACCTGATCGGTCAGCGCCTCGATCAGCCCGGCTTCCTCGGCCAGCGGAATGAACAGATCCGGCCGCACCAGTGTGCCATCGGGCCGACGCCAGCGCACCAGCGATTCGGCGCCCACGCAGATGCCGGTGTCCAGCTCGATGATCGGCTGGTAGTGCATGAAGAACTCGCGCCTGCGCACCGCCGTGGCCAGTTCGCCCCGCAGCGACAGCCGCCGCCGCGACAGCCACACCACACCCCCGATCGCCGCCAGCGCGCCGAGCACGCCCAGCGGAATGAACTGCCCGATCTGGTGGCGGAACGCGGCGACCAGATCGGTGCGCGGGGCGGTCGCAACGGCCAACCACTCCTGGTCCTGCGCGGTGGCGTAGAGCGTCTGGCCTTCCATGCCGCTGGCGGGCTCGCGCAGCAACCGCTGCAGCAGTTCCTGGTCCCGGATGTCCTGCTGCGCGATCAGGCGCCCGTCCGGGCTGGCTACCGCCAGCCGCACGTTGGGGTCGGCGATCACATCGACCAGCCGCGCCGGGTCCATCAGGATGTCGTACTGCCCGTAGCTGAGCGCCATCAACGGCTGCTCCAGATTGCCGGCCAGCGGCCGGACGCCGAGGGTGATGCCGGCGCCTTCGGCGGTCACGTACCCGGGCGTGGGCTGCGGGATCTCGGCCGTCACCGGCCCCCACGAATTGCAGACCAGCCGGCCCTGTTCGAAGTAGCCCACCTGCTCGGCCGAATGGGTACGCATGGCCAGGCTGCGCATCAGCTGCAGGTGCTCGGGTGAGCAGGGCACCAGTGTGCTCTGGTTGAGCTCGTGCAGGGTGGTCAGTGCCATCTCGTAGGCACGATGCGCGCGCTGCAGGGTGCGCTCGGCCGTGGTCTGCAGCCGCACCTGCTCGGATTCGCTGGCGCGGCTCCAGGTGAAATAGAACACCGTGGCGATCGGCACCAGGGCGCCCAGCAGGGCGAGCACTACAGTGACGGCGATGATCCTGGCGCGGTTCAAACAGACCTCGATGCCTAGTCGAAAAGGGGTTCCATGGCAGCCCGACGGGCCAGGGCACTCACTGCCCCGAGCCGCTATATGACCATCAGTCCGCGGGGATTGAAACACTGCCGCGCGCCGGGACGGGCGGGAGCGGAGGCGGGACGCTCCATGAGGGGTTGAATCCGTCAGCCCTGGGCAGGGCGCCAGCGCGTGCCCAGCGGCAGCCCGGTATTCACCTTCGGTTCGCGCCCCCGGCCGGATCATCGCGCCGCACCCTTCCGTGCCCCGATCCGAGCCCGATGAATCCGACCCTGCCTGCCGCGTTGGCCCTGTTGTCGTTGCTGCTGCCTGGCCTGGCATCGGCGCGCACGGTCTATCGCTGCGTGCAGAGCAACACGGTCAGCCTGGCCACCGCGCCGGAGCCGGGCTCCAGATGCACCCCGCAGCAGATCGACGACAACGCCGTGCAGACCCCCAACCTGTGGGGCAACATGGGCGTCTTCAGCGGCACCCTGTACGAGCGTGAGCAGGAGGGTGCGCTGGTCTACTCCACCCGCAACCTGCCCGGCTCGCGCGTGTTCCTGAAGTTCACCGTGGCCACGCCCCCGGGCGAGCCGGCGCACGAAGGGCTGGGCAAGGTCGGTACGCCGCAGTTGAACCGGCATGCCAAGCAGTTCAAGGCGGCAGCCAAGGCCACCGGCGTGGACGATGCCTGGCTGCGCGCGATCGCGCATGCCGAGAGTGGCTTCGATGCCGGCGCGATCTCACCCAAGGGCGCGCAGGGCGTGATGCAGCTGATGCCCGATACGGCCACCGAATACGGCGTGGCCGATCCCCTCTCGGCCGAGCAGTCGATCAGCGGTGGCGCGCGTTACATGAAGGCGTTGCTGCGGCGTTACAAAGGCGACCGCGTACTGGCTGCGGCCGCGTACAACGCCGGGATCGGTGCGGTGACGCGCTACAAGGGCGTGCCCCCGTATGCCGAGACGCTGGCCTATGTGGAGAAGGTCAGCGCGTTGTACGTGCGCTACCGCGAAGCGATGGGGTTCAAGGTGGAGACGCCGGCGAAGTAGGGGCCGGGCTCAGCGCGAGGAGCCGCGTGCGACGATCGCGTACGCGTCACTGCGGCCGACGGCGTTCAACGCCGCTTGGACATCGCGGCGCGCCACCACCTGCCACCAGCGGCGATCGCGCTCCGCATCGCCGGGCAGCGAGGGCACTGTGACAAAGCGCTGGACCGACAGCAGGGTATCGCTGCGGTGCTGGGTGGATTGCAGTCTGCCGATCAGATGCGCGGCCGCGGCGTCCAAGGCGTTGTCCTCCAGCAGGGCCTCCATGAAATAGCCTGCGGCAACATCGTCATGCGCCTGGAGCCATGCCTTTGCCTGTTCGGCACGGGCCAGATCGCCAAGCTGGCGGTAGGCCGCAAAGCGCACCCACTGCTGCACCGCTTCACCGTACGGGCTGAGGTTGTCGCCGATGCCGTTGGCGGTCTCCAGTGCCTGGCGGGGCTGCAGGATGCCGGTCTGCCACACGGCCAGATTCAGGCGCTGGCTGACATTGCTGCCGCCGCCCTCCGAGAAGCGGCCCGCGAACGTCATGGTGGCCATCGCCGTCTCGATGTCGCCCAGCCGTCGCTGGGCGATGGCACGACTGTTGAGCAGCCACGCGAGGTCGCCGGACCCCTCGAAGGTGTCCGGAATGCCCGGGCCGGCAGCCACCTTGGCCGCCCGGTCCGTCATCGCGAGGACGTCCTCGTTCTTTCCCATCAGCAGCATCGCCTCGCTCATCGCAGAGAGCGCGGTCACGTTCTCCGGCGCCAGCAGCGTGTCCAGCCGCAGCGTGTCCAGATGGCGCTGGGCAGACTGTTGTGGATCGAAACGAGGGCTGTCGCGATCGATGAAGCGATCAAAGCGCTTGTCCGCGCGCAGGGCGATGACTTCCATCGGGGTATCAATGCGCGCAAGGGTGGCCGCGACCCGTTCGGACTGCTCGGCATTGATCTGAAGCAGCGCGAGCGTACGCCAGAAATCAGTCGGCTCCACGCCATCGGGCTTCCACTGGCGCTGGAACAGCACCTCGAGGAACGCGCGCAACACATCCTCCTGGCCCTGCAACCGCTGGATGAACTGCGCGGCCATGTTGATGCTGACATCGCCCGCGAACGAAGGCGCCAGCTGAACTGCACGGGTGATGTTCCGGATGCCGTCGAGCGGATTGCCCTCCTGGGTATCCAGTGCCCCGAGCAGATACAGCACACGCGGTTCATCCGGCGACAGCTGGCGTGCGCTCTGCAGGTATGTTCGTGCGAGCCCCGTCTGACCGGTCTGCAGCGCGGTCCACGCCGCCTGGCTGTAGGCCTCGAGACGGTCGGCCTGCGACAGCGTGAGCAGGGCAGGGCTCGCCAGCAGGCGTTCAAAGGCAATCAGTGCACCCAACGTGTCGCCCTGTGCGGCTTGACCGGCCGCATCGGCGACGGCGTCGCGCAGGACCTGCGCCTGTGGCGCTGTTGTGCCATCGCCGGTGTCGACACGGGCGTGGACGGGACTGCTGCCTGCGATCGCCAGCGCAAGCACCAGGGCACTACGATGACGTTGCAGGCGCCGCATGACGGTGTCCTTCCATGGAATGAACCCCGATTGAAACCGGAACGTGGCGTCCGCACAAGTCGCGTTCGTCGTGCAGGGTTTGCAGGCGCGCTGCGAGCGGCTAAGGTCGTGTCCCGAACAGCAGCAGGCAAGGACGGCGATGACGCGCGGACGATGGACGATGGTGGTGCTGATCGCCACCCTGATGGCGGCAGCGCTGGTCTGGACCTTCCTGCGCGAACCGGCGGCGCCGGCACCGCCACCGGGCCCGGTGGCGACGGCCCTGGGTTGGACGCCGCAGATCAGCGTGCTGGCCGGCGACGGCGTCGGCGGCAGCACGGAAGGCCCCGCCGCCCAGGCGCGCTTTGCCGATCCGTACGGCGTGGCCGTGGATGCACACGGCATCGTGTACATCGCCGATGCCGGCGACAACAACCGCATCCGCCGCGTCCATCCCGACGGCCGCGTGGACACCCTGGCCGGGCAGGGCGAGGGCTGGCGCGATGGCGCTGCCTTGCAGGCGCAGTTCAACACGCTCTCCGGGATCGCGGTGGATGCCAGCGGCAACGTCTTCGTCGCCGATACCGGCAACCACGTGATCCGCCGCATCGCGGTGGACGGCACCGTGAGCACGCTGGCCGGTGATGGCCAGCGGGGCTTCGTCGACGGGCCGGCCGCGCAGGCGCGTTTCGATGGGCCGATGGGCGTGGCGGTGGACGCCGGCGGCCGCGTGTACGTGGCCGATACCTACAACGACCGTATCCGCATCATCGAACCCGATGGACGGGTGCATACCGTCGCGGGCGGCGAACGCCCGGGCATGCTCGATGGCTTGGGCACGGTCACCCGCCTGGATACGCCGGTGGCGCTGGCACTGGATCCGCACGGCAATCTGCTGATCGCCGACCTGTTCAACAACGCGATCCGCCAGCTTGCACCGGATGGCACGCTGAGCACCCGCGTCGCCGATGGGGGCCTGCTCAGTGGTCCGTTGTCGTTGGCGGTGACCCACGACGGGGTGATCTATGCCAGCGACATCAACGGCAAGGTGGTGCAGATCTCGGCGCAGGGGCATCAGCTGGCCTTGGCGGGGGTGCCGCCGCAACCGCGCTTCGCCCGTCCCACCGCGCTCGCGCTCGATGACGAGGGCGGTCTGTATCTGGCCGATGCCGCGTCCTACCGTGTGCACCGGCTGCGTGCGCTGGCGGCGGGAGAGAGTGCCCCGCCGGCGCTGATCGGCCCGGCGCCGGACGCGCCGCTGCCGCAGACCGCCGGCCGGTGGCCGCTGGCCCCGCAGGACGGGTGGCATGAAGTGGTCGGCACCCTGGGTGAAGTGCGCGGCGACTTCAAGGGCGAGAGTCGCCACCACCTGCACGGTGGCTTCGACATCCGCGGCGATGTCGGCCAGCCGGTGCTGGCGATTGCCGACGGCAAGGTGGATACGCCGTTCGCGGCGTGGTCAGTGGGTGGCCAGGCCGAGGGCCTGTCACTGGGCCGGCTCAAGTACATCCACATGAAGGTCGGCCGCGACCCGCGCGATCGTCCGTTCGATGCGCGCTGGCAGCCACTGTTCGGTGAGGACGGCACGTTGGCGCGCATCCGCGTGCGCCGTGGCACGCGCTTCGCTGCGGGTGAGGCGCTGGGCAGCATCAACCGCATGGCGCATGTACACCTGAGCGTGGGTGCCAGCGGCTTCGAGCGCAATGCGGTGGCGCTGGGCTTCATCGATTATGCCGACACCTTCGCGCCGCGCATCACCGAGGTGGCGGTGCTGGACGATCTGGATCAGCCGATCCAGGCCGGCGCCGATGGCCGCATTGCAATTCCGAGGCAAGGCCCGGGCGTGCAGATCGTGGTGGAGGCGTGGGACCAGGTGGACCGCAACCTGCCGCGGCGGCGGCTGGGGCTGTACCAGGTCGGCTACCAGGTGCTGGATGCGCAGGGCCAGCCGTTGGCCGGCTACGAGCAGCCGCGTTTCAACATCGTCTTCAACCGGATGCCGCGCGAAGACAGCGCCACCCGCGTGGCCTACGCGCCGGACAGTGGCATCACCGTGCATGGCAGCGCGGTCACCCGGTTCCGCTACCTGGTCACCAACACCGTGCGCGATGGGCTGGTCGAGACCGGGCGCTGGCAGCCCGACGCGTTGCCGGCCGGCGACTACATCCTGCGTGGCAGTGCGCGTGACTACAGCGGCAATGAGGCCATCGGCCCGCGCGATCTGAAGATCACGCTGTTGCCCTGAGCCATGTCAGGCGCCGACGCGCACGCGCTCGGCGTCCATGTCGGCCAGCGGGCGCACCTCGATGCTGCCGAAACGTGACCACGGGAACTGCTGGGCGATGCGCATCGCCTCGGCGTGGTCCGGCGCGTTGATCAGATTGAAGCCGGCCAACAATTCGTGGGTTTCGGCGAACGGGCCATCGGTGATGCGGGTCTGGCCCTGGCGCACGCGCAGCGTACGCGCGCTGTCGACCGGTTCCAGCTTCTGCGCGAGCACCAGCGTGCCCTCGGCCTGCAGGCGGTCGGCATGCTGCAGGCAGTCGTGCATCAGGCGGTCGTACTCGTCGCCGGGCAGGGCCTGCAACAGGCCTTCGTCGATGTAGATCAGCAACAGGAATTGCATGGCCGGACCGGGGTGAGCGGGGGAAACGGCATGATGCCCCAGCCCGCGCCCGGGACGTGTTGCAGCGCCGCAGCGGTGCCCCGTTCAGGGGCGGAAAAATAAACCCGTGCGGCGTGTCGATTTCCGCCCTGCGGGCACGTTGTATCCAGTGAACGGCCCGGGTGACGGGCTGGCACACAGGAGCATCCCGTGAAAGTCATGGTACTGGTCAAGGCAACGGCGGCCACCGAGGCCGGTCAACTGCCCACCGAGCAGGAAATACGCGCCATGGGCGCTTACAACGAACAGCTGGTCCAGGCCGGGATCATGCTGGCCGGCGAGGGCCTGCACCCGACCGCGCGCGCCCGCCGGGTGGCGTTCGGCAGTGAACCGCCGCGTGTCATCGATGGGCCCTTCGCTGAAACCCGCGAGCTGGTCTGCGGGTTCTGGCTCTGGCAGGTGCGCTCGCTGGACGAGGCCACCGAATGGCTCAAGCGCGCCCCGTTCGCTGCCGGGGATGTGGTCGAGCTGCGGCCGATCCTCAGTGCCGAGGATTTCGGCGCGACCTTCACTCCTGAATTACAGGCGCAGGAACAGCGTCTGCGCGACCAGATCGGCACCGCCGATTGATCCCCCCACATCCCTGGAGCATTCCCATGAAACTGATTCCGTTCCTCGGCTTCAACGGCAAGACCCATGACGCCATGGCCTTCTACGCGCAGGCGCTCGGCGGTAAGGTCACCTCTGAAATGAAGTACCGCGACATGCCTCCCATGGAAAGCCAGGAGGGCTGTGGCGAGATGCCGCCGGAGACACTGGACCACGTTGCCCACAGCCAGCTGGAGGTTGGCTCGGCGGTCCTGATGGCCGCCGATGGCCCGTCGTCGGACGGGCAGGGCAGCACCACGATCAACATCGAGGTCGACTCGGTCGACGAAGCCGAGCGTGTGTTCAAGGCGCTGGCCGACGGGGGTGAGATCAAGATGCCGATCACCGAGACCTTCTGGGCCCATCGCTGGGGCTTTCTGATCGACCGCTACGGCAAGCCGTGGATGGTCAACTGCATGAAGCAGCCCTGAGCCCGGACCGGCGCGATGGCACGCCGCGGTGCGGCTTGTGCCCCGGCCGCGCTGGTGCTCTGATCGGCCGCATGGACACGGCACTGACGCAACGACTGGAGACGATCTGGCGCATGGAGTCGCCAGTGTTGACCGCCCGCCTGACCCGTCTGCTTGGCGGCGATGTCGGCCGTGCCGAAGAGCTGGTCCAGGACACCTGGCTGGCCGCGCTGGAGCGCTGGCCCCGCCAGGGGGTACCGGACAATCCCGGAGCGTGGCTGATGACCAGCGCGCGCAACCGCGCCATCGATGTGCTGCGCCAGCACCGCCGCGTCGCCGGCCAGCATGCGCAGTACGGCAGTGAGCTGGAGCCGCTGCCGTTGCCGGCGCCCGACGACAGCGGTGCGCTGGAAGACGACATCGGCGATGACCTGCTGCGGTTGATGTTCGTCGCCTGCCACCCAGTGCTGGCGGCCGATGCGCGCGTGGCATTGACGCTGCGGCTGCTTGGCGGGCTGACCACCGAGGAAATCGCGCGCGCCTTCCTCGCCCCGGAGCCGACCATCGCCCAGCGCATCGTGCGCGCCAAACGCACGCTGGCGCAGAAGCAGGTGCCGTTCGAAGTGCCACGCCAGGCGGCGCTGCCCGAGCGGTTGGCCTCGGTGCTGGAGGTGGTCTACCTGATCTTCAACGAAGGCTATGCCGCCAGTGCGGGCGATGACTGGATGCGCCCGGCATTGTGCGATGAAGCGCTGCGGCTGGGCCGCGTGCTGGCCGGCCGGCTGCCGACCTGGCCGCAGGTGCAGGGTCTGCTCGCGTTGATGGAACTGCAGGCATCGCGCACCGCCGCGCGTACGGATGCGACCGGCACACCGATCCTGCTGCCCGACCAGGACCGCACGCGCTGGGACTGGCTGCAGATCGCCCGTGGCCAGGCGGCCCTGCAGCAAGCGATTGCGCTGGGCGGTGGCGACGACGCCTATGCACTGCAGGCGGCCATCGCCGAGTGCCATGCGCGCGCACGCCGCGCCGAAGACACCGACTGGGCGCGGATGACCGTGTTGTACGCGCGGCTGGCCCAGCGCCAGCCCTCGCCGGTGATCGCGCTGAACCACGCGGTCGCCTTGTCGCGGGCACAGGGTGCGGCCGCCGCATGGCCCCTGGTCGATGCGCTCGGGGACGATGCGCGGTTGCGCGACTACGCGCCGCTGGCCGCGGTGCAGGGTGATCTGTTGGCCCAGCTGGGCCGGCACGACGAAGCGCGCGCGGCCTTCGCGCGTGCAGCCGCACTGACCGCCAACGCACGTGAGAAGGCGCTGCTGCTGGCTCGCGCGGCCGCTGTGTAGACCGGCACTGCACCGCACGGCAGCTCTGGCCTACACTCGGGCGATTGTCGGTCAGTCATGAGGTGCAGCGTGAAGCGTGTGGTAATCAGCCTGTTGGCGTTGTCGGTGTCGTCGGCCTTGATGGCCGCCACCCCCAAATTCGATGGCGCGCGGATCTCCGCCGACGTCAAGGAACTGGCGTCGGATGCCTATGAAGGCCGCTCGCCGGCCACGGCCGGTGAAGAGAAGACCATTGCGTTCCTGAGCAAGCAGTTCGCAGCGGCGGGCCTGCAGCCGGGCGGCGACATCAAGGATGGCAAGCGCCTGTGGACCCAGGCCGTGCCGCTGCTCAAGGGCGATATCGTCGGCACCCCGAGCCTCTCGCTGAGCAGCAAAGGCACGCCGCAGACGCTGAGCCAGGGCAAGGAAATCGCCGTGCGTGCCGCCATGAACGGTGCCAGCGAAGTGGATATCAAGAACGCGCCGCTGGTCTTCCTCGGCTACGGCGTCAAGGCCGGCGAGCGCAACTGGGACGATTTCAAGGGCGTGGACCTGAAGGGCAAGATCGCGGTCGTGCTGATCAACGATCCGGACTTCGAAACCGGCCAGGGCGATTTCGACGGCAAGGGCATGACCTACTACGGCCGTTGGACCTACAAGTACGAAGAAGGCGCGCGCCAGGGCGCCCTCGGCGTGCTGATCGTGCACGAGACCGCACCGGCCTCGTATGGCTGGGCCACCGTGGCCGGTTCCAACACCAACACCATGTTCGACGTGGTCCGCGACAATCCGGCCGACGCGCATCCGCTGCTGGAAGGCTGGATCCAGCGCGATCTGGCGGTGGAACTGTTCAAGCGCTCCGGTCTGGATTTCGAGGCGCTCAAGAAGCAGGCGCAGACCCGTGACTTCAAGCCGGTCGAGCTGAAGGGCGAGACCTTCTCGGCCAAGTACGCGGTCAAGACCGAGGTGATCACCTCGCACAACGTGGCCGCGCGCCTGGAAGGCAGCACGCATCCGGATGAGACCGTGATCTACAGCGCGCACTGGGATCACATCGGGGTGGGCAAGCCGGACGCGAACGGTGACACCATCTTCAACGGTGCGCTGGACAACGCCAGCGGCACCGCCTCGCTGGTCGAACTGGCCCGCGGCTTCGCCAAGGCCAAGCGCCCGGAGCGTTCGGTGCTGTTCCTGGCCGTCACCGCCGAGGAAAAGGGCCTGCTCGGCTCGGAGTACTACGCCACCCACCCGCTGTATCCGCTGGGCAAGACCGTGGCGCTGATCAACATGGATGGCATGGCGCCCTTCAGTCCCTCGCGTGACTTCGGCATCTACGGCTCGGCCAAGCTGGAACTGCTGGACCAGCTCAAGGACGTCGCCAAGGGCTGGGACATCCGCTATACGCCGGATCCCAAGCCGGAAGCCGGCCTGTTCTTCCGCTCCGATCACTTCCCGTTCGCCAAGCGTGGCGTGCCGGCGGTGTCGTACTCGGCGGGCCAGGATTGGGTGGAAGGCGGCGTCGCCGCTGGCAAGGCGGCGTCGGATGACTACACCGCCAAGCGCTATCACCAGCAGGGGGACGAATGGCAGCCGGACTGGACCTTCGCCGGTGCCTCGCGCGATCTGGAAGTGCTGTACACGCTGGGCAACCAGCTGGCCAATTCGCGCGCCTGGCCGAACTGGAGTGAAGATTCCCAGTTCCGCGCCCCGCGTGATGCCAGCGCCGCCGAGCGGAAATAATACGCGTCCGGCCGGCACGCCGGCCGGACCCCCGCTGTAGAGCCACGCCATGCGTGGCTTCGCGGTCTCGAACCCAGACGTAGAGCCACGCCATGCGTGGCTTCGCGGTCCCGAACCCAGACGTAGAGCCACGCCATGCGTGGCTTCGCGGTCCCGAACCCAGACGTAGAGCCACGCCATGCGTGGCTTCGCGGTCCCGGAAGAAAGCCGGCCACCCATGGGGTGGCTCTACACCGCTTCGTCCCACCATTCCCCGCCTTCGTCGCATGCCGCTTGTTCCCCGTGGCGGCAGGGCTATGCTCGCCTCACTCCCTATGTGATGACGCCGCCGTGTTCGCCAGCCTCTCCTTGATTCTCCGCATTCTGTTGGCCTGGGCCGCCGCCATCGTGGTGGCGGGGTTCGTCTGGAGCGGCTTCTTCCACGGCATGGACGAAGGTCCCGGCTGGGTGTTCGGCTTGCTGGCCCTGTTCGTGATGGTGACCGCCCTGGGCAGCTGCATTGCCCATATCCGCCGGGTCCAGCACGCGGCCGGGCGCCTGGACGCGGCCACCCTGTCCAGCCGCCAGCGGCGCCAGATCGAGGTCCCCATGGATGCGGGCCCCGCCTTCGCCTTGGTCGAAGCGGCCATCGCCGAGCTGCCGCGGGTGGAAGATATCGAAAGCGCTCCGGGCAGCCTGCAGGTCCGTGCCTACGTACGCCGCGTGGACACCTACAACGGCCGCCCACCGTCGCGCTGGAACCTGCCTGCGCGGCTGGCGATCAAGCGCAACAGCGTGCTCGCCACGGTCACGCCGGGGCAGGGCACCAGCAGCGTGACGCTGCTGTTCGAGCCCGATGCCGGCGTCTGGGCGGACCTGCTGGCGGTGGACGAAGGCAGCAACCATGAAAACGCCGAAGCGGTAAGCCGTGCGATCACCCGCCGGGTGGCCGAGCAGCGCCGCGACGAACAGGCCGCCGCCGAACAGACCGCGACCGAGAAGGAACTCTCGGTGGCCAGACTCAACCTGCTGCATGCCCAGGTCGAGCCGCACTTCCTCTACAACACCCTGGCCAACGCGCAGGTGCTGACCCGCACTGATCCGCCGCGCGCGGACCAGATGCTGGGGCACCTGATCCAGTACCTGCGCAGCTCGCTGCCCAGCGTGGATGAATCGATGTCCACCCTGGGGGTGGAGCTGGAGCGCACCCAGGCCTACCTGGAAATCCTCAAGATCCGCATGGGCGCACGCCTGGCCCTGCAGGTGGATGTGCCGCCGGTGCTGACCAGCGTGCCGCTGCCCTCGATGGCCCTGCAGACCCTGGTCGAGAATGCGATCAAACACGGGCTGGAACCCAAGCCGGGCGGTGGCACGGTATGGATCATCGCGCGCGCTTTCGAGGACCATGTCACCCTCACCGTCGCCGACGATGGCCTCGGTTTCGGGCAGGGCACCAGCGGTACGGGGATCGGCCTGAAGAACCTGCGCGAGCGCCTGCGCCTGACCTGCGGTGAGCGCGCCGGGGTGGCCATCGTGTCCAATTTCCCCAGCGGCGTGGCGGCGACGATCACCCTGCCGCGCGATGCCCGGGAGGCGATCCATGCAGCTTGATGCACTCATTGCCGAAGACGAAGACCTGCTGCGGCAGTCATTGGTCGCCCAGCTGCAGCGGCTATGGCCGGAGCTGCGGCTGGTGGCCGAATGCGAGGATGGCGCCAGCGCGCTGGAGCGCCTGGCCGAGCTGAAGCCGGATCTGGCCCTGCTCGACATCCGCATGCCGGGCATCACCGGCATCGAGGTGGCCCGCGCGCTGCCCGAGATCAGCCCGCGCACCCAGGTGGTGTTCGTCACCGCCTACGACCAGTACGCCATCGATGCCTTCGAACAGGGCGCGATCGACTACCTGCTCAAGCCGGTCAGTGATGAGCGTCTGCTCGCCACGCGTGAGCGCATTCTGGCGCGCATGCAGCTGGGCCGGCCGGACAGCGGCATGCTCGAACAACTGCTGCAGCGCCTGGGCCATCAGCCCGCCGCCGCCTCAAGCGCGCCGCCGTTGGCCTGGATCACGGCCAGCAACGGGCGCGACACCCAGTTGATCATGCTCGAAGACGTGATCTACTTCCGTGCCGACAGCAAATACACCACCGTGGTCACCGAGCAGGGCGAAAGCCTGCTGCGCACCTCGCTGCGCGAACTGCTCGACGCGCTCGATCCGCAACGGTTCCGCCAGATCCACCGTTCCACCATCGTCAACATGAAAGCGGTCGCCGCGGTCACCCGCGATGACACCGGCCGCGGCCAGCTGCGCTTGAAGCACCGCGCCGAAGTGCTCAACGTCAGCCAGCCCTTCATGAGTCTGTTCCGCGGGATGTAACGCGCCTTTTCTTTTGTCGGGAGCCTGCCATGCGTATCGCCGTTGTCGCCAGTCTCTGCGTGCTGGTGCTGGCTGCCTGCCAGCAATCGAGCAACACCTCCGTCACCCGCATCCGCGCCAATGGCGTGGATGCGCTGTACAGCAAGACCACGGTCGACAACGGGGTGGCCAGCTTCGACTGCATCGCCAGCAGCAGTGGCCACTGCCACTACCTGGTGCTGGATGCGCGCTGCGGGAAGGACAAGGACTGCGCCTATCCGCCCCTGCACCGGCTGTCGGTGGCAGTCGGCAAGACCGAGCAGATGGCGGGGTTGCCGGCTGGCTTCCAGCACTGCGTCAGCGCGGTCCAGAAAGAACAATGCCACCGTGAGTGATCACGGTGGCATCGTGGCCCCCCCGCGTTTCAGTAGGGTCAGAACGCCGGTTGCAGATGCAGGTTGGTTCCGTTGGGCTGCTCGCCCACGTGGTTGAGCTGGCCGACCAGTTCGGTGTGCTGCTTCATCCGGCCGATCTCGCGCATGATGCGGATATCCTCATGGCGCAGTTCGCGCTTGGCGCTCACGGCCTGCTTGTAGTCCAGCACTTCCGGATAGTGCTGGGCCATATCCAGCGCTTCGGCCACGCACTCCACCGTATCGGCATCGGAGGTGATCCGGGCGCGGCTGTTGAAGGCCTTCATCCAGCGCTCGAAGCCGGCGGTGTGATCGAACATGTTGGCCATGAACCAGATCACGAACAGGATCGACACCCATGAGCCGAACACGATCACCACGCGGGTGAAGGTGATATGGAAGTCATCCTTCCACAGGTAGTTGCTGATCAGGCCGAGGATCAGCAGCGTGGATGCCTGCCACCCGACGATCGAGGCCATCAGCCATTGGCCCTTGGCCTTGGCGAGCACCGCGACTTCCTCGCGGATCTGCTGTTCACTCTTGTTACGCCAATGCGCGACCTGTTTTTCGAACGGGCTGCTGTACAGCTCGTTGTCCTGCAACAGCAAACCCAAACCTTTGAACAAAGCGATCATGACGAGCTCCTTCTGGAACGTGCGGCAGCGCATTGGACGACGTTGTGGCACGTCCAGTTCTAGCACTTTCACGGCGCTTGGCAATGGGCAAAGCGCAAAGATCCGGCGTCATTCCTGCCTGAATGGGCAAACTCGCAGCGGATTTGCGCACTGCGGCACGTAAATCACCGGGTAAATAGCCTGTGGACGCCGGTTCCCATGCTGCAGTTGCACAATGCGCGGGCCCAGCGCGACGGTGCCCTCGCCAGCCCCGGCGGTATCACGCAGAATTGACGCATCCGCGCGAAACGCCGGCCCGCTCCGCCCTCGGTACTGTTGATGTCTTCCCTGCTGCGTTCGCTTGCCCGCCCCGCCACTGCCCCGATCCGCCGCTGGGTACTGGGTGCTTTCCCCCGCGGCCAGAGTGGGATCGATTACGACCATCCCCTGGGCGACCCCGGCTGGTTCGGCCCGGACAGCATCACCTGGCGCGTGCACTCGGAATTTCCCGGGATGCTTGCCGGCGGCCTGTGCGCGCTGATGCTGCAGACCCTGCATCCGCTGGCGCTGGCCGGCGTGTACGACCACTCCAATTTCCGCGATGACCTGGTCGGCCGCCTGCGCCGCACCACCGCGTTTGTCGCCGGCACCACGTACGCACCGGCCGCGGAAGTCGAGGCGTTGATCGCCAAGGTGACCCGCATCCACGCGCAGGTGCGCGGGCACACGGCCGACGGCCGCGCGTATTCCGCGGACGATCCCGCCTTGCTGACCTGGGTACACGTGACCGAGGCCTATGGTTTCCTGCAGGGCTGCCGGCGCTATTGCCGCGACGTCCCGGGCGCCATCGCCGATCAGTATTACCGCGAGTACAAGCGCGTGGCCGAAGCACTCGGCGCCACCGATGTGCCGGCGTCGGAAGCGGAGGTCGACGCGTACTTCGCACAACAGCAATCGGCGCTGGTGTTCGATGCGCGCTCGCGCGAGGTGCTGGCGGTGTTGTCCGGCATCCGCTTGCCGGTGCCGATGGCGGGACTGTCGCGCGAGCTGTTCCTGGGTGCCGGCGCGGCGCTGTTGCCGGACTGGGCGACGACGATGCTGGCGCGCACGCCCATGCAACGTGCGCAGTCGCGTGCCTCTGCGGTGATGCTGAAGGGCATGGCGCCACTGTTCCGGCGTGCACTGCAGGATGGCCTGGCGACGCGGGCGTGCACGCGGATGGGCGTTCCTGCCGGCGTGCTTGCTGATTGGCCTTGAAGCGGTGAATCGCGAGTGCCTGTGTCCGATGGTTGGGTCGGGCACGCATAGGCTTCCGGGACCCGCTGCAAGTACGTCCCTGTAAGCTCGAATGCCGCCATCCATGGCGGCATACGGTCCCTCCAGCCTACACGTGCCCGCCCCCTGACAATTGGCCGGTGGCCATGCTGAGATCAAAGGCCAGTAAGCGGAGCTGAGCGGCATCGCGGAGCAGCAGCGCTAAGAGGCAGACTCAGTAGCAGTGCCAACCAGTGGATCAGAGTGGCGATACTAAACAGCTAAACAGCTGAACAGCTGAACGGCAAAGCGGCACAGAACTGCAGAAGTGCGGTGCAACAAAGCGCGAGCAGCAGAGCGGGAGCAGCAAAGCTTAGCAGCAGAGCACAGCGCAGCAGCAGAGCAAAGCAGCAGAGCAAAGCAGCAGAGCGTCACTGTGTTGCTCCACGAAGCCGAGTAGCAAAGCTACAGATCGAAGCGGGCCAGCGAAACAAACCCAATCACTGCCACAGCCGCGGAGCCGGGGACCGCTTTTCCCTTGCGCACCAGCCCATTGTCAAAGGGTGGGCATGGGTGGGGTGGCGGGACCGTATGCCGCCATGGATGGCGGCATACGAGCTTACATGGACGTACTTGCAGCGGGTCCCGACACCCCGCCCATGCCCGCCCAAGCCAGAGCAGCCGCAAACCCCAGCCGTTGCTCTGCTCCAGCTCTTCAGCTCTTCAGCTCTTCAGCTCTGAAGCTCTGAAGCTCTGAAGCTCTGAAGCTCTACGACAAAAAGAACGGGCGCCGAAGCGCCCGTTCTTTCATCTCAGCAAAACGTGATGAAAAACCTCACCACACCTTGACCCGCTTCTCCGGCGCCAGATACAGCTTCTGGCCTTCCTTCACCTCGAAGGCCGGATACCACGCATCCAGATTGCGCACCGTCAACGCACGGAACTGGCCCGGCGCATGCACGTTCGTCAACAGCGAATTGCGCAGTGCCTGCTCACGCGCCTTGCTGCGCCACGCCTGCGCAAAGCCCAGGAAGAACCGCTGATCCGGCGTGAAGCCCTCCAGCGTCTGGCCCGGCTTGCCCTGCAACGACAACTGATACGCATCGTAGGCCGTCGACAGACCCGCCACGTCCGCAATGTTCTCGCCCAGCGTCAAACGACCATTCACCGACACCCCCGGGAACGGACTGTAGCTGCTGAACTGCGCCGCCAGCGCATCACCGGCCGCGTTGAACTTCTTCAGATCTTCCGCCGTCCACCAGTTCTGCAGCTTGCCCGTTTCATCGAACAGCGCACCGGCGTTGTCGAAGCCGTGGCTGATCTCATGGCCGATCACCGCACCGATCGCACCGTAGTTCACCGCATCATCGGCCGCACCATCGAAGAACGGCGGCTGCAGGATCGCAGCCGGGAACACCAGACGGTTTTCCAGCGGCACGTTCATCGCATTGATGGTCTGCGGCAGCATCGCCCACTCGCTGTGGTCCACCGGCTTGCCCAGCTTGGCGATGTTGCGGCGGTACTCGAACAGCTCGGCACGCTCGGCATTGCCCAGCGCGTCATCGCGCTTGATCTCCAGGCCCGTGTAATCGCGCCATGTGTCCGGGTAGCCCATACCCACGGTCAGGCCATCGACCTTGGCTTTGGCACGCGCCTTGGTCTGCGGCGACATCCATTCCAGCGCATCGATGCGCTTGGCGAACGCGGCAATGATGTTCTTGGCCATCTCGTCCGCACGGGCCTTGGTGGCCGGGTCGAAATGACGCTCGACGTACAGCTTGCCGATCGCTTCGCCGACGGCATGGTTGCTGTCATCCACCGCACGCTTCCAGCGCTCGCTCTGCTGCGGGGTGCCGTTGAGCGTGGTGCCGTGGAAGGCGAAGCGCGCATCGGCGAACGACTTGGGCAGGTACGGGGCGGCGCGGTCCAGCGCATGGAAGGCCAGGTAGTCCTTCCAGACCTCCAGCGGCTCGGTCGCGACCAGGCGCGAAATGCCGGCCACGGCCTTGGGCTGCCACACGATGAAGTCCTGCTGGGCGTCCAGGCCGGCCGAGGCCAGGAAAGCGCTCCAGTCCATGCCCGGCGCCTTGGCGCTCAGGTCGGCCTGCTTCCAGGCATTGGCGCCCTTGGCGACGTCGTTGGTGTCTTCCTGGGTGGCGTGGGCCTGGGCGATCTTGGTCTCCAGCGCGAGGATGCGCTGGGCCTTGGCCGCCGGATCGGCGACGCCGGCCAGCTGCAGCACCTGGGCGATATACGCCTGGTACTGCTTGCGGATCTCGGCCATGCGGCCGCCCTGCAGGTAGAAGTCGCGGTCCGGCAGGCCCAGGCCGCCCTGCACCAGGTACGGCGCGGTGCGGTCCGGCTGCAGCAGATCCACCGAGACCCACACACCGAACAGGCGGTCGGTGTAGAAGTTGGTGGCGTTGAGCAGGTCCACATCGGCGCGCAGGGTGCCGCCCAGCGCGGTGGCCAGCGCGGCCTTGTCGCTGATCCCGGCGATGGCGTCCAGCGCTGGTTTGACCGGGGCGGCACCGCGTGACTCGATGCCGGTCTCATCCATGAAGGCGGCGTAGTAATCGCCGATCAACCTGGTCTCGCCCTCGGCCTTGGTATCGGCCGCGGCGCCTTCGAGGATCGCGCGGGTGTCGGCCAGGGTCTTTTCGGAAATGACGTTGAAGCTGCCGTAGCTGGAACGGTCGGCCGGGATCTCGGTGTTCTTGACCCAGGTGCCGTTGGCGAAGCCGAAGAAGTCATCGCCGGCGGCGATGCTGCGGTCCATGCCGGCGGCGTCGAAGCCGAAACTGCCAAGCTGCGGCTTGGGCGCGGCCGGTTCGGCCGGAGCGGCTTCGGGCGCGGCCGCGGCCGGCGCAGTCGCCTGGCGGTCACAGGCGGCCAGGCTCAGCGACAGGCTGGCGGCAATGGCGAGCATCAGGGTGGGGCGGCGCAGCTTGGACATTGAGCTTCTCTGCAACGGAAACATCCAAGTCTAATCCTGTCCCGGGCGTACGGTTATGCCGGCTTCGGCGGCATCGGGTACCGGATCTGCCCGTCCCCGGATTCACCGAGGTGAACGGCCCGCTGCGGTGCTTCCCGTCCTGCGCGTGCTCGTGCATGCTGGCGCGGCACGGATTCCGCGCGCGCCCCGTCGGCGCCCGCGTGACGATCAAGGCGTCAAGAATCCCGGGCAGCGGCCGCTCAGGTTTGGGGAAACCAGGAAGCGTTTACAGATGAAGTCAGCCTGTCGTTCGGGAAAAGGGTTGCGATGCCCGCGTTGAACCGTGCCCTGGCGCGGCCACTGCGGACCTTCGTGTGGCTGGGGGTTTGCCTGGGTGTGCTGCTGGCTGCCGGGCTGGTGGCCACGCTGGTCAATGATGGCCAGCGCCGACAGGAAGCCGCGCAGCGCCAGAGCTCGGCGCTGGCGACCGGTGCCCAGCGCCTGCTGCGGCTGGAGCTGCGCAATCTGGAGCGGGTGATGCAGGGCATTTCCCGGGATGGTGCGCTGCTGTTCCAGCGCGTGCCGGCGCAGGCCCCTGATCTGCTCGACGCCAGCATCGCCGGCGCACTGCAGCGGCATGCCGAACTGCACAGCATCGTGGTGGTCGACCAGTACGGGCGCGCCCTGACCAGTGGCAGCGGCGACCTGCAGCTGCCGCTGTGGGCGGTGGATGACAACCGCGGGCAGGGCAGCCAGGTGTTCCTTGGCCCACCCCAAGCGCTGGATGCCGCGCAGTGGATCCTGCCGCTGGCGCTGCCCATGGGCGGCGACCGCTGGCTGCTGGCACGGCTGCGCACGGCCGAACTGCAGTCGATCATCGGCGGCATGGACACCGGCGATGCCGGGGTGATCTCCATCACCGACCCGCATGGCTATGTGTTGGCGCGCAGTCCGGACCCGGCCGGGGTGGTGGGGCGTCGTTTCGGCCTGGCCAAGCGCGAGCTGCTGCGCCGAGACGCGTTGACGCCGCTGGGGACCGAGATCAGCGCGGTCGATGGCATCGAACGGATTTCCAGCCTCAGCACGCTGGCGCAGTACCCGCTGGCGGTCTACGCCGGGCTGGGCCGGCGCGATGTGCTGGCAGCGTGGTGGCCGTATGTGCAGGCCTCGATCGGCGTCTATCTGCTGTACTGGGCGCTGTTCGGCGCGGTGTATGTGAGCCTGCGCCGTGCCACCCGCGATCAGGACACGCTGAGCGAGGAGCTGCGCACCGGCCATGCCGAACTGCGCATGGCGCACCAGGTTGGCAAGGTCTGCACCTGGTACGTGGATGAGGATGCCTGCCTGTTGCGCTGGTCACCGCTGGCGCGTGAGATTTTCGGCATCGACATCGAGAGCCTGCCGGTCGCCGACTTCTTCGCACGCGTGCACCACGAAGACACCGTACGCATGCAGCAGGCCTTCGACGCCGCATTTGCCGGCAGCGGCGTGCTCGATGAAATGTTCCGCCTGGTGTTGCCCGGGGGCGCGATCCGCTGGGTGTCCGCGCGTGGCCAGCGGGTGGCGGTGGTGGACCGCGAGCGCCGCATGATCGGGGCATTGACCGATGTCAGCGAGCGGGTGGATGCGCTGGCCCGGGTGCAGCAGGCCGAACGACAGTTCCGGCTGCTGTTCGACCGCAACCCGGCGCCGTTCTGGGTGTTCGATCCGGACACGCTGCGCTTCCTGGAAGTCAACGAAGCGGCGGTGCGCCAGTACGGCTACAGCCGCGATGAATTTCTGGCGATGAGCATCCTGGATATCCGCCCGCGCGAAGGCTGGGAGGAGATCCGCGGGGCGATCGCCCAGGCCCGCATCGGCGACGTGCAGGATGCGCAGGTGCGCCTGCACCAGCGCAAGGACGGCACCGTGTTCGAGGTCCGTGCGCATCTGGCCCGGCTGGATTTCGATGGGCGCCAGGCCTGCCTGGTGCTGGCCGAGGACGTCAGCGAGCGCCTGGCCTACGAGCGCGACCTGGCGTATCACGCCACCCACAACCCGGCGACCGGCCTGCTCAATACGCGTGCGCTGGCCGCGCAGCTGGACGAGGAGGGCGGGGCGTACACCATTGCCTACGTGCAGTTCCGTGGCCTGCAGCTGGTCGCCGATACGCTCGGCCGGGAGGTCGGCGACGTGGTGCTGCAGGCGATGGCCAAGCGCCTGGGCGGGCTCGGCGTGCGCTATGGGCTGCTGGCCTTCCAGCCGGCCGAGGATTTCATTTTCGCCATCCGCGACGACCATCAGCGCCAGACCGCGCTGGACACCCTGGTGCAGACCGTCTCCGAGCCGGTGCGCGGACAGGATTGGCTGCACCAGTTCGAGCCGCGCATTGGCGTGGCGGTCAAGGCCGACGCCGACACCAGCACCGCCGAGCAGGTGATCGGCATGGCCGCGCAGGCCGCGCATGCGGCGCGCGACGAAGGCAACGTGATCGCCTGGTATGACACCACCGTGAGTTCGCGCTTGTCCGAACGCCTGCGCCTGGCTGGGCGCATCCACAGCGCGATCGATACCGAGTTCGAGCTGTACTACCAGCCGATCTGCCACGCAGGCGACAGCAGCCCGGCCGCGCTGGAAGCCCTGCTGCGCTGGCCGCAGGCCGACGGCAGTTTCATTCCACCGGGTGAGTTCATCCAGCTGTGCGAAGACACCGGCCTGATCCTGGCGCTGGGCCGCTGGGTGATCCGCGCCGCCGCGCAGGCACAGCGGCAGCTGGTCGATGCCGGCTGGGACCTGCCGATCGCGGTGAATGTCTCGGCGGTGCAATTCTTCAACAGCGACCTGGTGGCCGAGTTCACCCGCGCCAGCCAGGAGTTCGGGCTGGCCCGCGGTGCGCTGCAGGTCGAGCTGACCGAGAGCAGCCTCATGCGCAAGCCCGGCCAGGCCAAGCAGACCATGCAGCGCCTGCATGAGCAGGGCATCTGCATCTCGCTGGACGACTTCGGTACCGGCTATTCGAACATGTCCTACCTGCAGCATCTGCCGCTGGACATCCTCAAGATCGACCGCAGCTTCGTGGCGGACGTGGAAACCAATCCACGCAATGCCTCCATCTGCCGTGCACTGCTGTCACTGGGGCACAGCATGGGCCTGACCATCATCGCCGAAGGCGTGGAGACCCCCGGGCAGCACCAGTGGTTGGCCGCGCACGGCTGTGACCAGGTGCAGGGCTATCTGCTGGGCCGGCCGATGCCGCTGGCCAGGGTGATCGCGCAGTTGGATGCGGTGGAGGCGTAGTTCGCCGGGCGCTGCCCGGCCGCCGCCACGCGTCATCCGCCCAGCGCTTCCACCAGGTAGTCGATGAAGCTGCGCACCTTCGGCGCCAGATGGCTGCGGCTGGTGTACACCGCATGGATGCCGATGCCCGGCACCGCCCACGCGGGCAGTACCCGTTCCAGTCGACCCTCGGCGATCGCCTCGGCCACCAGGAAGTCCGGTTGCACGATGATGCCCATGCCGGCGATGGCCGCTTCGCGCAGCACGTCGCCATTGTTGGCACGCACACCGCCACGTACCGGCACGGAGACCTCCCCGCGTGGCCCCTGCAGCTGCCACGCATCCCCGCCGCCCCAGTAGCTGTAATGCAGGCATTCGTGCGCGGAGAGATCTTCGGGTTGCTGCGGCCGGCCATGCGCATCCAGATACGCCGGCGCCGCGCACAGGCTGATCTGCGCGTCCGCCAGCTTGCGCGCGATCAGTGCCGGGCCGGGCTGGCGGGTGATGCGGATCGCCACGTCGTAGCCTTCTTCGACCATGTCCACCAGGCGGTCGGACAGCGACAGGTCCAGTTCCACCTGCGGGTAGCGCGCGCGATAGCCGGCCAGCAGTGGGCCCAGCCGGGCGATGCCATAGCTGACCGGCGCGTTGATGCGCAGCCGCCCGGAGGGCTCCAGGGCCTGCGCGCTGATGCCGGCCTCCAGCGCATCGAACTCGGCCAGCAGCCGCACGCACTCGGCGTAATAGGCCGCGCCCGTGCTGGTCGGGCTCACGCGGCGGGTCGTACGGTTGAGCAGCCGGGTCGAGAGGCGCTTTTCCAGCGCCGCGATCTGTCGGGTCACCCCGGCGGTGGACAGGTCCAGGGCCTGCGCGGCGGCACTGAAGCCGTTGCGCTCGACCACGGCGACAAACACACGCATGGCATCCAGAGTGTCCATTGTTTCTCTTTCAGAAATAAACAGCGTCGATGCATCGTATTTATTGGCAAGGCGGCGCGCAATAAGCTCAGGGCCGTCGTAGCGCTACTGGAGTCCGTGATGTCCCGATTGCCCTCCCTGTACATCTCCCATGGCTCGCCGATGACCGCGCTCAACCCCGGTCTGGTCGGTGAGCGCCTGGCGGCCCTGGCCGCGCGCCTGCCGCGACCGCGCGCGATCGTCATGGCCTCGGCGCACTGGCTGACCCATCAACCCGTGGTCGGCGGGCATGCCCAGCCACCGACCATCCATGATTTCGGCGGTTTTCCGCAGGCGCTGTTCGATCTGCAGTACCCGGCACCGGGCGACCCCGCGCTGGCGCAGGAGATCGCGCAGCGGCTGACCGCGGCCGGCCTGCCGACCGCGATCGACCCGCAGCGCGGTCTCGACCACGGTGCCTGGGTGCCGCTGCGCTTTCTGTACCCGCAGGCGGAGATCCCGGTCGTGCCGCTGGCGATCCAGCCGTTGCTTGGGCCGGCCCATCAGTTCGCGCTGGGCCGCGCGCTGGCGCCGCTGCGCGAGCAGGGCGTGCTGGTGATCGGCTCGGGCAGCATCACCCACAACCTGCACGATTGGCGCAGCTACCAGGACGGCAAGGAAGCGCCGTATGTGCGGCCCTTCATCGAGTGGGTGGAGCAGCGCCTGCAGGCCGATGACAGTGCCGCCTTGCTGGACTACCGCCGGCAGGCCCCGTACGCCGTGCAGGCGCACCCCAGCGACGAGCATCTGCAGCCGCTGCACGTCGCGATGGGCGCGGCCGGTGGCGAGGCGCTCGGTGCGCAGCGCATCGATGCCGGGATCGATGCCGGCTTCCTGGCGATGGACATCTATCGCTTCGACGGTGCCGACGTACAGCAGCGCGCCGCATGAGCGCCGTGCTGTCCGCGAACTGAGCCTGGCGCGCCCCGCGCATTCGCGCGGCGGCGCACGTGTGGTACGTTTTTTCCTGTTTCCGGCGCCGGCTGCCTGCAGCCTCCCCCGCGCTGCTTACTGGAAAATGCATGCATACCATTGAAGTCGTCCTGGCGATGCTGGTGGCGGTGGTCGCCAGCGGCTACCTGGTCCGCGTATTGCCGTTGTCGCTGCCGCTGCCGCTGGTGCAGATCGGGCTGGGCGCGGTCATTGCGGGGGTGTTCAACCGCGGCCACGCGCTGGAGCCGGAGATGTTCTTCCTGCTGTTCCTGCCGCCGCTGCTGTTCCTGGATGGCTGGCGCATCCCCAAGCAGGGCCTGTTCCGCGATAAAGGCGTGATCCTGGAACTGGCCTTCGGGCTGGTGGTGTTCACCGTCATCGGGGCCGGGTTCCTGATCCACTGGATGATCCCGGTGATGCCGCTGGCGGTGGCGTTCGCCCTGGCCGCGATCATCTCGCCGACCGACCCGGTGGCGGTCAGTTCGATCGCCTCGCGCGCGCCGATCCCCAAGCGGCTGATGCACATCCTGGAAGGCGAGTCGCTGCTCAACGATGCCTCCGGCCTGGTCTGCTTCCGCTTTGCGGTGGCGGCGGTGATGACCGGTTCGTTCTCGCTGGCGACGGCCTCGCTGACGTTCCTGTGGGTGGCGGTGGCCGGGCTGGCGATCGGTGTCGCGGTGACGCTGGGCGTGTCCACCTTCCAGCGCTGGCTGTGGCGGCGCTTCGGCGAGGAGCCGGGCGCGGCGCTGCTGGTCAACCTGTTGATTCCCTTCGCGGCCTACCTGCTGGCCGAAGAGTTCAACGCCTCGGGCATCCTCTCGGCGGTCGCCGCGGGCATCACGATGAGCTATGTGGAACTGAGTGGCCGCGTGTCGGGCAGCATGCGCGTGCAGCGCACTGCCGTGTGGAACATGCTGCAGTTCAGCTTCAACGGCATCATGTTCGTGCTGCTCGGCGAGCAGCTGCCCGGCATCGTGGAGCGCGCGATCAAGACGGTCAGCGAGAGCGGGCACCACAGCGCGTGGTGGCTGCTGGTCTATGTGGTGGTGATCAATCTGGCGCTGGTGCTGCTGCGCCTGGCCTGGGTATGGCTGTCGCTGCGCTGGAGCCTGCTGCGCGCGCGCCATCGTGGCGAGGCCCGGCAGGGCACGTCCTGGCGGATCGTGGTGGCGACCTCGGTGGCTGGCGTGCGCGGGGCGATCACCCTGGCCGGCGTGCTGACGCTGCCGCTGTTCCTGCCCGATGGCAGCGCCTTCCCGGCGCGCGATCTGGTGATCTTCCTGGCCGCGGCGGTGATCCTGATCTCGCTGGTCGGTGCCAGCATCGCGCTGCCCCGCCTGCTCAAAGGGCTGGAACTGCCGGCCGATTCGGGCGAACGCAAGGAAGAGGATCTTGCCCGCAAGCTGGCCGCCAAGGCCGCGCTGGCCGGCGTGGAGCGCACGCGCCAGCAGCTGGTGCAGAACCAGACCACCGAGAACGTGCAGCTCTACAACGACGCCGCCTCACGGGTGAGCCTGCTGTACCAGCGCAACCTGGAGAAGGACGCCGGGCCGGATGCCGATCCGGACAAGGTGAAGCGGATGGAGCAGGGCTACCGCCAACTGCGCACCGCCGGGCTCACCGCCGAGCGCGAAGAACTGTTCCGCCTGACCCGGCGTGGCAAGATCTCCGACGAGATCTCGCGCCGGCTGATCCGCAATCTGGATCTGCTGGAGACGCGGCAACGCGATTGAGGTCGCACCGTGTCACGGGTAGAGCCACCCCATGGGTGGCTGCGCGGACCCATTGAAACCCACGCGTCGGGGACGAAGG
>Ga0308167_1000623_pt1 | contig 57491 bp, 58 predicted proteins | sample PhyCR1_2_FD_202138 | JGI IMG/M metagenome (GOLD analysis project Ga0308167, IMG submission 202138) | Phyllosphere microbial communities from UC Gill Tract Community Farm, Albany, California, United States - DLSLRC.R1 | ecosystem: Host-associated > Plants > Phyllosphere > Unclassified | place... | reverse complement strand
ACCGTCCTCGACGCCGTCGACCACGCCCTGACCACCCTCGACCAGACCCTCGGCCGACAGATCCCGGTCCTGGTCCACCTCACCGGCGGCACCCGCACCGCACTGGCACGCACCACCCGCGTCCAGTGACGCCACCCGGCGGACGACGCCGGACACGAACGCACCACCAGCACCACCGCAACCCGGTCGGACGAGGCAGATCGAGCCTCCCGACCGTCACCACCGGGCACCAGCCCACGAGAGAGAAGGGAACCCACCATGGGACTCGACGACAAGATCAAGAACGCCGCACAGGACCTGACCGGCAAGGCCAAGGAGGCCTTCGGCAACGCGACGAACAACGACGAGAAGGTCGCAGAGGGCAAGAAGGACCAGGCCGCTGCGAGCGCCAAGCAGACCGGCGAGGACGTCAAGGACGTCTTCAAGTAACAGCGGACCACGGCCGTCGCTCCCCGTGGGGAGCGACGGCCGTCCTGTTCACAGAGGAGGAAGCCATGCAGCACGATCCGAACGCCCGGACGCAGATCACCGAGGTCGACCTGCCGCCCGAGCTGACCACCCCGCTCCCCGAGGATGCCGGGCCCCTGGTGGTCGCCGCCCGCACCGCGGCGGAGACGGCGCTCGGCGTGCCGGGCGTCCACCACCTGGGCGGGCTCGTCGCCCGCGCCGCCGACCGCGTCCGCTCGCAGCTCGGCCGCACCGCCGGAGCGCCCGGGGTGCAGGTCGACGACAACGACGGCACGCTCGACGTGACCGTGTCCGTCGTCATCAGCTACCCGCAGCCCGTCCGCGAGGTCGCCGAGGAGGTCCGCCGCCAGGTGGCCGCCGCGGTGTCGCAGCTCGGCGCCGGACAGCCCACCACGGTCGACGTCCGCGTGCTCGACGTGCACGGACCCTTCGACGACGAGCCGACCCCCGTCGACCGGGCCCGGGAGGCCGTGGGCGATGCGGTGGACCGCACGAAGGAGGCCGTCTCGGGTGCCGCGGAGGACGTCCGCGGCGGTGCCGCCGAGGTCGCCGAGCGTGCACGGGACGCCGCGCAGGACGCGGCGGGTGCCACGCGCGAGGCCGCCGGTCGCGCACGCGACGCCGCCGGCGACGCCGTCGACCGGGCACGGGAGACCGCGGGGGACCTGCGCGAGCGGGCGTCCGACGCCGTGGACACCGCGCGGGCGAAGGCGGCCGTCGCCGTCGACACGGCGCGCGAGACCGCATCCGACGCGGCGGAGCGTGCCGCGGAGAAGTCCTCCGACGCCGGCGACGCGGCGAAGCGGGCCGTCAGCGCGGCGAAGGACGCCGCGGCGGACGCCTCGCAGGAGGTCCGCGACCGTGCCTCCGGTGCTGCCTCGGCAGCGACCGACGCCGCGGCCGACGCGGGCGCAGCGGCCTCGGACGCCGCCGACTCCGCAGCGACCGCGACGCAGGACGCGGTGACCGCGACGCAGGACGCAGCGGACGGTGCACGTCGCGAGGGCAGCACCGACGCCGACGAGCCGTCGGTGGAGAGCGCACCCGCCGCGGACGAGCAGGTCGCCGACGCGCTGGACGAGGCGGCCGACCGCATCGAGCACGCCGCGGACGTCGTCCGCGACGAGGCCGACGCCCGCCACGACCAGGCCGCCGCCCACCGCAGCGGCAGCGGCGACGGCGAGGCACAGCGATGACCGCGTGGGCGGGACGCCGGGGCACCACCGCCCGGCGTCCTCGCCCGCGCGGCGTCTGGACCACGTCGGGCATCGGCATCGTGCTGGTGCTCGCCGTGGCCCTCGGCGGGTACCTGCCGCTCGTCGGGTTCCTCGGCGGCGTGACCGCCACCACAGCGGGGCTCGTGCCGTTCCCGTTCGTCCGGATCGCCCTCGTCACCGTGCTCGGCCTGGTGGTGGTCCTCGCCCTGCTGCTCTGGGCGCTGACCCGACGGCACACGGTCACGTCGGTGTTCGCCGTCGTGCTCGCGGTCCTGGTCAGCCTCGCGGTCACGGCCTACCCCGTGGTGACGATCGCCATCGCCTCGGCGGACCGCGCGGGCGACGTGTGGCCGATCGTCACCGAGCTCTGGCAGCGCTTCACCGGCTGACGGTCCGCCCACCCGACCGACGGCCGGTCAGTGTCCGGCGGCGGCCGCCAAGCGGGCCAGGCCCTCGTCGATCGTGATCGTCGGGGACCAGCCGAGGTCGTGGCGCGTCCGTCGCTGGTCGAACCAGTGGGCGGTGGACAGCTGCTCGGCGAGGAACCGCGTCATCGGCGGCTCGTCCGCCCCCGGACGCACCCGCCACACCGCCTCGACCACGGACCCGGCTGCACGGGCGACGGCGGCGGGCACGTGCAGCCGCGGTGCAGGGACGCCGGACGCGGTGCAGATGCCCGCCAGGAGCTCCCCCACCGGCCGCGGCTCTCCGTTCGTCACGACGTAGGCGTTGCCGTGCACGGCGTCGTCCGCCGCGTGCTCGAGCGCAGCGACCATCGACGAGGCCGCGTTGTCGACGTAGAGCGTGTCGATGAGCGCGGCGCCCGAGTCGAGGAGCGGCAGCCGACCGGCACGTGCCCGGTCCACGATGCGTCCGACCAGCTGCGTGTCGCCCGGTCCCCACACCAGGTGCGGGCGGACGGCGACGACCGCGAAGCCCGGCTCGTCGGCCGCCAGCGCGAGGAGCTCCGCGGCGCCCTTCGTCCGCGCGTAGTGCCCGCGGGCGGCCATCGGCTCGGCAGGGTCGGCAGCGGCGCCGGCCAGCGACGACCCGGTGTGCGCCACGGACGGCGACGACACGAAGACGAAGCGCCCCACCCCGGCGGCCCGCGCGGCGTCGAGCAGCGCGCTCGTCCCGGCGATGTTGACCCGCGCGAAGTCGGCCGGGTCCCCGGCGAGCGAGACCTTCGCCGCCAGGTGCACCACGGCGTCGACGCCCTCGACCGCGCGCGCGACCGCAGCGGTGTCCGTCATCGTGCCGAGCGAGTCCTCCACACCGTCGACCCGGGACGGCCGACGCTGGAACGTGCGGACGTCGTGCCCGGCGTCCCGGACGGCAGCGGCGGTCGCCCGGCCGAGGAAGCCGCTGGCACCGGTGACCAGGACCCTCACGGGCGGGTCATCCGGCCGCCGCCGAGCACCGTCGTCGCCCATCGCGACAGCCGGGCGCGGTCGACCTTCGAGTTGTGCCGGACGTCCGTCGGCAGCACCGGGACGACGAGCACCGCGGCGAGCGGGACCCCGGCGGCGGTGCGGACGGCGGCGGCGAGCTCGGCCGACGCGAGGCCGGGACGCCGGGCTGCGGGGACGGTCTCGACCACGGCGACGACCTGCTGGGTGCCGGACGGTCCGGTGCTCGCGATGCCGGCACGGCCGACGCCGTCGACGCGCTCGATGCGCTGCTCGGGTCCGACGGGTGTCACGACACCGTGCGGGGTCGTCACGACGTGCTGGAGCCGGCCCTCGATCCACAGGCGCCCGTCGGCGTCGAGGTGCCCCACGTCGCCGGTGCGGTGCCCGCGCGGGTCGTCGACCCCGAGCCGCGAGACGCGGTCCGTGCGCCAGAGTCGGTCGTAGTGGTCGCGGACGTGCGGGGCCGCGACGACCACCTCGCCCGTGACGCCGGCCTGCTCCGTGAGGTCTCCGGTCGGTGCGCCGTCGGCGTCGAGCGGCGCGATCCGCACGCGCACACCGACCGCCGGTCGACCGACGCAGATGCCGTCGTCGGGAGCGGAACCCGCCGACCGGACGCCGTCCAGGTCGACGTCCGTCATGAGCAGGCCCTCGGTCATGCCGTAGGGCGTGTGCGCCGCTGCGTTCGGCATGAGGTCGGTGGCCGCCCGGAGGAGCGCCGCGGGCACCGGTGCCCCCGCGGACAGGAACAGACGCACCCGACCGAGGGCATCGCGGTCGCCGGCCGCCAGCGCCGGTGCCGTCGCGACGACGTTCGCCAGCGCTGCGGGTGAGAGGAACACCACGGTCGCGTCCACGGCGGCCACCGCGTCGGCCACCGCCGACGCCGTCAGCGTGCGCGGACGGGTGACGTCCATGTCCGGGGCCACCGACCGGGCACCGAGGGCGGGACCGAGCAGGGCGAACGGCGCGAAGCCGGCGACCAGCCCCGTGCCGACGCCGACGCCGTACTGCGCCGCGAGGACGTCCCGCACCGCGGTGAGCTGCCCGTGCGTGTAGACGACGCCCTTGGCCGGACCGGTCGAGCCCGAGGTGAACAGGACGGCCGCGGGTGCGTCCGGCGACGGTGCAGCGGGCAGGTCTGCTCCGGCTGCGAGTCGTCGGGCGCCACGTCGGGCGACCTCGGTCAGGGTGTGCTCCACGCCGAGGACCGCTCGCGCGGGGGCCGGGAGCGCGACCGTCGCGATGCGTCGACCCGGCCACCCGAGTGCGCGCGCAGCTCCGAGACCGGGCAGCGCCCCGATCACCCAGTCCGGCCGGGCGCCGCGGACGGCACGGGTGAGCCCGCGCAGACCGAGGCCGGCGTCCGCGACGACGACCACGGCACCGATCCGGACGCAGGCGTACAGGACGGCCGTCAGGTCGGCCCCGGGCGTGACGAGCAACGAGACGCGGTCGCCGGGACGCACGCCGAGGTCGGCGAGACCGACGGCGACCTCGCGGACACGGCGGGCGAGCAGCCGCCACGAGACCGTCCGCGGGCCGCCTGGAGCGGCCATCTCGACGAGCGCCGGGCTCGCGTCGTCCGCGAGGTCGTCGAGGGCTGCCCAGAGCGGTCGGTCGGTCGCGGGGCCCTCGGTGGTCGCGCCGGTCGCGTCGCTCGCGTCGACCGTCCGGGCGTCGGCCGTCCGGGCGTCGGCCGGGAGGCTCGACTCGCCGCCGCCGGGCGCGTGCCCGTCCGGCAGGCGGTCGCCGAGCCAGTCGAGCACCGTGCCCGCGACGTCGGCGTCGTCCGGCAGCAGGTGACCGGCACCCTCGAAGCGGTGCACGTCGGCGTGCGGCAACCGGTCGGCCAGGTCGTCGAGGTACCGCTCGAGGAACACCGGGTCACGCGGTCCCCACATGACGAGCGCCGGGACCTCGAGCGCCGCGACACCGGCCGCGATCCGGTCGAGCTCGGTCGCGCTGGGGTGCGCGGCGTCGACGGGGATGTCCGCCACGAATCCGCCGATGCCCCCGCGGCGGGCTGCTCCGCGGTACGGCGCCCGGTAGGCGTCGGCGGTCGGCCGGTCGAGCGTCGGGTGCGCGATGGCGAGCGTCGTCTCGAGGAACGCGGGCGTCAGGACGGTGCCGCGACCGAGCACGCCGGGACGCAGGGCCAGCCGCAGCGGTGCGGGGATCGGGGCGTCGTCGGGCTGGTGCACGGCGGTGTTGCACGTCGCCACGCCCACGACGAGGTCGGGGTGGTCGACCGCCCAGCCGAGCGAGACGACGCCGCCCCAGTCGTGCCCGAGCGTGACGACGGGTCCGGCGAGTCCGAGCTCGTCGGTCAGGGCGCCGAGGTCGCGCACGCGGTCGGCCAGGCGGTGCTGGTCGGCGGTGCGCTCCGAGAAGCCCATGTCGAGCTGGTCGACGGCGATCACGCGCCAGGCCGGGCCACCGGCCCGGGCGACGCTGAGCGTGCGGGCCGCGACGGACCGCCAGAGGTAGGACCAGGTGGGGTTGCCGTGCACGCAGAGCAGGGTGCCGACCGGGGTGACGCCGAGCGCCTCGAGCTGACCGGCCGTGTCGAGGAGGTGCCAGGTGCGCGCGGGGTGGTGCGTGCCTCCCGGCCGGCCGTCCGGCGACGCGGGGACGGTGACCAGACGGGACCAGGCCGGGTCGAGTCCGGGCAGGGGCGGCGGGAGCGTCGCCGGGGCCGTGCTGGCAGCGACGCGCGGGAGGCCGGACCTCACCAGCGCAGTTCCATCATCGCCGTGTTGATGCCGGAGCCGACGCCGCCCAGGAAGACGCGGTCACCGCGGGTGATGCCGCCGCGGTCGACCTCGTCGGCCAGGGTGATCGGGATCGACGCCGGGCCGACGTTGCCGTAGCGCTGGTAGGTGGTCGGGACCTTCGTGCGCGGGATGCCGATGGCCTCGACGAAGGCGTTCGTGTGCACGTCGGAGACCTGGTGGAGCACGTAGCGGTCCATGTCCTGCCAGTCGAAGTGCGAACGCGCCTCGGTCCAGGCGGCGACGACGAGCTCCATGCCGCCCTTCAGCAGCATCTTCGCGTCGGTGAACATGCCGTCCACGCTGCCGACGCACAGGTCGTACCACTGCGTCGCCGCGCGCGTGACGCCGCCGATGATGCGGTGCCCCTCGGGGTGGACGTCGGACGGGCCGAGCACGGCGGCCGCGGCGCCGGACCCGAGGGTCAGGCTCGCGAACTCGCTCATGAAGTCCTTGCGGTTCCGGCCACCCTGGTTCAGGCGGTCGATCGTGTTGAGCTGCACCTGGTCGGCGTCCTCGCCGTCCACGATGAGCGCGTACTTGATCTGCCCGGAGTCGATCATGCCCGCGGCGACGCTCATCGCGTTGACGAAGCCGAGGCACGCGTTCGCGATGTCGAAGTTGATGGCCGACGTCGGCAGCCCGAGCCCGTGGTGCAGGCGGACGGCGACGCTCGGCTCGAGGTGCGGACGGGTCACCGAGGTGTTGATCAGCAGGCCGACGTCCTCCGGGCGGATGCCGGCCTCGGCCATCGCGCGACGGCCGGCGTCGATCGCGGCGTCCTGGAAGGTCTGCCCCTCGCCCCAGTTGCGGCGCTCGGTGACACCGGCGACACGCTCGAGCAGACCGGTCGGGAGACGGAGCCGACGCAGCGCCCCGCGGAGCTTCGCCTCGATGTCCGCGGAGGTCGTCACGCGGTCCGCGACGGTCGTCGCCACCGACAGCAGCGACACGTTCTGGTGCTTCGCCGTGGCGTTGCCGGGGCGCTCCGGTTCGCTGCTCGTCGACTGGTCGACCGGTCGTTCCGTCATGATCGTCACCGACACATACTTCCGCATCCGACCTGGATGTGCGATCCGGGTGCGCCGGGCGGCACCGGTCAGGCGTCCTTCGGCAGCTTGCGGACCTTCGACCGGCGACGCCGACGGTCCGGGATCATCGACCGCATCTCCTCGAGCTTGCCGAAGCAGAGCAGGCGGTCGCTGGCCTGCAGCTCGACGCCGCTGCGGGGGTTCGGGATCACCGAGGCGCCGCGGTGCAGGGTCAGGACCGTGATGTCCCGGTCCCAGAGCCCGGACTCCTTGATGGTCTTGCCGACCAGGTCCGCGTTCGTGTGCACGAGGAGCTCGGCCACGCCGTAGCCGGTCGAGACGCTGAGGCGCTGACGGACGTCGATCTCCGGGAACGCGACCTGGTTGCCGATGAAGTCGATGATCGCGCCGGCGACGTCGAGACCCGTCGCACGCTCGATGCCCTCGAGCCCCGGCGAGGAGTTGACCTCCATGACGAGCGGTCCGTCGTTGCCCTCGAGCATGTCGACGCCCGCGACGCGGAGCCCCATGATCTGCGCCGAGCGCACCGCCGCCTCCTCGTACTCGGGGCTCAGGGTGACCTTCTCGACGGTGCCGCCGCGGTGCACGTTCGAGCGGAACTCGTCGCCGGAGGCACTGCGACGCATCGCAGCGACGACCCGGTCCCCCACGACCAGCGCACGGATGTCCCGGCCCCGGCTCTCGGAGATGAACGCCTGGATGAGCACGTTCTGCTTCGTGGAGTGCAGCGTCTCGACGATCGACTCGGCGACCTTCGCCTCGGGTGCCAGGATCACGCCGATGCCCTGCGTGCCCTCGAGCAGCTTGATGACGACCGGCGCCCCACCGACGCTGTCGATCGCCCCGCGGACGTCGGCACGGCTGTTCACGAACGTGGTCGCGGGCATGCCGATGTGGTGGCGGGACAGGATCTGGTTCGCCCGGAGCTTGTCGCGCGAGTTCGTGATGCCCGTCGCCGTGTTCGGCGTGTAGACGTCCATCTGCTCGAACTGCCGCACCACCGCGGTGCCGTAGTAGGTGATCGAGTTGCCGATCCGCGGGAGCACGGCGTCGTAGTCGCTGAGCAGCTTGCCCCGGTAGAGCAGGTCGGGCTCGTCCCCGGACAGGTCGATGGCGAACCGCAGGGTGTTCAGCACCTTGACCTCGTGGCCGCGATCGACCGCGGCGGCACGCAGACGCTGCGTCGAGTACGCGTGCGGGGCGCGCGACAGGATGGCGAGTTTCATCGGGGTTGCTCCACGGGGTCGAGACGTCGACGGCGACGCTCAATCAAAGCATGCGACAGGATGGGCACATGGCCCGGAACCCGACGATCGCAGGATGGCGTGAGTGGGCTGCCCTGCCCGGGCTGGACCTGCCCTGGATCAAGGTGAAGCTCGACACCGGGGCGCGGAGCTCGGCACTGCACGCGTTCGGACTCGAGGAGCTCCCCGGCGACCGCGTCCGCTTCTCGGTGCACCCGTGGCAGGACACCGACGCCGACGCCGTCACGCACGAGTGCGACGTGCACGACCGACGGATCGTCCGGAGCTCGACGGGGCACACGCAGGAACGCATCGTCGTGCTGACGCCGATCACGCTCGCGGGTCGCACGATCGACGCCGAGGTCACGCTGAGCAACCGCGACCAGATGGGCTTCCGCATGCTCGTCGGCCGCGAGGCGCTGCGCCAGGGCTTCCTGGTCGACCCCGCGCGGTCGTTCATGGCCGGCCGGGCCCCGAAGGAGATCCGGCGGCGCAACCGCGGTCGCGCCTGAGGCGCGGGGCGCGCTGCGGTGCGCCGCTTGCGCGACGGCGGGCGCCGCGCGCAGCGCGCTCCTCGTGGCCGACGGCGTCTGGCCGTGCGCGGCGCTCCCGCACAACGGGGAGCAATCCGCGCCACGTCGTTCCGTGGTGCGGCGTGCTCTCGGTTGTGCGCGCCTCCCGCCGCGCGTTCCGCACCACGGCGGACGGGAGGCGCGGGGCGGGTCGGATCCGCGCCTCCCGTCCGCCGCTCGGGTCGCGCTCCGCAGCCCGGATGACGCTCCGTGACGACGCCCGTTCCCCCGCCGAGGTGACGTGCCTACGCTCCACGCACCGGCCCAGTCGCCGGCGTCCCGGACCCGAGGAGACCGACGTGACCGACCAGACCATCGCCCGCCAGGTGGACGACTTCAACCAGGGCTTCACCACCCAGATCGGCCCGGAGCTGTCCGCGGTCTTCGACGGCGAGCAGGCCGACCTGCGCGCCTCGGGGGTGCCCGACGGGGTCGTCGGTGTCGGCGAGACCGCCCCGGACGCGCGACTCGTCACCCCGACCGGCGACGAGACGTCGTTCGCCGCCGTCCGCGGCTCCACGCCGACCGTCGTCGTCTTCTACCGCGGCGCCTGGTGCCCCTACTGCAACATCACGCTGCGCACCTACCAGCAGGAGCTCCTGCCGGCGCTGCGGGAGCGGGACGTCCAGCTCGTCGCGGTCTCGCCGCAGACGCCGGAGGCCGCCGAGCAGTCGATCGCGAACGGGGAGCTGGAGTTCCCGGTGCTGACCGACCCGGAGAACGTGCTCGCCGGACGCTTCGGCATCGTCACGGAGCCGAGCGACGCCGCGCGGGCGGCGCACACGCAGCTCGGGTTCGACGTCGCCGACAGCAACGCCGACGACACCGCGGCGATCCCGTTCCCGTCGGTCTTCGTGATCGACGCGGACGGCGTGGTCCGCTCCGCTGACGTGCACGTCGACTACACGACGCGCACCGAGGTCGCGGACGTGCTGACCGCGGTCGACGCCCTGGTGGTCCCCGCGCCCTGACCGGCCGCTCGGCGCGGAGCCGACCGGGGCGGACGGGAGGCGCGGGCCGGGTGACGGACGTCCGTCACCCGGACCGCGCCTCCCGACCGCACCGCGGCGCGGCCGTCAGGGCAGGAGTGCGGACGCGACCGCGCGTGCGGTGGCGGAGTCCGCAGCGGGGTCGCGCAGGCGCATCGCCAGCGCACCCGAGACGACGAGCAGCAGCTGCTCGGCGAGCGCCGGGGCACGGTCGCGGACGAGCGGACGAGCCGTCTCCGTCAGCCGCCGTCGCAGGGTGTCGGTCTCGCGGTCGAGGACGGCGCGCAGGTCCTCCGGGGCATCGACGTACTCGGCAGCGGTGCCGAGGAAGGCGCACCAGCGGGAGCCCGTCGGGGTGGACCGGTACTCGTCGAGCGCGTCGAACACGGCGAGCAGGCGGCCGCGGTCGTCGGTCGCCCGCTCGAGGGCACGGTCCCACGTCGCGACCCAGTCGTCGTGTCGTCGGTCGAGCGCCGCGGCGACCAGGGCCTCCTTGCTCGGGTACCCGCGGTAGAGCGTCGCCGACGACACCCCCGCGCGTTCGAGCACCGCGTCGACGGGGGTCGCCGCGATCCCGCGGGTGAAGAACAGTTCCTCGGCGGCGTCGAGCACCCGTTGCTCGGTCCCTGGACGCATCGCCATGCAGCCAGCCTAGGGTCGCAGAAGTGAAACGATCGTTTTCGTTACCGACCTCCGTCCTGCTCGCGAGCGGGCTGGGGCTCGTCGCTGCGACCTACGGCCTGGTGCGCCTGGCGTTCGGGCTCTTCCTGCCGGACGTCCAGCGTGACCTCGGCTTCGGCGCGGACGTCGGCGGTGCGGTGTCCTCGGGCGCCTCGGTCCTGTACTGCACCGGTGCCGTCGTGGGGTTCCTGCTCGCCGACCGCGCCGCCCGGTGGCTCGTCGTGGTCGCGGCGCTCACCGCAGGCCTCGGCGCGATCACGACGGCGGCGAGCGCGACGACCGTCGTGTTCGGGGTGGCCGCCGTGGTGGCGTCGACCGGGGCCGGGCTGGCGTCGCCGGCGATGGTGCAGCTGGTCGCCGGCCGGCTCGACGGCGCCGCACGCGACCGGGCCCAGGCGGTGGTGAACTCCGGGACGGGCCCGGGGCTCGTCGCGGCCGGGGTCCTCGCGCTCGTGCTGCTGCCGGACTGGCGCACCGCCTGGGCCGCCGCCGGCGTGGTCACGCTGCTGGTCGGTGCGGTGGTGTTCCTCGCGGCCGGAAGAAGAGCACCGGACGCGCGCTCCACCCCAGCAGGGGCCCAGCGCTCCGCGCTCCAGCGCCCCGCGGTCCGGCGCCCCGCGCTCCTCGCGGCGCTCCCGGGACGGTCGTGGTTCGGCGCACAGGTCGTGCCGGTCGTGGTGGCGCTGCTCTTCGGTGCGGGCTCGGCGGCGGTCTGGACCTACGGCCGCTCGGCGCTCGTCGGAGCCGGCGTGCCGAGCGGACTGACGGTCGTCGCCTGGATCGCGCTCGGCGTCGGCGGGGCCTCGGTCGCGGTGACGGCGCGGTGGACGAGCGGGCTGCCCGCTGCCCGCCTGTGGCTGCTGACGACGACGCTCGCCGCCGTCGCGGTGCTCACGCTCGGGCTGCTGCCCCACGTCGTCGGGGCCGCACTGGTGGCGTGCGCGCTGTTCGGGTGGGGCTACACCGCGGCGACGGGCGCGCTCATCGCCTGGACGACCGAGATCGACCAGGTCCACGCGGCCGCGGGCACCGCACTGCTCTTCGTGGTGCTCGTCGCCGGCCAGGCACTCGGGGCAGCGGCGGCCGGTGTGCTGGTCGGGCCGGCGGGCACGGCGACGACCTTCACCGCGGCAGCCGCCGTCGTGGCGGTCGCTGCCACCACACCGCTCGTCGTCGCCCGGCGGGACCTGCGGCCGGCGGCGCCCACCCGGTAGCGTTGCCCGCATGGGGTGGACGAGGGAGGGGTGGGCCCGGTTGCCCGTCGGACCGCGGGAGCACCGGCAGGACGCACTGCTCGCGCTCGTGCTCGGCGTCGGGTTGGCCGTCACGACCACGCTGTACGGCGCCGCGGGCGTCTACGAGGACGACCAGGCGCCGTGGTGGGTGTCGGCGCTCATGGTGGTCGCGAACGCCGCGCCGATCGCGTTCCGCCGCCGCTGGCCGATGACCGTCGCCGTCGTGTCCGCGCTGGCGTTCGCCGCGACCCAGCTGCTCCACGTCCCCGAGATCATCCTCGTCAACTTCACCCTCTTCATCGCGCTGTACACGGTCGGGGCGTGGTGCTCGGACCGGATCCGCGCCGAGGTGGTCCGCTGGGTGATCATCGGCGGGATGTTCGCGTGGGTGTTCCTCGCGCTCTCGTTCGGGTGGGCGGTGCCGAACGCGCTGCCGAACGACGACGACGCCCTGATCCCGCCGTACATCGCGTACTCGCTCGTCAACATCCTCATCAACGTGCTGTACTTCGGCGGCGCCTGGTACGCCGGCAACCGCGCGTGGGCAGCCGCGGTGGCCAAGCACGACCTCGCCGAACGCACCGCGGAGCTCGCCGCCGAACGAGAGCGCACGGCTGCCCAGGCGATCACCCTCGAGCGCGTGCGGATCGCCCGCGAGCTGCACGACGTCGTGGCCCACCACGTGTCGCTGATGGGTGTCCAGGCCGGAGCCGCCCGACGCGTGGTCGGCCGCGACCCGGAGCAGGCGACCGCCTCGCTCACGGTGGTCGAGGACAGCGCACGCACCGCGGTCGAGGAACTCCGCCGCATGCTGGGAACCCTGCGCGAGGACGACCCCGGCGCGAGCGCGACCGACACCGCGCCGAGCACGGCCGGGCTCGGTCGGATGCCGGAGCTGGTCGACGCCGTCCGCTCCTCGGGCCGGGACGCCGGGCTCGTCGTGGTCGGTGACGAGCGCTCGGTGCCGCCGACGGTCGGGGCCGTGGCGTTCCGCATCGCGCAGGAGGCCGTGACGAACGTCGTCAAGCACGCCGGCCCCACCGCCCGCGCGGACCTGCGCCTGCGGTACCTCGACGACGGCATCGAGGTCGAGGTCGCCGACGACGGACACGGCGCCGGCGCGGTCCGCGACCCGGGCGGCAGCGGGCTGGGCCACGTCGGCATGCGGGAGCGCGTCGCCGCCGTGGGCGGTCGCATCGAGATCGGGCCCCGCGCCCGGGGAGGGTACCTGGTACGGGCATGGCTGCCGACGACCTGACGATCGTGCTCGCGGACGACCAGGACCTGGTGCGTGCCGGCTTCCGCGTCATCCTGGAGTCCGAGCCGGGCTTCCGCGTGGTCGGCGAGGCCCCGGACGGCGGCGCCGCGGTCGACGCGGTCGTCGCGCTGCGACCCGACGTCGTGTGCCTCGACGTCCAGATGCCCGGCGTCGACGGGCTCGAGGCGGCACGACGCATCGGCGCGCTCCCGGACCCGCCGGCGGTGCTCGTGCTCACCACGTTCGACGACGACGACGCCCTGTTCCAGGCGCTCGAGGCGGGGGCGAGCGGGTTCCTGCTGAAGAACGCCTCCCCCGAACGGCTGATCGACGCCGTCCGCACGGTCGCCGCCGGGGACGCCCTGCTCGCCCCCGACGTCACGCGCCGGGTGATCAGCCGCGCGACCGCCGGGCACGGGCCCACCTGCCCAGCGCACGCCGGCCACACGGCGTCCCCGGTCGACGACGGTGCGGCCGCCATCGCCGCCGCGGGGCTCACCGAACGCGAGGCCGAGGTCCTGCGACTGCTCGCGCGCGGCTGCAGCAACGCCGAGATCGCCCGCGCGCTCTTCGTCGGCGAGGCGACCGTCAAGACGCACGTGTCGAACGTCCTGCAGAAGACGGGCGTGCGCGACCGCATCCAGGCGGTCGTGTGGGCCTTCGAGCACGGCGTCTCCTCCGCGGCCTGACGGACCCCGCTCCCCCGCGCGGTGGAGCCGGGGCGTCGGGAAGTCCCGCCTCCCGCCGGAGGTGGGCAGCGCCTCCCGGACCGTAGCGTCGAGACGTCGGCGAGGACCGCCGGCGGAAGGGGAACGGGCGATGCTCACCATCGAAGGCGTGACGAAGCACTTCGGCGACCGCCGGGTGCTCGACGACGTGGGGTTCTCGGTCGGCAGCGGCCGACTGACCGGGTTCGTCGGCGGCAACGGCGCCGGCAAGACGACCACCATGCGGATCCTGCTCGGCGTGCTGCAGGCCGACACCGGGCGCGTGTCGATCGACGGCGCCGAGGTCGGCCCGACCGACCGCCGCCGCTTCGGCTACATGCCCGAGGAACGCGGGCTCTACCCGAAGATGCCGGTCGCCGAGCAGATCACCTACCTCGCACGCCTGCACGGTGTCGACAAGCGGACCGCGGGGCAGCGGACCACCGCGCTGCTCGAACGACTCGACCTCACGCAGCACGCGAGCGACGCCGTCGAGAAGCTCTCGCTCGGTAACCAGCAGCGGGTGCAGGTCGCTGCGGCGCTCGTCCACGACCCCGAGGTCCTGGTGCTCGACGAGCCGTTCTCGGGCCTCGACCCGATGGCCGTCGACACCGTGCTCGGCGTGCTCCGCGAGCAGGCGGCGAGGGGTGTCCCGGTGCTCTTCTCGAGCCACCAGCTCGACGTGGTCGAGCGGCTGTGCGACGACGTCGTCGTGATCGCCGACGGGACGATCCGTGCCGCCGGCTCCCAGGAGGACCTGCGCCGCAGCGCCGGCCCCGCCGCGTGGGAGCTGCTCGTCGACGGCGACGTCGCGTGGATCCGCGACGAACCCGGCGTGACCGTGCGCGAGTTCGACGGCGGGTACGCGGTGTTCGAGGCCGACGAGCCCACGGCGCAGCGCATCCTGCAGCGCGCCGTCCAGCACGGCACGGTGGGCTCGTTCGCCCCACGCGTGCCCCGTCTCAGCGAGGTCTTCCGGGAGGTCGTCCGATGACCAGCCACTTCGTCGACGCCGTCCGGCTCGTGACCGTCCGCGAGATCCAGGCCCGCGTCCGCAGCAAGGCCTTCGTGGTCTCCGCCGCGATCCTGGTGCTCGCCGTCGTCGTGTCCGTCGTCATCGCGGGCATCATCGGCAAGGCGACCGCCGACGACACCACGCCCGTCGCGGTGGTCGACGGCGTCTCGCTCCAGTCCACCGACGGCCTCGACGTCACCCCGACCACCACCGTCGCCCAGGCCGAGCGCCTCGTGCGGAGCGGTGACGTGGACGCCGCCGTCGTGCCGTCCGACGACACCCTCGGGTACAGCGTCGTCGGGCTCGAGGACACCCCGACCGACGTCGTCGGTGCCCTCAGCGTCACCCCTGCGGTGGAGCTCCTGCAGCCCGGCACGCTCTCGGCGGGCCTGGTGTCCGCCATCGGCATCCTGTTCGGCGTCGTCTTCTTCACCTCTGCCGTGACCTTCGGGTCGTCGATCGCGCAGAGCGTCGTCGAGGAGAAGTCGACGCGGGTGGTCGAGATCCTGATGGCCGCCATCCCGGCCCGTGCCCTGCTCGCCGGGAAGGTGCTCGGCAGCAGCATCATGGCGTTCGCGCAGATCATCGCCATCGCGATCGCCGGCGCCGTGGCCCTCGCGGTCACCGGGCAGGACAACCTGTTCACGTTGCTCGGCCCCAGCGTGCTGTGGTTCGTCGGCTTCTTCGCCGTCGGCTTCGTGCTCATCGCCGCGCTGTTCGCCGCGTCCGCCGTGCTCGTGTCCCGCCAGGAGGACGTCGGCAGCGTCACGATGCCCGTGATGCTCCTCGTGATGATCCCGTACATCCTCATCGTCTCGGCGGCGGACAACGAGACGATCGTCGGGATCATGTCGTACGTCCCGTTCAGCGCGCCGATCGGGATGCCGATGCGGATCTTCCTCGGGACCGCCGAGTGGTGGGAGCCGATCCTCTCGCTGCTGCTCGTCGCCGCGTCGGTCGTCGTGGTCGTCGCCGTGGGCGCGCGCATCTACGAGAACGCGCTGCTCCGGACCGGCGGACGGGTGAAGCTGACGGAGGCGATCCGCGGCTGACGTCGCCGCACGACGGACGGGAGGCACGGCGCCGGCTGGCACCGCGCCTCCCGTCCGGAACGCGGATACGCCGGGCGCGGGGCGCCCCGCACAACCAGACGCACGTCACGCCACGAAACCGCGCGGCGCGACGTGCCTTCCGCTGTGCGGGAGCAGATCACGCCACGCGGACGCCGACGGACGGGAGGCACGGTGCCGGCTGGCACCGTGCCTCCCGTCGGGATCGCGGCCGCGCCGGGCGCGGGGCGCCCCGCACAACCGGAAGCACGTCGCGCCACGGAACCGCACGGCGCGACGTGCCTCCCGTTGTGCGGGAGCCCGTCACGTCACGCTGGATGCCGCCGGACGGGAGGCACGGGACCGGACCGCACCGTGCCTCCCGACCGGAACGCAGCCGCGCCGGGCGCGGGGCGCCCCGCACAACCGGAAGCACGTCGCGCCACGAAACCGCACGGCGCGACGTGCCTTCCGTTGTGCGGGAGCACGTCACGCCACGCAGGCGTCGCCGCCGCGACGGCGCCGCCGCCGCACGCCGGGCCCGTCAGAGCTGGCCGAGGGCCGCCTGCACGCCCAGGCTCGTCCCCGCGACGAGCACCCACAGCACGATGCCGAGCAGCATCGGCCGGAACCCGGCCCGGCGGAGCGCCGCGAAGTCCGTCGAGACCCCGACGGCCGCCAGCGCCACCGTGATGAGGAACGTCGCCGCCGTCGAGAACCCCGGGGCCGCCGCCGCGGGCAGGACCCCGGTGGTCCGGAGCAGGACCACGACGAGGAAGCCGACCAGGAACCACGGGACCAGCCGCAGCACGCGGACGCCCCCGGCGCGACCCGTGCCGTCGACGGCGGCGTGCTGCGAGCGGGCGGTGCGGCGCGCCTCCAGGCCGGCGAGCCCGATCACGATCGGGATGATCATCAGGGTCCGCACGAGCTTGACGACGACGGCGGTGTCCGTCGCCTGACGGCCGTAGACCGTGGCGGTCGCGACGACGGAGGACGTGTCGTTCACGGCGGTCCCGGCGAAGACGCCGAACGCGTGCTGGGACAGGCCGAGCGCGTGGCCGACGAGCGGGAAGACGAAGACCGCGGCGATGTTGCAGAGGAAGATCGTCGACAGGGCGTAGGCGACCTCGGCACTGGCGGCACCGACCACGGGGGTGACGGCGGCGATGGCCGATGCGCCGCAGATGCCCGTGCCGACCCCGATCAGTGTGCGGAGCGTGCTCGACACCCGGAGCAGCCGGCCGATCCCCCACGCCGCGACGAGGCACACCACGAGCGTGGTGAGCATCACGGGGAGGGTCTCGCCGCCGATGCGCAGCACCTCGCCGATCGACAGCTGTGCGCCGAGGAGCACGACCGCTGCCTGCAGGACGCGGCTCGACGCGAACTTCACGCCGGGCTGGAGCCCACCGAGGTCGGCTGCTCCGTCGTCCTGGGCCCGTCGACGCCGGACGAGCCAGCCGACCAGCGCACCGAGCAGGACGGCCGGCACCGGACCGCCGACGACCGGGACCGCGCGGCCGACCAGGGTCGCGGCGACGCCGATCACGACGGCGAGCGCGACACCGGGCAGGGCAGCGGCGAGCGCCGGGCGGGACAGGGGCATGCGGACCAGCATCCCACCGTCCGGTGCCCAGGCGGTACGGGCAGGCTGAGGTGGTGGACCATCAGTCGGAGCCGTGGGTGCAGCGACTGCGCGACGGCGTCGTACCGCCGCTGTGGCCGTTCGTCGCGGGCGCGCTCGGCCTGTTCGCCGTCGCGGCCGGCATGCTCGTCTTCGAGGCCCGGTTCGTCGACCAGGCGTCGCTCACCGGCCGCGGCTCGATCGCTGTCCTCCTGCCGCTGCTCGGCGCCGTGGGCTGCGTCGTCGCGCCGATCAGCGCCTGGCGGGACGGACGACGGGACCGACGTGCGCTCCGGCACGCGCACGGCCACGGCCAGGGTCGACCGGCGTTCCACCTCCCGGTCTCCGCGCGCGGGACCATCGCCGGACAGGACCTCCCCGACCCGCGGATCGCGCTCGTCACCGTCGACCGGAGCGGGCTGCTCGGCTGGTCCCCCGTGTCACCCGACCCGGTGGTGACGATCCCCTGGACGCGCGTCGCACGGATCGACCTGGCCACGAAGGACCACCGCGGACGACGGGAGGACTACGGGCTGTGGCTCACGCTGACGGACGGCGGACCGTTCGTCCTCGAACCGCGTTCGGCACTCGGTCGACCGTTCAGCGCGACCCAGCCCCGGCTCGACGTCCTGCGGGACGTGCTGCGGGCGCTGCGACCCGGGTCGGGGCCCGGGTCAGCGCCCGGGTCCGGGTCCGCCGGTCGACGCGGAGCACCGCGCTGAGTGACAGGGCGGCGGGACGTCACCGGGCGGGCGGGACGTCTCCGGACATCTCAACGCGACCGGCAGCGTCGTCCCACGTGTACGTCGCGGTCGCTCGACCGGAGGGGTCGGCGTTGCTGTCCGCACCCTGCGGGTAGCGGTACTCGACGCGGATCGCCCCCGCGGACTCCCGCGTCACCTGCGGGACGAACGGGTACTGCTCCTTCGTCGCCGTCCCCAGGTACGTCCCGTCGTGGAAGAGCAGGATCGCGACCGGCGAGCTCGCGGTGCCGTCGACGACGCTGACGGTCACCGCGGACAGCGCGGCGCAGCCGTCGTAGACCGAGGTGTCGGCGTTCGACGCGTCCCACCGCGCCGACTCGAGGCCGGCGGGCAGCGGGAGGTCGGCGATCGGACCAGCGGCGGCGGCGGCCCCGTCGGACGGTCCGCAGGAGGGTGTCGCGGTCGGCGTCGACGACGGGCCCGGGGTCCCGCTGCCCGTCGTCGACGACGAGGACGACGCCGAGTTCGAGGGCGTGACCGTCCGCGTGACGGTCGCGGTCGGGCCACCGCCGCCCCCGCCGGTGCACCCCGCGAGGGCGAGGGACGCCCCGGCGACGATCAGGAGCAGGCCGGCGGGACGGGAGTGACGTGTGGTGCGCATGGGACCACCCTGCCCGCCGCGCTGCCCGGATGTTCATCCCCCGACCGCACCGACGCCTGGAGACCCCACCGCCTGTCGGCGTACCATCCAGGCGGAAGCAAGGGCGGTTCCGAACACCTCCCGAGCACCGACCTCACGGGCCGGTCGAGTCAGACACAGATCAGAGCACGCCGTGACCGAACACCTCATCGAGTACGTCGCCCGCGACCGGACGGGCATCACCACCGTCGTCACCACGACCGGTGTCTTCGACGTCGACACCGTCATCGACCACATCCGCGCCGGGCACGCCGGCTACTACGTCGCCGCCGATTCGTGGAAGCGGACGCCGGTCCGGAGCATGTCGTTCATCGGCGGTTCCTACCTGTTCGCGAACTGGGACGGCTCGAAGCGGAACATGCTCCACGACCTCGCCTTCCGGATGCCGACCCGTGCGGTCGAGGTCGTCCAGCAGCCGCGGCGCTCGTGGCGACTGACGCGCGCCCTGCGCGGGCTGTTCTCACGGGCGGCCTGAACCGCCGGTACCCGGCTGCGGACGGACGGGAGGCTCGGTGCCGGTCGGCACCGAGCCTCCGTCCCGTCGCGCCCCGCGTCGCGAGCCGCGCGGCTCGTCGTCAGACGTCGCGCTTCTTGACCGCGGCCAGGGCGAGGACTCCGATCGCGACGACCCACGCTGCCAGGACCCCGCCGCCGGCCCAACCGTTCAGCACGACGCCCTCGGGCGCGGGCTGGCCCGCGGACCGCTCGTAGGTGTAGAGCTGGCTGCCGGCCTGGTCGGGCAGGAAGCGGGACACGTCGAGGAGCCACTGCTGGTCCACCAGCCCCGCGAAGAGCTGCAGCACGATCGGCAGGACGAGCAGCACGCCGAGCGCGATCGCGATGCCACCGGCGCTCGACCGGACCAGGAGGCCGATGCCGAAGGCGAGCAGTGCGATCCCCGTGACGTAGACCGACGAACCGAGGATCGGCATGAAGACGGCGGGGTCGGCCAGGTCGGCGTGCACGCCCTTGTCCGCCTGGAACAGCGCGACGAGCACGACCCCGATCCACGTCGCCGCTGCACTGACCACGAAGGTGGCCACGGCGAGGACGACGGCCTTGGCGAGGATCGCGCCGGTGCGCCCGGGGTCGGCCGTGAAGGTCGAGCGCACCTGCCCGGTGCCGTACTCACCCGTGATGATGAGGACACCCAGGACCGCGGCGACCAGCACGGTGAAGCCGACCGACGAGATGCTGAGGTTGACGATCTGGGCGTTCGCGACCGCCTGGGTCACCTCGGCGCCCTCGGGCAGACCGACGATCGGCGCGTAGAGCCCGAGCAGCGCACCGAGCCCGATGGTCAGCGCGACGATGATGGCGTAGCACCACCACGTCGACCGGATGCTGCGGAACTTGATCCACTCGCTGCGGACGAGTCGACCGAACCCGAGTCCGACGCGGTCGGGCATCGCGGTGGCCGTCGCGGCGCTCATCGTGCGACCTCCGCCTGGTACTCGACCTCGTCCTTCGTGAGGGCCATGTACGCCTCCTCGAGGCTCGCACCCATGGGGGTGAGTTCGTGGAGCACCGCGCCGGCCCGGGCGGCGATGGTGCCGATCTGCTGTGCGTCGGGACCGACGACCACGAAGGCGCCGTCCTCGCGCGGGGTGATCGACGACGCCGCTGATCCCACGGCATCGAAGAGCTGGTCGGGGTGCGGGGTCCGGACGAGGGTCCGTGCGCCGCCGCCCTGTCCGCTGCCCGCGACGAACTCCGCGATCGGGGCGTCGGCCAGGACCTTGCCGCGGCCGAGCACGACCACGCGGTCGGCCGTCTGCGCCATCTCGCTCATGAGGTGACTGGAGAGGAAGACCGTGCGTCCCTCGGACGCCAGGTGCCGGGCGAGCTGGCGCACCCACACGACGCCGTCCGGGTCGAGGCCGTTGACCGGCTCGTCCAGGATCAGGGTCCTCGGGTCGCCGAGCAGTGCCGCCGCGATGCCGAGCCGCTGCCCCATGCCGAGGGAGAACCCGCCGACGCGCTTCTTCGCGACCGACTCGAGGCCGGTGAGCTCGATCACGTGGTGCACGCGGGACTTCGGGATGCCGTGCGTCGCCGCGAGCGAGAGCAGGTGGTTGTACGCGCTGCGCCCGGAGTGGACGGCCTTCGCCTCGAGCAGCGCGCCGACCTGGCGGAGCGGGTCGCGGAAGGACCGGTAGTCCTGGCCGTTCACCCGGACGCGTCCGGACGTGGGCGTGTCGAGGCCCATGATCATCCGCATGGTCGTGGACTTCCCGGCGCCGTTCGGCCCGAGGAAGCCGGTGACGCTGCCGGGACGGACGACGAAGGAGATGTCGTCGACGGCGGTCTTGGCGCCGTAGCGCTTGGACAGATGCTCGATCTCGATCACGTGGTCCACGCTATTTCCGGGACACCGCCGAGCGCGTCCCCCCTGGGGCGGAGACCCGGGGTCATCCCGGAGGAGGACGCCGCGCTGGAAGGACACCCGGACGGCGCACCAATCCGGCTGCGCACCTGCTCCGAAACCCCTGTACGACGACGACGCTGCCCCTGCGCGGTGACCCGGAGACGCCGTCGTGGAACGCATTCGGAAGGACCGCACCATGACCAGCAACGCAGCATCACCCCGTACCGGTTTCGCGTCGACCCTCGTCCAGAAGGGCGCACTGCTCTTCGGCGTCGTCTTCCTCATCGTCGGCGTCGCCGGCTTCATCCCGGGCCTGACCATGGACATGGGCACCATGTCCTTCGCCGGCAACAGCTCGATGGCCATGCTCCTCGGCCTGTTCCAGGTGTCGGCCCTGCACAACATCGTCCACCTGCTGTTCGGCATCGTCGGCATCCTCGCCGCCCGCTCCGCCGCAGGGTCGCGCTCGTACCTGCTCATCGGCGGCATCGTCTACGCCGTGCTGTTCGTCTTCGGCCTCTTCGTCGCCGGCATGGCCGGGGCTGCGAACTTCGTCCCGCTGAACAGTGCCGACAACGTCCTGCACGCGTTCCTCGCCGTCGCGATGATCGTCCTCGGCGTGCTCCTGCCCCGCGCCGGACGCACCGCGCGCTGACCGACCTCGGTGGACCGCCCGGTGCTGGGCGGTCCACCGGACCAGCGGTGGCCTCCCCGGGGATCAGGGGTCATCGGACGCCTCCGTCGCAGCAGCGGCGGGGGCGTCGTCGTGTCCCCGGGGAACCCGGCGCAGTGCAGAGCGCGTGCGCGCCAGAGGCGCAACGCTGACCTCGCGCGCGTCAGAGGCGCAGCGCGAGGGCGTTCGCGGTCAGGCCGGCAGCCGTCCCGCAGAGCAGCACGGTGTCTCCGCGCCGGAGCCGACCGTCGTCGAGGCACCGCGCGAGCATGAACGGCACCGACGACGAGACCGAGTTCCCGAACGCCGCGACCTCGTCGACGTACTTGTCCGTCGGGATCCCGAGCCGGCGCATCGCGAGCCCGATCGCGCCGCTGGCCTGGTGCGGTACGACCAGGTCGACGTCGTCCAGCCCGAGACCGCTGCGCTCCCAGAACCGCGCGAAGAACCCGGGCAGGACCCGGAGCATCCCGGTCAGGGCGCGCCGGCCGTGCATGTCGAACAGGTAGTCAGCGGGGTCGCCGTCGGCGTACTGCTGCGCCGGGTACCGGGACAGGCCGCCCCGGAGCTCGGTGTCGTGGGCGTGCTCCGGCCAGGTCTGCTGCAGCGCCGACAGCACCCCCTGCGTCCCGTCGCCGCGCGTCAGCACCACCGCGGCCGCAGCGTCGGAGAACAGCTCGGCGGACTCCCGTTGCGCCGGGTCGAGGAAGCGTGACCCGACGTCCCCGGAGACGATGAGCACCCGGTCGTGGTCGCCGTCCTCCAGGTAGCGGGAGGCGATGTCGAGTGCCGTGATGAAGCTCGTGCACGTCGAGTTCACGTCGAACGCGGCCGCTCGGGCGTCGGGCGCGACCCGCTCCGTCACGAGTGCCGCCGTGCAGGGGATCGGCTGCACGCCGGCGGCGCAGGCGGCGATCACGAGGTCGAGGTCGGCGGCGTCGATGCCGGCGTGCTCGATGGCTCGGGACGCTGCCGTGGCGAGCATGTCGAGGTGCGACACGTCGTCGGCGATGCGGTACCGGGTGACGGTGCGGGCACCGCTGCCGTAGGTGACCGTCCGGTCCGGCAGTGCCGTCCCCCACCCGGCGATGGCGCAGTGCTTCATGGTCCCCCTCGGTCCTCGTCGTCGTCGTCGAGCAGGTCCACCCCGGTCCGGTGCTCGTCGTGGCTGAACAGCAGTCTGACACCTGCGCGCTCGAGGGCGAGCAGGCGCTCGGCGGTGTCGCGCTGCGATCGGGCGTCGTGGGCGACCGCACGCGGCAGGAGGCGCAGGTCGCGCTCGCGTCCGAGCAGGTCGCGGCTCCAGGCAGCGTCGCCCGCGAGCAGCACACGGTCCTCGACCAGGACGCCGAGGTGCCCGTCGGCGTGCCCGGGCAGCCGGACGAGCCGCGTGCGACCGTCGCCGAACGGGTCGGCCGTCGACAGACCGACCGCGGCGAGCGGCCCGGTCGGGGCGGGGCCGAAGGCGCTGTCCGGGACGACCTGCAGCCGGTCGACGAGCCCCGCGGGCAGCAGCCCCCGCAGCTGCCCGGCGAGCACCCGCGGGCGGGCGGTGCTCCGGGCCACGCCCTCGGAGACCAGCACCCGCGCGTGCGGCACGGCAGCCAGCCCGCCGACGTGGTCGGGGTGCAGGTGCGACAGGACGACGTGCGTGACGTCGTCCGTGTCGATTGCGTCGGCGAGTGTGCTGCCCGGGGGGACGACGGGCGGGAGCAGGCGTCGGTACAGCCACCCGGCGGCACCCGTGCGCCACGGCAGGGGTGCGTACCCGGTGTCGAACAGCACGGAGCGGTCCGGACCGGACCAGTGGAAGACGTTCGCGGGGAAGACCCGACGGCCACGGGGTGCACCGCGGAGCAGACCGTGCACGTCGTGGGTCGTCCACCCGCAGGCGGCGGCGCGCAGGGTGCCGACCGGGCGCTCAGCCACGCGGCTGCCCACCGACGCGCCGGACGACGGTCGCGTAGCTCGCGAGTGCCTCGTCGAGCCCGACGACCGGCTGGTAGCCGAGCACCTGCCGGGCCCGGGTCAGGTCGAGGGTCTGCGAGTGCGTGATCGTCGTCACCGTGTACCGGGTGATGGGCGGCTCGGGCTGCCCGGGCAGCACCGTGCACACGGCCTCGAGCACGGCGGCCAGCGCGGACACCGGCCCGGCGGGCAGGTGCAGGTGCCGCGGCCGGACCCCGAGTCCGGTGAGCAGCTGGTCGAGGAGCTCGACGAACGGACGCGGGTCCCCGTTCGTGATGTTGAACGCCAGCCCGGCGACCCCGGGCACCTCGGCCGCGAGCCGGACGGCGTGCGCGACGTTCTCGACGGCGGTCAGGTCGACGAGTCCGCGTCCGCCGCGCAGGAGGGGCACGCCGACCCGTTCGTGCACGCGGAGCAGCCTCGGGACGAGTCCGGTGTCGCCCGCGCCGATGATGCCGCGCGGCCGCAGGACGACGATCTCGGGTCCGTCGGGGTCGCCGGTCGCGGCGCGGAGGAGCGCCTCGGCGTGCAGCTTCGAGCGGATGTAGTGGTTCATCGGGCGGCTCGGGTCGACCTGGTCCTCGCGGATGTCGAGCCGGTCGCGCGGTGCGGCGTAGATGCCGGGCGACGACACGTGCACGAGCCGCCGCGCCCCGACGCGACGTGCGTACTCGAGCACCCGGGCGGTCCCGGTGACGTTGGCGTGCTCGAAGGCCGACCACGGGCCCCACGGCGAGCTGAGCGCCGCGCAGTGCACGACGACGTCGGCGGGGACGTCCGCGCGGGCGAGGTCGTCGAGGTCGCCGACGTGGACGTCCCCGGCGGGCAGCGCCGATGCCCGCCGACCGGACGCCGTGACGCGGTAGCCGTGCTCGCGCAGGGTCCGCACGACGTGACCGCCGACGAATCCGCTCGCCCCCGTGACCAGCGCGCGCTCCCCGGTGCCTGCTCCCCCCATGCCCCAGATCCTACGAGCCCGGCAGGAGCCGACGGCCCCTAGGCTCGGGGCGTGCGGATCGCGCTGGTCACCGACTACTACCTGCCGACGCTCGGGGGCGTCCAGACGGCGGTGCGCTCCCTGGCCGAGGCCCTCACGGCAGCGGGACACGACGTCACGGTCTTCTGTCCCGACGACCCGGCGGGCCCCGCGCACTCGGCGGGCACGGCGCAGGCACCCGGCACCGCCACCGTGCCGGCCGTCGTCGGTCTGCCCGTCTCCCCCGTGTTCCGCCCCGACGGCTACCCCTTCGCGTGGTCCCCGCGTCGCCTCCGCGCCCTGCTCCGCCGCGAGTTCGCCGCACGCCGGGTCGACGTCGTGCACACCCACTCCGAGATGTTCGCGGCGCTCGGCGGGATCCGGGCCGCGCAGGACCTCGGCATCCCGGTGGTGCACACGATGCACGGCCGCATCGACGTCTACACGCGGAACGTCCTGCCCGTGCCCGCCGTCACGACCGCGCTGCTCGCCTTCCTGCACGCGACGCAGGTCCCCCGCCGGGGCGTCCGTGTCGCGGCCGACACCCCGTACACCCGGACCCGGACGGCGCGGCGGATGTGGCGGGTCATGCTCGCGCAGTCGCGGGCGAGCGACCACGTCGTGGTCCCGTCGCGGCACTTCGCCGACAAGCTCGTCGACCGGGGCGTCCGGACCCCGGTGTCGGTCGTCTCGAACGGCATCGAGCCCGCGGTCCTCGACGCGATCGGACCGGCGACCGTCCGGACCAGGACCGCAGGCGAGCCGCTCCGGGTGCTCTGGGTGGGGCGCCTGTCGCCCGAGAAGCGTCCGGAGGTCCTGGTCGAGGCCGCCCGCTCCTTCCCACCCGGCACCGTGGTCGACGTGCTCGGCGACGGCGTCGCGCGTGCTGCGGTCGCCCGGGCAGCGGCCGGCACCCCGGTCCGGCTGCACGGCTCGACCCCGCACGACGAGGTCCTCGCCGCCATGCGCCGTGCACACGTGCTCGTGTCGAGTTCCTCCGACTTCGACAACCAGCCGATGGTGATGCTCGAGTCCGTCGCCACCGGCCTGCCCGTCGTGCACTGCGACCCGGACCTCGCCGAGGTCGTCCCCGAGGGCGGTGGCTTCACGACGCCGACGCCGGACGCCGCGGGGATCGCGTCGGTCGTCCGACGGCTCCACGACGAGCCGGAGCAGCTCGTGCGGGCGAGCGCCGCGCTGGTCGCGGCCCGCGACCGCGTCGAGCAGCGCGTCGACGAGCTGGTGGCGGTCTACGCGAGCGTCCTGCGGCCGTCCCGCACCACGTGACGGACGGGAGGCTCGGTGCCGGCCGACACCGAGCCTCCCGTCCGTCGTGTGGCCGCTCAGACCGTGGCGGACGCACCCTCGAGGGTCGCGGCGAGCGGGTCGAAGTCCTCGGGCAGCGACGCGATCGGCGCCACCGTCGACGCAACCTCGACGAACGCGCGGCGCGCGACGGACTCCTCGACCGCGACCATGGTGTCGAGCACGTGGTAACCGACCTCGCCGGTCGCGACGTGCGCACCGCCCCCGCGGATCGCCCGTGCCATGTCGAGCACGCCGAGGCCGCGGCCGACCGTCGGTTCCTCGTCGGAGAGGGTCTCCCACGCCTGCTCGATCGGGAACGACACGTCCGTGCCGAGCGGTCGTGCGATGCGGATCGGGTGTCCGCCACCGAAGGTGTTCGGGTCCGGGAGCACGATCGTGCCCTCGGTGCCGTTCACCTCGAAGACGCCGTGCCGGAACAGCGGGGTGTCGAACGACAGCAGCGACTGCGCGTTCCCGCCCTGCTCGAAGGACGTGAGCACCGAGAGGTGCGTCGGGACCTCGACCGGGAACTCCTGCCCGGCGTTCGGACCGACCACCAGCTGCCGGGTCTCGCGCGACCGGGACCCCGTCGCCACGACGGACGCGACCGGGCCGAGCAGGTGCACGAGCGCCGTGAAGTAGTACGGGCCCATGTCGAACAGCGGGCCGGCACCCTTCGCGTAGAGGAAGGACGCGTTCGGGTGGAACACGTCCGGTCCCTGCCACTGGAAGCTCGTGACGGCGGTGAGGGGGGTGCCGATCGCGCCGGCCTCGATCGCGCGCTTCGCGGTCTGCCACCCGGTGCCGAGGACGGTGTCCGGTGCGATGCCGAGACGCAGGCCGAGCTCGTCGGCGAGCGCCACGAGTCCGGCGGCGCTCTCGCGGTCGACGCCGATCGGCTTCTCGCTCCAGACGTGCTTGCCGGCGCGGAGTGCCGCCGTGGAGACCTCGACGTGCGTGGCGGGCAGGGTGAGGTTCACGACGATCTCGACGTCGGGGTCGGTGAGGACCTCGTCGCCGGTGCCCGACGCGGGGATGCCCCACTTCGCCGCCGACGCCGCGGCGCGCTCGGTGTCGATGTCGCCGATCCGGACCACCTCGACGTCCGGGAAGGTCGTGAGGTTCGTCAGGTACTGCTCGCTGATCATCCCGGCGCCGATGAAGCCGACGCCGACGCGGCCGGTGCGGGTCATGCGGACACCCCCGTGGTGGCGGTCTCGTCCGACCCGGCGAGCGCGGCCTGCAGCCAGCGGTACGACTGCTCGACCCCGTCGAAGATCTCCCCGTCGAAGCCGTCGAACTCGATGACGGCGTACTCGAGCGCCGGCGCTGCGGCGAGCGCCTCGGCCAGCCGGACGTCGCCCTGGCCGGCCGGGGTCTGGTCGGTCGGCACCTGCGCGGTGGAGATCCCCTCGCGCATCGGGCCGTCCTTGACGTGCACGGCGACGATGCGGTCGCCGAGCTCCTCGACGAAGGGCACGAGGTCGATGCCCGCGGCGGACGCCCAGTACAGGTCGAGCTCGAGCACGACGCGCGGGTCGAGCAGTTCGGCGAGCACCTGGAGCGCGGGCTTCCCGTCGACGCGCGGCCGGAGCTCGTGGTCGTGGTTGTGGTAGCCGACGCGCAGGCCGTGGACGGCGGCTTCCTCGGCGGCGGCGTTCAGCCGGGCGGCGACCCGCTCGACGCCCTCGCGGGTCGTCCAGTGGTCGGGACCGACGAACGGGTCGATGACGATCTCGATGCCGAGCGCCGACGCCTCGGCGAACGTCTCGGCGTGCGACGGGGCGGTCATCACCGTGCCGTCCGGCAGCGGGATCGACTCCTCGACCAGGAAGGCGTGGCCGGTGCGGGCGCTGATGCCGTGCGCGTCGAACGCCGTCCGGAGCTCGGCTGCGCGGCCGACGAAGGCGAACGCCTCGACGGTGTCGAACCCGATGCCGGCCAGGCGGGCGACGCCGCCGTCGAGGTCGGGCGCCAGCGCCTTGTCGACCGTGTAGAGCTGGAGGGAGATGCGGGGTGCCACGGTGGTCACCGGACCTTCTTGATCGGGAGGATGACGAGCGCACCGAGGAGCACGGCGACGCCGGCACCCCAGAGCATGAGCGTGTAGTTCTGGCCGCCGCCGAGGCCCAGCAGGAACAGGCCGACCGCCGGGGCGAGCGACTGCGGCAGGGCGTTGGCGATGTTGATGACACCGAGGTCCTTGCCCGGACGCTCGGGGTCGGGCAGCACGTCGACGACGAGCGCGGTGTCGATCGCTGCGTAGATGCCGAAGGCGAACCCGAGCACGATCTCCGCGAAGTAGAACCCGCCGACGCTGTCGACGTGCGCGAGGATCACCAGGCCGACCGCGGTGAGGGCGGTGGAACCCCAGACGAAGACCTTGCGGCGTCGGACGCGGTCGGACACCCAGCCCGAGACCGCGGCGCTGACGAGCAGGGCGACCGTGTACAGGAGCACACCGAACGCGACGGTGGCGGTGGCCTCGGCCAGGTCCTCGATCCCGATCTGCTCCTGCATGTACAGCACGCGGTACGTCGTGAACATGAACGTGCCGAAGGTGATGAGGAAGCGGCCCCACCAGGCGAGCCCGAAGTCGGGGTGCTTGATCGGGTTCGTCCAGAACGACGCGATCAGGGTGACCCAGCTGAAGGGCTTGGTCGTGGCCGGGAGCTCGTCGCGGGCCACGACCGCGTAGACGAGGATCACGACGATCGCCAGGATGCCCGGCGCGATGAAGAGGACCGGCAGGTTCCCGACCAGGTACACGGCGAGGTACAGGCCGGCGAGGATCGCGATGTTCTGCGCGAGGGCGATGACGCTCGACGCCTTGCCGCGCTGGAACTCGGGCACGTTGTCCGCGAAGCTCGCGGTCAGGGTGGCGAGGACGGCGTTCGCGGCGACCTGGGCGAGCACCCACGCGATGGTGAGCTGCAGGACGTCCGGCGCGAACGCGAGCCAGGCCAGCGCGACGACGAAGACGACGACGCCACCGACCATCCAGGGCCGACGGCGACCCCAGCGCGTGCGGGTGCGGTCGGAGAGTGCCCCCGCCAGCGGGTTGGCGAGCAGGGCGCCGAGGGCACCGAACGGCAGGACCGACCCGACGATCGTCTCGGGGCTGTCCGGGTTCAGCACCGTCGCCTTGATCGCCATGCCCACGAACACCGGGGTGAGCAGGGCGGCGAAGAGGCCGAACTGGGCCAGGCTGAGTGCCCAGAGGTACTTCGGGCCGACCCGGACGGTGCTGACGTTCTGCGTGAGGCCCTCGACCGAGAACGCACGCGATGCGGCTGCGGGGTCGGTGCTCGTGGCTCCCGCGGCCGCGGTGACCGGCGGGTTCGCGGTACCGGCGAGACCGGACTGCGGTTCTTCCTTCGACGTCGGTGTCGACATGACTCCTCCTCGAGCCATCGGGGGCGGCGTGCCCTCTCGAATACCTAGTGCTGCTAGGTGATCAGGACAGTAACACCGAAAACCTTCCTCCGGAAGCTTTCTTTCCGACATGTGTCGGCGTCGGGCCCGCAACGCGCAACCCCGGCGGTTCCCCGCAACGCCCCACCGCTGCGAGCAGTCGCCGACGTTGCGTTCTGCACTTCTCCGTCGGTCCGCGGAACACCACGGGTCACCCGGACGTTGGCGCACTCGGCACCCGACGGACGGGTGCCGAGAACGAGCACCTGACGAAAGGCACGCACATGACCCAGACGGTCCTCCTCGAGGTCCAGCTGCGAGACGACGTCGCGCAGGACACGATCGACTCCGCGATCCGCGAGACCCTCGCCCAGACGGCGACCTTCGCCGGCAACGAGTCGCTCGAGGTCCTGGTCGACGACTCCGACCCGCTGCACCTCGTCGTGCTCGAGCGGTGGACGACGCCCGCCGACCACGACGCCTACGTCGCCTGGCGCGCGACCGACGAGGGTGCCCCGAGGGCCCTCGCGGCGATCGTCGCCGCGCCGCCCGTCACGCGGACGTTCGGCCGGACGCTCGACCTGGGCTGAGCACGCAGGGCCGCGTCCGCGGTCCCGACGGCACCGCACCGCGCGGCGCGGGACCGGGGGGCGACACCGGACGGGAGGCACGGGACGGACCCGCACCGCGCCTCCCGTCCGCCGCTGGTCACGTCGCGGACGCGACCACCCGCTGCTCGGCCGGCTCGCGCCCGACGGTGACCGCCGCCGACGCGCCCCGCACCTCGGCCCGGTACTCCCCCCGGAACCCGCGCACCCGCACCTGTCCGCGCTCGTCCGTGCGGAGCACCGTCGGCCCGGTCCACCACTCGTCCTTCACCAGGCGACGGAGTGCCTCGTACGACGGCTTCGGCGTCCCGTCCTCGCGGACCAGCCCGATCGGCGCGCCGAGCCAGGCGCCCGCGTCGGTGATGCCCCAGGAGGTGACCGCCTCGACCGCGGGATGCCCGACCAGGCTCCGGTAGTGCCGCTCGACCTCGTCCGCCTGTCGGGCCTCACCCTCGGGCGTCGAGGGCCACGAGTCCACCACGTGGTCGTTCAGGTCCACGATGTCCGCGGGCATGAGGTCACCCGACACGAGCGAGGTCTCGGTCAGGTGCAGCGGCAGGCCGTACCGGGCGAAGCGGTCGACCATCGCGAGCATCGTCTCCTCACCCCAGTACCCCTGGTGCATGTGGGTCTGCAGCCCGATGGCGTCGATCTGCACGCCGGCCTCGAGCACGCCCTCGATCAGGCACTCGTACGCGCTCGACAGGTCGAAGTCGTTGAGCAGCAGGGTCGCGTGCGGGTTCGCGGCGCGGGCCTCCTCGAACGCCATCCGGATCGTCGGGATGCGGCCCTTCGCCCGGGCGAGCGGGGTGATGGCGTTGTCGCCGTTGTCGAACACGGGCATGATGACGACCTCGTTGATCGCGTCCCACGTGTCGACCAGCCCGGCGAGGTCGCCGACGTCACGGCGGATGCGCTCCCGCTGCAGCTGCTCGACCTCGTCGAGGGGCAGCCCGAGGAGCCAGTCCGGCTGCACGGTGTGCCAGACGAGCGGGTGCCCCTTGAGCGCGATCCCCCGGTCGCGGAACCACTCCGCGGTGCGCCGGAGCCGAGCGGTGTCCGGGCGCCCGCGCTCCGGCTCGAAGCGACCCCAGTAGAACGGCAGCGTCGCGGTCGTGAAGACGTCGGCGTACAGGTCGGCGAGGCGTTCGAGGCGCTCCCGTCCGACACCGTCGACCTCGTCGTTCGCCAGCTCCACGAAGTCGAACCCGATGTTGCCGAACCCGAAGGCGTGCCGGGTCTGCTCGACGGCGACCTCGACGTCCGGCAGCGGTGCGCCGTGGTGGTCGACGACCGTCAGGACCGTCTCGCCGGTGCGGTGCGCGACCGACTCGTGCTGGACTCCGTGCTCGACCATGGGCTGCTCCTCCGGCGGCCGCGTCGCCACCGTCGTCCGGTTTTGTTGTGCTGCCGAACATAGCCGGTGCTCGGCGGACGCGACAGCCCCGACCCCACCGTCGTCCGGAGACCGCGGTTCCCTGGGGGCCTGGCTGAACGGATCCGTTGCCCCCGGGCGGCTCCGCACGGCTGCTCCATCGACTGCGGCGGGACAGTCACCGCATGACGACGATCGACGCGGCCGCGGAACGCCCGGCCCGGTGGTGGCACCAGAGCCGGTGGGAGCAGACCACCCTCACCCTGGTGGTGGTGCTCGGCGCGGTGCTCACGAGCTGGAACCTCGGCCGCGGCGGCGACCTGTCCTTCTACGCGAGCGCCGTCCGGTCCATGTCCGAGTCCCTGCCGGCCTTCCTCTCGGGCTCCTTCGACCCGGATGCGACCGTCACGCTCGACAAGCTCGCCGGCTTCGCGGTCCCCCAGGCGATCAGCGTGCACCTCTTCGGCATGTCCGCGGCCGCGATGGGCCTGCCGCAGGTCGTCGAGGGCGCCGTCACCACGCTGGCGGTGTCGGCGGTCGTGCTCCGCTGGCTCGGGGCCCGCGCCGGTCTGGTCGCGGCCGCGCTGACCGCCGCGACCCCGATCTTCGTGTCGATGTTCGGCCACCCGATGGAGGACGGCCTGCTCACCGCTGCGCTCGCCGTCGCCCTCGTGTGGTGGCAACGCGCCGCCCTGACCCGCACCTGGTGGCCGCTGCTGCTCGCGGGACTGTTCGTCGGCATCGGGTTCCAGGCCAAGATGCTGCAGGCGTGGCTGGTCCTGCCGGCGCTGGTGGTCGGCACCCTCGTCGCGACCGCCGGTCCGGGTCCGCGCTGGCGTCGAGCCGCCGGTCACCTCGCCGCCCTGGTGTCGGCGACGCTGGTCGCGAGCCTCGGCTGGTCGGTCGTCGTCGCCCTGCTCCCGACGGCCGACCACCCGTTCGTCGACGGCTCCACCGACGACAGCGTCTTCGCGATGGTCTTCGGCTACAACGGGGTCGACCGGTTCCTGCCGGGCGCCTGGCCGGGCGCCGTCAGTGCGCTGCGGACCGCGGGTGACGCGGCCGCGGACCGGTGGTCGCTCGCGGTCAGCCACGCGGCCGGACACCCGCTCCTGCAGCTGTTCTCCCCCCGCTACGCCTCGCAGGTCGGGTGGTCGTGGCCCGCTGCGCTCGCCGGGATCGTGCTCGGCGCGTTCCGCTGGTGGCCGCGACGCACCGTCCGGGAGGCCCGGGTCCCCTCCGCCACGCTGTGCACGCTGGTCGTCTGGCTGGCGACCGCGGTGGTGGTCCTGTCCGTCATGCACCTGCCGCACACCGCCTACGTCGCGGGCATCGGCGTGCAGCTCGCCGCCCTCGCCGCCCTCGGCTGGTGGGGAGCCGCCCGGCTCGCGGACGCGCCGGACCGCCGACTGCGGCTCGTCCCCGCCGGGCTGCTCGTCCTGCAGGGCGCCTGGTGGACCTGGCTCGCACGCACCTCGGCAGAGCCGGCACTGCTCGCGACCGTCGCCGTCGGCACGACCGCCGCCGCCCTCGTCGTGCTCGCCGTCCGGAGCCGTCGGTCCGGGTCGGCGGCGACCGGACGAGCGCCGGGCGGGGCGGGGCGCCGGACCGCGGGGGCCCTGCTCGTCGCCGCGGTCGTGCTCGGGCCCGCGTGCTTCTCCCTGCAGGCGCTCGACGCCGCTCGCGACGGTGACCGGGGCGACGCGTCGGTCGGGGTGCGACAGGACGCTGCGACGTGGGACGCTGCGCGGTCGCAGCGGGTGTCGGCGCCGGGCCGAGGCGGTCCCCGCCGCGTCGGGCAGGCGACCGAGGACGCTCCCTTCACCGTCTCGGCACCGGACCCGTGGGGCGCTGGGCAGGGCCTGCCCACGGCGGACGCCGAACTGGTGCGGGACGCCGAGCGCGCAGGTGGCGGGCGGGACGGCGCCCCGCTGTTCCTCACCGACTCGTGGCGGGTCGCGTCGGACGTGATCGGTGCCACCGGGAAGGAGGTCCTGACCGACGGCGGGTTCTCCGGTCAGGTCGCCGTGTTCTCCGCGGCGCAGATCGAGTCGATGGTGCACTCCGGTCGGGAACGGCTGTTCCTCGTCGCACGGGACGGACGCGCCGCGGACCCGGTGCGCCAGGCCACGACCGCGCTCGGGTGCCGCGTCCTGCACCGGTGGGGCCCCGCGTTGGGCCAGGGACCGTCGCAGTGGGACGCACTCCAGTCCTTCGCGCTCGAGCGCTGCTCCTGACCCCGGGCCGTCCGGCTACGGTGCAGGCATGACCTCCCCGACCGCACCGCACCACGACGCCGTCCTGCTGGCCGGCGGCCGAGCGACGCGCATGGGTGGGATCGACAAGACCGCCCTCGTCGCCGACGGCGTCGCACTGTCCGACCACGCCGTCGCCGCGGCCGCCGGCGCTCGTCGGACCGTGCTCGTCGGGCTGCGGGCGGGACGGGGTGCACCCGCCGGGGTCGTGCACACGCGCGAGGACCCGCCCCTCGGCGGGCCGGTCGCCGCGATCGCCGCCGGACTCGCCGCCGTGGCCGACCCCGCGCCGTGGACGCTCGTGCTCGCGTGCGACCTCGTGCGCCCGGAGCCGGCGGCCGCGCTGCTGCTCGACGCCGCCGGCACGGCACCCGACGACACGGACGGCGTCGTCGCGGTCGACGAGGACGGGCGTCGCCAGCACCTGCTCGCGCTGTACCGCTCGGACGCGCTGCGCGCCGCGGTCCGGGCGCTCGGCGACCCGACCGGCGCGGCGGTGCGACGGCTGACCGGCGGCCTCCGGCTCGTCGAGGTCCCGCTGCCCGCCGCACTCTGTGCGGACGTGGACGAACCGGAGGACGCCACGCGGGCCACGGCGGACGCCCGGCTGCTTGACTGACCGCATGACCACTGACGACGTCCTCGCCGCCTGGACCGCCGAGCTCGCCGAGGCGCTCGGCCTCCCCCAGGGCTCTGCGCTCGACCGCGACGTCGTGCTCGACCTCGCCCGTGACGCCGCCCACGGCGTGGCCCGTCCGGCTGCCCCGCTGACCACCTTCCTGGTCGGGTACGCCGCGGGGCTCCGCGGCGGGTCGGAGGCGGACCTGGCCGACGCCGCAGCGACCGCGACACGGCTCGCGCTCGCGCACGGGGACACCCCGGACACGACCGACGGCCCGGACGGACCCGAGCACACGGGCCGGACCGACGGCACCACCGGGTCCGACGCCCGGTGACGCTGGTCCTGCCGTCCTGGTCAGACGCCCGGCACGAGGCACACCGGCAGGGCGTCCGCCTCGCCGCCGACACCGCCGCCGACCCGGGAGCCGGATCCGTCCGGCTCGACCTGGCGTCGGCGCTCGGCCGGACGCTCGCCGGCGACCTCGCCGCCCGCGGCGACGTCCCCGGGCACGACGGCGCAGCCATGGACGGGTGGGCCGTCGCGGGACCGGGGCCGTGGGTGCTCGGCGCGCCGATCGTCGCCGGAGCGGTCCCCTCCGACGCGCCGCTGACGACCGGGCACGCCCGACCGATCACGACCGGGGCACCCGTCCCGCCCGGCACGGAGGCCGTGGTGCGGTCCGAGGACGCCACCGTCGACGCCGACGGCCGGTTGGTCCGCCACACGCCGTCCACCCGACGACACGTCCGGCCGGCGGGCGAGGAGGTCACCCGGGACCAGGTGCTGTTCACCGGCGGCACGGTGCTCACGCCTCCGCGTGCAGCGCTGGCAGCCGCCTCGGGGGTCGACGACGTGCGCGTCGCGCCGGTCCCGACCGCCCGGGTCGCGGTGCTCGGCGACGAGGTCGTCGGTGCCGGGGTCCCACGACCCGGACAGGTCCGCGACGTCTTCTCGCACACCCTGCCCGCGGTGCTCGGGACCTTCGGTGCCGACCCCGTCTCTTCGGACCGCGTGCCGGACGACCCCGACACCACCGCCCGCGTGCTCGACGCCGCTCGCGAGCGCCTCGTCGTGAGCACGGGCGGCACGGCCGGTTCGTCGACCGACCACGTCCGCGGTGCGCTCGCCCGGATCGGGGCCGAGCTGCTCGTCGACCGGGTCGACGTGCGTCCGGGACGACCGATGCTGCTGGCCCGCCGGGGCCCGACGGTGTTCCTGTGCCTGCCAGGCAACCCGATGGCCGCGATGGTCGGCCTCGTGCTGCTCGGTGGACCGCTCGTCGCCGGACTGCTCGGACGGCCGCTCGAGCCGGTGGGACGGGTGCGGCTCGCGGTCGACGTGCCCAACGACCGACCGGGCGCGCTGGTGCTCGCGTACCGCGCGACGCCCGAGGGCGCCGTCCCGGCGTCGCACCAGACCTCGGCGATGCTGCGGGGCCTGGCCGACGCGGACGGACTGCTGGTCGTCCCGGCCGGGGGCGGCGTGGCGGGCGAGGACGTGCCTCCCGTCCGGCTGCCGTGGTGCTGACGGGCGCACCGGACGGTCCGACGGCAGGCCTGAGGACCGCCACAGGACGGCGTGCGGGAACCGCACCGCCCTGGCGGGTGCCGGGCACGGGTGGTAGACCCGGAGCATGAGCCGGATCACGGCGCGGAAGCGCGTCACCCGCATCACCGTCGCGACGTCCCGGTCGGTGCGCGACGACCTGCTGGCCGTCGAGGAGCCGCTCGAGATCCGCGTCGGCGGGAACTCGCTCGCGATCACCATGCGGACGCCCGGCAACGACGTCGACCTCGCCGCGGGGTTCCTGGTGTCCGAGGGCGTGATCGCCCGGGGTGACGACTTCGCCGCCGCCCGGTACTGCGCCGGCGCGACTGACGAGGGGCTCAACACCTACAACGTGCTCGACGTGACGCTCGCACTCGGCGTCCCCGCGCCGGACCCGAGCCTGGAGCGCGCGTTCTACACGACGAGCTCGTGCGGCCTGTGCGGCAAGGCCAGCATCGACGCCGTGCGGACGACCTCGCAGCACAGCGTCCTGCACGACGACCTCGTGCTCGACCCGGCGCTCCTCGCGACGTTCCCCGACCGGCTGCGCGAGGCCCAGGACGTGTTCGAGAAGACCGGCGGCCTGCACGCCGCAGCACTGTTCGACGGCGCCAGCGGGCGGATGCTCGTGCTCCGCGAGGACGTCGGTCGGCACAACGCCGTCGACAAGGTCGTCGGGTGGGCCGTGAAGGAAGGACGGCTGCCCCTGCGGGGCACGGTCCTCATGGTCTCCGGCCGGGCGAGCTTCGAGCTGACGCAGAAGGCCTCGATGGCCGGGATCCCGGTGCTCGCCGCCGTGTCCGCGCCGTCGTCGCTCGCGGTCGACCTGGCGAAGGAGGTCGGCATCACGATCGTCGGCTTCCTGCGCGGCCAGAGCATGGTCGTCTACAGCCGCCCCGAACGCATCACCGAACCAGCACCAGCCCCTCGAGAGACCGTGAGCGCACCGTGACCGAACAGCCCCCGAAGGACGACGTGACCGACGCCGAGATGACGGTCGGCGAACCGAAGGAGTGGGCCGCAGGCGTCCCCGGCGTCCTGCACTCGATGGCCCCGGCGATCGAGCAGCTGGGCGTGGCCCGCACCGCCAAGCTCATGCTGAACCTGAACCAGAAGGGCGGGTTCGACTGCATGAGCTGCGCCTGGCCGGACCCGGACAAGCGCAAGACCGCCGAGTTCTGCGAGAACGGCGCAAAGGCGGTCGTGTGGGAGGCCACCCCGCTGCTCGTGCCGCGCACGTTCTGGTCCGAGCACTCGGTCCACGACCTCGCCGACAAGACCGAGTACTGGCTCGGACAGCAGGGCCGCATCACCGAACCCGTGTGGAAGCCCGCGGGGAAGGACCACTACGAGCCGGTCAGCTGGGAGCGGGCGTTCGGGATCATCGCGGACAAGCTGAACGGGCTCGACTCCCCCGACCAGGCGTCGTTCTACACCTCCGGGCGCACCTCGAACGAGGCGGCCTTCGTCTACCAGCTGTTCGTGCGCGCCTTCGGCACGAACAACCTGCCCGACTGCTCGAACATGTGCCACGAGTCGACGAGCCTCGCGATGGCGGAGGTCGTCGGCATCGGCAAGTCGACCATCGCCTACGACGACTTCGAGGAGACCGAGCTCATCATCGTGATGGGCCAGAACCCCGGCACGAACCACCCCCGGATGCTCACCGCGCTCGAGGACGCCAAGGAGAACGGCGCCGAGATCGTCGCCGTCAACCCGCTCCCCGAGTCGAGCCTGAGGCGCTACAAGAACCCGCAGAAGGTCCGGGGCATCGTCGGCCGCGGGACCGAGATCGCCGACCAGTTCGTGCAGATCCGGCTCGGCGGCGACATGGCCCTGCTGCAGGCGCTCGCGAAGCGCGTCGTGCAGGCCGAGCTCGCCGCCCCCGGCACGGTCGTCGACCACGCCTTCATCGCCGAGCACACCAGCGGGTACGAGGCGTTCGTCGAGCACGTCCTGCGGATCGACGACGACGAGGTCCTCCGCGCCACCGGCCTGACCACCGAGGAGATCGACGAGCTCGCCGAGCGCTACATGCGCTCCGAGCGGACGATCATCACCTGGGCGATGGGCATCACGCAGCACACCAAGGCCGTCGACACGATCAAGGAGATCATCAACCTCCTGCTCCTCCGCGGGAACATCGGCCGACCCGGCGCCGGCGCCTCGCCGATCCGCGGGCACAGCAACGTGCAGGGCGACCGGACGATGGGCATCTGGGAGCAGATGCCGGACAGCTTCCTCGACGCCCTGGCGGAGGAGTTCCACTTCGAGCCGCCCCGCGAGCACGGGGTCGACGCCCTGAAGGGCATCACGGCCATGCAGCGCGGCGAGATCAAGTTCTGGATGGGGATGGGCGGCAACCTCGTCGCCGCGATCTCCGACAGCCAGCTCGCCGAGGCGGCGTTCCGCGGCACCGAGATGACGGTGCAGGTGTCGACGAAGCTGAACCGGTCGCACGCCGTCGTGGGCGAGGAAGCCCTGATCCTGCCGACGATGGGCCGCACCGAGATCGACGTGCAGGCCGCGGGCCCGCAGTTCGTCTCGGTCGAGGACACCGTGTGCTCCGTGCACGGCAGCCACGGGCAGGTCCCGCCGGTCGCCCCCGGGCTGCTGTCCGAGGTCGCGATCGTCTGCGAGCTCGCGAAGGCCACCCTCGGTGACCGCGTGGCCGTCGACTGGCAGGGCATGCGGGACGACTACGACGTGATCCGCGACGACATCAGCCACGTCGTCCCCGGCTTCGACGACTACTCCCGCCGCGCCGCGAGCAAGGAGGGCTTCGTCCTGCCGAACGGTCCCCGCGACTCCCGGACCTTCGCCACGAAGACCGGCAAGGCGATGATCACCGTGAACGAGCTCGAGCACGTGGAGCGCCCCGAGGGCACCCTGCTGCTGCAGACGCTGCGGTCGCACGACCAGTACAACACGACGATCTACAGCCTGAACGACCGGTACCGCGGCATCAAGAAGGGCCGCCACGTCGTCTTCGTGAACCCGGACGACCTGGTCGAGCTCGGGCTGCAGGACGGCGACCGGGTGGACGTCGCGACGGTGTGGGACGACGACGTCGAGCGCGTGCTGCGCGACTACCGGGTCGTCGCGTACCCGAGTGCTCGCGGGTGTGCGGCGGCGTACTTCCCCGAGGCGAACGTGCTCGTGCCGCTCGACAGCGCGGCGAAGGGCAGCAACACGCCGGTGTCGAAGGCGGTGCCGGTGCGGTTGACACGGGTGGCGGTGCCCGCGGGCGTGTGAGGCACGCGGGCGGCGGCGCGTGACACGCGTCCTGCGACGAGACCGCTGTCGTTCGACAGCCGCGACGTCGCGGAACGCGCACCGCTGACGGACGGGAGGCACGGTGCCAGCCGGCACCGTGCCTCCCGTCCGCCGCGGTGCCGGGTCAGGGCTCCGGGTGCTCGCCCTGCCAGATCGTGTCGACGGCCTCGAACTCGCGCGGGTAGCACTGGGTGTCGTAGACCTCGATGCTCTCCGACGCGATGCCGTACCGGTACCAGGGCCCGTCGCCGCCCGGTGTCGAGCTCGACAGGCCGTCCGCGGCGTACGTGAGCGGGACGACGGCCATCGGGTGGCCGGCCTGGGCCATGCACGCCTGCAGCCGGTTGAACGCCGTCGTGTACTCCTGCAACGTGACGACCCCGTCGTCGGTCTCGGCGTCCTGCTGCGGCGACGGTCCCGCGATCGTCGCCCGCTGCGTCCACGACGTCCACAGCGCCCACCGTGCCGATCCCGAGGCCGCGACCGTCACCCGCACCGCCCCGTCGTCGACCGGCAGGAAGTCCACCGTGACCGGATCACGGCCGTCGCGTGCGGGTGTGCAGGACTCGCCGCCGACCGGGGTGCCGTCGACCTCGACGCGGAAGCTCCCGGCATCGAGGCAGGTCCACGCGACGGTGAGTGCGTCCGCACCGCGGGGCGGATCGACGACCGTCGTCGTCCGGTCCCCGTGCGCCACGAGGAAGACCGGGTCCCCGAGCACGCGCGCGTGGTCGCCCTCCTCGACCTGGTACCGGGCGGAGATCGCCAGCCCGGTCTCGACCGCGGCGTCGGGGTCTGCGCCCGGCAGCGCCGCTGCGGTGAGGCCGCCGGTCAGCCCGCCGCCGACCACGAACGCGGCGAGGACGGCGAGCACGGTGGCACGCGTCGGGCGTCGGCGACGGGCCCGGGCGGTCCCCGGAGCACCGGTGCGGTCGACCTCCGCGACGAGCGCGTCGCGCATGGCGGTCAGGCGGGGGGAGAAGTCGTCGTTCACAGTGCGCCTCCGAGGGGTTCCGCTGTGGCTGTGTACCGCTTGTGGAGCCGGGCCTTCGCCCGGTGGAGTCGGGACTTGACGGTCCCGGGGGCGACGCCGAGCACCGCCGACGCCTCGCGCTCGCTGAGTCCCTCGAGCACGCAGAGGGTCAGGACGCGCTGGTCGTCGAGCGACAGCCGCCCCATGGCCGCGACCGCACCGCCGTCGCCGAACTGCTCCGCGGGGTCGGGTGCCGGCTCGGGCGCCGGGAACCGGCCGAGGAACGCCCGGTGCCGGTGCGCCGACCGGGTGACGTTGTGCGCGGTGTTCGTCGCCGTGACGAGGAGCCACGGCAGGAGCGAGTCGTCGACGAAACGGACGTGGTCACGGCGCCGCCAGGCCTCGAGGAAGGTCATCGCGACGACGTCGTCCGCGTCGGCCGGTGCTGCTGCCGGGACGAGGCCGACGGCATGTCGCCGGAGCCTCGCGGCGTGCCGGTCGAAGACCCTGCCGAAGGCCTGCCCGTCCCCCGCGAGGCTCAGGGCCCAGTCGGCCCCGTCCCCCGTGATCTGGTTCATGTCAGGTGGTGTCCGCACCGACGCGATCGGTTCCCGGCTCGGCGTGTCGCGCGCGGGCGCGGCGTGTTCAGCGCTGGTCGGCGGCCTCGCGCGGCTCCGTGATCCGCTCCCCGGTCTGCGGGTCCCAGCCGATGGTCCTCGGTTCCTGCGCACGCGGGCGTCGCTCCCAGCGAGGGAACCACGGGCGTGCCGACGGCAGGTACAGCAGCACGGCAGCGGCGACGACGGCGACCGGCTCGAGCGTGGGCCAGTCCGCGCTCCCGACGGCCACGGCGATCACGACGTTCACCAGGGCGAAGGCACCCAGCACCCCGAGCCACACCCGCGCGGTGCCGGAACCACGCCACACGAGCAGGGTCGTCCAGGCGAGCAACGCGCAGATCCCGATGCCGAGCACCCCACCGATCACCGCGATGAGTGGACCACCGGACTCGTCCTGCGCCAGCTGCACCGCTGCCACCGAGACCGTGGTGACCCGTACCAGCAGCACGACCGCCCAGATCGCCAGGGCCGCGGTGACCACCGTCGGTCGTCGCAGCGGTCGGTCGCTGTCCTGCGCGCGGTCGTCCGTCGTCACGGTGCCCCCTCCGGTCGCTCACGGACTCGTCGCCCGCGTACCGCGACGGTAGCGGAGTCGAGACGCCGACGGCAGCCCTAGGAGACGACCCGCTCCGTGTCAGCGCGGCGGCGGAGGCCCTCAGGACCGCGGGGTACCGAGGTCGACCAGGTTCGGCCCGACCGTCGACGACGCCAGGTCGACCCGGGCGAGGGGTGTGCCTCCGCCCGGTCCGAGGACACCGATGCGGATCGCCGTCACCGAGTACGCGCCCGTCCTCGCGTACCGACCGTCACGGGAACCGGGGAGGTCGCGCTGCACGTTGACCTGCACCGACAGCAGCGCGGGGAGCGCCCGGAGCACCGGTGTGACCGCGGCCACGAGCGGCCCCGTCGCCGCTGCCAGGGTGCTGCCCGCGGTGGTGACCTGGGCCAGGAGTCCCCTCGCCACACCCTGGACGACTCCCGGGAGGTCCTCCGTGAGGCCGCTGACGAGCAGGCTGACGAGACCGCCCAGTCCGAGGTCGAGCCCGAGCAGCTTCGACCCGACGGTCACGGTCCCGCTCCCGCCGGCGGCGGTCCCGAGCCCGCTGTCCGTGCGGATGTCCAGTTCGACGACCGGTGTCCCGAGCAGGCCGAGCAGCTGGACGTCGAGCGCGACCTGCAGGCGCAACGCCTCGAGCGTCGAGGTCAGGACCGCCGCGATGCGTTGCGTCCAGGCGTCCAGCATCGCCGTGACCCTGGCCGTGAGCTGGTCCACGAGACCGGCGTCGAGGACGATCTCGGTGTTCGGGGGCAGGCCGTTCAACCCCGAGGACCGACCACCGACGAGCCGTGCGAGGTCGACGTGGACGCTGCCGGACGCGAGGTCGACCGTGACGACGCCGTCGGTCAGCGGCTCCCGGGTGATCGGGGCGATCGCGGTCCCGAGGTCGGCTCCCTGCAGGGTCACGCTGCCGCGCACGGTCCCGACGCGGAGCGTGCCGCCGAGCAACTCCGCGCCGATCTCGGCCCTGACGGCGTTCGCGAGCAGCCCGCCCGGACCGGCGAGCTGGGCCACCGCGCCGTCGAGCGTCCGCACCGTGCTGTCCACCGAGCTCGTGAGCGACGAGACGAGCGGACTGTCGATCCGCAGGTCGAGCCCGGCGATCCCGTAGTCGCGCGTCACCCGCCGCGACCCGTCGGCAGCGGCAGCCGCAACGGGAGCCGTCGTGGTCCCCGTCGCCGCGAGCAACGCAGGTCGGACGGTGGGCGCGTCAGCACCTGCACCGGCCGCGGTGGGACCCGCGGTCCCCCACACCTCGTCCTCGAGCAGGTCGCAGCCGTCGAGCTGCGCCGAGGATCCCACGGCCCCGACCTCGAGCCCGACGTCCGAGACGTTCCGCAGGTCGACGACCCCTGCCAGGGCCTGCCCGAGGTCGAGCGTCGCCGGCTCGGGCAGCGCCTCGGTCGGCGTGGTGTCGGTGACGAGCACGCCCCCGGAGTCACTGACCAGGCCGGAAGCGGCGACCGACCTGCCCGTGGCGACGGACGTCGCGACCTGGTTGACCGCTCCGGCCGATCCTCCGGGCAGTCCGGTGCCGAGGCCGGTCAGGTCGAGTCCGGCGACACTGCCCAGGACGCCGACGTCGAGGGGGTTGCCGTACGCGGCGGTGGTCTCCGTGCGGGTGATCTCGGGCGCGGTCGCCGGGCTGACCGAGACGCCCTGCGTGCCGGTCTTCGTCACGTCGAGCCCGCGCAGGTCCGCGACCGCCCCGAGGTCCTGCCCCGCCACGCTCCCGGCGAGGAACCGGCTCGAGGAGTTCGCCGTGTAGCCGACGTCCTCGCCGCACGAGAACGACGAGGTCCCCAGAGCACCGTCACCGTGCACCCACTCCGAGTCCTGCCACGTCGCGGTCGACGGGGCGGGTCCGGGGACCGTCACCGCTGCGGTCGCCCCGACCACCGCCACGATCCCGACCAGCACGGCGCCACGACCACGGCGCAGCATGCCGAGCACCGCCGGGCGGTGACGGGCACGGTGGCGCGGTCGCTGGCGGGGGCTCGTGCGCGGGATCACCGGGCGCACCCGTCGCTCGACGCCGCTGTCCGCCACACCCGGACCACCACCCCGGCGAGCACGAGCGCCGCCGCGACGAACAGCGGCGCCACGAAGGCCGCACCGGTGGAGGCCAGCGAGGTGGACGACGCCGTCGGCGACACCGGTGGCCCCGCGACCGCGTCGTCCGCGCTCGCGGTCACCCCGAGCCCCACGGTCGCTCGGAGTCCCATGAGCCCGTCGTCGGCCGAGGCTCCCGCGGTGTCGGCGACGGCGAGCTCGACGAGCAGCCAGGTCGCACCGTCGCCGTCGGGATCGGAGACCGGCACACGGAGGGTGTCGGGCTCTCCCGGACCGACCGACAGGACCCGCTGCCCGCCGTCGCAGACCGGCACGGCATCGAGTCCTCGCCAGGGCCGCTCGCACGCCGACACGGCGACCCGGAGGCCGTCCGGGTGCTCGGCGAGCGCTCCGTCCCGACGGAGTTGCACCTCCGTCGCGATCAGCCCTGGTCGGTCGACACTGGTGCGCACCTGCCAGTGGACCGGTCGACCGGGCTGCAGCTCGGGTGCGCGCAGCGGGTACGGCGATGCCTCGAGCACGAGACCGCCCGGTACTCCGGTCTCGGGAACGACGTGCCACCCCGCTGCGACGGCCGCACCGCCGCTGGCGAGCCCGAGGACGGCGCAGATGACCGCTCCGGCCGCGGTGACTCCCGCACGAGCGCCCGCCGTACGACTCATGCTCGCGCTCCGGTGTCGTCGCCCCGAGCGGTCCGTCGTGCTGGCCAGAACGACCACACGACGAGCAGGCCGACCGTCGCCACCGCCAGCCCGCGGGCAACGGGGGTCGAGGACCACTGCAGCACGTGCCCGAGCCCGGGGGCGCTGGCGACGGTGAGCCGGGCCTCGCGGACGACCGAGGGATCACGGTCGATCGTGTCGTTCGCGTCGCCCCGCATCGTCAGCGACCTCGCCTCCGGGTCACCCGGCACCCGATCGACGGCGACCACGCGGTGGGTCACCGGCAGCTCGGATCCCGGTCGCGGGACCGTGACGACCTGCCCCGGTCGCACGTCAGCCGCTGCGATCCGCTCGGACACGACGACCGCCCCGGCGGGGATCGTCGGGCTCATCGACCCGGTGGTCACGACCACGAGCGACAGCCCCGTCGTCGTGGCGACGACCCACCACGCGACGCAGAGGACACCGACGACCCCCGCCACGGCGACGACGACGGCTCGCAGGCGGTGCAGCACGCCGCGACGGCGTGCAGCGGCGGTCGAGACCACTGCCGCGCTGTCCTGCACCGGAACGACCCCGGTCACCTCGAGGTGGCTGCGAACATCCATGCCGGCGCCGCGGTCCGTCCCTGCAGTGCGTCGAGCGCGACCCCGGCGGGCAGCGACGGCGTGGTCGGGAGCGACACCTCGAAGCAGTACGCCTGCTCCGAACCGGCGTCCGCCGCGAGCGCCTGGCTCGCGGCGGCTCCGGTCGACGCAAGGGGCCCGTCGGCGATGACGGTGCCGGTGGTGAAGGCCGTCGCACCGCACGGGACGCCGTCGGCCGTCGTCGCGACGCGGACCTGCAGGGCTTGCCAGAGCAGCTCGCCGGGGTCGGAGGTCGTCACCCCGGTCGCGGTCTCCGCCGCCGCCATCCGCACGTCGCCCGCGATCGAGCCCGCCACCGTCCGGAGTCGGACACCGGCGTACGTCGCGTCGCCCGGCGAGAGCGCGATGCCGTCGAGGCCGAAGGTCATCTCCTGGCCGGGGTTCTCCTCGGCCTGCGTCCACCCGGAGTCGAGCGCCGCGGTGACGTTCTGCTCCACCTCGAAGGTGGAGGTCCCGATCCCCGGCCCTCCGGTCCCGTTCCCGCCGAACACCCACTCGGTGTCCGTCCACGACGCGAGCGTGTACCCGACCCCGCCGACGACGAGGGCGCCGCCGGCGACGAGCGCCGCGGCCCTGGTGCGCCGCGAAGCGGGCGCGCTGGACTGTCCTGACATCGTTGCTCCTGATCCGTGCACGCGGACGCCGGTGGTGGGCCGGTCCGACACGGCGGGAGCTGGTGAGGTCCCCCGTCGGCGGCTGTCCGCTCTTCTGGGGACATGCTGCCGGACCTCCGGCCGGAAGACAAGCCAACCGCGAGGATTGCTCCGGAGACTACGGACGGGAGGCGCGGTGCCCGCTGGCACCGCGCCACCCGTCCGTCAGCTGGTCGCCGCGCAACGGTCGCGCCCGTTCAGACGGACGCCTCCGTCCCGCGGACCTTCCCCACCACGACGTCGACGATCCCGGCGATGAGCGCCGCCGCGACGAAGACCAGGGAGACCCCGAGCCCGAGCGGCAGGCCCTGCGAGTAGTCGCCCTTCGTGCTCGCCAGCGACGAGTAGAACACGCTGCCGACCGCGGCGATGCCGATCGCCGAGCCGACGCGGGCCCCCACCTGGATGAGACCACCTGCGGACCCGCCCTGCTGGACCGGTACCTCGGAGAGCGTGAGCGTCTGGTTCGGCGAGATGGTGAGACCCGACCCGATGCCGGCGACGAGCAGCGGCAGCACGAGCCACCAGCCGAGGTCCGGGCCGTAGTGTTCCGCGACGACCCAGACGACTGCGCCGAGGCCGATGAGCACCAGCACGGTGCCGACCACGATGAGCTGCCGACCGAAGCGGTGCACGATCCGGCCACCGACGGTCGACGCGATGCCCGAGCCGATGGCGAACGGCACCGAGGCGACGCCCGCGAGCAGCGCGGAGTACTGCAGGCCCGACTGCAGCGCCAGGGTGAGGACGAAGAACAGCGGGGTGAACCCGGCGAAGTAGACCGTGGCGAGACCGACCCCGAGCGAGAACGACCGACGGCGGAACAGCCGCAGGTCGACCACGGGCTCGTGGTCCCGGCCGTAGCGGCGCTCCCAGAGCACGAACAGCACCGCGAACACCACCGCGGCGACGACGAGCCACCACTTGGCGTTGCTCTTCCACTGCTCCGACTGCACGAAGGGCAGCAGCAGCGCGACGACCGCGGCGCCGAGCAGGACGATCCCGACCGGGTCGAAGTCGTGCTTCTGGCCGCGCTCCGCCTTCGGCGTGGTGGGCAGGTAGCGGAAGGCGAGCAGGATCGTGACGAGCCCGACGGGCAGGTTCACGAAGAAGACGAAGCGCCACCCGTTCTCGGTGCCGAACGCCGTGATGAGCAGGCCGCCCACCAGCGGACCGATCGCGGTGGCGATGCCGACGGTCGCGCCGAACAGGCCGAAGGCGGTGCCGCGCTCCTTGCCGCGGAACAGCTGCTGGATCAGCGCGGTGACCTGCGGGGTGAGCAGACCGCCGGCCAGGCCCTGCACCAGGCGGGCGACGACGAGCACGAACCCGTTCGGGGCGAAGCCGCAGAGCGCGCTCGCCACCGTGAAGAGTGCGACACCGACGACGAACATGCGGCGACGGCCGACGGCGTCACCGAGCCGGCCACCGGGCACGAGCAGCAGTCCGAACGCCAGGGCGTACCCGGACAGGATCCACTGGACGGCCTCGGGGGTCGCGCCGCTCAGGCCGCTCGAGATGGACTGGAGTGCGACGTTGACGATCGACACGTCGAGCAGGACGATGCCGCCGCCGAGCAGGCAGATGACGAGTGCCTTCCACCGGTTCGGGTCCGGGGCGTCGTCCTGCTGCTGCGCCGGTCGTCCGCCGGTCGGCTGCTGCTGGTCGGGGTGCTGCTCGGGGTGTTGCTCGGCCTGCGGTCCCGAGGGCTGCTCGGCGCTCGCGGCGTGGTGCGCGGTGTGGTGCGCGACGGTGGGAGCCGCATCGGGCTCGACGGGTCTGCGGTGTTCGGCTGCCATGACGATGCCACGCTAGGCCGGGCCCTCAGGGCGATCCGCAGGCTGTGCGGTTCTTGTCCCCCGATCCGACCCGCGGACGCCGAGGACACCGCGAACACCTCGGACACCTCGAACACCTCGGACACCTCGGACGCAGCAGACGCCCCGGACGGGCCGGTGGGGCCGGAGGGTCAGCGCCCCGTGCGCTGCAGGCCGTCCGCCGCCCTCCCCAGGAGCCAGTTGACCGCCCAACCGAGCACGCCGACGACCGGCACCAGGACGATGACGAGCGTCCAGACGATCTTCACCGCGTCGCTCCGGCGTCGGTCGCGCCAGACCTGCACCAGCGCCAGCACGTCCAGGGTCAGCAGCAGCACGAGCACCAGCACGTGGGCACCAGCGAGGTTCTCGAACACGTCGTCCTCCTTCGTCGTCGGAGGTCCCACGCTAGGACGCGCCCCGTGTCGGTCGCGTCCTCCGCGAGGACGACCTCACTCCCCCTGGTCGGCGTCGACCAGACTGGAGCGATGGAGTCGTGCACGTTCTGCAGCATCATCGCCGGCGGGGAACCGGTCACCTGGGTCGAACGCGAGGAGCACGCCGTCGCCTTCGCCCCGCTCCCGGCATCGGCGCTGGCGCCCGGGCACACGCTGGTCGTCCCGGTCGCCCACACCGCGGACCTGCTCAGCGCCGACCCCACCTCGCTCGCAGCCTGCACGGCGCTGGCGCGACGGGTCGGCCTCGCGCTGCGGGGTGCCCTCGGCGCGACCGGGACCGTCCTCCTGCAGGCCTCCGGCACCGACGCCGGGCAGAGCGTGCCGCACCTGCACTTCCACGTGGTGCCCTGCTGGCCGGACGACGGCACGACGCACTGGCCGGAGCCGCCGTCGGCGCACGTGCACGACGGCGATCCGTACGCCGACCTGCGGGCGATGTTCGAGTAGGCGCGGCACCGGATGTCATCCCGGAGGAGCACGTCGGTCCTCCGCTGTGCCGATCCCGCCGTGGGCCGCGGTGCGCTGTGATCGTCCCAGACACGAAAGGCTCGACATGCCCCGCTCCACGATCACCGCTCCCCTCGCCGTCGGCGTGCTCGCCCTCGGCGCCCTGACGCTCACCGGCTGCTCGGCCCTCGGCGACCTCGCCCACGACCGGGTGACCTCCGAGGCCTCGACCCGCGCCGACCTCGACTCCGCACCCGACTGGCTGCCCTCGGACGCCAGCGACATCACCTCGGTCGCAGGCACCGGCGGGAAGGGCTCCGACACGACCCCGACCACGCTGGTCTTCACGAGCACCGACGGTGTCACCGACGACGCCTGCAGCACGACGCCCCGGCAGTCCGCGCCGACGATGGACGTCGACGGTGCGCCGGACGTGTACAAGGCCACCTCGGCGCTGCGGTGCGGCCCGTGGTCGATGACGTCGACGGGTGACCGCTGGGTCGCCTGGACGCCGAACCCGGGCGACGGCGGGTCCTGACGTGCCCCGTCCCCGCGGCCGCCACCGACGCACGAGGACGCGGCGCGCCCGTCCGTTCGGCGAGCACCGCGCCACGGTCGCCGTCGCGGCCCTCTCCGCCGGCCTCGGCGCCCTCGTCGTCACCGGCGCCGAGGCCGCGCACCGGATCGTCGAGCTCGGCGAACGCACCGGGTCGAGCGCAACGGTGGCCGCGATCCTGCCTGTCGTGGCGTGGGTCTTCATCGGGATCGCCCTGTACGTCAGCGCCGCGGTCGCGTCCAACACCTGCGCGACCGTCATCGCCGGCCGCACCCGCTCGCTCGGACTGCAACGTGTCCTCGGTGCCACCGGTCAGCAGCTCCGCTGGCAGGTCACCCGGACCGGGGCGACCTGCGGGATCGTCGGCGCCGCCGTCGGCACCGTCCTCGGCGCGGTCGTCGCGGACGCCGCGCTCGCCGTCACCGCGGCCGCGGACGTGCTCCCGTCGCTCGGCGTCGTCGCCCCGCCGTCCCTGGTCCCGATCGGGCTCCTGGTCGCGGTCATCACGACGGTCGCGTTCCGCATCGGCTCCCGCGCCGTCCTCACCATCTCCCCGCTCCGCGCGCTCGAGGCCGGCGTCGAGGCCGCTCCCGGCACGACCCGTTCCGTCGGCCGCACGGTGACCGCGAGCACGCTCTCCCTGCTCGGCACGGCGGGGCTCGGCGTCGCCGTGGTGCTCGGCGCGACGAGCGTCGACTCCCTGCTGCTCGCGGTGGCCTGCGGTGCCCTGTCGTTCACGGGCGTCGTGGTCGCCGCCCCGGTGCTGCTCCCCGCCGTCCTGCGGATCGCGGCCGCCGCGTCCGCCCGGTCGGTCGTGCCGGCGATGGCCGCACGGAACTCGCTCCGGGCGCCGAAGCGCACCGCCCGCGCGACGGTGGGGCTGCTCATCGCGGTGACGCTCATGGCCACGTTCGCCGTCGGGTTCTCGACCTACGCCAGCATGCTCCAGGGCCAGGCCGCGGACGACCCCGAGTACTACCGCGGCATCCAGGAGCAGTTCGACCAGCTCGCGGTCATGTTCACCGGCCTCGTCGGTGCCGCGGGGGTCATCGCGGCCGCCGGGGTCGTCGCCGTCACGGCCCTGACGACCGCGCAGCGGGGACGTGAGCTCGGACTGCTCCGGGTGGTGGGCGCGACGCGGCAGCAGGTCCGCGCGCTCGTCCTCGCGGAGACGGCGATCACGGTCGCGGTCGCGGTCGTGCTCGGCGGGCTGCTCGGCACCGCGTACGGCTGGGCCGGGGCGTACACCCTGCTCGGCGCGACGAAGGGTGCGGAACTCATCGCGCCCGTCGTGCCGCTCTGGCTCGTGGTCGTCGTGGTGGTCGGCGCTGCGGGCACCGGGCTCGCCGCTGCGCTCGGCCCGGCGGCACGAGCCGTGCGGGCGGCCCCGGTGACCGCGCTCCGGTACGAGTAGCGCCCGACGGGGCCGGGGGGTGTCGCGGGGTCAGCCGGCCGCCCGACGCACGAGCTCCCGGAGCCGCTGCTCGACCTCGTCGGTCCACTCGACGACGGCGAACGAGGTCGCCCACATCGCGCCGTCGTCGAGCGTGGCGTCCTCCTGGAACCCGACGGTCGCGTAGCGCGCACCGAACTTCGAGGCCGGCTGCACGAAGGTGACGACCTTGCCGTCCCGCGCGTACGACGGGAACCCGTACCAGGTCTTCGGATCGAGCTCCGGAGCGACCTCGGTCACGAGCACGTGGTAGCGCGCGGCCAGGACCTGGTCGAAGCCCTCGAGTGCCTCGATCGCGGCCGTGCACGCCTCGCGCTCGGCCTCGCGCTTCGCGGCGCCCTTCAGCCCGCGCGTCGCCTTCCGTTCCGCTGCTGCCTGCTGCATCGCGGCTCGCTCCGCGTCGCTGAACACCTCGGCCATGCCCGTCTCCCTCACCGATCCGCCCGGTCCGCGACCGGTGCTGACGGCATCCTGGCACCGCCGGTGCGGACCGCGCGACCCGGCGGACGGGAGGCACGGTGCGGGTCGACCACGAGCCTCCCGTCCGTCCCGGCGCACGCCCGTTGCCCACGGACGACAGGAGCGCGCCGGTCCGAGGACCGACGCGCTCCTGTCTGCGCTGGGCTGGGTGTCAGCGGGTGGTGCGTCCGGCGCGGGGCAGGAGCACGCCGAGGACGATCATCGCGACGGCGAGGAAGGCGTGCAGGACGTTGTCGGCGCTGTTCAGCGGGACGAAGTTCGCAGCCCCGGCCATGCCGGCGACGAAGAGGCCGAAGACGAACAGCACGGCGTAGACGATGCCGCCGATGAGCAGGTACGAGCGCGAGCCCGCGGCCGAACGGGCGGCGAGCAGGCCGACGATGCCGAACAGCAGGTGCACGATGTTGTGGAGCACCGACACCTGGAACAGGCCGAGGAGCATGGCCATCGAGCTGTTGCCCGCGAAGGACAGCGTGCCCATGTCCATCGTGAGTCCGGGGATGAAGCCGGCGATGCCGACGATGAGGAAGACGATCCCGAAGAGCAGTGCGCCCTTCTGGACGAGGGTCGAACCGGTACGGGGGGTTGCTGCGCTGGACATGTGGTCTCTCCTTGTGTGCGAGGACCGGGTCGTGGTTCCGGTCGGGGACGTGACGCGTGTCACGCTCGGTTGCCTTTCACGGTAGACATGCAGCCTGCTCTCGGTTTCCCCCCCGTCCGGGGGCACGCGCCGAACGGACAGGACCCGTCGTACGGTGGGAGGGTGCGGGAACTCGACTGGGACGGCTACCGGAACGTGCGGGACCTCGGCGGGCTCCCCACCCCGTCGTCCCCGACCGGTGCGACGCAGCGCGGCCGGATCGCACGCGGCCCGCGCCGCGAACTGCTCACGGACCGGGGCTGGCAGGACGCACGCGTGTGGGGGCTCCGGTCGGTGGTCGACCTGCGGTGTGCCGACGAGGTGGGGCGTCGCGACGGCGATCCCCTCGTCGCTCCGGACGCCCTCACCGACATCACCGTCGTCGCGGCCCCGACCGAGGACCAGGACGACCCGGAGTTCCGCGAGGTGTGCTTCCCGATCCTCGACTCCCCCGAGTACTGGCGGCACAACTGGCGGATCCTGCCCGACCTGGTGCTCGGTGCGCTGCGGGCGATCGCGGACGCGCCGTCCGGGGTGCTCGTGCACTGCAGTGCGGGGCGCGACCGGACGGGCATGATCAGCACGCTGCTGCTCGCGAACGCCGGCGTCCCGCCGACTGCCGTCGCCGAGGACCACGCGGCTTCCGTCCGCGCGATGGCCGGCACCGGGACCCACGCTCCGGGTGACCGCCAGGCGACCTGGGATGCCGACCAGGTGACCGAGTGGCTCGCCACCGTCACACCGATCGTCGAGGACGTCGCCGCCGACGTCGACGCGGCGTTCGCCGCCGTCGGTGCCGACGACGACCTGCGCGCACGGTTGCGCGCCCGACTCACCATGCCCTGACCACGCGGGAGCCGTCGGACGGGAGGCACGCTGCCGGCCCGCACCGCGCCTCCCGTCCGTCAGCTGCGCCCCGCCGTCGACTGCTCAGGTCGGTCGTGCGGTCACGGTCCGGGGACGGTGACGCGGACGGCGCTGATCCGCCCGGCGCGCGTGCGCGCCGTGGTGTCCGGGTCGTAGCTGTCGGCGGTGGCGAGGTAGAGGGTGCGACCGTCCTCGCCGCCGAGCGCGCAGTCGATCGCACACAGGCCGGGGGCGTCGATGCGGTCGGTGACCTCGCCGCCCTCGACGACGCGGAGGAACTCCCCCGTGTCCACCGAGCAGACCCAGATCGCGCCCTCGGCATCGACCGTGCTGCCGTCCGGCGTGACGCCCCCGGGCAGCGTCGCCCACTCGCGGCGGCCGGTGAGCGACCCGTCCGGCTCGATGTCGAACGCGGTCAGTCGACCACCCCAGGTCTCGCTGACCACCAGGGTCCGCGTGCCGGGGAGCACGTTCGCGCTGTTCGGGAACACCAGGCCGTCGGCGGCGAGCCGGGCGGAGCCGTCCTGGTCGACGACGTAGAGCGGTCCCGGGCGGAGTTCTTCACCGCCGTACAGGTCGTAGCCGAACGCGCCGACGTACGTCCGGCCGGTCGCCTCGTCGACGACCAGGTCGTTGAGGAGCGACGGTTCGGTCGACGACAGGTCGGCGAACGGCTCGTTCGAGCCGTCGGGACGCACGACCTGGATCGTCCGGGCGTTCATGGCACTGACGATCAGCCGACCGTCGGCGAGCCACCCGAGGCCGGACGACTGGCCGTCGATGGTCGTCTCGAGGCGTGGTCGCGCGTCCGCCGCACCGGGGTCGACCGAGAAGACCTCGCCCGTGTGCATGTCGGAGTACCAGAGCCGGCCGTCGTGCCAGCGGTTGCCCTCGGGGAAGCGGATGCCGGAGACGACCTCGGTCGCGGAGTCGATGGTGGTGTGCACCCGTCCAACCTGCCACTCGGGACTGGCGGTCACCTGGCGCTCGTGGCCGGGGTCCAGCCGAGCTCGGGGCCGAGCCGACCGGCCATGTCCTCGATGATCTGCGCGTAGTCGTCGGGTGCGAACGAGAACGGCAGCGCGAAGGCCACCTCCGTCGCCACCTGGTACCCGGCGTCGGCGCGGAGTCGATCGGCGATCTCGGCCGAGCTCCCGACCAGGTCGGCGGCGAACAGCAGCTTCCCCGGCCCCTGCGGGACCCCGACCCGACCGGCTCGCGCCGCGGCGTAGGCCCGGTACCGCTCGACCTGCTCCGGCGTCGCCGAGTCGGTCGGGATGACCACGAGGCCCTGCGAGACCCGCGCCGCAGCAGGGTCCGGGTGCGCGTCGAGGTAGGCGTCGACCTGCGCGCGCTGGTTCGCGGCGAAGTCCGTGCCGACCTCGCTCCGGGTCACGCTCGAGGTGAGCAGGTGGAAGCCGTGCTCGGCCGCCCACACCGCGGACCGCGTGCTGCCGGTGCCGTACCAGATCCGGTCGGCGAGCCCGGGCTCTGCGGTTGGACGGTCGTGGCGAACTCCTCGATCCCCCGGCGCTCCACGGTCGCCGTGACGGGGTCGCCGCGCACGAGGTCCCGGAATCGCAGGAGTCGGTCGTTGCCGAGGTCCTCGTGCTCGGCGGTGTCCGGGTGGATCGCGTCACGGTAGAGGTCGTAGTGCATGGGCGTCCCCACGGAGAAGCCGGGCTGCAGCCGACCGCCGAGCAGCACGTCCACCGTGCCGAGGTCCTCGGCGAGGCGGAACGGGTTCTCGGCGCCGATCGGGATGACCGCGGTGCCGAGGGCGATCCGCGAGGTGCGCTGCGAGGCTGCGGCAGTGATCGCCACGGGCGACGAGATGCCGTGCTGCAGGTGGCGGTGCCGGAGCCAGGCACTGTCGAAACCGAGGGCCTCGGCTCGCTCGATCACGCGGAGCGTCTCCTCGTGGCCGTCGGCCGGGCGCACGGGGTCGAACGAGCCGATGGTCAGGAAGCCGAGGCGCTCGAGGGGCCGGTCGTCGGAGGGCATGCTCCGATCGTCGCAGACCGGGGCGCGGGGCGTCGGTGGTCCCGACGTATCCTGGCTGCATGAGCATGGAAGGCGCTGCCTGGAGCTCGCTGTACAAGATCTCGTCCGCGAAGGACGCCGGGCGGGGCTTCTCCCGCGAGTCGCTCCGACGGATCATGACGTTCGCCGTGCCCTACAAGGTGCAGCTCGTGGTGTTCATCGCGCTGTCCGTCGTGGGGGCGTTCCTCGCGGTCGCGACGCCGGTGCTCGCCGGCCAGGTCGTCGACGTCATCGCGGCCCGCGGCGCCGTGTCGACGATCGTCTGGTTGGCCCTGGTCATCGCGCTCGTGGCCGTCGCCGACGCCGCGTCGTCGCTGCTCACCCGTTGGTACTCGGCGCGGATCGGCGAGGGCGTCATCCTCGACCTCCGCACCGCGGTGTTCAACCACGTGCAGAAGATGCCGATCGCGTTCTTCACCCGGACCCGGACCGGCGCGCTGGTCAGCCGGCTGAACAACGACGTGATCGGCGCGCAGCAGGCCTTCAGCGGGACGCTCTCCGGCGTCGTCACGAATTCCGTGGCACTCGTGCTGACCCTCGTCGTCATGCTCAGCACCTCGTGGCTGGTGACGGTCATCGCCGTCGTCATGCTCCCGGTGTTCCTCGTCCCCGCACGTCGGATGGGCAGCCGCCTCGCCGCGCTCCGCCGCGAGGCCGCCGACCACAACTCCGCGATGAGCACCCAGATGACCGAGCGGTTCTCCGCACCCGGCGCGACGCTCGTCAAGCTGTTCGGGCGCCCCGACGAAGAGGCCGAGGAGTTCCGCGTCCGCGCCGCCCGCGTGCGGGACATCGGCGTCCGCACCGCGATGCTGCAGTTCGTCTTCGTCACCGCACTCATGCTCGTCTCGGCGCTCGCGCTCGCACTCGTGTACGGCCTGGGCGGCACGCTCGCCCTCGGTGGCCAGCTGAACACGGGCGACGTCGTCACCCTCGCACTCCTGCTCACCCGCCTCTACGCACCGCTCACCAGCCTGGCGAACGCGCGCGTCGAGATCATGAGCGCCGTCGTGAGCTTCGAGCGCGTCTTCGAGGTGCTCGACCTCCGGCCGCTCATCCAGGAGAAGCCCGACGCCGTCACCCTGCCCGACGGCCCCGTCGCGGTCGAGTTCGACGACGTCCGCTTCGCCTACCCGTCCGCCGACAAGGTCTCCCTCGCCTCGCTGGAGGAGGTCTCCACGCTCGACACCCGCGGCGGTGACGAGGTCCTGCACGGTGTCTCGTTCCGGATCGAGCCCGGGCAGACCGTCGCCCTGGTCGGGTCCTCCGGCGCGGGCAAGTCCACGATCGCGCAGCTGCTCTCCCGCCTGTACGACGTCGACAGCGGTGCCGTCCGACTCGCCGGGACGGACGTGCGCGACGTCACCTTCGCGTCATTGCGGCACACGATGGGCATGGTCACCCAGGACGGGCACCTGTTCCACGAGACCATCGGCGCCAACCTGCGCCTCGCCCGCCCCGAGGCCACCGATGACGAGGTGTGGGACGCCGTCCGACGTGCGCGCCTCGAACCGCTCATCCGGTCGCTGCCCGACCAGCTCGACACCATGGTCGGCGAGCGGGGCTACCGACTGTCCGGCGGCGAGCGCCAGCGCATGACGATCGCCCGGCTCCTGCTCGCGCAGCCCCGCGTCGTGATCCTCGACGAGGCGACCGCCGCGCTCGACTCGACGTCCGAGGCCGCCGTGCAGGCCGCCCTGAGCGAGGCGCTCGACGGTCGCACGGCGATGGTCATCGCGCACCGGCTGTCGACCATCCGGAGCGCGGACCTCATCCTGGTCATCGAGGACGGCTCCGTCGTCGAGCGCGGCACGCACGAGGAACTCCTCGCTGCCGGCGGGCGGTACGAGGAACTGCACCGGACCCAGTTCGCCGTGCAGAAGGACGTCGCACCCGACGAGCTTGCGAGGGCCGACCGCTAGTCCGCTTCGATTCGCCCGACGCGGTCAGGTCGGGCGTTCCGGTTCGCGCAAAGTACCGGAGGGATCAGGTGTACCGCGGGTAGTAGCGGTAGTGATCCTTATCGAATCCGTCGTTGGCGAACGAAGCACGTTGGACCTTCACCTCGTGATCCGTCGATTGCCCGTCGGAGTAGGAGCTCGTCGTCCAGCTCGGGTGGTTCAGCTCGTTCTCCACTTCGTACCTGATCCGCTCAGCCTCGACGAGGTCGAAGCCGATGTCGACCAGGACGTCGGTTTCGTACCGGGCAGCCCCGTGCTTGTTGTCGAAGAATACGTACCGGGGCCTGATGTGGACGGAAGCGCCTTGGCGGAGCTGGATCTTCTGGAGGCGTTCCAGGTGGTCTCGGACGGAATCGAGTTGGAAGCTGAGGACGCTCTCGTTCCGCTCGTCGACGATGAGGAAGTACCCGCGCCCCACGATGACGAATCGGTTCGGCTCAGTCGTCCTGAAGACCTTCAGCTGGTTGAGTTCCTCCATGTTCGGGAGGTACTCCTGCAGCAGGGCGTACACCCGCGGGTTTCCCGCCAGACGGGAGAACGTCGCGGAGTCCCACACAGTGATGGGAATCCGGTCGTTCGACTCGATGGCGTCCAGTTGACGCATGCACCCTGCGCTCACTTGCGTGCTGCAGACGACCAAGAACGCGTCCACTGCATGGACGTCCCGCACCAGGGACGTGATGCCACCGGATGAGGTCAAGTCGGCGAAACTCACGGAGGTGTCACTGTGGGCATTGTGCTTGCAGGAGACCAGCCACCGCCGGGGCTTCTTCCCGAGTAGAACATGGCCGGCTTCCTCGACGATCAAGTCTTTTCCGTCGTCCGGACCGACTCCGCTCCAGACCACCGGGTAGTCCAACGTCACCAGCACGTCCCGGACCAGCTGCTCGAACCTCGTGCCGGTCGCAAGCTGTTTGAAGTCGATCTCCATGCGTCCCACCCCCACCCGCCGACAGTCTCTCATCCCGCGCACCGGTCCTATGCTGTGCCCGTGAGCGCAGCAGATGAGACCGGACCGTTCTTCCACGGCACCACCGCGGACCTCCGCTCCGGCGACCTGCTCTCCGCCGAGTTCCGGTCCAACTACCGGCCCGACGTCGTCATGAACCACGTCTACTTCACCGCGCTCCGCGACGGCGCAGGCCTGGCCGCCGAGCTCGCGGCGGAACTCGCACCGGATGCACGAACACCCCGGGTCTACCGCGTCGAACCGACCGGCCGCTTCGAGGACGACCCGAACGTCACCGACAAGAAGTTCCCCGGCAACCCCACCCGCTCCTACCGCAGCACCGATCCGCTCCGCGTGCTCGGCGAGGTCGACGATTGGGTCCGCCTCACCCCCGAGGCGCTGCAGCAGTGGCGGGACCGCATCGTCAGCCGACCGCCGGAGGAACGCGGCGAGATCCTCAACTGACGCCGGCGCAGCGGGACCGGCCCCGGCTCTGGACGCGACGGCCTGGAGGCGCGACCCGCCTGACGGAGGCGGG
>Ga0308167_1000622_pt1 | contig 57568 bp, 48 predicted proteins | sample PhyCR1_2_FD_202138 | JGI IMG/M metagenome (GOLD analysis project Ga0308167, IMG submission 202138) | Phyllosphere microbial communities from UC Gill Tract Community Farm, Albany, California, United States - DLSLRC.R1 | ecosystem: Host-associated > Plants > Phyllosphere > Unclassified | place... | reverse complement strand
GTTCACCGCCAACTCGATGAACTGCCTGACTGAAGCACTCGGTCTGTCGCAGCCTGGCAACGGTTCACTGCTGGCTACGCACGCCGATCGCAAAGAGCTGTTCATCAATGCCGGTAAGCGCATCGTCAGCCTGACCAAGCGCTATTACGAGCAGGATGATGTCAACATGCTGCCGCGTAACATCGCGAACAAGGCCGCTTTTGAAAACGCCATGATGCTGGATATTGCCATGGGTGGGTCCACCAACACCGTGCTCCACCTGCTGGCAGCCGCACAGGAAGGCGAGATCGACTTTAATATCTCCGATATCGATCGCCTGTCACGCAAAGTGCCTCAGCTGTGTAAAGTTGCGCCAAGTACGCCGAAATATCACATGGAAGATGTGCATCGCGCCGGTGGCGTCTTTGCCATCCTCGGTGAGCTGGATCGTGCAGGCCTGTTCGACAGCAGCGCCCGTAATATCCTGCAGCAGACGATGCGTGAAACGCTGGATCAGTACGACATCATGCTGACCAAAGATCAGGCGGTAAAAGATATGTTCCGCGCCGGTCCGGCGGGGATTCGTACCACCCAGGCGTTCTCGCAGAACTGCCGCTGGGACACGCTGGATGATGACCGTGCCGAAGGCTGTATCCGAACCCGCGAAAATGCTTACTCGCAGGATGGCGGTCTGGCCGTGCTCTACGGCAACATCGCGGAAGATGGCTGTATCGTTAAAACCGCGGGCGTAGACAAAGAGATCCTGACCTTCACCGGTCCGGCCAAAGTCTACGAAAGCCAGGATGACGCCGTTGAAGCGATTCTGGGCGGCAAAGTCGTCGCGGGAGATGTGGTCGTCATTCGCTACGAAGGGCCAAAAGGCGGGCCGGGCATGCAGGAGATGCTCTATCCGACCACTTATCTGAAATCAATGGGCCTGGGCAAAAGCTGCGCCCTGATCACTGACGGTCGTTTCTCTGGCGGTACGTCGGGCCTCTCTATCGGCCACGCTTCACCTGAAGCGGCCAACGGCGGCACCATTGCGCTGGTCAAAGATGGCGATACCATTGAGATCGATATTCCTAACCGCGGCATTAAGCTGGCGGTTCCGGATAACGAACTGCACGCCCGCCGTGAAGAGCAGCAGGCGCGTGGTGATGCGGCCTATACGCCGGTGAATCGTCAGCGTGAAGTTTCCTTTGCGCTGCGTGCTTACGCGTTACTTGCGACCAGTGCTGATAAAGGCGCCGTCCGCGATAAGAGCAAGCTGGGAGGCTAACAATGGCCGAGTCTCAACCGCTACCCGAGGCGCCTTGTGGCGCCGAGTATTTGCGTGCAGTGCTGCGCTCGCCAGTGTATGAAGTGGCACAGGTGACGCCGCTGCAGGTTATGGAAAAAATCTCATCGCGTCTCGGCAACACTATTCTGGTGAAGCGGGAAGATCGTCAGCCGGTGCACAGTTTCAAGCTGCGCGGCGCCTACGCGATGATTGCCGGGCTGAACGAAGAGCAGAAAGCGCGCGGCGTGGTCACGGCATCAGCCGGTAACCATGCGCAGGGCGTGGCGCTCTCCGCCAGCAAGCTGGGTATCAAGTCACTGATTGTGATGCCGGTGGCGACAGCGGATATCAAGGTTGATGCGGTGCGCGCATTTGGCGGTGAGGCTTATCTGTTTGGCGCTAACTTCGACGAGGCGAAAGCCAAAGCGATTGAGCTGTCGGAACAGCGTGGCTACACCTTCGTACCACCGTTTGATCATCCGGCGGTGATTGCCGGGCAGGGCACGCTGGCGATGGAACTGCTGCAGCAGGATGCGCATCTCGATCGGGTGTTTGTCCCGGTTGGCGGCGGCGGCCTGGCGGCCGGTGTGGCGGTGCTGATCAAGCAGCTGATGCCGCAGATTAAAGTAATCGCGGTGGAGTCCGAAGATTCAGCCTGCCTGAAGGCGGCGCTGGAGGCGGGCCATCCGGTCGATCTGCCGCGCGTCGGGCTGTTCGCCGAAGGGGTCGCAGTCAAACGTATCGGCAGCGAAACCTTCCGGCTCTGTCAGGCCTATATCGACGACATTATTACTGTCGACAGCGATGCAATCTGCGCCGCGATGAAAGATCTGTTCGAAGATGTGCGGGCGGTGGCGGAACCTTCTGGCGCCCTGGCGCTGGCGGGAATGAAGAAGTATATCCAGCAGCACGACATCAAAGGCGAGCGGCTGGCGCATGTCCTCTCTGGCGCTAACGTCAATTTCCACGGTCTGCGTTACGTTTCTGAGCGTTGCGAGCTGGGCGAACAGCGTGAAGCACTGCTGGCCGTAACGATCCCGGAACAGCAGGGCAGCTTCCTGCGGTTCTGCCAGACGCTGGGTGGACGGTCGATTACCGAGTTCAACTACCGTTATGCCGACGCCGACAAAGCTTGCATCTTTGTTGGTGTGCGGCTGACCCGCGGTCTGGAAGAGCGCAGCGAGATCATCAGCGAGCTCACTGGCAGTGGTTATCAGGTTGTCGATCTCTCCGATGATGAGATGGCCAAGCTGCACGTACGTTACATGGTTGGCGGACGCCCCTCTAAGCCGCTGCGTGAACGGCTGTTCAGCTTCGAATTTCCGGAAGCGCCGGGCGCGTTGCTGAAATTTCTGCAAACGCTTGGTGCTCACTGGAATATCTCGCTATTCCACTACCGCAGCCACGGCACCGACTACGGGCGTGTACTGACCGCGTTTGAGCTGGGTAACGATGAGCCGCGTTTTGAAGAGCATCTCACCGACCTGGGTTACGACTTTCATGACGAAAGCCAGAACCCGGCGTTCCGCTTCTTCCTGGCGGGCAATTGATTACAGCTGGCTCCAGAAAGCACTGATCAGCGGCTCGCCGAGCCGCTTTTTCTGCACGCAGACGCCGAGTTCAAACGGTGCGACCGACTCAACATTCTCCAGCATCAGCACGCGGTTGCGCACCGGTTCCGGGCTGTTCTCCAGCACCACGTCCGGCAACAGGGCGATACCGCATCCCAGCGCTACCATGGAAACAATTGCCTCATGGCCCGATACCGTGGCGTAAATTAACGGATTAGCAATGCGATGACGGCGGAACCACAAATCGATACGCCGGCGCGCCGGTCCCTGCTCCGGCAGGATAAACGGGATCTGCGACCACTCCGGCACCGCCTGGGTGGCCTGAGTCCGCACCGCGCAGGGTAACGCCGGCGCAATCAGCACCAGCGGAATCAGCCCGAGCGGCATAAAATCAATGCTGGCAGGCAACGTTTCGGGCCGCCCGGCAATCGCCAGATCGGCCTCGCCGGTGTGCACTTTCTCTACCGCGTCGGCGGCATCGCCGGTGTTGAGTTTGATTTCCACCTGCGGGTGCTCGGCGCGAAACCGGTCGAGGATTGGCGGCAGATGACTGTAGGCCGCCGTCACCGAGCAGAACAGGCGCAGCTCGCCGCTGAGCGACGGGCCGTTGAGATCCATCACGTGGCGCAGTTGCTGATATTGCAACAGCGTCTGCTGAGCAAACTGGCGCAGGCGTTCACCCGCTTCCGTCAGCGTGACGGTGCGGTTATCACGCAGAAACAGCGCATGTCCGACATCTTCTTCAAGACGCTGAATCTGGCGCGAGAGTGTGGAAGGGCTGACGTGCATCGCACGTGCTGTGCGGCCAAAGTGGCAGCTTTCGGCCAGATGAAGAAACAGTTTCAGATCTCGTAAATCCATATGCGCGTCGCCTTAACGTGATGTTGCATTTATTGCAATGTGACGTTGTTAATATATCAATTTAAGCAACAGAATTCCTGTCATATGATGGGGTCATTCGCGGCGCTGCATGATACGCCGTTCCTGAACAAAAAAAGCAAACACAACCTCACTGGAGTACCCATGGCTAACTATTTCAACACATTGAACTTGCGCAACCAGTTAGCGCAATTAGGTAAATGCCGTTTCATGGCGCGCGATGAATTCGCCGATGGCGCCAGCTTTCTGAAAGGCAAAAAAGTCGTTATCGTTGGCTGTGGCGCGCAGGGCCTGAATCAGGGTCTGAACATGCGTGATTCCGGTCTGGATGTCGCCTATGCACTGCGTGCCGAAGCGATTGCGGAGAAACGCCCTTCATGGCGCAAAGCGACCGATAACGGTTTCAAAGTAGGAACCTACGAAGAGCTGATCCCGCAGGCGGATCTGGTAGTAAACCTGACGCCGGACAAGCAGCACTCCGCAGTGGTTCAGGCGGTTCAGCCTCTGATGAAAGATGGGGCCGCGCTGGGTTACTCCCATGGTTTCAACATCGTGGAAGTGGGCGAAACCATCCGTAAAGACATCACTGTCGTGATGGTGGCACCGAAGTGCCCGGGTACCGAAGTGCGTGAAGAGTACAAACGTGGTTTCGGCGTGCCAACGCTGATCGCGGTTCACCCGGAAAACGATCCAAAAGGCGAAGGTATGGCGATTGCCAAAGCCTGGGCCGCAGCGACCGGCGGCGATCGTGCTGGCGTACTGGAATCGTCCTTCGTGGCAGAAGTGAAATCTGACCTGATGGGCGAGCAGACTATCCTGTGCGGCATGTTGCAGGCGGGTTCACTGCTCTGCTTCGACAAGCTGGTGGCGGAAGGGACCGATCCCGCTTACGCAGAAAAACTGATCCAGTTCGGCTGGGAAACCATCACTGAATCACTGAAGTTTGGTGGCATCACCCTGATGATGGATCGCCTTTCTAACCCGGCCAAACTGCGGGCCTATGCGCTGTCAGAGCAGCTGAAAACCATCATGGCTCCGCTGTTTCAGAAGCACATGGATGACATCATTTCCGGCGAATTCTCTTCCGGCATGATGGCTGACTGGGCCAACGACGATAAAAACCTGCTGACCTGGCGTGAAGAGACCGGCCAGACCGCATTCGAAACCGCCTCACAGTATGAAGGCAAAATCGAAGAGCAGGAGTACTACGACAAAGGTGTGGTGATGGTGGCGATGGTTAAAGCGGGCGTTGAGCTGGCGTTTGAAACCATGGTCGATGCCGGCATCATTGAAGAGTCAGCTTACTATGAATCACTGCATGAGCTGCCGCTGATCGCGAACACCATCGCCCGTAAGCGCCTGTATGAGATGAACGTGGTGATCTCTGATACTGCCGAATACGGCAACTACCTGTTCTCCTTCGCCGCTGTACCGCTGCTGAAAGAGTTCATGACTACGCTGCAGCCGGGCGATCTGGGTAAAGCGGTTGAAGGCACGCAGGTGGATAACGCGCAGCTGCGTGACGTCAACGAAGCCGTTCGTCAGCATCCGATTGAAGCCGTAGGCCGCAAACTGCGTGGCTACATGACCGACATGAAGCGTATCGCTGTCGCGGGCTAATAACCGGCAACACAGTTTTCAGCAAAACAAACCCCGGCTTGCCGGGGTTTTTTGTTGGTGAACATTGCCTGCATTGCTGTAAGCCCCAGGCGTGCACAGGCAACAGGGTCAGATCGAAAAGACGCAAAGCCCACCATTCCTGGCATGCCCGGCCTACGCGATTATGCACCTCATCCCTGAGGTGCGCCCGTAGCCGGGCCAACGCTTTGCGTTGTTCAAAACGCTCCCGGCGTTTTTGTCCCAGGCGCGGGACGCTTTCCTCTTCTGACCGTGTTGCCAGTGCCCTTAAGCTTCTTCATTGCTGCCAATATCAATACGCCTTTCAGCGTGGTTCAGCTTTTTCAAACAGACAGCTAACCCACTTAAAGCGATGGGAGCATACACCTGTAGCAAAGCATCGCGGGCCAGGGATGACCCGCGCTGAGCATGTCATGGATGGCGTCTTTTGCGTCTTTGCGAAAGGCGTATGCTCCCTGAGCCTGTCGTCTGACCTCAAGGCGATTGTTTTTGCCTTTAAAGCGGTGCTTTTACTCGTTCAGGGCCGATTTATATTCCCTAAGCTGCTCTTTATTTACTGAACCCAACCCATAAAAAAACCCGGCGGTTGCCGGGTTTTTACTGACCTTCATCCAACCGGATTAAACCTCATACAGCGTCTGGTTGCGCGTCTCTTTGCAGGCGATCAACGCAATCAGCGTCAATACCGCCATCGAGGCCAGATAGAGGCCTACCGCCTGCAAACCGTAATTAGCATTCAGCCAGGTGGCGATATAAGGCGCGACAGAGGCACCGAGAATTGACGACAGGTTATAGGAGAACGATGCGCCGGTATAACGCACTTCGGTCGGGAACAGCTCCGGCAGCAGCGCACCCATCGGGCCAAACGTCAGGCCCATAATGCTCAGGCCCAGCAGCAGGAAGCTCATCACCAGCGCCTGTGAACCCGATCCCAGCAGCGTCGGGAACAGGAACGAAAACGCAATAATCATCAGCGTAATGGTGATCATCGTTTTACGACGACCAAAGCGGTCAGCCAGCAGGCCGGCAATCGGCACCATCACACCAAAGCCAATCACCGCTAACATCAGCATCCACAGCATACTGTTACGCGGAATGCCCAGCCCGGCGGGTGCAGGCGTGGTGCCATAACTCATCGAGTAGACGGTCATGATATAAAACAGGGTATAGGTCGCCAGCATGATAAAGGTGCCAAGAATGGTGGCGGTCAGGTGCTTGCTCAGCAGTGCCGCAATCGGTACCCGAACCTGCTTTTTCTCTTTCTGCACTTTGGCAAACACCGGGCTTTCATGCAGCGACACGCGCACATAGAGGCCAATCAGCACCAGCACTGCCGAGAGAATAAACGGTACACGCCAGCCCCACTGCATGAACTGCTCATCGGTCAGCAGCCATGACAGCAGCAGAAAAGTGCCGTTAGCAAAGAAGAAACCAATCGGTGCGCCAAGCTGGGGGAACGACCCATACAGCGCACGTTTCTTCGCCGGGGCATTTTCGGTCGCCAGCAGCGCCGCGCCGCCCCATTCTCCACCGAGTCCCAGACCCTGACCAAAACGGGCCAGCGCCAGCAGCAACGGGGCCAGCACGCCGATGGTTTCATAACCCGGCAGCAGGCCAATCACCACGGTAGAGATCCCCATGGTCAGCAGCGAGGCGACCAGCGTCGCTTTGCGGCCAATGCGATCGCCAAAGTGACCAAACACCGCCGAACCAATCGGACGCGCAATAAACGCGATGGCAAAGGTCGCCAGTGACTGTAGCGTGGCGACGGTGGCATCACCCTGCGGGAAGAAGATGTGCGGGAAAACGATCACCGCGGCAGTGGCATAGATATAAAAATCGAAGAACTCGATGGCCGTGCCGACCAGCGAGGCAATCACCACTTTGCTGCGTGAGTTAACCGGCGTGGGGTCCTGCTGTTTGTCGAGTGTTTCTGAGATGGAGGCTTGCATAACTGTTTCTTATTTGTAAATACAGATAAAGAATCTTACGCACCTGCCTGGCGTCATTCAATGATGAAACCCGCGTCGTTACTGGCTTCGGCGGGCAAAAAGAGGATAATTTCTGAGGTCCGCCGAATGTCGGCGGATGGCAGGGTAAACCGGGCTAAATCTGGCGGGATACTCTGAGAAAGGGCTAAATAAAAGTGACCCCTCAGCTATTCATCCTGTTATATGGATAAAAAATAGCCTCGGGGTGATATTTTCCGCTGTTATTAATCGCTGGGTATCACTGCGGATGAGAAGAGCGACCCGCCTGTGGCATCTGCGGATCGTCTTTGTATTTGGCGGTAGCGATCCAGGCGGCGCAGAACAGCGTCAGACGGGCGAAGAAATAGAAGAACGCCATCAGGCCAAGCACAGAACCAAACGCCGCGCCAGACGGGGAGGTCGCCAGCTTTGGCAGCGTCAGCGTCATGACAAACTTAATCACTTCAAAACCAATCGCTGCCAGCAGCGTGCCGCGGAACAGCGCTTTCTTGCGCGGTTTATGACGCGGCAGGATCCAGAAAATCCACAGGAACAGCAGGTAATTAGCCAGCACTGAAATGGAGGTAGCGATGATGGTCATCGCCGGACGCAGCCAGTCGATACCATCCAGTCCCAGCGCGCTGACAATCATCGCCTGTGCCGAACCGGCTACCGAGGTCAGCGACAGCGTGATCACCAGCGCCAGCATCAGGCCGGTCAGCGACAGGAAATCGCGGATATAGCGTTTCCAGATTTTCTCTTTATCGTCCGGCTTGCGTTCCCACACGTCGCGCGACTGGGCACGAATCGCTTCCCGCAGATTACCCATCCAGTTAAGACCGGAATAGAGCGCCAGCAATAACCCGGTGATCCCCACGGTGGCGCGCTGCTGAATCGCCGTATTGACGGTATTTTTCAGGGTCGTCGCCAGCGTCGGATCGCTGATACTGCTGACGATTTTGTTGATGATATCGGTCAGCAGATCCTGATTCGATGCCAGCACAAAACCCACGGCGGCAAACGACACCATCAGGATCGGGATTAGCGATAAAAAGGAGAAATAGGTAATCGCTGCACCAAACTGACTGCCGAGCCGATCGTTAAAACGGTCGAGTGCGCGGATAAAATGCGCCACCGCCGGTATCGCCTGAAACCAGGCAGCAAAGCGCGAAACCTTCACAATCGATTGGTCAACAGAATGGTTGCCGGTTTTAATATCGATCAGCGGCTTCGGCGGCTGCGTATCCTGTGGATTTTCCTGCTTGTCTGTCATAGACCTTCACTGTCCTGTTTATCATTAAAATCAAAGTATAGCCGCTCAGGTGACGTACTCCTGAAGCACCTGACTCAGCCATTCCATAAATACCCGTACCCGTCGGGCGACATTGCGCCGATGCGGATAGAGCAGATGGATCGGCATCGGCCGGGCGGGAAAGTGGTGCAGCACTTCCACCAGTTCACCGCTTTCCAGTAGTTTCTGGATACCGATGGCCGGCACCTGAATAATGCCTAACCCGGCCAGACAGGCGGCGCGATAGGTCTCAGTGCTGTTCACCGTCACCACGCCGCCGGTATGCACATAGTGGCACTGTCTGCCGTCAAAATATTCAAACCCCGGCGACGGCTGACCCAGCTGCTGGCTATAGTGCACCATCGCATGCTGTGACAGCTCCTCCAGCCGGATTGGCCTGCCAAAGCGCGAAAGGTAGCCAGGACTGGCGCAGTTGATCAAGGAGTAGGTGCCAATTTTCCGCGCGATTAAGCCTGAATCTTTGAGCTCGCCGACCCGGATGACGCAGTCAAATCCTTCACGGATCACATCGACCTGACGATCGCTGCTGCTCAGCTCAATCTCCACGCCCGGATAGTGCTGCAGGAACTCCGGCAGCCGCGGCAGGATAAAGCCGGTTGCCATCGCTACCGACATATCGACCCGCAGTTTTCCGCTGAGCGTGGCGGGATCGTGCTGAAACAGGCTGTCCATATCGTCAATCATCGACAGCAAATCGAGACAGCGATCGTAATAGACCAGTCCATCCTGCGTCAGCTGGACCCGACGGGTGGTACGATGCAGAAGCCGGGTCGCCATCTGATTTTCCAGCGCCTGAATCTGCCGTGACACGCTGCCCTTCGGCAAGCCTAAACTCTCTGCAGCGCGGGTGAAACTGCCCATTTCGGCAACCCGAACAAAAACCTGCATTGCGTGAATTTTATCCATGTTGTACACCGATTGTTGTTGTTATTGAAACAGTGATCTCTGTTTCGATCTGTTTATAGATCAATTATTCAGGAATATCTTTAAACCCTGTTCAATTTTCCAACAGGTGTGCAACATGAATCAAAAAATTGCGTTAATTACCGGCGCTAACCGCGGTTTAGGCCGCAATGGTGCGCTGAAACTGGCTGCCAGAGGCACAGATATCATTCTGACCTATCGCAGTCACGCTGACGAGGCGCAGTCGGTGGTGAAAGAGATTGAAGCGCTGGGTGCCCGCGCAGTGGCGCTGGCGCTGGATGTCGGTGAAACGGGTCAGTTTGACGACTTTGTCGCGCAGGTTCGTCAGGTACTGCAGCAGCACTGGCAGTGTGAACGTTTTGACTATTTAGTGAACAACGCCGGACATGGTCATTACAAACCCTTCACCGACACCACAGAACAGGAATTTGACGCGCTGGTGAATGTCCATTTCAAAGGGCCCTATTTCCTGACGCAGAAGCTGCTACCACTGATCAATGATGGCGGGCGCATCCTGAACATCTCCAGCGGCCTGACGCGGCTGGTCTATCCGGGTTCCAGCACCTATGCGGCGATGAAAGGGGCGATGGAGGTCCTGACGCGTTATCAGGCGAAAGAGCTGGGCGCACGGCGTATTCGCGTCAACATCCTGGCGCCGGGTGCGATAGAAACCGACTTCGGCGGTGGCCGGGTGCGTGATACCAAAGAGATTAACGATCAGATTGCCGGCCTGACCGCACTGGGTCGGGTCGGATTGCCGGATGACATCGGTGATGCCATCAGCGCGATTCTGAGTGAGGAAACCGGCTGGATTACCGCCCAGCGTATCGAAGCGTCAGGCGGCCAGGCAATTTAAACGCAGGCAGCGTCAGCGGGCAGAACGCCCGCTGACGGATTACAGCGAAAGAGTGCCATCAATCACTGTTACGGTGGTGCCGCCAATCCAGATCTCACCTTCTGCAAACGTAACCTGCACCCGACCCGCGCGTTGCAGCACAGTGCCCTGACGCACCCGGTAATCATTGGTCTGACCGGCCGCCGCGAAGTAACGGGCCAGACAGGCGTTGGCGCTGCCGGTGATCGGATCTTCGGTCAGGCTGCCATATTCAACCAGCAAGCCGCGCACTTCGTACTGCTCCGTTTCGCCCTGCGGTAAACGGCCAAACGGCATCACACCCGTCACGCCTGCATGTTTAATCAGCCGCTGCAGATCGCTAACGTTGGGCTGAAGCGCCAGCACCGCGTCGGCGCTGACCATCGGCACCAGCAGCCAGCGAATCCCCATATCCACCACCGTCGGGCTTTGGGTAAGATCGAAGGCGTCGCTGTTTAACGCGTTGCTCATCAGCGCATCCTGCCACGGCGTGATGGTAGCAGCCGGGGCCGCAAACGCCAGCGAGCCGTCTGCACCTATCTTCACCCGGACATGACCGACGCCACACTCCTGCACAATTTCCCCCGGCGTGCGCGTTGGCCAGCCCGCTTCCAGCAGCGCATGGGCGGTACCCAGCGTCGGATGGCCGGCAAACGGCAGTTCGCCCTCAACGGTAAAAATACGCACCCGATAATCGGCCTGCGCATCCTGAGGCGGCAGCACAAAAGTGGTTTCCGACAGGTTAGTCCAGCGGGCAATGGCCGCCAGCTGGCTGTCGCTTAACCCCTGTGCATCCATAATCACCGCCAGCGGGTTGCCGTTAAAGGCGGAAGAGGTAAACACATCGACTTGCTTAAACGCAACCTTCATTGTCACTCCTTGCTTATTGTGGTCAGAATGGCCTTTTCTCTGCCGGATGATTGCTTATAGCAGGTAACAGGGCTATGAATAAGTTAAAGATTTCACTGGAGACTGTGAATGTTAACCCTTCTCGGACGTACCTCTTCCATCAACGTGCGCAAAGTGCTGTGGCTCTGCGACGAGCTGGATCTCGATTACCTGCGGGAAGAGTGGGGCGATGGCTTCCAGTCGACCCACTCACCTGAATTTATGGCGCTTAACCCGAATGCGATGGTGCCGGTGCTGAAAGATGACGAGCTGGTCATTTGGGAATCCAATGCCATCCTGCGCTATCTGGCTAACGCCTATGGCGGTGAATGGCTCTACCCGCTCCATCCGCAGTCGCGGGCACCGATCGATCAGTGGATGGACTGGCAGTCCACCGAACTCAACACCTCATGGCGCTACGCGTTTATGTCACTGGTGCGTCACTCGCCAGCCCATCAGGACCCGCGTCTGCTGGCGGCGGCCTGCAAAGGGTGGTCGCATACCATGAGCATCCTCAATCAGCAGCTGGAAAAGACCGGTCGCTATGTCGCCGGGCGCAACTTCACCCTGGCAGACATCCCGATTGGCCTGGCGGTCAACCGCTGGTTTGAAACGCCGCTGGATCATCCCGATTATCCGGCGGTGCGCCACTATTACGAACGCCTGACCGAGCGCCACGGCTACACCGTCTGGGGCCGCAACGGTACGCCCTGATCCTCGCCAGACGGTAATCCGGCTAACTCGCAGGCTATCTCGCCGGCGCGCCGGATTGCCCAGCTGTAGCGATCGTCAAACGGATAGCAGCAGGAGAGGCGCAGCGCATGATTGTAGCGTTCGCTGAGCGAGTAAAGGGCGCCAGGCGTCACGCAAATCTGTTCCTGCAACAGCCGGTCAAACATCTCGGTGGTATTCACGCCGCCGGGTAACTCCACCCAGAAGACAAAGCCGCCGCGTGGCAGCGTAGCGCGGGTGCCCTGCGGGAAGTGGCGGGCGATTAACCCCCGCGCCTGATCCAGATTGGCAGCATAGCGACGGCGCAGGGTGCGCAGATGGTGATCGTAGCCGCCGTTCGCCAGAAATTCCGCCAGCGTTTCTGACAGCAGGGCCGATTCCGCCATCGACGACACCGCTTTTAACCGGGCGATGGCGTCATGAAACCGCCCGGCAGCGATCCAGCCGATACGAAAATCGGGTGCCACGGTTTTGGTAAAGCTGGTGCAGTAGAGCACCCAGCCGTCGCGATCAAACGCCTTAACCGCCGGAGAGAGCGGCCAGTCGAACTGCAGTTCATCATACAGACCATCCTCAATCAGCGGAACGTGGTAAGTATTTACTAACTTCGCCAGTCGCTTCTTGTTGGGCAGCGACATGCAGTAACCCAGCGGATTCTGGGCGCTCGGCATGGCGATCAGCGCCTTGATACGCTGCTCCTGTAACAGCATCTCCAGCGCATCCAGCGACAGGCCATGCTGTGGATCGGTCGGGATTTCCAGCGCCTTCAGCCCCAGCGACGCAAGCAGTGGGAACAGGAAGAAGTAGGTCGGTGATTCCAGCCCGACGCAGTCTCCGGGTCGCGTCACCGCCCGCAGCGCCAGCTGCAACGCCTCCATGCAGCCGTGGGTCAGGGTGATCTCATCGGCGGTTAGCGTTTGTCCGGCATGCAATGCCCGCCGCGCGATCTCCTCTCGTAAGCGCTCACTACCGGGCGGAAGCGCATAGCGCCCAATCATGTTGGGATGACGACGCAGCAGCGCAGCGGTTATCCGGCCAATACGCGCCGCAGGAAACAGCTCACTATCCTGCGGACAGGCCAGTGAAATATTGATGTAGTCGGGATGGTTTTGTGCCGCAAAGACTTTGTCGATCAGGTCGAGCTTTTCACTGCTGGGATCGCGCACCCTGGCTTTATGCGGATCGTGCCGGGTGACCGCTGGCAATACGCCGCGCACGTAGTAGCCCGACTGTGGACGTGCCTCAATCAGGCCGCGATCTTCCAGCAACTGCCAGGCGTTCAGCACGGTATTGACGCTGACCTGGTGGGATTGTGCCACGCGCCGGATGGCGGGCAGACGTTTGCCGGGCTTCAGCGTGCCCTGATGAATCGCCTCAGCGAAATGGTCTGCCAGCTGCTGATAGAGCCGCTGATCGGGAGAAGGAACAAGGGACACAGTCGCCTCCGAATGCGATGGGTACAATTTCTGTTAATCGGAACTGTAACCATCACAATAGTGATTTTGTGTCACTGTTACCATTCCTTTTCTCGCCGTAGCATGAAGTTCTGTTGATTATCAGGAGTGCCATCATGCTCGATCCCTCTTTTTTCAGTTACGTGACCGTTATGTCCATTACGCCCGGCCCGAATAACCTGTTACTGGCCACTTCCGGGGTGAATTTCGGCATGCGGCGCACCCTGCCGATGGTGTTTGGCATTCTGGTGGGCTGTGCGTTGCAAACGGTGATCGCCGGGGTCGCGCTGGAGGTATTACTGCACTGGATGGCGGCAATTCGCCTGCCGCTGACGCTGGCAGGCTGTGCCTATCTGTTATGGCTGTCGTGGAAGATTTTCCGCGCGGCGGCACCTGAAGAACGTAGCAAACCGCAGCCTATGACGCTGCTGGGCGGCGCCTGTTTCCAGGCGATTAACCCCAAAGCCTGGCTGATGGCCACCAATGTCGCCCTGTTGTACAGCGCCAGCAGCGGCGTGCTGACGGTGATGATCGGCTTTATGCTGCTGAACCTACCCTGCATTTTGATCTGGGCTGCGCTCGGCGATCGCCTGCGCAGCCATCTGCAAATTGCCTGGAAGCGTCAGCTGTTCAACAGCCTGATGGCGTTGTCGCTGGTGGCGACCACCATCTGGATGCTGACTGACGCTCTGCTGGCCGCTTAATCCGGCGCACCTGCCGCGGTGGCTGAGGGCCATTTCCAGTTCTGCACCTCTGGCACATCTTCGCCGTGCTCCCGCACGTAGCGATGGTGTTCCGCGATGCGCTCCTGCAGATCGTCCAGCAGCTCAGGATGCGCATCGGCCAGCCCCGGCACGCGCAGAATCGCCTCCTGCGCCAGGTGATAACGGTCAAGCTCATTCAGTACCGTCATATCAAACGGCGTGGTGGTGGTGCCTTCCTCAATGAAGCCGCGCACATGGAAGTTACGATGATTATTGCGCTGATAGGTCAGGCGATGCACCAGCGTCGGATAGCCGTGGAAAGCAAAAATGACCGGCTTATCCTCGGTAAACAGCGCATCAAATTCTTCGTCCGACTTGCCATGCGGATGCTGATCCTGAGTTTGCAGCGCCATTAAATCGACCACGTTGACCACCCGGATACGCAGGTCAGGCAAATAGCCGCGCAGCAGATCGACCGCCGCCAGGGTCTCCATGGTCGGCACATCCCCGGCACAGGCCATAACCACATCCGGTTCTTCATCGTCCGGTGTGGTACCCGCCCAGCGCCACTCTCCCATGCCCGCTTCGCAATGGCGAATGGCGCTGGCCATATCCAGCCACTGCGGTGCCGGCTGCTTACCGGCCACAATCACGTTGATGCGGTCCCAGGTACGCAGGCAGTGATCACCCACCCATAACAGCGTATTGGCATCGGGCGGCAGGTAGATGCGCACGATATCGGCTTTTTTGTTGGCAACGTGATCGATAAAGCCCGGGTCCTGATGGCTGTAGCCATTGTGGTCCTGACGCCACACGTGCGAAGAGAGCAGATAGTTGAGTGAAGAGACCGGTTTACGCCAGCCCAGCTTGCGCGTCACCTTGAGCCACTTGGCGTGCTGGTTAAACATCGAATCGACGATGTGAATGAAGGCTTCATAGCAGTTAAACAGACCGTGACGGCCGGTCAGCAGGTAGCCCTCCAGCCAGCCCTGACACTGATGCTCGCTGAGGATCTCCATCACCCGGCCATCACGTGCCAGCTGCTCATCGTAAGGTTCAATGGCTTCCAGCCAGGTGCGGCTGGTGGCGTCAAACACCGGCGTCAGGCGGTTGGAGGCGGTTTCATCCGGACCGAACAGGCGGAAGTTATGCTGGTTACGCTCGAACAGCACCCGCAGGTAGCGGCCAAGCTGCTCGGTGGCCTGCGCCATCTGTGATCCGGGCTCGCCGGTGTCGAAGGCAAATTCAGCGATATCCGGCGTATCCAGCTCACGACGCAGCAACCCGCCGTTGGCATACGGAGAGGCACCCATGCGCTTATCGCCCTGCGGAGCCAGCGCCTGCAGTTCCGGTTTCAGCCGTCCCTGCTCGTCAAACAGATCCTCCGGCTGATAGCTGCGCATCCAGGCTTCGAGAATCTGGCGATGCCCTTCATCCTCGCGGCAGGCGGCCACCGGGACCTGATGCGCCCGCCAGAAACCTTCCACTTTTTTGCCGTCAACGGTTTTCGGACCGGTCCAGCCTTTCGGGCTACGCAGAATAATCATCGGCCAGCGCGGTATGCCGCTGCTGGCGTTGCCTGCGCGCGCCTCACGCTGAAACGCCGCAATTTTACTGAAGGCGTTATCCAGCGCGTCTGCCATCAGCGGATGCATCTTTTCAGGTTGATCGCCGCTGACGAACAACGGCTCATAGCCGTAGCCGCTGAATAGCTGGCGCAGGTCTTCATCACTGCTGCGGCCGAGAATAGTCGGATTAGCAATCTTATAGCCGTTGAGATGCAGAATCGGCAGCACCGCGCCATCACGCGCCGGATTGAGGAATTTAATCCCGTGCCAGCTGGAGGCCAGCGGCCCGGTTTCCGCTTCACCGTCGCCAATCACGCACGGTACGATCAGGTCGGGATGGTCAAACGCCGCGCCAAACGCATGTGACAGCGAATAGCCCAGTTCGCCGCCTTCATTAATCGAACCGGGGGTTTCCGGTGCCGCGTGACTGGGAATGCCGCCCGGAAAGGAGAACTGCTTAAACAGCCGTTGCATACCGGCGGCATCCTGGCTGATATGGGGATAAATTTCGCTGTAGCTGCCTTCCAGCCAGGTGTTGGCCACCATGCCAGGGCCGCCGTGGCCCGGTCCACAGACGTAGATCAGATTCAGGTCGCGCTGACGGATAATCCGGTTGAGATGCGCATAAATAAAATTCAGCCCTGGTGTGGTACCCCAGTGGCCCAGCAGACGGGGTTTAATGTGTTCCGGCAGCAGCGGTTCGCGCAGCAGCGGATTGTCCATCAGGTAAATTTGCCCGACTGACAGGTAGTTAGCCGCGCGCCAGTAGCGGTCAAGCAGTTCGAATTCCGGTGCAAGGTTGGGTTGGGACATGCCGTTTCCTTCTGAAAGTTCAGCTAAACGATCTTTTAACCCTAATAGAGAATAGGGCAGCCAACCAGGCGAGCGGCAAATAAAAAGGCCCCGCAGTGCGGGGCCCGGATTAAGCAGAGACGGATTTACTTGCCGACAACAAAGGCGGTTTCACGCCCTTCATCGTTGGCCGCCATTGGCGTCACCGGCGTGTAATCGAGCTGCAGAATACGGCTGGTTTCGGCTAACACTTTTTCGGTCAGCGCCACGTCGCCATTCAGCTTGCGTCCCCAGGAAGGGATAACGGCCCGGATTTTATTCTGCCATTCTGGCGAGGCCATCTGCTCAGGGCAGATCTTATGCAGCAGTTCCAGCATGATCGGGGCAGCCGTTGAAGCCCCTGGCGAAGCACCCAGCAGCGCTGAGATCGAACCATCCTGCGAGGCGACCACTTCGGTACCCAGCCGCAGTACCGCGCCCTCTTTCTCATCTTTTTTGATGATCTGCACGCGCTGACCGGCAGTGACTAAACGCCAGTCTTCCTGCTTCGCCTGCGGCACATAGGCGCGCAGCGCATCCATTCGATCGCGATCGCTTTGCAGCACCTGATCCATCAGGTATTTCACCAGATCAAAACTTTTCAGCCCCACTTTCACCATCGGCAGCATGTTGCTGCTGTTGAGCGAGGTGAACATATCCAGCAGTGAACCCTGCTTGAGGAATTTGGTGGAGAAGGTGGCAAACGGCCCGAACAGTAGCACCTGTTTGCCATCCAGCACGCGGGTATCGACATGCGGTACCGACATCGGCGGTGCGCCGACGCTGGCTTTACCGTAGACCTTGGCCATGTGCTGCGCCACCACCTGCGGATTTTCCGTCACCAGGAATGAGCCGCCGACCGGGAAACCGGCATAGCCATTAGCTTCCGGCACGCCCGCTTTCTGCAACAGCGGCAGCGCCGCGCCGCCTGCACCGATAAAGATATTTCGGGCGGTCAGCGTCCGGCGGGAACCGCTTGCCAGACACTGCAGGGTAACCTGCCAGCGGCCATCGCTCAGGCGCGTCAGCTCACGCACTTCCTGACGCAGACGCAGACGGAAATTGGCCTTCTTCTCTAAGGAGGCGATCAGCTGACGTGTGACTTCACCGAAGTTGACGTCGGTGCCCATTTCGGTCCAGGTCGCCGCCACTTTCTGGCTGCGATCGCGGCCATTCATCACCAGTGGGATCCACTTCGCTATCTGCTGCGGATCTTCGGAGTAAGCCATGCCACGGAACAATGTGCTTTTCTGCAGCGCTTTGAAGCGTTTGCGCAGGAAGCTGACATTGTCGTCGCCCCAGACAAAGCTCATGTGCGGCGTGCTGTGAATGAAACTTTTGGGATTGCGCAGATTGCCCTTCTGCACCTGTGAGGCCCAGAACTGACGGGAAATCATAAAGGATTCGTTGATCGTCACCGCTTTGGAGATGTCGATGCTGCCATCGACCTGCTGTGGCGTATAGTTCAGCTCAGCCAGCGCGGCATGGCCGGTGCCTGCATTGTTCCAGCCGTTGGATGATTCTTCAGCCACGCTGTCCAGCCGCTCTACCATTTCGATAGACCAGTCCGGCTCTAATTCCTGCAGCCATGCGCCAAGGGTGGCGCTCATCACGCCCGCGCCAATCAGCAACACGTCAACGTCTTTGCGCTCCTGCGCGGTAGTGGTGTCCTTTGCCATGGCACTCATCGCGAGCGCAAGGTTTACAGCTGAATTGCACATGAGGCGACATCTCCTCTTCTGTTGACCTGAAGCTCAACAGTTTTGCAGGCGAAATAGTCACGCTTCTTTCGAGCGCGTTGCGCTATTTCTCAAAGGTTAAGAGTCAGGTATAGGTTAAAGCGGTGATAACGGGTTAACTGCACGTTATGCTTTGTCATCCGAATATAACATTCTCGCATCTGAATTAAACATTTGTTTATTTTTTAAATGCAGAAATGATTCAGCATAAGAATTAATCATAGCGGCACAAGCGGTATAAGTGATTTTTTATCGAAAACTCAGTGCCTTAACTGAAGAGGTTGTTGCAGGAAAGCGCCATTATGGTGCAGCGTCCGCAGAAGGCGTGACGAAGAGGAATTATTTAATTCACTGAATTTAAGGCATTTATTGTTGGGTAAGGAATAGTCTAAAAGTTCGTCAGTAGCGGTTTCAGACGCTCTGTGTAAAAATAATGTTACATTTTTGTGAGGATGAAATGCTCAGCAACCCTGTGCGTGGTTGTTAACGGCAAGCGGCAAAACCGCCAGGTCTGCAATAGACCATCGTTCAGCCAGCTTACCCTGGGGTTCGTCTCAGCTCCTGAACCAGCGACGCCAGACAAAGCGAATCACAAAAAACTCCACCGTACCCAGCAGTAAAAACCAGATGCAGAACACCACAGTGTAGAGCTGGCTCAGATCCTGTAGATGGAATGTCTGCAACAGATGTTGCGCCACCGACAGGCTAAAGGCTGGCGCAGGCAGCAGCAGGGCAGAGAGAAACCCCAGCAGCAAAATGCCGCCAGGCACGATCAACGATTCAAACGGGTTATTCATAACGGGCATCCGGCAATAATAAGCCCGGCATTTTCCGGCAATCCGCGCCTGGGTTCAATCAGGGAATGCGGCAGGTCAGGCGAAACCAGCCCGCTGTCACGCAGGAAAAGTGCCAGAAAATGCTTTGCCACCATCGACTTAGCGCGAAACATAGCGAATGATAAAAGTTATAGCCTTTGCTATACTTAAATCCCTGATTTTACTGTCTTTTTATCTTTGCGGTTGCATGATAGACTGCGCGCACTTTTTCATTACTGAACACTTTGTGTGGTGAATACAGCGTGAATTGCCGCTTTTTTGCCCCAGGTGAATAAATCATGACCTTTATTGCCACCTTAATTCTTGCACTGGGTATGTCGATGGACGCGTTTGCTGCTGCACTGGGCAAAGGTGCGACATTGCATCGTCCTGGTTTTAAAGAAGCGCTGCGCACCGGTCTGATTTTTGGCTCAATTGAAGCCTTAACGCCGCTGATTGGCTGGGCGCTGGGCCTGGCCGCCAGTCGTTACATCATGGCGTGGGACCACTGGGTCGCCTTTATTCTGCTGGCGTTTTTAGGTGGCCGAATGATGATGGAAGGCTTCCGTCAGACTGCGGTAACCGAACCCTGTGAAGCGCCGCAGAGCCATGGCTTTATGGTGCTGGCCACCACCGCCGTCGCGACCAGCCTGGATGCGCTGGCGGTCGGCGTCGGTCTGGCGTTTTTACAGGTCAACATTATTACCACCGCACTGACTATTGGCGCAGCCACCACCGTGATGGCAACGACCGGCGTGCTGGTGGGCCGCTTTATTGGTCCGGTGCTGGGAAAATGGGCGGAAGTGCTGGGTGGACTGGTATTGATTGCCGTCGGTTCCACCATTTTGCTGCAACACCTCGGCTACAGCGCCTGACGGGTTTTTGCGCATAAAAAGCGCAATTTTGTGAGCTGGTTCAAAATTTATTGCTGATAAAACACGCTGAAGTTATACTTTTACGGTATTTCTTCAACTAAATTTGAACCAGGTGACACATGAAACGCATTTTTAACTACGTGTTCCGCGCTTACGTCGAGACCTTCAAACACGTACCGCCGGGTGCCATGTACTAAACCGCACCCCGCAAGCAACCCTCGATAATCGCGGTCAGGGATCGACCGATGATTATCACTTTTTCTTCTGTTACGCCTCTCTCCCATCGCCCGATTGGCCTGTTCTGACAGGCTCAGCGCCTGCTGCCATAAGCCATCCGTCTGACTATACCCTCAGGTTATACCCCGGCACCAAACAAGCATTCGTCACGCTGTCATCTGCATGAAATATTCAGCTCAGGCCCTATCACCTGTCTGAAAAAGAGAAACATCATGCTGATCCCTCAACCCTATTTACTCTTTCTTGGTGACGTCACCGATCCGCTGGCGGCGAAAACGGCGCGCGGCATTCAGGTCTGGCGACCGGAACAGTGCGTTGGTGAAATGTCACTGCCGGGCTGTACCGTCAGCCTCGGGCTGGAGACGCTGGATATCGCCAGTGCCAAAGCGCGCGGCGCGAAAACGCTGGTGCTGGGTACCGCTAATGCTGGCGGCTATTTACCGTCACACTGGCTGGAAACCGTGACCAGCGCGATCAAAGCGGGTCTGAATGTGGCCAGCGGCCTGCATCACCGTCTGGTCGATGAGCCGGAACTGGTGGCGCTGGCGGCAGAACATGGCGTGTCGCTGTTCGACATCCGCCATATGCGGCCCGCGCTGACGGTCGGCAGCGGTAAAAAACGCAGCGGTAAACGGGTCCTGACGGTGGGAACTGACTGCTCCGTGGGGAAAATGTACACCTCACTGGCGCTGGAAGCGGCGATGCGCGATCGTGGCATGAAGGCGGATTTCCGCGCCACCGGCCAGACCGGGATTCTGGTAGCCGGTGAGGGTATCGCCATCGATGCGGTGATTGCTGACTTTATCGCCGGTGCCGCCGAAGCGCTTTCCCCGGCGAATGAAGAGGATCACTGGGATATCGTTGAAGGTCAGGGATCGCTGTTTCATCCCTCTTATGCCGGCGTCAGCATGGGGCTGATCCACGGGGCGCAACCGCACTGGCTGGTGATGTGTCATGAGATGGGGCGTCCGCATATGCGCCACCTGCCGCATCAGCCGATGGTCAGCCTGGCGGAGTGCGTAGAGGCCAATCTGCGGGCGGCCAGCGTCACCAGTGACGAGGTGACGCTGGCCGGATTCGCTATCAATACTTCCGGTTACAGTGAACAGCAGGCGCGCGACTATTGCGCTGAGGTCAGCGCAGAATTTGGCGTGCCGGCCACCGATCCGGTGCGTTTTGGTATCGACGCCATCGCCGCGCGATTGCAGGAGCATGGCTGAGATGCGGCGTATGCAGATCGCGGTGGCTGAACTGCCGCTGGCGAAACCCTTCGCGATTTCACGCGGTACCCGCACGGCCGTTACGGTCATTCGCGTGACGCTGGAGCAGGACGGTTTTATCGGTCTTGGCGAGTGTACGCCGACGCCGCGCTACGGCGAAAGTATCGCCAGCGTCAGCGCGCAGCTGGCGGCGCTGCAGAACGAAATCGAAGCAGGACTGAGTCGTCCGGCTTTACAGACCCGACTGGCAGCGGGCGCGGCACGTAATGCGCTGGATTGTGCGCTGTGGCGGCTCGATGCGGCCCGCAACCGGGAAACGCTCTGGCAGCAAACCGGCAGCGAAAAGCCCGCTTCGGTGGTGACCGCAGAAACCCTGAGTCTGGACAGCCTTGACCGGATGGCGAGTGCCGCGGCGGAGGCCGTATCACGCGGTGCACTGCTGCTGAAGATCAAACTCGACGCGCATCTGATTGTGGAAAAAGTCGCGGCCATTCGCGCGGCGGCTCCGCAGACAACGCTGATTATCGACGCCAACGAGGCCTGGCATGGCCTCGACCTGCCCGCCCTGTTCAGCGCTTTGCAGGCTTATGAGATCGCGATGATTGAGCAGCCGTTACCGGCGGGCCAGGATAGCGACTTACGGCATTTTCCCCATCCGATTCCCCTGTGCGCCGATGAAAGCTGCCATAGCGTGGCGGACATTGCTGCGCTGCGCGATCGCTACCAGATGATCAACATCAAACTCGATAAGTGCGGCGGGCTGACCGAAGCGCTGGCGATGGTCGCCGCTGCACGGCAGCAGCAAATGCGGCTGATGGTTGGCTGTATGCTCGGCTCGTCGCTGGCGATGGAGGCGGCGCTGCCGGTGGCGATCAGCGCCGAATATGTCGATCTCGACGGCCCAATCTGGCTGGCGGCAGACAGCTCGCCTTTTCTCTCCTATTCGCAAGGCCGTATCTGGCTTTAACGCACCCGGAGCAACGATGACGGACACTTCTTCTCTTCGCCCGACCGCCCCGACCGCCACGGCACCGGTGCTCGCCATTCAGGATCTTTGCGTCAGTTTCCGCGGACGCAGCGGCGTGCATCGGGCGCTGAATGGCGTGTCGTTTGAGATTCATCCCGGCGAAATCGTCGCGGTGGTGGGCGAAAGCGGGTCGGGAAAATCCGTCACCTCGCTGGCGATTATGGGGCTGTTAGCCGCCTCAGCACGCACCGAACGCGGAGCTATCCTGTTTCGCGATCGTCGCGGAAAACAGCACGATCTCAGCACCCTTAGCGATGAACAACGGCGAACGTTGCGTGGCCGCGAAATGGCGATGATTTTTCAGGAGCCGATGACCTCGCTGAATCCGGTATTGCGGGTCGGCGATCAGCTGACCGAAGCGCTGCGTGACCATCAGCTGTGTGATAAAGCGCAGGCGACTGCGCGAGCGCGAACCTTGCTGCAGCAGGTACGGATAGCCGATGTGGATCGGGTGATGAAAAGTTACCCGCACGCGCTGTCGGGCGGGATGCGGCAACGGGTGATGATCGCCCAGGCGCTGGCCTGCGATCCACAACTGCTGATTGCCGATGAGCCGACCACCGCGCTGGATGTCACCGTTCAGGCGCGCATCCTGCATATTCTGCGTGAGTTGCAGCAGCAGAAGCAGATGGCGGTGCTGTTTATCACCCATGATATGGGCGTAGTAGCCGAAGTCGCCGATCGGGTGATAGTGATGTATCGCGGTAACGTGGTCGAACAGGGCGCGGTGGCGGATATCTTCAGCGCGCCACAGCATGACTACACCAAAGCCTTATTGGCTGCGGTGCCAAAGCTGGGGGATATGCGCGAACAGGCCTGGCCGCAGCGCTTCCCGCTGCTGGGCGCGGCCACCACGGCTGCCGCCAGCCAGCAAACGGCGCGTTACGAGGATAAACCGCTGCTCGACGTGCGTGGCCTGAAAGTCTGTTTCCCGGTCCGCAGCGGCATTTTTTCCGCCTTAACCCATCAGGTGCACGCGGTGGAGCAGATTGACTTCAGGCTGTGGCCGGGCGAAACGCTGGCGATTGTCGGGGAAAGCGGCTGCGGTAAATCGACCACCGGGCGAGCGCTGATGCGTCTGCTGACCAGCGAGGCGGAAAGTATCTATTTTCAGGGCAATGAAATTACCACCCTGAAAGAGGCGCAGTTTCAGCCGCTGCGCCGTGAAATACAGATGGTGTTTCAGGACCCATATGCCTCACTCAATCCCCGCCTGACCGTTGGATTTACCATTGCTGAACCGCTGCTGCTGCACGGTCTGGTCTCGTCGCTGCGCGAAGCCACGCCGCAGGTTGAGGCACTGCTGAAAAGTGTTGGCCTGGCGCCGGAACACGCACAGCGTTATCCCCATGAGTTTTCCGGCGGACAGCGTCAGCGTATCGCCATAGCCCGCGCCCTGGCGCTGCGGCCCAAAGTGATTATCGCCGATGAAGCCGTGTCAGCGCTGGATGTGTCGATACAGGCACAGGTGGTGAACCTGATGATGGATCTGCAACAGCAAACCGGCGTGGCGTGGATTTTCATCTCGCACGACATGGCTGTGGTGGAACGCATCGCCAACCGTGTGGCGGTGATGTACCTCGGACAAATCGTTGAGATTGGCCCGCGCCAGTCGCTGTTTAACCAGCCGCAACACCCTTATACCCAACGGCTGCTGGCCTCTGTGCCGGTTGCCGATCCACTCAATCGTCCGGTCCGTCAGTTTGATGACGGTGAAATTCCCTCGCCGCTGCGCAGGGTGGGAGAGACGGTAGAGAAAAATCGTTACCGCCAGGTCGCGCCCGATCACTGGGTGGCCGAAACCCCTTTTGTGCGTTGATGCATCAATACCAGGAGACAACCATGAAGCCATTATTACGTCGCACGGCGCTTGCCACCGGATTACTACTCGCTCTGACCGCCGCCGCGCAGGCAGAAGATTTACGCATTTCGATGTATGCCGATATTACCGGACTGGATCCGCACGACACCTCCGATAACATCAGCTACTCGGTGCAAAGTGGCATTTTCGAACGCCTGTTCCAGTTTGATGCTCAGATGAAGCTGACGCCCTGGCTGGCAACCGGCTATACCAGCAATGAGGATGCCACGCAGTTTACGCTGACGCTGCGGCAGGGCGTGACCTTCCAGGATGGCACACCCTTTAATGCGGAGGCGGTGAAAGCGAACCTGGATCGGCTGGGTGATCAGAGCAAGGGGCTGAAGCGCAATAGCCTCTATCGCATGATTAAGACCGTCACCGTACTGGCAGCGGATAAAGTGCAGATCGACCTTAACCAGTCATTTGGTGCCTTCATCAATACGCTGGCGCACCCGTCGGCGGTGATGTGGAGCCCGGCGATCCTCAGCCAGTATCCGCAGGAGGCGCAGCTGCGGCTGCATCCGGTCGGTACCGGCCCGTTCCGGTTTGTGGCGTGGCAGCCGGGCAAAACCGTCACCCTGGCGAAATATGACAAATACTGGAAAACCGGCTGGCCGAAAGTCGACAAGGTGATTTTCTCACCGAGCCCGGAAGATGCGACCCGGGTGGCGGCGCTGAAATCGGGGCAGGTGGATGCGATCTATCCGCTGCCGTCTGATCTGATTGGGACAGTACAGAGCGACGCGAAACTGGCGATCCAGCGCGATCCCAGCATTTACCTCTATTACATGGCGATCAATACCCAACACAAAGCGCTGGCTGACGTGCGGGTGCGCCAGGCGATTAACTACGCCATCGACCGCGCGCTGTGGCTGAAGGTCGGTTTCGCCGGAATGGGCATGCCCGCCCGTTCCGCCATGCCGGCCGGGGTGCAGTTCTATCAGGCGCAGAGTGAACCGAACTACCGCTACGCGCCGGATGAAGCCAAAAAGCTGCTGCAGGCGGCGGGCTACGGGCAGGGGCTGGATCTCAAATTGTGGTGCACCAACGCCACGGCCAGCATCCGTGCCGCGCAGTTCCTCAAGGCGCAGCTGGCGACGGTCGGGATTCGCGTTACCGTCACGCCGATGGATTCCGGCACCCGCAACGCGAAGTTATGGGGCGTGAAAGATCCGAAACAGGCGGAGTTTGACCTCTATTACGGTGGCTGGTCGACCTCAACCGGCGATGCGGACTGGGCGTTGCGTCCGCTGTACGCCACCGAATCCTGGGTGCCGACCTCCTACAACGTCTCCTATTACAGCAACCCGGCGGTAGATAAAGCGATTGCCGGCGGGCTGGCCACGGCCGATCCGGCAAAACGCGCCGCCGCCTACGCAGAGGCGCAGAGGCTACTGTGGAAAGATGCGCCCGTCGCCTTCCTCGGCACGCCCGATAACGTCGTCGGCAAGCGCAAAGGGCTGAACGGCGTGTCGATGCTGCCGGACGGTAACCTGTTGTTTACTCAGGCCGCGTTTGAATAAGTGAGTGCGCAACCGCCCGCCGGTGATGGGGGGCGTGTCGCCGGGCGGGCAATCGTGCCTGACTACTCTCTGAGCCAATCGAAAGGATCGCCATGTTCGCCTATATCCTCCGACGACTGCTGGAAATGATCCCGGTTCTGCTGGTGGTCTCATTACTGGTTTTTGGTTTTATTAAATTGCTGCCTGGCGACCCGGCGCGCATCTATGCCGGACCGGATGCTCCGATCGAAGCGGTGGAGGCTGCCCGTCAGCATCTGGGTCTTAACGATCCGCTGCCGCAGCAGTACCTTCACTGGATCGCCGGCCTGTTGCGTGGCGACCTGGGCGTCACCTATCGCACCCAACAGCCGGTGACGGAGGTGATCCGGCAGGGCTTTATGCCTACGCTGTGGCTGGCGCTGGCGGGCTTCACCTGGTCCGTGCTGCTGGGCCTGATGCTCGGCGTTATCGCAGCGTTGCGGCGTGGAAAGTGGCTCGACTGGGCGCTGATGAGTCTGGCGGTCGGCGGGATCTCGATGCCCGCCTTCTGGCTCGGGCTGCTGCTGATCCAGTTCGTCGCCATGCCGTTTGGTCTGTTTGCCGTCAGCGGCTTCAGTCAGTCATCCGATTTGATCCTGCCCGCCATTACGCTTGGCTCGTCGGTCGCCGCAGTGATGGCGCGTTTCACCCGGTCGGCGTTTCTTGAGGTCGCGCAGGAGGACTATGTCCGCACCGCCAGGGCAAAAGGGTTACGTCAGCGTCTGGTGACCTGGAAACATGTGATGCGGAATGCGTTGATCCCGGTGATCACCATGCTTGGCCTGCAGTTTGGATTTTTGCTGGGCGGATCGATCGTGGTGGAGAGCGTCTTTAACTGGCCCGGTCTGGGCTGGTTGTTGATCGAGTCGATCAAGTCTCAGGATCAGCCGGTGATCCAGGCGCTGGTGATGCTGTTCGTGTTCGAATTTATCGCCATTAATCTGCTGGTTGATCTGCTCTATGCGGTGGTCAATCCCGCGATTCGTCTGAAATAGGAGTCGCTGATGAGCGAAACCCTCTCTGTTGCGGTGCCGGAAGCGATTCGTTCGCCGTGGCGCGATTTTCTGCACGCGCTGGTGCGTAACCCGCTGGCGCTGGTCTCTGGCGGATTTGTTCTGCTGCTGCTGCTGGTGGCGCTGTTTGCGCCCTGGCTGGCCCCGTGGGACCCGATGGCGCCGGACTGGATGGCCCTGTCGTCGCCGCCTTCCGCTGCGCACTGGATGGGCACTGACGATCTGGGACGTGACGTGATGAGCCGGATTATCTACGGTGCGCGCATCTCGCTCTATGTCGGGGTGGTCTCGGTCACGCTCGGGATGCTGGTGGGGATCGTACTGGGTCTGCTGGCTGGCTACTATGGCCGCTGGGTCGATATGCTGATCATGCGCGGCTCCGATGTGCTGTTCGCCTTTCCCGGAATGCTGCTGGCGATTGCGGTGGTGGCGATTCTCGGGCCTGGCCTGAACAACGTCATTATTGCCGTCGCGGTGTTCAGCGTGCCGGTGTTTGCCCGCATCGTGCGTGCCTCGACGCTGTCGCTGAAGCAGGCCGCCTACGTTGAAGCGGTGCGCTGCGCCGGTGCGCCGGATCGGGTGATTCTGCTACGCCACATTTTGCCCGGCACGCTGCCCAACGTTATTGTCTATTTCACCCTGCGCATCGGTACCAGCATTCTGACAGCCGCCGGGCTGAGTTTTATCGGCCTCGGACCGGAACCGGATGTGCCGGAGTGGGGCAACATTCTCGCCATGAGCCGCAGCATGATGATGGCGGGCGCCTGGCACGTCAGCGTCTTTCCTGGGCTGGCGATCTTTATCACCGTACTGGCGTTCAACCTGCTGGGCGATGCCCTGCGTGACACGCTGGACCCGAAACTCAAGAGCTGATGATGGATTTTCAACAGATGCAGCGTGATCTGCTGCTACAACGCTGGCGCAGCGAGCGTCAGCTCGGTCTGCCGCGCAGCACGCCGGGCGAACACAACCGGATCAGCGATGTGCCAGGCGTGCGCGTCGGCCATTTCACGCTGGATCAGGGCGAGCAACAGAGCGGGGTCACCGCCATCATGCCGCCGGGCGAGAATCTGTTTAGCCAGCCGTTACCCTGCGGTGCCGCGGTATTCAACGGTTTTGCCAAGCCGGTCGGGCTGGTGCAGCTGGAGGAGTTAGGCGTGCTGCAAACGCCGATTCTGCTCAGCAACACGCTGGCGGTCGGTACGCTGTTCACTGCGCTGGTGCGTGAGGCTATCGGGCGCAATCCTGAACTGGGCCGCAGTTTACCCACCGTCAATCCGCTGGCGCTGGAGTGTAACGACGGCTGGCTCAACGACATTCAGGCGCTGGCGATCACGGAAGCGATGGCGCAGCAGGCGATGGCGAGTGCCAGCGTGGCGTTTGCCCGTGGCAGCGTCGGTGCCGGTCGTGGCATGAGCTGTTTCAGCCTCAAAGGCGGAATTGGCACGGCTTCACGCCGCATTGAACCGCTTAACGCCACGCTCGGCGTGCTGGTGCTGGCTAACTTTGGCGCGCTGACGGCACTGACGCTGGACGGCGTTCGCCTCGGCGAGATGATTGCGCCGCTGTTGCCCGAACTGGCGCCTCAGCGGGATGCCGGCTCGATCATTATCATCATGGCAACGGATGCGGCGCTGGATGCGCGTCAGCTGAAACGGGTGGCGCGTCGGGCCGGGGCCGGTTTAGGCCGTCTCGGCAGCTACTGGGGGCACGGCTCGGGCGATATTGCCGTCGCCTTCGCGACCCAGCCATCACCCCAGCCGCCTGACGATGCGCGGCTGGAGCCGCTGCTGGCGGCGGCGGCGGATGCCACCGAACAGGCGGTGCTGGATGCCTTACTGAGCGCCACCGCGGTGACCGGCTTTCGCGGTCATCATCGTCCGGCGCTGTCTGAGGTGCTGGATCAGCTGGTTTCACACGGAGAACCGAAGCGATGAGAGTTTTTATTTCTGCCGATATTGAGGGAATTGCCGGCGTGATGCGCCCGGAGCAGTGCGCACCAGGCCACGCCGAGCATCAGCTGGCACGTAGCCTGATGGAGCAGGAGGTGAATGCCGCTATCGACGGTGCCTTTGCCGCTGGCGCGACAGAGGTAGTGGTAGCGGACAGCCACGCGCAGATGACTAATCTGCGGGCAGAGCAGATCGACAGCCGCGCCCGACTGGTACAGGGTAAACCGCGTGGCCTGTCGATGGTGGAAGGTCTGCAACAGCAGCGCTTTGACGGCATGATATTTATTGGTTTTCACAGCGCGGCTGGGGAATCTGGCGTGCTGGCACACACCATCAACGGGCGGGCATTCTGGCGTATCGAGGTCAACGGTCGGGTGATGGGCGAGAGCGATCTCTATGCCGCCGTCGGCGCAGAGTTCGGGACGCCGTTGTGGCTGGTGAGCGGCGATGATTGTCTGCAACGCTGGATCGGCGAGCACTATCCTGCGGTTGACTATGTGGCGGTAAAACGGGCGATTTCGCACACCAGCGCCGAGTCACTCAGCCCGCAGGCGGCGCAGCAGGCAATCCGCACGGCGGCTGAACAGGCGTTGCGTCGCGCTGACCGCCAGCCGGTCTCGTTACTGAGCGCGCCTTATCAGCTGCGGCTGCAGGCCAGTAAACCGGTGCTTGCCGATCTCTTCAGCCTGATCCCCGGCGTGACGCGACTCGACGCGGTCACGGTAGGGTATCAGGCGGACGCGATGGCCACGCTGATTTCCCTGCTCAGTGCTTTTTCCTACCTTGCCAGCACGCAGAGTTAAGCTGCGGAGATCCGATGAGCAGAACTCTGTACGATTTTCCGCGCGACATTTGTTACCCTGCGCGCCTCTTTGCTCAGTAAATTCTGAAAAAACGCCATTACAACGAGGCAGCAATGCAGCTTTGCAGTTTTTCTCTTCCAGACCAGGATAAAAAAAGTTTCGGTATCGTGCTGGAGCACGGCGTGGTCGATCTGGGGATGCGGTTCGGTGCCGCCTGCCCCGATCTCAAAACCTTTCTGACCCGTTCATCGCTGGCCGATCTTGCGGCGTTCCGCACCATGCCGGTCGATTATCCGTTCAGCGCGATCCGTTTTCTGCCGGTGATTGAGAATCCGGGCAAGGTGTTTTGTGTCGGGATGAACTACGCCGATAAACGGAAGGAGTTCGCCGAAACCCTGGATGCGCCGACGCTGTTTGTGCGCTTCGCCGACTCGCTCACCGGACACGATCGGCCGCTGCAAAAACCGGTTACCACGCAGGAGTTCGACTTTGAAGGCGAGCTGGCGGTGATCATCGGCAAGGCGGCACATCAGGTCAGCGCCGCCGATGCGCTGGCGGTGGTGGCGGGTTACAGCTGCTTTATGGATGCAACTGTGCGCGACATGCAGTTTACCTGGTTTACGGCCGGCAAAAACTGGCCGCAGACCGGCGGATTCGGACCCTGGATGACCACTGCAGATGCCATCCCCGATCCGCAGCAGCTGGCGATCAAAACCTGGCTAAACGGGCGGGAAGTGCAGAACGATACCACCGGCAGCATGGTGCATCCGGTGGCAAAAATTATTGAATATATCTCGGCCTTCAGCCCGCTGTCGCCGGGCGATGTGATCATCACCGGTTCGCCGGGCGGCGTCGGTAAGAAACGCACGCCGCCGCTGTTTATGTTCTCCGGCGACGTGGTCGAAGTGGAGATTGAGCAGATCGGCCGCCTGCGTAATACCATCGCCTGAGGGCGACAGCGACCGCCGGTTTACACCGGTGAGCGCTGAAACGTCACCACCCGGCTCCGGCTTAGCTGGAGCCGGATGCGGTCACCGTCTCGCTGAATCACAAAGCGTTTCTGCCACGGACCTTCTTTGCCGCTGGCGAGTACCCGATCCTCTCCCAGCGACTGCAGCGTGGCCGTCTGGGCCGCCGGGCCAATGCCCATTGTCAGACGATCGCCGGTCACCTGCAGTTCTGCCTGCTGGGCTGGCGCATACCAGCGGCCCTGCAGCGCGGTGATGTCAGCCTCATCCGGCTGCACCGGCAGAAAGTGACGGGCGACGTGGCCCACTTCACCGACAATCGCCGCGCCCTGCTGGCGCAACCGCAGCGGAAAGGTGCTGGAGAGCGAAATCGCCTCGCCGTGAAGCGCGTCGCGTCGCAGGGTATCGCTCGCGCCAAGCCAGGTTGCGGTGCCGCCAGCAATTTCCAGCCAGTCCGCTTGCGGGGCCGCCGCCACATAGAGACCCGGCAGCAGATCGTGCCCCTTTGGCGGTAAATCACGATCGAGCAGAGCGGCCATCACCTGCAGGGCACTTTCTGAGGTCACCGCATCTTCGCGATTGGCCACCAGCGCCACGCCGAGCCGCCGCTCAGGGTGCAGCAGAAAATAGCTTTTATAGCCGGCGTGGGAACCGCCATGACCAAACAGCGTCTGGCTGCCGATCCGGCTGCTGGTCAGCCCCAGACCATAGCCGCTGATGCGCCCATCACTCAGCGGGCGGGGCGCGCTGAGACGTTGCAGCACGCCTGCGCCTGGTCCGCTGTCAGCCAGCAGGGATTGCAGCCAGCGCGTCAGATGACGCAGACTGCCCGCTACGCTGCCGGAGGCGGAAAGATGCAGCCCGGCACTGGCCAGCAGCCAGCGCTGACCATCATGCCAGTAACCCGGTACCAGCCCCGGCACCACGTCAAACCAGCTGTCGGCGGCGGTCAGCTCAATGCCGAGCGGATCGCAGATATACTGCTGCAGCAGCGCATCAAAACTGACGCCTCTGGCATTCAGCGCCGCCTCCACCAGCCGGTAACCGGTATTGGTGTAAGAGATCTCACTGCCGGGCGGATAGTTCAGCGCACCCTCGCTGGCAATGTAGCGCAGCAGCGCGTCAGGCTGGGTCGCGTTATAGAGTGACAAGCCCAGCAGCGACAGACTCTCACGGGTATCGGGCAGGCCGCTGCTCATATCCAGCGCCTGACCGACGGTAACCTGACCGTTGGCGCCCTGTAACTGTGGCAGGTGATCGACCAGCTTATCCTCAAGCGACAGATAATGGCGTCCCGGTCCGGTCACCAGCGCACAGAACAGATGCTTGGTGACCGAGGCGATGCGCACCACGCTATCCAGAGTGAAGGGGATTTGCTGGGCCAGATCGGCCAGCCCGGCGCAGTGCGCGCTCTGTATCTGCTGAGCATCAAACAGCACGATGGCACCGCCAGGCGCGCCGGGCTGCTGCCAGCTTTGGCTAATCTGTTGGGCAACATCTGCTGCGCGTTGCCAGTGGGCTGTCATGCCGGCTCCTCAAGCGTCATGCTGAGATCAAAAAGCTGGGCGGTGTGCGGATGCTGAATACGCCGGGCGCGCAGGTCATCTGCGCTTAACTGCTCGACCATTTTGCCGTGCTGCATCACGCCAATGCGCTGACACAGATGCGCCACCACCGCCAGATTGTGTGTCACCATAATGTAGGTCAGTTTGCGTTCAGTGCGCAAGTCACTGAGCAAATTAAGAATTTCCGCCTGCACCGACACATCCAGCGCGGAGGTCGGCTCATCCAGCAGCAGCACTTCCGGCTCGGCAATCAGCGCCCGGGCGATGGCGACGCGCTGGCGCTGTCCGCCCGACAGCTGATGCGGATAACGAAAACGCAGTGCGGCGGGCAATCCCACTTCATTCAGCGCCTGACTGATACGCTGCTCAGCGCGATCGATACGGTGCACCAGCAGCGGCTCATGCAGGATGCGGTCAATAGTCTGACGCGGATGCAGCGATCCGTAAGGGTCCTGAAACACCATCTGCACCTGACGATAAAAGTTCCGGCCACGGCGCGCGTCCAGCGCCAGTCCGCCGAAGGTCATGCGGCCGCGCCAGGCGTGATTCAGTCCGGCCAGCGCGCGCAGAATGGTCGATTTCCCCGAGCCGCTTTCGCCCACCAGCCCGAAACTTTCGCCGTTAGCCACCTGAAAAGTGACGCCTTTCACGACATCCTGCCCGGCAAAGGCGATGCGTAAATCAGCGATCTCTATCATTGCGTCTCCTCACCGCGCCAGGCGGCATCACGCTGTAAAACCGGTAAACGCGCACGCGGATGGCGCAGGGAAGGCAGGCAGGCCAGCAGGCCCTGGGTGTAGGGATGGCGTGCCTGGTGCAGCTCGCCGGCATTCAGCAGTTCGACAATCCGGCCGGCATACATCACCGCCACCCGGTCGCAGAAATGCGATACCAGCGGCAGGTCGTGACTGATCAGAATCAGCCCCATACCGCGGGCGGAGACCAGTTCATCAATCAGTTTGAGGATCTCCGCCTGCACCGTGGCATCGAGCGCGCTGGTGGGTTCATCGGCAATCAGTAACTCGGGATCGGGTGCCAGCATCATCGCAATCATCACCCGCTGGCCCATGCCGCCGGAGACTTCATGCGGATAGCGTTTTGCGACGGCCGCCGCATCATGAATCTTCACCTGTTCAAGCAGGCCGATGGCCGCCAGCATGGCAGCTTTACGGCTGCCGCCCTTGTGTTCCCGCCAGGCTTCAGCGATCTGCTGACCAATGGTCATCACCGGATTAAGGGAATATTTGGGGTCCTGCAGAATAAATCCGACGCGCTTACCGCGAAGGGTGCGCATCACGCTTTCACTGGCGCCGCGCAGGTCAATGCCGTCAAAGCGCAGCACATCCGCGCTCACCTCAGCCTGGCCCGGTAACAGCTGCATCAGGCTGCGCGCCGTGAGTGATTTACCTGAACCACTTTCGCCGACGATGGCAAACTTCTCTTTGCCGACGCAGAAGCTGACGCCGCGCACCGCCTCCACGGTTTCGCTGCGGCTACGAAAGGCCACGCGCAGGTTTTCAATTTCGACCAGCATTTACCGCTCCTTCGGGTCAAGGACGTCGCGCAGACCGTCACCAAGAAAATTAAACGCCAGTGAGGTCAGAAAGATGGCGAGGCAGGGCATCAGCGGCACCCACCATTCACTGAACAGAAAGCGGCGCGCGGTGGCGATCATCGTGCCCCATTCCGGCGAAGGCGGCTGGGCGCCCATGCCGAGAAAGCCCAGGCTGGCTGCGGTGATGATAATGGAGCTCATATCCAGCGTGACGCGCACAATCAGGCTGGGCACGCACAGCGGCATAATGTGACGCAGAATAATCCGCAGCGGCGATGCGCCGGTGATCCGGCTGGCAGCGATGAAATCGCTGTGGCGAAACTGCAACGTTTCGGCGCGGGCCAGCCGGGCATAGGGCGGCCAGGCGGTCAGGGCGATCGCCAGAATGGCGCTTTCGACGCCTGGCTTCAGCGCGGCGACAAACGCCAGCGCCAGAATCAGACGCGGAAACGCCAGAAAGATGTCGGTGATGCGCATCAGCGCTTTGTCGATCACGCCGCCGCAGTAACCGGCAATGCAGCCAATCAGCAGACCCAGCGGGGCGGTCAGCAGCACCACCGCAATCACCATTCCCAGCGTGGTGCGTCCGCCATAAATAATGCGGGTCCAGACATCACGTCCCAGTTCATCGGTACCCAGCCAGTGCAGCGCTGACGGGGCAGCCAGACGGTTTTCCAGATGCTGCGCACCCGGTTCAAAGCCGCTCAGCAACGGCGCGAACAGCGCCAGCATCAGCATCAGCAGGATCACCACCAGGCCAGCGACGGCCAGCGGATTGCTGCGCAGGGTAAGCCACAGGCGATAGCGGCGGCCCCAGACCGCCTGACGACGGTTACCGGGGCTATCAGCCAGCAGCCAGCTACGGGAGAAAAAAGTCATTTTACGCGAGGGTCCCAAAGTCGATAGAGCAGGTCAGCCAGTTGATTCAGCAGCACGTAGACCGCGCCGACCAGCAGCGTGGCGCCGACCACCGGATTCATGTCGGCATTCATCAGTGAGGTGGTGAGATACTGGCCCAGGCCTGGCCATGAGAAGACATTTTCAGTGACAACCGCACCTTCCAGCAGCCCGGCGTAGGTCAGCGCCAGCACCGTCACCAGCTGTACTGCCACCGTGGGAAAGGCGTGCCGCCAGATCACGCGTCGGGAAGATAATCCCTTGGCGCGAGCGGTAATGACAAATTCACCGCTCAGCGCATTGAGCATGAAGGTGCGGGTCATCCGGGTGATGTACGCCATGCTGAAGTAAGCGAGGATCAGCACCGGCTGGGCCATGTGCGCCAGCGCATCCCAAAAGGCGTCATACTCGCCCGCCAGCAGGGAGTCGACGGTGAGAAAGCCGGTGACCTGCGGCACCATATCCTGCCAGATAATGTCCTGCCGTCCCGGTCCCGGCGCGATGCCCAGCACCGCATAAAACAGCAACAGGCTCAGCAGCGCGAGCACGAACACCGGTAAGGAGTGACCGGCAAGGCAGATCACACGGATAGTCTGATCAATCCAGCTGTGCTGGCGGACGGCGGCCCAGACCCCCAGTGGAATACCGATCAGCGCCGCAATAATAATGGCGGCGGTAGCCAGCTCCATGGTGGCCGGAAAAAAGCGCGCAATGTCGCTGAGCACCGGATTGGAGGTGAGTATCGAACGCCCTAAATCGCCGTGCAGCAGCTGATTGAGGTAGTGACCAAACTGAACGTAGAGCGGCTGATCCAGCCCCATTTCTGTCCGGACCCGTTCCACCACCGCCTGCGGCGCATTATCACCGACTGCGGCCAGCACCGGATCGGTGGGCATCACCCGGCCAATAAAAAAGGTCAGCACTGACAGACCAAACAGCGTCAGTATCAGGCTGCCCAGCGCACTGACGCTCTGTTTTAATACCGGCATCAGGCTTTTTTCACCTGCTGATAAGGCCACTGCTCCAGCACGCTAAGATGCACATCCGAGACGTTTTGCGTGCAGGCCACGGTCTGAACCTGCTGCATCATAAAAATGAACGGACTTTTTTCTCGGCCGAGCTGCTGGATCTGCTGATAGAGCGCAATCCGCTTCGCAGCATCGCTTTCATGCAGCGCCTGTTGCGTCAGCTGGTTAAACTGATCGTCAGACCAGCCGCAGCGCCAGGCCAGCGTGCGGTTACGCGCGGTGGTGCTGTTGTCGGTGTTGACGCAGAACGCTTCGGTATTGGAGTTGGGATCGAAGTAGTCCGCGCCCCATGAGGTCATCGCCAGCTGATGCTGACGGGCGCGCATTTTGGTCAGCACCTGTCGATTTTCAGAGGCGATCAGCGACACCTTAATGCCAATCGCGGCCAGCTGGGTCTGCACCGCCTGGGCAATATCCGGGTAAGGCTGCATCGAGTAGTGATCGAGCGTGATCTCAAAGCCCTCCGGATAACCCGCTTCCGCCAGCAACGCTTTGGCTTTGCTGACATCCTGATGAAACGGCGTGTCGTCGAGCGCGGCAGGGAATCCCTGCGGCAAAAAGCTCTGATGCACTGAGTAAGTCAGCGCCAGAATATTCTTCTGGATACTCTCATAGTCCAGCGCCCACTTGATCGCCTGCCAGACCTGCGGTTTCGCCAGTTCGGGATGCGTGGTGTTGCAGGAGATCAGCATAATCGCCGACAGCGGCTGCCTGATCAGCGCCACGCTGGCATCCTGGGTCAGCGGTTTAAGCTGTTCGGTGGTGAGATCGTAAGCCACATCGACATCGCCTTTTTTCAGCATCAGCGCCTGCGCCGCCGGGTCGGCAATATGTTTCAGGATCACCCGCTTAATGGTGCTCTGGCTGGCGTCGTGGGGATTGCGTTCGAGGATAACGCTTTCGCTGGCTTTCCAGCCGCGCAGGGTAAAAGCCCCTGAACCGGCGCTGTGCTGTTTCAGCCAGCCGTTACCGAGATCGTCTTGCTGCTGATTCGCCAGACAGGCTTTTTTCGACACAATGCTGCCGACGGTGGCAGAGAGGCAATAGAGCAGAAAAGTCTCTGAGGCTGGCGTCTCCAGCGTCATCTCCAGCGTATGCGCATCTTTGGCAATCACCCGCTGATCGACATTCTCTTTGGTAAAGCCGAACTGATTGATAATAAACGCCGGACTCTTATCCAGTTTAACGATGCGTTGCAGCGAAAACGCCGCATCTTCAGCGGTCAGGGCTGAGCCATCGGCAAAGGTCGCGGCCGGGTCAAGGAAGAAGGTGAAGACGCGGCTGTCGCTGCTGACCTGCCAGCTTTTCGCCAGCTGGCCGATCACTTTATCAGCCTGTTTCGGATCAGCCATCACCAGCCGTTGATAGAGGTTGCCGCAGATCTGCCCGCCGGTCGCTTCGAAACTCTCATGCGGGTCGAGGCTGGTGATATTGTCCAGCTGCATCGCCATCACCAGCATACCCGCGGGCGCGGCGGCGAAAGCAGAATTCTGGCTCAGCCAGCACACCACGGGAACGGCACTGCATCCTGCAAGAAAACGTCTTCTGGTGACCATACTATCTCCAAGTTATTGATTATAAATGCAAATTATGAAATTCCCGCTGCGTTATTGTCTTGACATCCCGCCGCGAGCAGAGGATTAATAGAGGACTCTCGCGGTTTCAGCGGCGCTGAAATTGCCTCTTTATGGTGCGGTCGCCCTGCCGGCTGGCAGCACTTGCGTCATCTCTGTCATTAACGGAATGGATGAATATGTCTGAGACACACCCTGCTGCAATCCCGGTATTTGATGGTCATAACGACGTATTAAGCCGCTTATGGCAGCACCATCAGGCGGACCCGATCGGCGCCTTTTTTCAGGGAACCGCCAGCGGGCAGCTCGATTTTCCGCGTATCCGCCGGGGAAAAATGGCGGGCGGCATCTTTGCCGTCTGGGTGCCTTCCCATCCGGTTGTTGCAAGAAGTGAGCCAGATGCGATTCATTTTCCTCAGGAAATGATCCACGCTGCCCGTGACGCCACCTTTTCGATGCTGGCCTTGCTGTTACGCATTGAAGCCGCGTCCGGCGGTCAGGTGAAAATCTGCCGGTCGGCCGCCGAGATTCGTCACTGCATGGCGCACAACGTGCTGGCGGTGGTGATGCACATTGAAGGCGCGGAAGCGCTGGACACCCAGGGAGAGCTGCTGGATATTCTCTACGCCAGCGGTCTGCGCTCGCTGGGGCCGCTGTGGAGCCGGAACAATCAGTTCGGCTATGGCGTTCCGTTCCGCTTTCCCTCTTCACCGGACCTTGGCGACGGCCTGACGGCCGCCGGCGAACAGCTGGTACGTGACTGCAATCGCCGCCGCATCCTGGTCGATCTGTCGCACATGGATGAGAAAGGCTTCTGGCAGGCCGCCGCCCTCAGCGATGCGCCGCTGGTGGCCAGCCACTCCAATGCCCATGCGCTCAGCGCACAGTCGCGTAACCTCACCGATCGTCAGCTGGCAGCGATTGCGGAGAGCGGCGGCTTTGTCGGCGTGAACTTTGCCGTACCTTTTCTGCGTGAAGATGGCGATCGTGATGCGCCAACCGGCGTTGACCAGATAGTGCGGCATGTGGAATACCTGCTGGAGAAAGTGGGCGAGGATGGCGTGGGGTTTGGCTCCGATCTTGATGGCGCCACCATGCCGGGTGATTTACAGGATGTGGCCGGTTTTCCGCATCTGGTCAGCGCGCTGGCACAGCGAGGCTATTCAGAGACGCTGCTGAATAAAATCTGTTACGGCAACTGGTTACGCGTCCTCGACGCCACCTGGGGCGGCTGACAATGCGGCTGCGCCACATTGAAGTGTTCCAGGCAATTGTCCAGACCGGCACCATCAGTGGCGCGGCGCGGCTGCTTAACGTCTCGCAGCCCAATGTCAGCCGGGTGCTGAATCACGCCGAGCAGCAACTCGGGTTTGCGCTGTTTGAGCGGCGCGCGCAGGGAATGGTGATGACCGAAGAGGGCCGTCGCCTGCTGCCGGAAGTCGATGAGCTGTACCAGCGGCTGCAGGCGATCACTCAGCTGGCGGAACAGTTGCGGCGCGGTGAAGGACAACGGGTGAGAGTTGGCGCTGCCCACGCCTTTGGTCAGAGCGTGCTGGCACCGGCGCTGGTGGCGTTTCGTCAGCAGGCCGCTTTCGTCAACGTCGAACTGGTCACCGAACACTTCAGCACGCTGTGTGGCGCGCTGCTCGATAACCAGCTCGATTTCGCGCTGGTGTTTGGTCAGCAGGTCGATGCCGATCTGCTGGCTGAGCCGCTGTTTCAGTCCTCAATGGTGGCGCTGCTGCCGCGCAACACCACACAGCGCGGGCCGGTCACGCTGGAGTGGCTGTGCCACAATAATCTGCTGATGATGCAGCAGCAGGACCCGCTGGGCCGGGTGCTGCACCGGGCGCTGCGCGATCGTCAGCTGCATTCCGCCCACTCTCTGTCGATCAAAACCTACTCCGTGATTGCCGATATGGTGCTGGCGGGCGGTGGCGTGGGCGTGGTCGATCTTTTCACCGCCTGCCGCTATGCCGATCAGCTGACGCTGCTGCCGGTGGCCCAGCCGCTGCCGTTTGAGGTGATGCTGATCAGCCGCCGTGACCAGCCACAATCGCAATCCACGCTGCATCTCAAGCAGGTGATCCGCACCCAGCTGTGGGCGATTGCGCGTCAGTGCGAAGCGCAATTTGTCACGCCGTTAACCGGATAACCCGCCTGCTGCCTGATCCCGTCCTACACTGAGTTATCCCCCCGAAACAGGAGCAGCGGATGATCCAGAAACATCGACGAAAACAGGCGGCTATCGTGGCAGGCGTTGGGTTAGGTGTGGCGGCCACACTGTGGGGCATGAAACGCTGGCAGCAGCTGAAACAGACGCCGCCAGTCTCGCCACGCAGCCATCATGCCGGGCTGGCCGGTTATTATCAGCAGATTGGCGACTGGCGGATGTTTACCCGCGTCACGCCAAATGAAAATCAGGGGCTGCCGGTGGTGCTGATTCACGGCCTGGTGCTGTCCGGCCGGGCAATGGAGCCGCTGGCGCTGGCATTGAGCCGCGATTACCATGTGCTGGTGCCTGACCTGCCGGGTTTCGGTGCCAGTGCGCTGCCTGCTTCAGCACCGGTAATGTCGGTGGATCAGCTGGCGGACGCGTTGTGGCTGTGGTTGCAGCACAACGGTTTTCAGCGCGCCATCTGGGTGGGTAACTCGTTTGGCTGTCAGATTCTGGCGGCGCTGGCGGTGAAATATCCGCAGGCGGTAGCGGGACTGGTGCTGCAAGGGCCGACGGTCGATCGCCATGCCCGCAGCCTGCCGCGTCAGCTGTGGCGCGACTGGCGCAATGGCCGACTGGAAGCACGCCGGCCGCCGGGTCCGCTGGCGCGAATCGATTACGCCAAAGCGGGTCTGCGGCGCGCCTTTGGCACCGTGCGCGATATGATGCGCGATCGCATTGAGCATCGCCTGACCTATATCACTGCGCCGACTCTGCTGCTGCGCGGCTCCCGCGACCCGGTCTGTCCGGCGCGCTGGCTGGATGAGCTCGCCGCTCTGATGCCGCACAGCGAAACCCTCACGCTGCGTGACGGCACGCACACCCTGCACTATGTCTATCCGTGGAGTTTCTGTCACGCCATTCGCCCGTTCCTGGCGCGTATCCAGCAGGAGGATCAGCATGAGTAAACCACCGAAAGGAATTGCCCGCTTCGACTCGTCCGCTGCGATGCTGCTGGCGCTGGCTAACGCGCTACACGATCGACCTTTCGCCAGTCCCAGCCAGTCACCGACGCTGGATCGCCTGCTGCCGTCGCTTAACCGGCTGCCGACCGGGCTGCGCGAGTGGGGCTATGCGCTGGGCGGCATGGCAGAAGGCATCACGCTGCGCCAGGCCGGCGAGCTGGATGTGGAAGGGATCGCCGAATGGATGGTCAGTGAATACCCGCAGCAGGACTATCCGGCGGCCTTTATCGGTTCATCGAACGGGGCACTGATTCACCTGGCGGCGGCAATGGGTGCCCCGTGGCTGCCCCAGACATTCCTCTGTCCGGTGCGGGCCGCCAATAACGATCCCGATGATGCACAGACCAGCTTTGAGCAGGGCAAGGCGATTGCGGCCGCGCTGCTGGCCGCCTGGCCGCGACTGGCGGTGCATCACATGCAGGACCCGAATCAGGATCGACTGATGCTCGATCAGATGCGCTATTTCCGGCTGAAACTGCGCGCGCTGCCGCTGGCGTTTAACGAATTTCTGATGGGGAGCCTGCCCGCCGGGTCAACGCTGTTTATCAATCACTGCACCCGACAGTGGCCGGTCACGCGCACCAGCGATCGCTCGTTCTTTCAGTTTGGCGCGCTCGGCGGCGCGACCGAAAAAGAGTACTTACAGGGTGGCCCGCGGGTGGCGGAATATCTGGCACGCTACGGCATCGATCGCGAGCGCTGGACGCCGCCCGCCATCACTGACCACGTACCGGAAGCGGAATGGGGATTAGATGGTTATCTGATCTCGCCGCTGAAAAAACTGGCGGAGGCCCAGGGCCTGAAGCTGATGGAGATTCGCTATGACGATCCGGAGGCGATGAGCTATGTGGTGGCGGAGATCTATCGCGACTGGTATCTGGCCGCCGGCATTCTGCCGACCCGGCTGACGGTGGACAGTTTCCTGCTAATGGACCCCTGGTGCACTATACAGCAGCACGCCATTCCGTTCTGGCTGGTATTCTGCACTGAGCCTTCCGCCGCGGCGCTGCAGCGTTTCCTCGAAAAACAGCCGCCGTTTCGCAACATCGACATGATGCTGTTTTCCCACGGCACCGACAGCATCGGGCTGGCAGAGATTGCGCGCTGGCGGTCGCTGCTGGCGTACGCCCGGGAGGAGGGAGCATTGATTGGCGTGGATGAGGAGCGCTTCCCGCGCGATTTCGCCACTTTCGCCCGCTTTGACTCGGCATTACGGCAACGGGCACCGCTGTTACCGCCGCCACCGCCGCTGAGCGTGGAGAAGGTGATTTCCGGCATCCAGCGTTATGGCGCGAAACATGGGGTGACCCTGACGGCGCTGACCTGATGCCTGCGCCGTCAGGCGGGGTTACTCGCCGTCGGTGATCGGTTTGCGCACCAGCAGCAGGTAAGCCAGTGCGCCAACCAGCGTCACGCAGGCACAAATCATCAGCGCCATGCTGAACGATTTGGTGGTGTCGAGCACCCAGCCGGTGATGACCGGAGCGAAGGAGGCGAAGATAAAGCTGGCGAAGTTCTGGATACTGCCGACCGACGCGGTCATGCGGGCCGTCACATTGGCGTGAATCAGGCCCCAGCATGAGGTCCCGGCGAAGTGAATGCAGAACAGCGCCATGCCAATCAGGGTCACGGCACTGGTGGTATCGGTGGCGCGGGTCACCACGGCGGTAAAGCCGGCAGAGAGCAGCATTCCGCTGACGATGCAGACCTTGCGGGTTTTCACCGCGTTAAAGCCCCGGCGTACCAGCGAATCGACCACATAGCCATTCAGCAACATCCCCGCGGCACCAAACAGGAACGGAATCGCCGCCAGCAGGCCGGTGCTTTTCAGATCCAGATGATAGGTCGACTGCAGATAACCCGGCAGCCAGGCGATATAGAGCCACGCGGTGTAGTTGATGCCGCTGAAGCCAATCATCATGCCCCACATGGTGCGCTGCTTAAACAGACCGCGCCACTCTTTGAAGCTGATCGGCTCTTTACGTGACGCCACGCTGCCCGCCTGCAGATAGTGGATCTCTTCTGCGCTCAGGGTATTGTTATCGCGATCGCGGTAAACCATATACCAGCCGATAGCGAGGAACATCCCGAGGATACCGATGGTGACGAACATGCCGCGCCAGCCCATCACCAGCATCATCGCAGCCAGAATCGGCGGTGCCACCGACAGGCCAATCATCGAGGCGGCATTAAACATCCCCATCGGCATACCGCGATCTTTGATATTGAACCAGTCATTAATCACTTTAACGCCGCACGGGTTCATCGGCGCTTCACCAATGCCGAGGCCGATACGGACCAGGATGAACTGGGTAAAGTTATGCACTAACCCGGACGCCGCCTGAAACAGCGACCAGATAAACATGCCGATGCCGAGCATAATGCGCGGCCCTTTACGATCCAGCAGCGCGCCGCACGGTAGCTGCGCCAGGCCATAGGCCAGCGAGAAGGCCGAGAGCAGGAAGCCGATTTCGGTAGCACTCAGCCCCATCTCCTCACGGATCGTCATGTTGGCGACCGACAACGAGCTGCGGTCAAGGTAGTTAATAATGGCGGCGAACAGCAGCAACAGCATCGCTGTTACCTGAATTTTGCGGATGCGCGGTGAGCGAACGATATCGCCGCGCATCGGAACGTAATCCTGGCCTGGCGCCGCACCGCCGGACACGTTGTCGTGGCCAGTCACAGATGTCTTTTCCATTGCATACTCCCGAAGCTGGGTACTTATCGTTATGGTGAAGAGGGGGTCGCGCGGCGGCAAATGGCCGCCATGACGTTGCTGTCGAGACTAAGAGCAAAGGGAGAGGGATGTTGCAAAGATGTTTCTGAATCGTGCGGGAGCTAATGCTTTGTGGTTTTTAATCGGTTTTTAATTGTACTGGCCGATCGAGCGCTCCATTGAGGTTTTGGCTGTTGCCAGATGGTTATGTAATGCACAGAGTGCGTCGATATCCTGACGGCTGATTAGCGCGGTCAGAATCGCCATATGCTCCTCCAGCGCCACAATATTGCGCTGTTTCAGATCGCTCTCATCCCACTGATAATGCGAATGAAATATCACGGAGATGATCTCCAGCGACTGATTAAAAAAGGGATTGTTGGCGGCCGATAAAATCAGCGAATGCATCTGCCGATCCAGCGCGGCAAAATGGCGGTAGTTACTGGCAATGGTATCGCGCATCGATCGGTGGCGATCCAGCAGATCCCTGGCCTGCATCCAGCGCTCATCGCTGGCAGGGAGGTTCAGAAAGCGGCTCAGCGCGTGGGTTTCCAGCATCTCCCGCAGTTCAAACAGCTTTTCGGCGTAATCCTGGGTGAATTTTTTCATCCGCCACTGGCCCCGTTTGACTGGCTCCAGCAGATCGTACCGCATAAAGCGCAGCAGAAACTCCCGCACCACCACCGGGCTGACCCTGACCTGCTGGGCCAGTTGTAGCTCGCTGAAGGTATCGCCCGGCACCAGCTGGCGCTGATTAATCATATTAAAAAAGACCTGCTCGAAGTGGCTGGCCTGCTGCTCAATGGGCGGCGTTAGGGCGCTGAACCCATCTTCTTCCTGCGGATCGCGCACGATCACGTAAGTCTGATCCACTTTATCCAGTACGCCACGCTGATGCAGATAGTGCAGGGTATGACGCACTGTGGTGCGGCTGATATTGAACATCTCGGCCAGCGCCGCCTGGGGAGGTAACGGCGAAAGAATATGGTGCTGGGCGATGCTTTCCAGCATCTGATTGATCACGTTATGACGTAAATTCTGGCTGCGGCTCATGTCGCCCTCCGGTTTTTAATGCATTAAAAACCATTCAAAGCCCAAAAAAATCGTCGTGCTTCACAGTTCCCGCAAGCCAACGCCGCGCGGCGGTCAGGATTCGCGATAAATGCGTGCAGGACAAACCGGAGAATCACCATGACAACAATGAAAGCACTGGTCATCGCCGAGCCACGCAAGATGGTATGGGCCACGCGCGAGCAACCGACGCCCGCCGCCGGTGAAGCACTGATTAAAATTCTCACTGCCGGTATCTGCGGCACCGATATTCACGCCTGGTCCGGGAATCAGCCGTTCTTCAGCTATCCGCGGGTGCTGGGTCATGAAATCTGTGCCGAAGTGGTGGCGCTGGGCAGCGGTGCCAGCGGCTTCGAACCGGGCCAGCGGGTAGCGCTGATGCCTTATATCTCCTGCCTGCGCTGCGATGCCTGTCAGAGCGGCAAGACCAACTGCTGCGAGCAGATCTCGGTGATTGGTGTGCATCAGGATGGCGGTTTCTGCGACTACCTGAGCGTGCCGGTCAGCACGCTGCTGGCGGTCAATCAGGTGGCACCGGAAGCGGCCGCGCTGATTGAACCCTTTGCCATCAGCGCTCATGCGGTAAGACGTGCGGCGATCGTGGCCGGTGAGCAGGTGTTAGTGGTCGGCGCGGGTCCGATCGGGCTGGGCGTGGCGGCGATTGCCGCCGCCAGTGGCGCTGAGGTGGTGGTCGCCGATACCAGCGACTTCCGTCGTCAGCACGTCGCGGATCAGCTTGGCCTGGCGGCGCTGAATCCGGCGGAAGAGGACTTTTACACTGCGTTACGCGAGCAGTTTGGCGGGCGTCTGGCGCTCAAAGTGATCGACGCCACCGGCAGCCCGGCGGCGATGAACAATGCGGTAAATCTGATGCGCCACGGCGGCACCATCGTCTATGTCGGGCTGCATAAAGGCGATCTGGTGATCCCCGACAGCGAGTTCCATAAAAAAGAGACCACCCTGATGGGCAGCCGCAACGCCACCCGTGAAGATTTTGATCGGGTGGTGGCGCTGATGGCCAGCGGCGCCCTGCGCGCAGAGATGATGCTGAATCATCACCTCGATTTTTCATCTCTGGCCGAAACGTTCGAGCCGCAGGTGATCAACAACCGCGAGCTGATCAAAGGCGTGATTCATTTCGATCGCTGAGATCATTTAGGGTGCGGTCAGGGCCTGAAAGAAGTGTGACCGCACCGCGTCAGCGTCCACCGCCAGCGCAATACGTTGTGCTGGCAGCCCCTCGAACGGATCGTGACGCGAGGCCAGCGCGCTGAGTTTGCGCACCGTCTGGCCGCAGGCAATGCCCTCGGTGATCACCCGCAGCGGGCTTTCCGTTAAGGTGAAGGCATCGGGCAGGCTGAGCCAGGCGAGCGCCAGCGTGTCGTGCAACGCCATGCCGTTAAAACCCTCTTTCGCCAGGCTGTAAGCGAGATAGGGACGGCAGATGGCGCTCAGTACCGGCTGATTCAGTCGCTCAACCTCATCGCCGGTGATCAGCACCTGATGAGTGACATCCAGCGGTATCACCACCACCTTCAGCGCCGACGTCAGTACCTGATCGGCGGCGTGCGGGTCTTTCCAGAAGTTAAATTCGCTGAATGGCGTCACGTTGCCGCTATGGCCGCCGGTGCCGAATGCGCCACCCATGATCACCAGCTCCTTAACCAGCGGAATGATCTCTGGTGCCTGATTAATCGCGCTGGCAATGTTGGTCAGCGGGCCAATCGCCACCAGGGTGATCTGCTGCGGATGGGCGCGCACGCTGTCGATAATGAACTGCACCGCACCCGGTGCCGCGTCGCTGAACGGGTTGTCAAACGCATCGCCCAGTCCATCTTCGCCGTGCAGCGTGGCGGGCGCACTCGGACGCTGCGCCAGCGGCCGGGAACAGCCGCGATACACCTCCGCCTCGATCGCCATTTTCTCGCAGAACAGCCGGGCATTTTTCACCGCCTGGCCCACCGCGACGTTACCGAACACGGTGGTGATGCCCAGCAGATGCTGGGTGCGCGCCGCGTAGGCCAGCGCAAACGCATCGTCAACGCCAATGTCAGTATCAATAATCAGGGTACGCATAGCCTCTCCGGGTTACTGCCTTAACCCTCAGCATTACCCTGACCGCCGCGCCGTCGTCAAGGTTTTCAGTACCAGCGGCGGCGGTGGCTGCTCAGTTGCCAGCCGGATAGCCACATCGTATTATCCTTCGCTCAAGGTGATGGCGTGCCACCTTTCCCAACCGCCGGCGGGCTTAACCCCGGCTGATGCCGCCTGACACTCTGTTTATCCTTTCGCGGGAGCTGAGGTGTCAGGCGCGGTTTATCTCTGCCTCCTCCCTCAGCCCGGCGTGACATCTGCAATCAGGAGCAAGACATGTTGAAACCGTTGTTCGCCGTCATGATTGGCGGCTCTGCTGGCTGTGTGCTGCGGTGGTTATTCGCGGTGCGTTTCAATGCTTTATTTCCCAATCTGCCGCCCGGTACGCTGCTGGTTAATCTGATCGGCGGGCTGATCATTGGTGCGGCGATGGCGTGGTTCGTCCGTCATCCGGAAATTGACCCGGCGTGGAAACTGCTGGTTGTCACCGGGTTGTGCGGCGGGCTGACCACCTTCTCCTCGTTTACGGCGGAATTAATGGGGCTGCTACAATCAGGTAAGTATCTCTGGGCGATGGCCAGCGCGCTGGTGCATGTGACTGGCTCACTGCTGATGGCGTTTGCCGGTTTCGCGCTGGTGACGCTGCTGGGCTGAGGCGCGGTAATCGCGGCTTGCCATAACACTGTAGAGGTAGATACTGTTTCAGCTGCGATGTGCTGGCAGGCTGACAGGTGTGCGGCGTTGCAGCTGATGATTTTTCACCGATTATTCCGGACGATTAAGGAGCAGAGAGATGAGTCGTAATCCAACATTCCTTAACCTGGTGTTGTTAAACGGTGAGCCCCGGCAGAAGTTAAAGGCGGCGCGTGACGCCGGTTTCGACCAGGTCGAAATCTGGCGCGAAGATGTTGACGCCTGTGACGGCGGTGCGGTGGCGCTGGCCCGGATTGCCGCGCAGCAGGGACCCGGTTTTACTAACCTGCAGGTGCTGCGTGATTTTAGCGGCGCGCCCAGCGCACTGCGCGGGCAGAAGCGCGACGAGCTACGTCAGTTTATTCAGATCGCTCAGGCGCTGGGGTGTGACACCCTTCAGGCACCGGCCACCACCCGCGAAGATTGCTGTGCCGATCAGATTGACGATGACCTGCGCTGGATGGCGTCGGAAGCGGCGCGCTACAACATGCGCATCATGTATGAGCCGATGGCGTGGTGCAGCGTAGATAACACTCTGCCGCTGGCATGGCAGCGCCTGCAACGTCTCGATCAGCCCAACATCGGGCTGGTGGTCGATCTGTTCCATATCTGCGCGCTGGGCGGCGATGCATCACAGCTCGATGGCATCCCTGCCGAGCGGATTTACGAGGTGCAGTTGTGTGATATGGCCGCTGTTCCGCCGCAGGATAAGCAAAGTCTGATCGCGATGGCGCGTCATCAGCGACTGCTGCCCGGTGATGGCATTATCGATATCGGACGCTTTGTGGATAAGCTGAAAAGTGCCGGTTATCAGGGCCCGGTTGGCATTGAAGTGTTCAATGATACGCTGAAACGCCTGCCGCCTGAGGTCGCCGCACAGCAGGCGTGGCAGGCGCTGAATCGCTACTGGCCGTAGTTGTTAATCCTGCAGACACTGCGCAATAAACGCGGCGGCATGCATCGCGCCCTGCGCTGAAATAGTATGGCCGGTGGCGGGTTCAAACAATGTCTCAACCGGCACCGCCGCCTGTTTCAGTCGCGCAGCGGCCGATTCGCTCTCCTGCCACGGGATCACCTCATCGGACTGGCCGTGGATCAGCATGGCCGGCAGATAGGGCTGCGGCGTCAGCGCGCCGTCAAACGCCAGACGACCTGAAAAGGCCACCACGCCCGCCAGCGGATAACGGCCCGATGCCAGCGCATCCAGTGCCATAATCGATCCCTGGGAAAAGCCGACCAGCATCACCTCCTGCCAGCGTCCGGCGAAGCCGTGCCGGGTCATGATGTCGCTAAGCGTGGCGTCAAACGCCGCCCGCGCCGCCTGCACCCGTGCCGGACGGTTCTCTGGCGTGACGCCGTCCAGGCTGAACCACTGATAGCCGAAACCGGCATCAAACCTGTCGGGCGCATCAGGCGACGCAAACGCCACATCCGGCAATAATGTCGCCCAGTGATCACCGATTGGGGCCAGATCGTCGCCGTTGCTGCCAACGCCATGCAGAAATATCACCAGTGCTTTTGCCATCATTGTTCCTCTGAAAAAGCCATTATCACCCGTATTCACGCCGTTACGCCCGACCGGCACCTTCCCGTTCAGGTTCAGCGCCGTAACGGCCGCATGGCGTACAGTTAACCGTCTCATCGATACCGGAGAGCGACAGCATGCTTTTCCGATAGCGATTGAGCAAGAGATAATCGCGCATCTGATGCGACCTTCACATTGCGTGCCTTTACCCTTTCGCTGGCGCGGAAAACCTGCTTGACTGATCGTTCGCCTTTGCCTGTCTGGAGTTTTTCATGTCGCTGTTTCACCTGACTTCGCTGGCGGAAATCCCCGCCGCCGAGTGGGATGCGCTGTTACCGGATAACCAGCCTTTTTTGCGCCACGCCTTTCTGCTCACCCTGGAACAGAGCGGCAGCGTGCGGCCCGAGTCGGGCTGGCAGCCGGATCATTTAATCTGGCGCGAAGGCGGTGCCATTCGCGCAGCGCTGCCGGGCTACCGAAAACGCAATTCCTGGGGCGAGTATGTGTTCGACCACGCCTGGGCAGACGCCAGCCAGCGGGCCGGCATCCGCTATTACCCCAAATGGCTGGGCGCGATCCCCTTCAGCCCAGTTAGCGGGGCACGCCTGCTGGGTGACAGCGCGGCCGCGGCGCAGCTGCTGGCGGCGTTACCGGAGAGGTTGCTGCAGCAGGGATTAAGCGGGGCGCACATTAACTTTACCGATGCGCAGGCTAACCAGTTGCTGGCTGACCAGCCCGACTGGCTGGCGCGGCTCGGTTGCCAGTACCACTGGCACAACCGCGGCTACCGCGATTTTCAGGATTTCCTCGATACGCTGATGTCGCGCAAGCGCAAACAGCTGCGTAAAGAGCGCGAGCAGGTGATGCAAAGCGGTTTCGTGTTTGAGCGCTATCGTGGCGACCAGCTCAGTGAAGATCAGTGGGATTTTGTTTATACCTGCTACGCCAACACCTACGCGGTGCGCGGTCAGCAACCCTACCTGACGCGGGATTTCTTCAGCCTGCTGGCGGAACGGATGCCGGACAACATCATGGTGGTCATTGCACGGATACAGCAGCAACCGGCGGCGATGGCGTTCTACCTGCGGGATGAGAAAGCGTTATATGGTCGCTACTGGGGCTGTCTGGCAGAGTTCGATCGGCTGCATTTCGAAACCTGCTTTTATCAGGGGATGGATTTCGCGATTGAACAGGGACTAACGCGCTTTGATGCCGGTGCACAGGGGGAGCATAAGCTGGTGCGTGGCTTTGAGCCGCAGATCACCTACTCGTGGCACTATCTGCTGCATCCCGGCTTACGCAGCGCAGTCGCTGATTTCCTGCAGCAGGAGCGGGAAGGCGTGCGCAGCTGGGTCGAAGAAGCATGCGACGCCTTACCCTATCGACGCGGCGATTAATCGACGCCAACAAAACCACCGGTCTGATGCTGCCACAGGCGCGCATACAAGCCGTTGTGCGCCAGCAGCTCCGCATGGCTGCCCATCTCGGCAATGCCGCCTTTATCCAGCACCACCAGCCGGTCCATCTTCGCGATGGTCGACAGGCGGTGCGCAATGGCGATAACGGTTTTGCCCTGCATCAGCGACTCCAGGCTCTCCTGAATCGCCGCTTCCACTTCAGAGTCCAGCGCCGAGGTGGCCTCATCCATGATCAGGATTGGCGCATCCTTCAGCAGCACGCGGGCAATCGCCACACGCTGACGCTGACCGCCCGACAGTTTTACGCCGCGTTCACCGACATGGGCATCGAGCCCGATGCGGCCCTGCGAGTCGGAGAGCAGCGGAATGAACTCGTCGGCGCGGGCGCGGCGAATCGCCGTCTGCAACTCTGCTTCACTGGCATCGGGACGCCCGTAGAGCAGGTTCTCGCGTATCGACCGGTGCAGCAGCGAGGTGTCCTGGGTGATCATGCCGATCTGACTGCGCAGACTCTCCTGGGTCACCGTGGCGATATCCTGATCGTCAATCACAATCCGGCCACCGTTCAGGTCATAGAGGCGCAGCAGCAGATTCACCAGCGTCGATTTACCGGCGCCGGACGGGCCGATCAGGCCAATCTTCTCGCCAGGTTTGATGTCGAGATTGAGCTGGTGAATCACCTGACGGCCGCCGCCGTAGTCAAAGCGCACATCTTCATAGCGAATCTGGCCGCGTGTCACTTTCAGCTGTTTAGCCCCCGGCGCATCCTGTACGCTGAGCGGCTGGGAAATGGTGTTCAGGCCATCCTGCACCATGCCGATGTTTTCGAAAATGCCGTTGACCACCCACATGATCCAGCCCGACATGTTTACCAGTCGGATCACCAGGCCCGTCGCCAGCGCAATCGCCCCGACGCTAATCAGCGACTGACTCCAGAGCCACAGCGCCAGCCCGGAAGTCGAGACAATCAGCATCCCGTTCAACGCCGACAGCGTCAGATCCATGCTGGTGACCATGCGGCTGGCGTGCTGGGTTTTGTCGGTCTGCTCCTGAATCGCCTCACGCGCATATTGCCGTTCCAGATCGCTGTGGGCGAACAGCTTGAGGGTGGCGATATTGGTGTAGCCGTCAACAATGGTGCCCATCAGCTTCGAGCGCGCTTCCGAGGAGACCACCGAGCGCGCCTTGACGCGCGGCACAAAGAAGCGTAGTGAGGCGCTGTAGGCCACCATCCACAAAATCAGTGGGATCATCAGCCGCCAGTCCGCTTCAGCAAACAGCACCAGCGAGGTCACCGCGTAGATCAGGACGTGCCAGATGGCGTCGACCAGCTGCACCGAGGAGTCGCGCAGCGAACTGCCGGTCTGCATAATCCGCTGTGCGATACGGCCAGCAAAATCGTTCTGAAAGAAGTTGAGGCTCTGGCGCAGCACGTAGTTGTGATGCTGCCAGCGGATCATGCTGGTCATGCTCGGGCTGATACTCTGGTGCACCAGCATATCGTGCAGGGCGATAAAAATCGGCCGCAGGATCAGCGCCACCGCGCCCATCCACAGCAGCAGCGGCCAGTTGTCGCTGAACAGGGTGGCGGGCGTCGAATGATTCACCAGGTCGATAATGCGGCTCAGGTAGCTGAACAGTGCCACTTCAATCAGCGCGGACGCCAGCCCAACCAGCAGCAGGGCGGCAAAACTCGGCCAGACCTGACGCAGGTAGTAAGCATAAAAGGACCAGACCGTAGTGGGGGGCGAATCGCTGGGGGCATCCTGAAAAATATTGATAAAGCGTTCAAAACGGCGATACAACATAGCAGCACTCTTTCCGTTCGATGAAGAGCTACAGCTTAGTGCATTAAACCCGCCCGGCTAACAGGAGAAAATATGGAAATTACCATTCGGGGACGCGAACCTCACGATGCCGCCGCCTATCAGCGGCTCTACAGTCACCCTGATGTCTACCCCTGGACGCTACAGCTGCCGTTTCCCAGCGTTGCGACCTGGGAGAAGAAGTTCCTGAAAATGGATGCCGAAGGGTTTATCGCCTTTGTGGCGGAAATTGACGGGGAGATGGCCGGTGAACTGACGCTGTTTGTCGACAATAAACCGCGCACCCGGCACAGCATCAGTTTCGGGCTGGGGGTCGATCCCGCCTTCAGCGGCCGCGGCGTAGGCGAACGGCTGATCCGCACCGCGCTCGACTACTCCCGCAACTGGCTCGGCATCACCCGTATGCAGCTGGAGGTGTTCCACGACAATGAACGGGCACTGCGGCTCTATCAGCGTCTGGGGTTTGAGCGTGAAGGGGTCCTTCGCCAGGCGGCGCTGCGTGACGGTAAGCTGCATGATGTGGTGGTGATGGCGAAACTGCTGCACGACGCCTGACAGACGGCGCGGCATCACTGCCGCGCCAGCATGCCTTACGGATTCTTATCCTGATAACGCTGCATATTTTGTTGCGTCACCAGTTCAAACGGAATCCATTGATGGGAGGCGACCTTTTCGCCTTTAATCATCTGCTGCGCCACTTCCACCGATTTCTTACCCTGCCCGATGGCATCCTGGAACACCGTCACCGCTAATTTGCCACTCGCCAGGGCTTTCAGGCCATCCGGCGTGGCGTCAATGCCACCGACCAGAATGGTTTTTTTCGGTTTCGCCTGGGCGATCGCCATGGTGGCACCAATCGCCATTTCATCATTGTTGGCAGCGACAATATCGATATCTTCCCCGTTCGACAGCCAGTTGAGCATCAGGTCCATGCCCTCATTGCGGGCGTAATTGGCGGTCTGCTTCAGCACTACTTTCATGTTGGGGTATTTCGCCACCACCTGTTCCACATCTTTGGTCCGTTGCAGCGCACCGGCATCAGTCAGGTTACCGATCATGATGGCGACGTTGCCGCGATAGTTGGCCTGCTTTGCCAGCGCTTCCATCTGCAGCGTGCCGGATTCACGCTCATCCGATCCGACAAACACCACCCCTGGCGGCAGCGTCTTATCACCCGGCGTGCGGTTGACATAAACCAGCGGAATATGGGCCTGCTGCGCCAGCCGGGTCAGGGCGGGGGTACTGGCAGAGTCAACCGGATCGACAATGATGGCATCCACACCAGCGCTGATAAAGCTCTGTACCTGATCGGTCTGACGGCCCACATCGCCGCGCGCATCTTCGAACTGCGCATCCAGCTTGCGCGCGTTGGCTTCCTTATCGATCGCCTGACGGATGATGGTCAGGAAGTTCTGATCAAAATAGGCCATTGAGACGCCAATTTTCTCTGCCAGCGCTGAGGTGGAGAGCGACAGCAGACACAGCATTGCCCATGCACTTTTCTTCATTACAGACTCCCAGGGTAAACGGATGGAATGTATTTTTCATTAATTTTTAAAGTGGATAAATGTGATCATTTTCAGCCTACGAAGGGCAGAGAAGTTTGACAATCGGGCGTTTTCACACTTGCAGGCGAGGCCACATTTTGTGGAAAAATAGCGCAGCCATAGCGGTCGTCAGGCGCTAATTCCTCGATCTGGCGCACATTCTCCGGCACAGCGCAGCGGCTTTTTCTGCTTTTGTGCAGCGCCGCACTGGCGCTTGTGGCCGTTGCCAGAATTAAGCCAAATCAGCGTCGACGATTTCAACATTCGCACAATGACCAATGATTAGCCTCCTATCTATATTTCCTCAACAGGGGAATCTCAGCGGTATTCCTGAAAGAAACCTCGCGACGTAATCCGCCGCTTTTTAAGGAATTTACCTCATGGTTAAAGACCACACGACCACCCGTACTACCCATGTTCGTATCTGGATCCTGTGTCTGATCCTGTTTCTTTCGGTGGTGGCGTATGCCGACCGTTCGATCCTGTCGATCTCCGGATCGGCCATTAAAGAGGAGTTTGGCCTGTCAGCGATCCAGCTCGGATTGATCCTCTCCGCCTTCAGCTGGGCTTATGTGATCGGGCAGATCCCCGGTGGACTGTTTCTCGATCGCTTTGGTGCCAAAAAGGTCTATGGCGTGACGCTGGCGCTCTGGTCGGTCTCGACGCTGGCGATGGGCTTTGTCGGTGAGTTCTCCAGCGGCCTGACTGGTGCATTGATGCTGATGTTCGGCCTGCGTTTTCTGCTGGGACTGATTGAAGCCCCCAGCTTTCCCGCCAATGCGCGGGTGGTGATTATGTGGTTCCCTGGCGCAGAGCGCGGTCGCGCCTCGTCGCTGTTCAGCTCGGCACAATATTTCGCTGTCGCCATCTTCTCGCCGCTGTCGGGCTGGCTGGTCTCGCGCTTCGGCTGGGAATGGCCGTTCTTCGTGCTGGGGGGTATCGGCGTGCTGGCGGTGTTTGTCTGGGCGGCCTGGATGCACGAGCCGCGCAACCATCCTGGTGTATCGGAGAGCGAACTGCGTCATATCGTTGATGGCGGGGGCCTGGTGGATATCGACGCCGCACACACCCTTAAAGCGCGTCCGCCGGTCAGTAAAGCGATGTTCAGAAAGCTGCTGACTAACCGCATGTTGTGGTGCGCCTATCTCGGCCAGTACTGCATTATCGCGCTGAGCTACTTCTTCATTACCTGGTTTCCGATCTATCTGGTGCAGGCGCGCGGGATGGACATCATGGAAGCGGGCTTTGCCACCATTGCACCGGCGCTGTTCGGCTTCCTCGGCGGCATCAGCGGCGGCTACATCTCTGACAAACTGATTGCGAAGGGCTGGAGCATCTCCTGGGCGCGCAAAACGCCCTATATCGTCGGAATGCTGATGGCGGCCAGCCTGGTGCTGGCGGCGGTGATCCCCAGTAACGTCGGCATTATCGCCATTATGTCATTTGCCTTTTATGGCAAAGGGGTGGCGGCGGGTGCCGGAACCTGGACGGTGATCAGCGACACCGCGCCGAAAGAAGCGGTCGGCCTGGCAGGCTCAATTTTTAACGGCATCGGCAATATCGCCGGTTTCACCACGCCGCTGCTGTTCGGCATCATCGTCGGTCTGACCGGCAGCTACGGCATCGGACTGGCCTTCGTTGCTGCGCACTGTGTGGTGGCGGCACTGCTGTTCCTGCTGGTGATGGGACCGATTGAGCGGGTCGGCGAGCAAAGTGAACGGCCGGCATCCTACGAAAAACAGGGGAAAGAAGATGGCATTAAAGCAATGTAACGTGCTGATCAAAGGGAAATTTCTGCCACCACAGCTGATAGAGAAGATCGAAAAGTCCTTTACCGCCTTTCGGCTGTGGGAAGCGAACGACGAAGCGGCTTTCCTGGCGGAAATGGGCGGAAAAATCGACATGCTGGTCACCAGCGGCAATGCAGTAATGGGCGCACCGGCAGCACTGATTGCGGCGCTGCCCAATCTCAGGGCGATTTGTAGCAACGGCGTCGGCTATGACAGCATCGACATGGCGGCGGCCAGGGCGCGCAATATTGTGGTGACCAATACGCCGGAGGTGCTGAATGCGTGCGTCGCAGACTTCGGCATGGCGCTGCTACTGGACGTGGCGCGGCGCATCAGTGAAGCGGACCGCTTTACCCGTGCCGGCCACTGGCAGCAGGGGCGGTTCCCGCTGAGCAGTAAAGTGGGTGGCAAGGTGTGCGGCATTGTCGGGCTGGGCAATATTGGTCAGGCAGTGGCAAAGCGGGCGCAGGCGTTTGATATGACGATTCACTATTACAACCCGCGCTCACGTCCGGATGTGCCCTATACCCGTCACGACAGCCTCGTCTCGCTGGCACAGCAGGCGGATTTTCTGGTGCTGACCCTGCCCGGCGGGACGGCCACACGGCAGATTATCAACGCTGAGGTGCTGCAGGCGCTGGGTCCGCAGGGCTATCTGATTAACATTGCGCGCGGCAGCGTGATCGATCAGCAGGCGCTGATTGCGGCGCTGGAGAGCGGGCAGATCGCCGGTGCCGGACTGGATGTGTTTGAGCAGGAACCGCAGGTACCCGCGGCGCTGCGTCAGTGTGACAATGTGGTAATCACCCCACACATCGCCAGCAACACCACAGAAACCATGGCGGCGATGGCCGATCTGGTGTTCGAAAACATGCTGGCGTTCGCCGCAGGTAAAGCGCCGCTGACCCCAGTGGCTTAACGTACAGGCGATGCCGTCACGGGCATCGCCGTAGTGCCAGCGAAAACCGGTGAAAAAGATACTTCCTCCCTCGATTTATCCTGCCTCATCCGACCACACACTCCGCACAAAACGGCCTGAAGAAATTTTATCCAGCTGCCGATATCACCTTACCACCCGCTGATATTAAGGAGTGATATCGTGATAAAGCTGATTACCGTTGACGAATTACGTCCAGGCATGTTTATCCACAAACTGGAGGTCTGGTGGATAAAAGACAAACGTCTTCGCAACCAGATGCTGATTACCGATCCACGACAAATCGCTATGTTACGCAACGAAGGGATCCAGCAACTCTGGATCGACCTCGATCGATCGGTGCAGGCGCCGATCGCCCCGGAGGTGGCAAAAAAATCACTCCCCCGAACGCCGTTTTTTCAGGAGCTGGATCAGGCGCAGCAGATCTTTCAGCAGGGCAAACCGAAAGTGCTGGCGATGTTCAACGAAGCGCGTCTCGGTAACAGCCTTAATCTCGATTATATGATGGATCTGGTGGATGAAATCTCCGGATCGATCCGGCGTGAACCCTCCGCGTTACTGAGCGTGGCACGGCTGAAGAATCACGATGACTATACCTATCTGCATTCGATGGCGGTCTGCGGACTGATGATTTCGCTGGGTAAAAAACTCGGGCTGAATGATATCCAGCTGCGGCGCGTCGGGATGGGCGGCTTGCTGCATGACGTCGGCAAAGCCGCCGTGCCGCTGACGATCCTGAACAAAGCCGGCAAGCTAACCGACGACGAATTTACCATCATGCGTCAGCACCCGATCGTCGGTGCGCAGATGCTGATGGAGGCCAATGCCGATGCCGATCTACTGGATATTGCGCTGCACCATCATGAAAAATATGACGGTAGCGGCTATCCGCACGGCCTGAAAGGCGAGGAGATCTCGCTCTATGCCCGTATGGCGACGGTGTGTGATGTCTATGACGCTATCACCTCAACGCGCGCCTACCGCACGGGCTGGACGCCCGCCGAGGCGATGCATCAGATGCTGAGCTGGCGCGGCCACTTCGATAACGGCCTGCTACACACCTTTGTTCGCACCATCGGCATCTATCCGGTCGGTTCACTGGTGCGGCTGGCCTCTGGTCGGGTGGCGCTGGTGGTCAAAGCGGGTGAGAAATCGCTGATGAAGCCCTGTGTCCACGTTTTCTGGTCGCTGCACGCCCAGCGCGAAGTCAAACCGGAAGAGCTCGACTTAGGCGACAGTTTTTGCACCGACAGCATCGTCGGCGCAGAAGACAGTAATCTGTGGGGCAATGTCGACCTCAACCGCATCTGGGCGCTGGAAGCCGCCTGAAATTTCGCCATTTTTACACTATTTTTACGCCCGCCTGCTGCATTTTAACCCCTTCTTTATACGCCGCCGCGCAAGCTAATCAGCAAATCCAAACCTCTGGAGGTTCCTGTGAGCGTGGGCGTAATAACCGGCATTGTGCTGGTGGTGTTGTTACTGGGCTATC
>Ga0308167_1000621_pt1 | contig 57810 bp, 56 predicted proteins | sample PhyCR1_2_FD_202138 | JGI IMG/M metagenome (GOLD analysis project Ga0308167, IMG submission 202138) | Phyllosphere microbial communities from UC Gill Tract Community Farm, Albany, California, United States - DLSLRC.R1 | ecosystem: Host-associated > Plants > Phyllosphere > Unclassified | place... | reverse complement strand
CGAGCGTGGTGTGCTTCGCGTCACCGACCCACGCGTCGACGTCGCTGGACTTGCCGTAGGCGGCGAAGACCTTCCCGGAGCCGCCGATGTTGATGCGCTGGTAGCCCGGGTTGGCGTTGAGCGTCGACCCGGGGATCACGGTCACCGGAGCGGAGGACGACGACGGGGCCTCGGCGACGAGCGACGTCGGTGGGGCGAACACCGTCCGCTGACCGACAGCCAGGCCGACGAGCAGCAGACCGATGACGAAACTGACGATCGCCAGGACGAATCGCACGGATCTCTCTCCCTACCGCGCCGGGGTGAGGGGGGTCGGCGCCGGATCAGCGCTCCAGGATAGCGAGCCAGCCTGGACGGCGCATCCCAGCAGCGATCGGACGCACGCCGGGCGCACATCGGCCCGCCACTACAATCGACGCGCGGGCCAGACGGGCCCTCCGCCGAGACCCCAGGAGCGACACGTGGCGAACGACGAGGCAGAGTTCGGTTCCGAGCTGCGGGGGTACCGCCGCGACGACGTCGACCGCGCACTGAACGACCTCCGCCGCGAGCTCATCAAGTCGAACAACGACCGGGCAGAGGCCGCGAAGGAGATCCGACTGCTGCAGTCCCGCGTCACCGAGCTCCAGAGCGAGCTCGACGAGGCCGGGACGCCGACGTACAGCGGGCTGGGCACACGGCTCGAGTCCACGCTCCGGGTCGCCGAGGAACAGTCGACGCGCCTCATCAGCCAGGCGGACATCGACGCCCAGCGGCTGCGGGCGTCCAGCCGGGCCGAGGCGGACCGCACGCTGCGCGAGGCCCGCGAGGAAGCGAGCGCCACGCTCGAGGACGCCCGCTCCCGGGCGACCGACGAACTCACCCGTGCCCGCGCGGAGTCCGCCGACACCGTGGAGCGTGCTCGCGCCGAGGCCGGGCTCCTCACGCAGGACGCCCGCAACGAGGCCGCCGCCGTCCGCGGGGCGGCGGTGACCGAGGCGGCCGAGGTCCGCTCGGTCGCGATCCGCGAGACGAACGCGCTCCGCGCCGAGGTGGAGCGCGAGGTCGCGGAGCTGCGCGAGACGGTGCAGCGCGAGTCGTCGGAGGCCCGGGCAGCAGCAGCCGACCTCGACCGCGAGACCGAACACCGTCGCAGCGTCTTCGAGGCGGACCACGCCCGTCGCGTCGAGGACCTCGACCGCGAGGAGTCCACGCGACGCCTGGCTCTCGAGCGCGAGATCACCGAGGGGCGCGCTGCGTGGGAGCGCGAGCGGGACGAGCAGCAGCGCGCACACGCCCTGGAGCTCGAGACCGGACGCGCCGGTCTGGCGGCCGAGATCGAGCAGCGTCGCGCCGAGCTGGACGCCGAGCTCGGCGACCGCCGTCGGGCGCTCGAGGAGGAACTCGCCGCGGCCCGTGCCGAGTGGGACCGCGAGCTCGCCTCCGCCCGCACCGCCCTCGAGCAGGAGATCGCGGCCGCCCGGGCCCAGCTGCGCGTGGACGAGGAGCAGACGCGCACCGAGAACGCGCGGTTGGTCCAGGAGACCGCCGACCGGATCGCACGGGAGCTCGAGGAACACCGGACCCGCATCGAGCGTGAGCGCGCCGAGGCCGACGCCGCCGCCGAGCGCGCGGTGCGTGCCCACGAGGACGAGCTCGCCGCCCGCCGCGAGCGCGAGCACGCCGAGGTCGACACCGAGATCGCGGAGCGCCGGGCGACCGAGCTCGGCACCCTCGAAGCCGAGCGGACCGCCCTGCGACAGGAGATCGACACCGCCCGCGCCGACCTGGCGAAGGAGCGGGACGAGGTCCGCGCCGAGATCGCCCGTGAACGCGACGAGGCACGCACCACGCTCGAGTCCGAACTCGCGGCACGTCGCGACGACGCCGAGCAGGACTACCTGCAGAAGCACCATGAGACCGTGACCGAGACGCAGAAGTACCTGGACGAGGCGAACCTGCAGCTCGCCGAGGCGACGCGCCGGGCGACCGAGGCACGCGAGCGCGCCGAGCGGCTGCAGCAGGAGGCCGACGACCTCGAGCGTCGGAGCACCTCCGAGGCGCAGGAGCACGCCCGCACGATCGTCGCCGATGCCCAGGACCGCGTACACCGCATGGTCGAGGACGCCGAGCAGCGCACGGCCGGCATCATCGCCGACGCCGAGGACCGCCTGGCGGCCATCCGGACGGAGCGCGACGCCGTCGCCGGCTACCTGGAGAACCTCCGTGGCGTGCTGACCCACGCCACCGGCCTCCTCGGCCAGGCGGACCCCGCCGAGGGCGGTGCGACGGACGCTGCAGCGCCGCAGGAGGACGACGCGGACGTCGACGCCCGCTGACCGCAGGACGGCCTGGAGGCGCACCCCGCGCCTCCAGGCCGTCCTGCGTGCGCCGTCCGGTCACGACGCCGGAACGCGGGCGGGGCGTCGGTCCGCGACGCGCTCAGCGCGGCCAGGTCGTGGGCAGCGGAGCGCTGCCCGGGACGACCAGGTCCGCGACCGCGTCGAGGACGATCCGCACGTACCGCTCCCCCACCCACAGGTGCTTCGCGCCCGCCACGGGGACGACCCGCACGTTCGGCGCGATCGAGAACCGCTGCACGGCGTCGTCCGGGCGCAGGTAGTCGTCGTGCTCGGGGACCAGGGCGACCACCGGTACACGGGCGTCTGCCCAGCGCGCGAGTTCCTCGTCGCTGGTGCGGTGCAGGGGCGGTGACAGGAGGACGACGCCGGCGACGTTCCCGGCTTCGACGTGTTCGAGCGCGTGCTTGAGGATGACCTCGGTCCCGAAGGACCAGCCGACGAGCCAGGGTGTCGGGAGCCCACGATCCACGGTCTCGCGGACGGCAGCCCGCAGGTCGAACCCCTCGGAGACCCCGTCGCCGAAGACGCCCTCGGACGTGCCCCGGGGCGACGTGACCGAGCGGAAGTTGAACCGGAGCACGGCGATGTCGGCGAGTGCGGGGAGCCGGGCGGCCGCCTTCTTCAGCACGTGCGAGTCCATGAACCCGTGTGCAGTCGGCAGCGGGTGCAGCGTCACGATGGTCCCGCGTGCGGGGGCGGTGACCGGCTCGGCGAGCTCCCCCACGAGGGTCAGGTGGTCGTCGGTGACCAGTTCGATGTCGGTCCGGCGAGCGGGCAGCTCGGTGCCGGACCGGATCTCGGTGGGTTCGTCGGTCACGCGATGCTCCAGCAGTGGTTGTGCCAGTGACGGCGAGCAGCGAGGTCGGCCTGGTCGCCGAGGACGCCGTCGGCGCGCCACACGACCAGGTGTGCGACCCCGGGCATCACCGTTCCGCCGCAGCCCGGGCAGTGGTACTCCTTCACCGCCGACGCCGCCGACACGGGCTGGACGGTGTACTCGCGCCCGCGCCGGACCTCGGTCCGCTTCCACGAGCTCATCAGCCGGTCGAGACCGGTGTCCTCGTCGTCCTCAGGACCTCGCCCACGCGGTCGGCGCGGCCGGTTGCTCCGCGGCACCCCGGTGACCGATCAGTACCAGTTGTACGACTGGCTGTGGCCCCAGGCGCCACACGGGGTCCCGTAGACGCCCGAGATGTAGTTGAGCCCCCAGGTGATCTGCGTCGCCGGGTTCGTCTGCCAGTCCGCGCCGGCCGTCGCCATCTTGCTGCCGGGGAGCGCCTGCGGGATGCCGTACGCGCCACTCGGGTTGTACGCGTTCACGCGCCAGCCCGACTCCTTGTTCCAGAGCGAGACCAGGCAGTTGTACTGGTCGGTGCCCCAGCCGCGAGCCGTGACCATCTGCAGTGCGATCGCCTGGGCGCTGCCCGGGTCCGGCGCTGCGGCCACGGCCGCCAGGGTGTTCGTCGCGGACACGGTGGTCGACTCGGTCGAGGCGTCGTCGGAGTCCTCGGCGGACTCCTCGGCCTTGGGCGCCGCGGTCACCTTGGGCTTCGGGACGGTCACCCCGTAGGCGTCACGCGAGGTGTCGAACGCGGCGTAGGTGCCGTGCGCCGTGTACTGCTGGGGCTTCGCGGGCGCCTTCGTCAGCACCGGGGCGGACACGGCGGCCTGGGCGACGTCGGCCTGCAGCGGGTTGATCAGCGAGCTGCCGAGGATGCCGAAGACGGCGAAGAAGGACAGCGCCGGGATGGTGGCGCGCTTGCGCATGAACGCGTTCGCCCCACGGACGGCCGTCGGCTTCGCCGGGGCCGCGACGGCGCGGGCGCGACGCTGCTTGACGACGCGCGGGTCGGCCGGGGTCGCGGGGGCGGCGTACGCGAGGGTCGCGTCGGACACGCGGTTGTCCGCGACCGACTTCGGTGCGATCGCCACGGGCGCCGTCTGCGGCGCGACCGTGTCGCGGGTACGGTTCAGTGCCGCGCGGCGTTCACCGACGACCGGGCGGTCGAGGTGCTCGCGGGGATCGCGGTCGGAGCTGTGGTCTGCCGTGTGCCTGCCCATGAGTGTGTCCAGGGTAACGGAAGCATCACGGAAAGCGAAGCACCCGACCGGCGCGAGTCGTCAGCGGACGGCGAGCATGACCTCGACGACGGCGTCGAGCAGCGCGTCCACCTGGGCTTCGCGGTACCCGCCGTGCTTCGGCCGGAACACGATCGACCGGACCTCGGTCAGGCTGAGGGGCTTGCCGTCGCGGAAGTAGCCGCGGAGTCGGGCGGCGAACGCGTCGACGTCCTTCGGGTGGTACCCCGTGCCGAGCACGCTCACACGCTGGAACCGCTGGCCGTCGGGCCGCTCGAGCCGTGCGACGACGTCCGACGCCTTCGCACGGGCCTCGGCGTACCACGCCTTCTGCCCCACGTCGGCGATCTCACGCTCGCGCTCCCGCGCGGCGAAGGCGTCCTCGAGGCGTTCCAGCGCGGCGTCGACGTGGGACGTCGAGTACCCGCCCTTGCGCATGGAGAACGCGGTCGCGCGGATCTTCGCGGCCTCGATCCCGGGCGCGCTGTCGTTCGCCTGGTACGCCCGTCGCGCGTCCTCGAGGAATCGCTCGACCTCGTCGACGTCGTAACCGAGTGTCTTGCGTTCTGCAGTCGGGAAGGTGGTGGCCACGGCGACATTCTGCCAGCACACTCCCCCGGTGTCGGCTGGACGCGCGGCGGTCACCCTGAGACCGCCAGGACGCCGCGGACCGCCGGGAGCGGCAGGGCTTCAGTGGTTGACGATCAGGAACAGCACGTAGGCGACCGCCGCCGAGGGCAGGATGCTGTCGATCCGGTCGAGCAGTCCGCCGTGTCCGGGCAGGAACGACGAGATGTCCTTGATCCCCAGGTCGCGCTTGATCATCGACTCGGTCAGGTCGCCGAGCGTCGCCGAGCCCGAGATGAGCACACCGAGGACGATGCCCGTCCACCACGGCAGCCCGAGCAGCAGCACGCTGACGACGATGCCGACGATGATGCTCGCGGCGACGGAGCCGGCGAAGCCCTCCCACGTCTTCTTCGGGCTGATCCGCGGCGCCATCGGGTGCTTGCCGAGGTTCAGGCCCGTGGCGTACGCACCGGTGTCGACCGCCACGACCACGAGGATGAACGCGATCACCCACAGCTCGCCGCGCTCCTGCGCCGAGAGCAGGACGACGCAGGCGCCGAGCAGGGTGATGTACGCCTGGACGAACAGCCCGTTCGTCAGGTCACGGAACACGTCCCGCGCCGACGGCTTCCGGGACGTCACCGCGACCTCGACCAGTCGCCAGACGCTGATGAACACGATCCCGCCCAGCAGCGTGAAGAGCGCCGCGATCTGCCCGTACAGGAACGCCGCCGGCACCACCGCCACCGCGACGAGCACGCTCGGGATCCTCGGCACGTCGCGCCCCGCGAAGCGCATCGCGCTCGCGAGCTCGTACACGCCGACGCCGAGCAGGAACGCCGCGACGAGCATGAACGCGGGCTTCCAGATGAGGAGCGCGGCCAGCATGACCACCGCGAACGCCAGCGCGATGCCGATGGCGGCCGGCAGGTTCCGGCCCGTCCGCGCGGTCAGCCGCTCGTTCTTGGCGCCGAGGTCGGCGCGCCGCTGCCGGAGCTGCGCCTCGAAGTCCGACCGCGCCGCTCTCGCGCGCGCGTCGAAGTCCTGGCGCAGCCCCTTGGCGGAACGCTTGGGTGCTGTCGGGCGCTCGGCGCCCTGGTCTGGACGGGGCATCAGACCTCGAGGAGTTCGGCTTCCTTCTTCTTGAGCGCGTCGTCGATCTGGTCGACGTGCTTCTTGGTCACGGCCTCGAGGTCCTTCTCACCGCGCGCGATCTCGTCGTCCGAGATCTCACCCTTGAGGGCGTCGAGGTCGTCCTTGCCCTTGCGGCGGATGTTGCGGATGACGACCTTGTGGTCCTCGCCCTTGCCGCGCACGAGCTTGACGAACTCCTTGCGGCGCTCCTGCGTGAGCTCCGGGATCGTCACGCGGACGATGTCACCGTCGTTCGTCGGGCTGGCACCCAGGTTCGGGAAGGTCGCGATGGCCTTCTCGATCTCCTTCAGCGCGGACTTGTCGTACGGCGTGACGATGAGGGTGCGGGCCTCGGGCGTCTGCAGCGACGCCAGCTGCGCGAGCGGCGTCGGGGTGCCGTAGTAGTCCACCGGGATCTTCTGGAAGAGTGCGGCGTTGATGCGGCCGGTGCGGACGGTCGCGAAGTCGTCCTTGGCGACCTCCACGGCCTTCGCCATCTTCTCGGTGGCTTCGGTCAGGACATCACTGATCACGGTGGTTCTCCTTCGGTACTGCGTCGAGTCTAGTCAGCGGCGGGGATCAGTTGCTGACGACCGTGCCGATGCGCTCGCCCTTGATCGCCGCGGCGACGTTGCCGGCGCCCTCCATGCCGAACACGTGCATCGGCATGCCGTTGTCCATGCAGAGCGAGAACGCCGTCGCGTCGACGACCTTGAGGCCCTTGAGGAGCGCGTCCTGGTAGGTCACGTGGTGGAGCTTCTCGGCGCTGGCGTCCTTCTTCGGGTCCGCCGTGTAGACGCCGTCGACGCCGTTCTTGGCGACGAGGACCTCGTGCGCGTCGATCTCGAGGGCCCGCTGGGCGGCGACGGTGTCGGTCGAGAAGTACGGCAGGCCTGCCCCGGCACCGAAGATCACGATGCGGCCCTTCTCGAGGTGCCGCTCGGCACGCCGCGGGATGTAGGGCTCCGCGACCTGGGTCATCGAGATCGCCGACTGCACGCGGGTGGCGGCACCGGCCTGCTCGAGGAAGTCCTGCAGGGCGAGCGCGTTCATCACGGTGCCGAGCATGCCCATGTAGTCCGCGCGACCGCGGTCCATGCCGCGCTGCGAGAGCTCGGCGCCGCGGAAGAAGTTGCCGCCTCCGACGACGATCGCGACCTCGACCTCCTGGGCGGCGAGGGCGATCTCCTTCGCGATCGTGCTGATGACGTCCGGGTTCACCCCGAGGGAACCGGCGCCGAACGCCTCCCCCGACAGCTTCAGCAGGACGCGGCGTCGCCCGGTCTTCTCGTTCGTCATCTGGTCGCACCCTTCGTCGTGTCTGGTGGGAATCTACCGGCCGGAGCCGGTCCGGCGGACGCTGGTCGTGCCTCCAGTCCGCCACCGCGCGCTCGTGCGCGCGAAAAACGGGGCCCGGAACCTGTTGGTTCCGAGCCCCGTCACGGGTTCGTTACGCGCCGACCTTGACGCGGGCGAAGCCCTGGATCGTGATGCCGGCGTTCTCGGCGGCCTTCGCGACGGAGATCTTGTTGTCCTTCGCGTAGTCCTGCTCGAGGAGCGCGACCTGCTTGCGGTACGCGTTCAGGCGGCCCTCGACGATCTTCGGCAGGGCAGCCTCCGGCTTGCCCTCCTCGCGCGTGATCGCCTCGACGGTCGCGCGCTCCTTCTCGATGTCCTCGGCCGGGATCTCGTCACGGGTGAGGTACGTCGGGTTCGCGAACGCGATGTGCTGGGCGATCGAACGGGCCTCGGCGGCGTTGTCGCCCTCGTAGGCGACGACGACGGCGATCTGCGGTGGCAGGTCCTGCGAGGTCTTGTGCAGGTAGATCTCGAAGGCCGAGCCCTCGACACGGCGGACCGTGCGGATCTCGATCTTCTCGCCGAGCTGCGCAGCGGACTCGTTGACGACGTCGAGGACGGTCTTGCCGTCGGCGGGAGCGGCGTTGGCCGAGGCGACGTCGGTCGCGTTCGCGGCAGCGACCGCGGCGAGGACCTTGTCACCGAGCGCGACGAACTTCTCGTTCTTGGCGACGAAGTCGGTCTCGCTGGCGAGCTCGACGACGGTCGCGGCGCCGTTCTCGGCGGACGCGACGACGATGCCCTCGGAGGTGGCGCGGTCGTCGCGCTTGGCGACGGCCTTCGCACCCTTGATGCGGAGGAGCTCGACGGCCTTGTCGTAGTCGCCGTCGGCCTCGACCAGGGCGTTCTTGGCGTCCATCATGCCGGCGCCGAGGTCGTCCCGGAGCTTCTTCACGTCAGCAGCGGTGAAGTTTGCCATTGACTGGAGTCCTTTCTGGACTTGCGTGTGTGGAGAGAGAGGACGGGGCGCCGGACCGGTCCGGTCCGACGCCCCGGGATGTCACTCGGCGGGGGTGGCTTCCGCGTTCTTGGAGTCCTCGGCGACGGGCTCGCCGATCTCCTTCTCGGCGACCTGGGCGTCCGCGTCGTTCTCCTGGACCGTCGCGCCGGTGCCCTCGGTCTGACCGGCGGCGTCACCGGAGAGGAGCTCCTGCTCCCACTCGGCGAGCGGCTCGGCCGCTTCCTCGTCGCCACCGTTGTGGCGGGTCTTGAGGCCCTCGGCGGCAGCGTCGGCGACGATGCGGGTGAGGAGACCGACGGAGCGGATCGCGTCGTCGTTGCCCGGGATCGGGTAGGTGATCTCGTCCGGGTCGCAGTTGGTGTCGAGGATGCCGATGATCGGGATCCCGAGCTTCTGCGCCTCGTCGACCGCGAGGTGCTCCTTCTTGGTGTCGACGATCCAGAGCGCGCTCGGGGTCCGCGTGAGGTTGCGGATACCACCGAGGGTCTTGTGGAGCTTGTCCAGCTCGCGCTTCTTGATGAGGAGCTCCTTCTTGGTGAAGCCCTTCGTCGTGTCGTCGAAGTCGATCTCCTCGAGCTCCTTCATGCGCGCGAGGCGCTTGGAGACCGTCTGGAAGTTCGTGAGCAGACCGCCGAGCCAACGCTGGTTGACGTACGGCTGGCCGACGCGGGTCGCCTGCTCGGCGATGGAGCCCTGCGCCTGCTTCTTGGTGCCCACGAAGAGGATCGTGCCACCGTGCGCGACCGTCTCCTTGACGAAGTCGTACGCACGGTCGATGTAGGCCAGCGACTGCTGCAGGTCGATGATGTGGATGCCCGAGCGCTCGGCGAGGATGAAGCGCTTCACCTTCGGGTTCCAACGGCGGGTCTGGTGCCCGAAGTGGACGCCGCTGTCGAGCAGCTGGCGGATGGTGACGACGGCCATGCCGTCCCTCCTTGTTCTGGACGCGCCGCACGGCGACGCATCTGTTGCGGTTGTGTCGGTCGCGACCGGTGGTCGTGACCCCTGGTGTCCCGCTCCGGACGGCCGCCCGCTCGCGAGAGCGGGACCGGTGGCCGGGGAGCGTGGATGGACACGCGAAGTCAGCGCGCCCAGCGCGCTGCTGGATAGATGCTAACAGACGCAAGGCGCGGTGCGGGACGGACCCGCACCGCGCCTCCTGGAAGGGGTGGCGACGACGACGTCAGGACTTGGCGTCGACCGTGTCGCCCTCGGCCGTGATGCCCATCTCCTCGAGGGAACGCCCCTTCGTCTCCGGGATCTTCGCGATGACGAAGAACAGGGAGAGCAGGGCGAACAGGGCGTAGATGCCGTAGGTCACGGTCAGGTTGAAGCCCGAGAGCACCGGGAACGAGATCGTCACGATGAAGTTCGCGATCCAGTTGGCGGCCGAGCCGACGCCGAGCGCGGTGGCACGGATGCGGTTCGGGAACATCTCACCGAGCAGGACCCACATGAGCGGGCCCCAGGTCGCGCCGAACGAGACGACGAACAGGTTCGCGAACACCAGGGCGATCAGGCCCCAGGCGCCCGGCAGGCTCGGGGCGCCGTCGACGATGGTCGACTGCGAGAACGAGATGGCGACCATCAGCAGCGAGACGAACATGCCCGCCGACCCGGCGACCAGGAGCGGCTTGCGGCCGACCTTGTCCACCAGGAAGATCGCGATGAAGGTGACCGCCACGTTCACGACCGAGGTGATGGTCGAGATGAGGAACGAGTCGCTCTCCTTGAACCCGACGGCCTGCCAGAGCGTCGTCGAGTAGTAGAAGATGACGTTGATGCCGACGAACTGCTGCAGGACGGCCAGGATGATGCCGACCCAGACGATCGGCTGCAGCCCGAAGCGGTTGCCCCGGATGGAGCCCTTCTTCTCCTTGGACTCCTTGTCGATGCCGTCCTGGATCTCCTCCAGGCTCGTGTTGACGGTGTCGCGGGGGACGATCTTCTCCATCACACCGCGGGCGTCGTCCTTGCGGCCCTGCGCGAGCAGGAAGCGCGGGGACTCCGGCAGCGTGATCGCCAGGATGCCGTAGACGACCGACGGCACGACACCGACCAGGAACATCCAGCGCCAGGCGGGCAGGCCGAGGACGACCTCGGACGCGCCACCGGCCGTGACGGCGAACAGCTGGTCGGACAGGAGCGCCGCGAAGATACCGATCGTGATCGCGAGCTGCTGGAACGAGGCGAGCGTGCCGCGGATCTGCTTCGGTGCGACCTCGGAGATGTACGCCGGCGCGATCACCGAGGCGGTACCGATGCCGAGCCCGCCGATGAGGCGCCAGATCACGAGGTCCCAGGTCGCGAACGCGAAGGCGCTCCCGATGGAGGACACGAAGAACAGGACGGCGGCCCAGAACATGACCCGCGTCCGGCCCCAGCGGTCGGCCAGACGGCCGGCGAAGTAGGCACCGAAGGCACAGCCGATGAGCGCGGAGGCGACGGCGAAACCGCTCGCGGCGTCCGACAGCCCGAACTCACCCTTGATCGCGTCGACGGCTCCGTTGATGACGGAGGAGTCGAATCCGAAGAGGAAGCCGCCCACCGCCGCAGCGATCGCGAACGCGGTGACCTTCCCCTTGAACGCACGGTCCTCGCCGTGCTGTGTGGTCGAGTTCGACACTGCTGCTCCAGTTTCCCGCCGCCGTGCGGGGTGCTGCACGGTGCTCCGGCGGTCGGCTGGTTCGCCGTCCGAGCGGCGTTGCGTGATCCGGAGCGGCCCCGACTGTACTCCTCGTTCACCGTGTGGTCATAACCGGTGCAGGGCGGATCGCGAGCGTCGTGTGCGAGCCGCTCCTCCACAGGCCGGGAGGCGCGCCTCGTCGTCCACGGGTCGGGCTGCGGTCCGGCGCGGGGCGGGTCGGGGTGGAGATGCTCTTCCCGTGCCCTTCCCTGCTTCCCGACCCTCGTCCGTACGGCGACGTGCGCGCGGCCGTGCGTTCCTCCCGGCGCCGGCACCGGGACCGGTGTTCGCGCTGGTGTCGGTGCTGGGGCTGGTGTCGGTGCTGGGGTTGGTGTCGGTGCTGGGGTTGGTGTCGGCGCTCGCTGTGCCCGCCGGTGCGCCGAGCATCGGTGCCGCGCCCACCGTGTCTTCCACGCCTGTGACGTCCGCGGAGGCCGGCGGCACAGTGCGGAACAGCGGGCCGGCGCGGGGCACGGTCTCCGCGTCCGTCGTCCCGCCGTGGGTGTGGCCGACCGGCTCCCGCGTCGTGAGCCGTCCGTGGCAGGCCCCCGCGGACGACTACGCGGCGGGACACCGCGGGCTCGACGTACCCGCCCGAGTCGGCACCGTCGCGACCGCGGTCGACGACGGGACCGTGGCCTTCGCCGGGCTCGTCGCTGGCCGCGGGGTCGTCACGATCGACCACGGGGACGGTCTCGTGAGCACGCTCGACTCGGTCACGCCCGCCGTCCGGGCCGGGGACGTGGTGGCGCAGGGCGACCCGGTCGGTGCGGTGACCGTGGGGCACTGCCCCGCGACGGACCCGTGCCTGCACGTCGGGGCCCGGCTCGACGACCGGTACGTCGACCCCACCCCCTACCTGCCCGCGGCCCGGTGGCCCGTGCTCCTGCCCGAGACCGCTTGGCCGGGATGAGCACGGCCGGGCGTCAGGCGCGCGGGTGGGCGGTGCGGTAGACCTCGCGCAGTCGGGCGGACGAGACGTGCGTGTAGATCTGGGTCGTCCCGAGGCTGGCGTGCCCGAGCAGTTCCTGCACCGCCCGGAGGTCCGCTCCCCCGTCGAGCAGGTGCGTGGCAGCGGTGTGCCGGAAGGTGTGCGGTCCGCTGGGGCCCTCGCCGGGCAGGTCCCCGAGCAACCGGGCGACGATGCGGTAGGCGCCGCGCACCCCGAGCCGCCCCCCGCGGTCCCCGAGGAACAGCGCCACCGGGTCGGGCTGCTCGCTGCGGGAGACGATGACGGATCGTCCACGCTCGAGCCAGGCCTCGACAGCGTCGCGCGCCGGGATGCCGAACGGAACCACCCGCTCCTTGCCGCCCTTGCCGAGCACACGGACGGTGAGTCGGCTCCGGTCCACCGCCGACACGTCCAGCCCGACGAGTTCGCTCACGCGGATGCCCGCGGCGTACAGCAGTTCGACGAGCGCGTGGTCCCGCAGCGCGATCGGGTCGTCCGACGCGGCCCGGGCGGCGAGGCCGTCGAGCATGCCCTGGACCGCGTCCGACGACACGACGCGCGGCAGGTGCGCTCCGCCCTTGGGCGCCCGGAGCCGCACGCCCGGGTCGTGGTCGATCCGTCCTGCTTCGCTCGCCCACCGGGTGAACGCGCGGACCGACGCCGACCGCCGCGCGATGGTGGAGCGCGCGAGTCCCCGCTGGTCCGCGTCCCACAGCCAGTCACGGAGCAGTTCGAGTCCGACGTCCGCCAGGTGGTGCACGCCGCGCGCCGCCGCGAACTCGGCGAAGCGTGCGAGATCGGCGGCGTAGGCCCGGACCGTCTGCTCGCTGAGGCCGCGCGCGTGCCGGGCGTCGGTCAGGAAGGCGTCGACCACCACGTCCACACGCTGCTCCGACCGGTCCGCCACGCGCCCAGGCTACGTCCTCGACGGGCCCACCGGACCGCTTCGGCCGGCCCGCGTCCACTCAGGGACGACACCACCCGTCCGCGGTCGGTGTCGCGAGCTGCTCGAGCTGCGCCAGCGCGAGCGCGTCGACCACGTCGTCCACGGACAGGCCGCTCCGCCGAGCGATCTCCTCGGCGGGGAGCGGGCGGCGGTCGAGCGCGTCGAGCACCCGGGTGACGTGCGGGTCGCGCCGCGTCCCGAGGGCGACGGCTCCTCCGTCTGCGCCCGGCCCAGCGGACGGCCCGATGTCCGTGGGGTCCGCCTGCACGACCGCGACGACCGGGTCCCGCGGCGAGACCACGATCTGGGCGTGCCCCGCTGCGATCAGCCGGTGACAGCCGACGGACGCCGCCGATGCGAAGGACCCCGGGACGGCGAAGAGGGGACGGCCCAGCTGCAGCACGTGGTGCGCGGTGTTGATCGCTCCCGACCGCGCCGCCGCCTCGACGACCACGGTCGCCCCGCCGAGCGCAGCGATCAGCCGGTTGCGGGCGAGGAACCGCCATCGGCTCGGACGCGTTCCCGGGGGCGACTCGGACAGCAGACGTCCGCCGGCGCAGACGTCCCGGAGCATCGCGGTGTTCCCCGCGGGGTACAGCTGGTCGACCCCACCCGCCAGCACTGCCGTCGTGGGAGTGCCCGCCGCCACCGCGACCCGGTGCGCGACCGCGTCGATGCCGTAGGCGCCGCCGGACACGACCTCGAGGCCCGCGTCGGCGGCAGCGGACGTGATCTCCGCCGCTGCCTCCGCCCCGGCCACCGTGTTCGCCCGACAGCCGACGACGGCCAACGCCCCGCTGCACCCCGACACCGGGTGGGCGTGCCCCGACCGACTCCAGAGCACGATCGGCGCGTGCGGGCCCAGGTCGTCCAGTGCTGTCGGCCATCCCGGCTCGCCCGGGACGAGCAGCCGAGCACCGACGGCGGCGCCGGCCACGACCGCCGCGTGGGACGTCGCGTCGGGCAAGCGTGGCCGCCACCGGTCGAGCGCCGCGCCGAGCGTGTGCCCGACCGAGTCCGCTCCGTCACCGAAGACGGTCCCGGCCCCGAGGACGGTCCCCGCCCCGAGGTGCTCGACGAGCTCCCCCGCACCGTGGTGCATCGCCCGCCGGACCATCGCGAAGGACCGGGCCGGCCCGCTGTGCTCGATGAGCGCGCCCGCGACCGCGTCCCCGGGTTCGGCGAGCACGCTCCACGAGACCCGCGCGAGGACGTCGCCGTCCGCACAACCCGTCGGGCGGCAGACCCGCAGCGCGTGGTCCAGCTCGGCGCGCGACGGTGTCCGCGGGATCACACTGCGCTCCGCAGGGCGAGGGCCTGCCGGACCTCGTCCGCACCGGGACGGGGGGCGTCGGCGAGATCGGCGATGGTCCACGCGACCCGCATCACCCGGTCCCAGCCGCGCATCGTGAGGGTGCCGAGGTCGAGGGCGCGGTCCAGGGGTGCGGTCGCGCCGGGAACGGCCCGTCCGTCCGATCGCAGCCAGGCCCCGGTGACCTCCGCGTTGCACGTCCACGCGGTGTCCCGCAGTCGCGCGCGCATCCGCTCTCGCGCGCGACGCACCCGTTCGGCGGCCACCGACGTGGTGGGGGCGTCCCCCTGGGTGGCTCGGATCGTGCCCGTGGTCACCCGCGGCACGGCGACCCGGATGTCGACGCGGTCCAGGAGCGGACCGGAGATGCGCCCGAGGTACTTCCGCACCGTGGTCGGGCTGCAGGTGCACGACGGGCCCCCGCGGGAGCCGGCGTTCCCGCACGGGCACGGGTTCGCCGCCAGGACGACCTGACACCGGGCCGGGAACTCGGCGCTCCCGATGCTGCGGTGCACGGTGATCCGCCCGGACTCCAACGGCTGTCGCAGCGCGTCGAGCACGGCTCGCGGGAACTCGGTGGCCTCGTCCAGGAACAGGACGCCCCGTGTCGCGCGGGACACCGCCCCGGGACGGAGCAGTCCGGACCCGCCGCCGATGAGTGCGGTGGCGGACGACGAGTGGTGCGGCGCTTCCCACGGGGGTCGCGTGCTCCACGAGTGCACCCCGAGCCCGCTGACGGAGCGCACGGCCGCGACCTCGAGCGCGGCCTCGTCGTCGAGGTCGGGCAGGAGGCCGGGCAGGCGTTCCGCGAGCATGGTCTTGCCCGCGCCGGGCGGCCCCAGCAGGAACACGTGGTGGCCACCGGCCGCCGCCGCGATGACCGCGCGGACACCGACCGCGTTCCCGACGACGTCGCCGAGGTCCGGCACCGCGGCCGACACCGGCGGCGGTGCGGACGGCATCAGCACGGGCTCCGTCTCGACCGGTACGAGCACGGCCCCCGCGGTGATCGCGCTGGCCCGCAGCGAGGGTGTGCCGACCACGTCGATCCCGGGGACCGCGCGGGCCTCGGTGAGGTTGCCGAACGGCACCACGACGCGCTCCAGCCCGGCGTCACGGGCCGCGACCACCATCGGGATCACACCCGGCACCGGTCGGACCCGCCCGTCGAGGCCGAGCTCGCCGATGTAGGCGGTCGAGCGGGAGACGCCCGGCGCCGTCCCCGCGGCCCCGAGGATCGCCATCGCGATCGCGAGGTCGAACCCCGACCCGCGCTTGGGGATCGACGCGGGGGTGAGGTTCACCGTGATGCGTCTCGCCGGCAGCGGGCAGTCCGCGACGGCGCTGGCGGACCGGACGCGCTCGCGGGCCTCTCCCAGGGACGCGTCGGGGAGCCCGATGATGCTGAACCCGGGCAGCTGACTGGTGAGGTGGGCCTCGACCTCGACCACCCGCCCGTGGACGCCGAGCAGCGCGATCGCGGACGCGCGCCCGATGTCGCTGCTCACAGGACGTCCGCCACGTGCTCGACGACCGTGCGCGGGCCGTCGACGTGGACCGCTACCGCGTCGACCCGGATGCTCCGGGCGGCGATCTCCGGGTGGTCGGCGAACCAGGCCGGCACGAGTCGTCGCATCCGCGCGAGCTTCGTCGCGGTGATCGACTCGAACGGGTGCCCGGTCGTGTGGCCCGAGCGCGTCTTGACCTCGATGAAGACGAGTGTGCAGGAATCCCACGCGACGACGTCGATCTCGCCGCGGGCACACCGCCAGTTGCGGTCGACGATCCGGTACCCGTGTTCCTGCAACCACTCGACTGCTCGTTCTTCGCCGTACCGGCCGAGTGAACGGTTCCGGAGCGAGTCCCCCGGGGAGTGCACTGTCTGTTCCATGCCACGAGCCTGGATCCGCCGAGCCACAGTTCGACGCCGATTCGACGGTCTGTGGACCGATGACGGCCGCGTCACAATTGTGCAGGAATGACAGAACACCCCGGACGATGCGTCGTCCGGGGTGTTCCGAGCCCTTCTGGTCAGTGCGCGGCGGCGTACGCCTCCTGCACCTGGGTCGAGATCCGACCGCGCGACGAGACCTCGTACCCGTTGTCCTTCGCCCACTCGCGGATCTTCGCGAGTTCCTCCGAGTTGCCCCGCTTCGGGGACGACTTCTGGCTCGTCCCGCTGCCACCGGTGCGACGACCCGTGACCTTCCGGGCGGCCGCGATGTAGTCGGAGATCGCCTCGCGGAACTTGTCGACGTTGTCGTCCGTCAGGTCGATCTCGTACGACGAACCGTCGAACGCGAACTCGACGGTCCGACCTTCACCGGGGGTGATGGGGGAATCGTCGAGGTCGTCGACGAGCTGGACGGTGACCTTCTGTGCCATTGCGCGCTCCTGGTTCAGGGGAAAGAATTCCCCACCACATTAGCGTGCGAATTGCAGAAATGCCCGGAAGGCGTTCCGGTGATTCCCGTGGTGCAGAAAGTCGACGATCACTCGTCGAGTGCGAGTTCCTTCGGCAATTCGAGTTCCCGTGCGGTGAGTTCCTCGACGTTGACGTCCTTGAAGGTCAACACCCGGACGGACTTCACGAATCGATCCGAACGGTAGACGTCCCACACCCAGACGTCGTTCATGGTCAATTCGAAGTAGAAGTCGTGCTCCGTGTCCCGGCGCGCGAGTTCGACCTCGTTGGCGAGGTAGAAGCGCCGTTCGGTCTCGACCACGTAGCGGAACTGCGACACCACGTCGCGGTACTCCCGGTACAGGGCCAGTTCGACCTCGCGGTCGTAGTCGTCGAATTCGTCGTCATCCATCGCACCGACAGTCTACGGCGCACCGACGACGGGGTTCAGCCTGCGACGGCGTCGAGTTCCTCGAACCCGTCGAGCGCGACGGCGGACGCCTGGTGCAGCCAGGTCCTGCGGTGCAGCGCGTGCGCGCCGACCGCCCGGATCGCGTCGTAGTGCGCGGTCGAGCCGTACCCCTTGTTGGAGGCCCACGCGTAGTGCGGCGCGTTCTCGTGTGCAGCCACCATGAGGTCGTCGCGCGCGACCTTGGCGACCACCGACGCCGCCGCGACGGACGCGCAGTCGCGGTCCGCCTTCACCCGGACGACGACGTCCAGCGGATCGGACGCCGGACGCAGCGCAGATGGCACCGCCCGGGACAGCCAGTCGAACGAGCCGTCGAGCACGACGACCGCGCCGTCGAGCGAGAGACCGTCCGCGACGAGACCCTCGAGCGCCAGCGCGCCCGCCCGACCCAGTGCCGGCACGATGCCCTGCTCGTCGACGTACGACGCGGGTGCCATGCCCACCGCAGTCCGTGCCCACCGCCGGACGACGGGCACGAGCTCGGTGCGGCGCGCGGCGCTGAGGAGCTTCGAGTCCGCGAGCCCCTGCGGGACGCGGCCGATGTCGATCGTGACCGCTGCGACCCCCACGGCGACGGGACCGGCGATCGAACCGCGACCGACCTCGTCCATCCCGATCACGGTGACGCGCCCGGTGGCCAGGAGCTTCTTCTCCACGCGGAGCGACGGCCGGACGGGGCTCACTCGTCGCGCTCCTCCACGCCGGCGAAGACCTCCGGGTAGTCGTCGAGCCAGGTCCAGCGGCTCGTGGGCCAGGAGATCACGAACGCCCGCCCGGTCACGTCGGAGAGCGGCACGAAGCCCTTCGAGGGCGTGTCGCCGTTGTACCGGGAGTCCTTCGAGTCGTAGCGGTTGTCGCCCATCACCCAGATGCTGCCCTCGGGCACGGTCACCGAGAAGTCGGTCCCGGACGCGCGGGTCTCCCCGGACGGCAGCTTGAGGTACGGCTCGGTGATCGGGACGCCGTTGACCGACATCTGTCCGAGGTCGTTGCAGCAGGAGACCTTGTCCCCCGGCAGGCCGATGACCCGCTTGATCAGGTGGTCGTCGCTGTCGCCCGTCCCGAGCCCGACCTGCGTCAGCAGCCAGTCGATCGCCTTCGCGGGCTGGGTGTCCGGCGCCACGTTCGGCGCCTCGGAGCCGGTGAGCCACCCGCCCGGGTCCTTGAACACGACCACGTCACCGCGCTTGAGCGAGACGACGTCCGGGACGAGTTCGTTGACGATCACCCGGTCGTTGATCTGGAGCGTGTTCTCCATCGACGCCGACGGGATGTAGAACGACCGGATGAGGAAGGTCTTCACCAGGAAGGAGACCAGCAGCGCTGCGACGAAGATGATGACGAGGTCGCGGAGGAATGTCAGGACGCCGCTGCGCTTCTTCTGGGTGGTTTCCGTCATTTCCGCTCTCGTTCGACCCGACGGGCAAGAGGAAAGCCCCTCGTCGATGCACAACCGTACATGGACGAGGGGCTGTCAGCGCCGTCCGGCTCGCGGACGCTCACTGTGAAGGCGATCAGGCGTCGCGCTTCTCCTTGATCTTGCGGCGGGCCGCCTTGCCGCGGAGCTCGCGGAGGTAGTACAGCTTCGCGCGGCGGACGTCACCCTTGGTGACGACCTCGATGTGGTCGATGATCGGCGAGTGCACCGGGAACCAGCGCTCGACGCCGACCTGGAAGCTGACCTTGCGGACCTTGAAGGTCTCGCCGAGGCCGTGGCCCTGACGGGCGATGACGACACCCTGGAAGACCTGGATACGCGAGCGCGTGCCTTCGACGATGTTGACGTGCACCTTGATGGTGTCGCCGGGGCGGAAGTCCGGGACGTCGGTACGCAGCGACGCTGCGTCGACGGAGTCGAGAAGCTGGCTCATGATGGGTTCACTCTCTGCGGACGCACACGGGTCGCCGCGGATCGGTTTCGGTAAGTGAGTGGTGTGCCCGGTGTCGGCGACTCCCCCGTGGCAGAGTCCAGCCAGGGCACGGCTGTCCATCTTGCCACAACACGATCGGGCCCGCCAACCGGGCAGGATGGTCCCCATGATCGAACTCCGCACCCCCGCCGAGCTGGACGGCCTCCGCGCCGCGGGTCGCTTCGTCGCCGACGTCCTCGACGAGCTCCTCGAGACCGTGGACGTGGGCGTGAACCTGCTCGACCTGGACCGGGTGGCCGCCCGCATGATCGCGGACCGCGGTGCGGTGAGCTGCTACGTCGACTACCACCCGTCGTTCGGCAGGTCGCCGTTCGGACGGAACCTCTGCACCTCGGTCAACGACGCCGCCCTGCACGGCCTGCCGTACGACCGCGTGCTCGTCGACGGTGACCTGGTGAGCCTGGACTTCGCGGCGAGCGTCGACGGGTGGGTCGCCGACTCGGCCGTCACGGTGCAGGTCGGCACGCCGCGCGAGGAGGACCAGCGCCTCGTCGACACCGTCGAGCGTGCCCTGGTGGCCGGCATCGACCAGTTCCGCGTCGGGAACAAGCTCGGTGACGTCTCGTACGCCATCGGCCACGTCGCGCACGAGGCCGGCTACGACGTGAACACGCAGTTCGGCGGCCACGGCGTCGGTCGGACGATGCACGGCGAGCCCCACGTGCCCAACGACGGACGCCCCGGACGCGGACTCAAGCTCCGACCGGGTCTCGTCGTCGCGATCGAGCCGTGGCTCATGCAGGGCACCGCCGAGCTGTACCAGGACGACGACGGCTGGACCCTCAAGAGCGTCGACGGGTCGCGCGCGGCCCACGTCGAGCACACGGTCGCCGTCACCGAGGCCGGCCCCGAGGTGCTGACCCTGCGCCGCGCGCAGCGCGAGCAGTAGCCCAGCGCGACCGTCCGCACGGACGGGAGGCGCGGTGCGGACCCGCCCCGCGCCTCCCGTCCGGGACGGCGGAGCCGGTCTCACGCGCTCACCGACAGACCACGGGTCCGGAACCGCGTGAAGCGTCGCTCAGCGCGGAGGAACGCGGGCGCGCGGACAGCGCGGAAGAACGTCGGCGAGCAGCCGACCCGGCGCCTAGGACTCCGGCAGCAGGTCCGGACGCACCCGCCGCGTGCGCTCCACCTGCTGCTCGTGTCGCCAGGCGGCGACCCGGGCGTGGTGCCCGCTCAGCAGGACGTCGGGCACGTCGAAGCCGCGCCAGGACGCCGGCTTCGTGTAGGACGGGTACTCGAGCAGACCGTCCTCGTGGGACTCCTCCACCAGGGACTCGGGGTTGCCGACGACACCCGGGACGAGCCGACCGACGGCCTCGATCATCGCCATCGCCGCGACCTCGCCACCGTTGAGCACGTAGTCACCGAGCGAGAGCTCGACCACGGAGCACCGGGACGACGCCCACTCGAACACGCGGGCGTCGATGCCCTCGTAGCGACCGCACGCGAAGACGAGGTGGTCCGACGTCGACGCCAACGAGCGTGCGATGGACTGCGTGAAGCGGGTACCGGCCGGCGTGGGCACCACGAGCGTCGAGGACCCGTCCGGACGCAGGATCGACTCGAGCGCCGCCGCCCAGGGCTCGGGCTTCATGACCATGCCCGCTCCCCCGCCGTACGGGGTGTCGTCGACGGTGCGGTGCCGGTCGGTCGTCCACGCGCGGAGGTCGTGGACGTGCAGGTCGAGGAGCTTCTCCTGCCGCGCCTTCCCGAGCAGGGAGACGTCGAGCACCGAGAAGAACTCGGGGAAGATCGTGACGATGTCGATGCGCACGGCGGCCTACGAGATCGTCTCGGGCCGCGAGGTGTCCTCGGGGTCCTCGAAGAGCCCGGTCGGCGGCGTCACGGTGACGGTGCCGGCCGCGATGTCGACCGCGGGGACGATGGCCGAGACGAACGGCACGAGGACCTCGCCGCGCGAGGGCGTGTCGATCGCGAGCAGGTCCTGCGCGGGCAGGTGGTCGACGCGTGCGACCGTCCCGACCTCGACGCCGTCGCGGAGCACCCGCAGGCCGACGAGCTGGTGGTCGTACCAGGCGTCGTCCTCGCCGGTCTCGGCGTCGGTGTCCTGTTCGACCCACAGGATCGCCCGCGCGAGGGACTCAGCAGCGGTGCGATCCGCGACGCCCTCGAAGAAGGCGACGGGGTGGCCGTTGTACCAGCGCAGCTCGTCGAGGGTCAGGGTCTTGCCCGACCACGGCGAGTCGGCGGGGACCTGGAGCGTGAACGTCGCCCCGGACGTGAACCGACGATCCGGGTCGTCGGTGTAGAGCTCGAGCTTGATGCCGCCCTTGAGCCCGTGTGCCTTCGTGATGCGACCCACCCGGAGTTGGGTCGTCTCCCTAGGAATCGGTGTCGACCACGTCGACCCGCACCCGCTTGCCGTCGGCGAGAGCCGAGACGAGGGTGCGGAGCGCCTTTGCGGTCCGTCCGGCGCGACCGATCACGCGGCCGAGGTCCTCGGGGTGCACACGCACCTCGAGGACCTCGCCCCGCGCGGAGGTGGAACTGGCGACGCGCACGTCGTCCGGGTGATCGACGATCCCCTTGACGAGGTGCGTCAGCGCGGATTCGAGCAAGGAATCAGGCCTCGGTCGTCTCGGCGGCGTCGTCGGCCGACTCGTCGGCGGCGGGGGCCTCGGGGGCCTTCTTCTCCGACTTCGGCTTGAGGACCGGCTTCTTGGCGGCGTCGGCGACGAAGGCTTCCTTCGGCTCCGCGACCTTGACGACGGACTCGGTGTTGCCCTCGCCCTTGAACTTGCCCCAGTCGCCGGTCAGCTTGAGGAGCGCCGCGACCTGCTCGGTCGGCTGCGCGCCGACGCCGAGCCAGTACTGGGCACGGTCCGAGTTGATCTCGATGACCGAGGGCTCCTCGGTGGGGTGGTACTTGCCGATCTCCTCGATCACGCGACCGTCGCGCTTGGTGCGCGAGTCGGCGACGACGACACGGTAGTACGGCGCACGGATCTTACCGAGACGCTTGAGACGGATCTTGACAGCCACAATTGCTCCTGTTGCGTGTTGTTGTGGTTGAACCGGAACCGCGGGCGTGGGGGCACACACGGTGGAAGCTCGATGGAAGTCGTGAACTGCTGGATAGAGGGTCGAGCAGCCACGATTCGACCGTTCATTGTTGCAGATTCCGCGTCAGGGCGCGAGTCGACGCACCGCTTCGAGTGCTTCGCTCGTCGCTCGGACCGCGTCGACGCTCCGCGCGTCCCGTGCACCGCCCACCACGGCGTGCGGCACACCGGCGGCCAGGAGACTCGGCAGCAGCGGGCCGTCCTCGCTCCCGTCGACCGCGCGCTCCTGTCCGGCACAGACCACCACGTGGTCGGCCGGCACCGCACGCTCGGCACCGTCCTCGTCCCGGATCCACAGCACGCCGGGCTCGATCCGGAGGTACTCCTGGACACCGCCGACCATGCGGACGCCGGCGTCCCGCAGCCGACCGACGGCCACCCAGCGCGAGGTGATGCCGATGCCCGCGCCGAACTTGCCGGACCGCCGGAGCACGGTCACCTGGCCGCCCGGACGGAGCACGCGGGACGCCGCCGGCAGGCGCTGGGGCACGTCGCCGAGGACGTCCTCGGCGATGTCGACGTCCCACCGCGCACCGAACTCAGCGGCACGGGTGACCTCGTCGGGCGACTCGACGAGGAACGCCGCGGTGTCGACGCCGATGCCGCCGCCGCCGATGATCGCGACCGTACCCGCCGGGACGCCCTCGCGCAGGGCCTGCTCGTAGCTGACGACGTGCGACAGGGACGATCCGGGGACGTCGACCACGCGCGGGACGACCCCGGCGGCGAGCACGACGGCGTCGCTGCCCAGCAGGTCCTCGGCCGTCGCAGCGCGCCCGAGGTACACCGTGGCACCGCGCTCGGCGAGTTCCGCCCGTGCGGCCCGGACCGTGGCGGCGTAGTCCTCCTTGCCCGGCACCAGGGACGCCAGCTCGAACTGTCCACCGAGCCGGTCGGACGCCTCCCAGAGGGTCACCGTGTGGCCCCGTCGGGCGGCGTCCACCGCGGCGGCGAGCCCGGCGGGGCCGCCACCGACGACGTCGACGCGCTTGGGGTCGGTCGTCGGCCGGGCCGGGAACGCGACCTCGCGCGCGGCGCGCGGGTTGACCAGGCACGAGACCGGTGCGCCGACGATGGAGCGGTCGAGGCATGCCTGGTTGCAGCCGATGCACGTGTTCACCAGGTCGAACCGGCCGGCCAGGGAGCGCTCGACGATCGCGGGGTCGGCCAGGAACGGCCGTGCCAGGGCGACGGCGTCGAGCAGGCCGTCCTCGAGCACGGTCTCACCGTCGCGCAGGTCCGTCATCCGGTTCGACGCGATGACCCGGACCTCGGGGTGGTCGGAGTCCCGGACCACCCGGGCGATGCGCTTCGCGTACGTCAGCCACGCCCCGTGCGGCACCGCTGCCTGCACGGTCGGCGTGCGGGACTCGTGCCACCCGATCCCGACCGAGATGCCGTCGAGTCCGAGCGGCAGCAGGTCGTGCACGAGGGCGTCGACCTCGTCGTCGGTCGTCGACCCGGGCATGAGGTCCGCGCCGGACAGCCGGATCGTGACGGCGAGGTCGGGGACCGCCGCGCGGACGGCCCGCACGACCTCCACCGCGAACCGCCGACGCCGCTCGGGCGTCCCGCCCCACTCGTCGTCGCGCAGGTTCGTCAGGGGCGACTGGAACTGGTTGACGAGGTACCCCTCGGACGCCATGATCTCGACGCCGTCGAACCCGATCGCGGCAGCGGACCGTGCCGCCGCGGCGAAGTCGTCGATCGTCCGCTCGATCTCGGCGGACGTCAGCTCCCGCGGCACGACCCCGCGCGCCGCGGACCAGGGCAGGGGCGACGGGGCGACGGCCTGCTGCGGTGCACCGTGCCGGTCGACCATCCCGTTCACCAGGGCGTAGCGCCCGGCGTGGAACAGCTGGGCGAGGACGACCGAGCCGGCCTCGTGGACGGCGTCCACCGCGACGCGGAAACGCTCGTCCGCTCCCCCGACGCCGAACACCGCGAAGTCCGGGCCGCCGCGGGCCTCGTCGTTCACGGCGATCCCACCCGTGACGATGCAGGCGACGCCCCCGGCCGCGCGCTCGCGGTAGAACGCCGCCATGCCGGCCCCGCCGTCGTCGTGCACCTCGAGACCGGTGTGCATCGACCCCATGACGACCCGGTTCGACAGGTGCAGCGGGCCGAGCGTCCACGGCGAGGCGACGACGGCGAGGTCGGGCATGGCGACGGTGCTCATGCCCCTACTCTGCCGCAGGCAGGACGGCGTCACGCAGCGGCGACGTCGTGTCGGCCCAGTACGGCGGCGCGATGACGGTGAGGCCGCCGTCGACGGAGAGGGTCTGCCCCGTGATGTACGACGCCCGGTCGGACAGCAGGAAGTCGACCGCGTCCGCCATGTCGTCGGCGGTGCCGGGGCGCTGGAGCGGGAGCTTCTCGATGACCGAGTCCATCGGGGCCATGCCGGGGACGCGGTTGTAGAAGTAGTCGAGCGAGTCGGTGTCGATGAGGCCGCCGTTGACCGCGTTGACCGTGATCTGCCGCGGACCGAACTCGACCGCCATGTACTTCGTGTACGCCTCGGTCATCGCCTTCGCGGCACCGAGTGCGGCGTAGGTCGGGAAGGCGCGGAGCGAGCCGTAGGACGTGACGACGACGATCCGGCCGCCGCGGTCCATGAGCTCGGCTGCCCGCTGCGCCCCGAGCACGAACGAGCGTGCGTTGGTCGCGTAGCTGCGGTCGAGGTGGTGCAGCTTCAGGTCGGCGACCGGCTTGAACGCGCTGGCGGCGGCGTTCGCGACGAACATGTCGAGCCGCCCGTAGGTGTCGCGGACCAGGTCGAACAGCGCGTCGATCGACTCGGGCTGCTCGATGTCCACCTGGGCGGTGATGCCGTAACCACCCGCCGCCTTGACGTCGGCGAGCGACTCCTCGGCCAGGTCGGCGTTGCCCTTGTACGTCACCACGACGGTGACGCCGCGCTGGCCGAGCTTCTGCGCGAGCAGGCGGCCGATGCCGCGGGAGGCACCCGTGATGAGGGCGATGGGGGCGTTGGTCGGTTCGGTCACTGCGTTCCTTTGCGTGCGGGTCGACGGTCTGGAGGCGCGGTGCGGGCCCGCACCGCGCCTGGCGTCCGGTGGATGGTGGCTAGAAGCCGGCCTGGCCGGTCACGACGGCGCGGCCGACGACCAGCTTCTGGATCTCGTTGGTGCCCTCCTCGAAGCGCTGCGCCCGCGCGTCGCGGTAGACGCGTTCGATCGCGTTGCGCTTCCAGTAGCCCTGGCCGCCGTGCACCTGCAGCGCCTTGTCGGTGACGCGGGCGAGCATGTCCACGGCGACCATCTTCGAGGCGCTCGAGAGCGTGCCGGCGTCCGAGCGGCCCTCCTCGTAGGCGCGGGCGGCCTCGAGCACGAGTGCCCGCGCGGCGGCGATGTCGGCGTAGTTCTCGGCCAGGTAGAACTGGATCGCCTGGCGGCTCGAGAGCTTCTTGCCGAAGGTCTCGCGGCGGTTCGCGTACTCGACGGCGAGCTCGTTCGCGCGCTCGGCGAGCCCGACGGCGCTCATGGCGACCGAGACGCGGCTCGGCAGGAGGAATCCGCCGAGTGCGACCTCGAGGCCCTGCCCCTCCTCGCCGAGGCGAGCGGAGGCGGGGATCGGGGTCTCGGTGAAGCGCAGGATCGCGTGGTCGGTCCCGCGGATGCCCATGGTGTCCGAGTCGTCGATCACCTCGGCGCCGGGCAGCCCGGTGTTCGGCATGAGGAACGCGACCGTGCCGTCCTGGCCGGTGGTGCCCTCGAGGCGCGCGGCGATCAGCCAGTAGTCCGCCTTGACGCCGAACGTGATGAGGTGCTTCTCACCGTTCATCACGTACGTGTCGCCCTCGCGTCGGACGGTCGTCCGGATGTCCGCGCCCGTGCCGGCGGTCGCCTCGGTCAGGGTGAAGGCGACGAGTGCGTCGCCCGCGACGCTCGGCTTCACGACCTGCTCGATCTGCTCGGGGGTCGCGTACGGCGCCATCGCACGCCACGTGCCGTTGATGACGTGCACGAGCATGCGGATGGAGGCGTGCGACCGCGAGACGATCTCCATGATCTCCAGGTAGCGCGAGAACGGGATGCCTCGGCCGCCGAGCTCTGCGGGGGCTGCGAGCGAGAGCCAGCCGTTCTCCTTGAGCTCCTGGAAGAGCTCCGGCGCGACCCGGCCGGTGCGCTCGATCTCCTCGGCCCACTCCTCGCCGCGACCGCGCACCCACTCGGTGACCTCGGCCTTGAGCTGCTGGAAGGCGGCCTCGGTCTCCGGCTCCGTGACCATCGTCATCTCTCAGTTCTCCTTCGTGGCGCTCGTCGCGACGAGCGCGGCTGCCTGGTCCCGCAGGACGTTCTTCTGCACCTTGCCGACCGCGTTGCGCGGCAGCTCCTCGGTGTACTCGAGGCGCTCCGGCCAGTAGTACTTGCTCACGCCGGCGTTGTCGAGGTACTGCTGCATCGTGTCGAACGTCAGACGCTCGGCGCCGGCGGCGGGCACCACGAACGCGCAAGCACGCTCCCCGAGCCGCTCGTCGGGCATCGCCACGATGGCGACGTCGGTGACGAGCGGGTGCTGGTAGAGCAGGTTCTCGATCTCCACCACGGGGATCTTCTCGCCGCCGCGGTTGATGACGTCCTTGACGCGGCCGGTGATCGAGAGGAAGCCCTTCTCGTCCACCTTCGCCAGGTCACCGGTCTTGTACCAGCCGTCCTCGGTGAAGACGTCGTCGGTCAGGTCCGGACGGTCGAGGTAGCCGTCGAACATCGTCGGCGAGTGCAGTTCGAAGTTGCCCTCGGTGTCCGCGGGGACCTCGTGCCCCTCGTCGTCGACGATCCGGATGCGGATGCCCGGCAGCGCACGTCCGTCGTGGCCGTAGGCGTCCGCCGGGTCGTCCGTCGGGCTCGAGAGCGCACCGAGGCAGGTCTCGCTCGTCCCGAAGGCGCCGAGGATGGCGCTGCCCAGGACGGTGCTGGCACGCTGCGCGAGGGCGCGCGGGACGGCGGCACCGGTGGGCACGAACACGCGGAGGCTCTCCGGAGCCGGTGCGCCCGCCTCGACGAGGTCGACGAGGTCGGTCAGGAACGGGGTCGCGCACTGCACGAAGCTCGCCTTCGCGACACCGAACGCCTGGTCGAGGGCGACCCGCCCGTCCCACACGGGCTGGATGACCTGCGGGGCACCGAGGCGGAACGCCAGGAGCATGCCGTAGAGGAACCCGGTCTGGTGGGCGAGCGGTGACGGGATGTAGATCCGGTCGTCCTTCGTCAGCCCTGACTGCGCCACGTGCATCGCGGTGGCGAGCCCGAGGGTGCGGTGCGGGTGCTGGACGCCCTTCGGCTCCCCGGTGGTGCCGGAGGTGAAGAGCAGCTGGCAGACGTCGTCCGGTCCCGGCGCGTGCGAGCGGATCTGGTCGACGTCGGCGTGCACCGCGTCGAGCGCGTTGTCGTAGTAGCGCCAGTGCCAGTCACTCGCCGCCACGCGGTCCATGGCGTCGGCGGGCAGCGGCGGCTGGTTCGTCGGCGTGTCCGCGTTCCCGCGCGCTTCGGCCCGGAGCACGATGACGTGCTCCAGCGCGAGCCGACGGTCCTGGGCCTTCGCCTCGTCGATGACGTCGAGCAGCTCGAGCGCCGGTCGGCGCTTCCGGAACACGTTCGGCAGGAACACGATCCGTGCGCGGGACCGTGCCAGGGTCATCGTGGTCTCGCGGGGGCCGAACACGGGCATGATCGGGGTCGCCACGGCCCCGATCTGGATCGCGCCGAGGGTGATCGACACGAACTCCCGCCAGTTCGGCAGCTGCATCGCCACCGACTCGCCCCTCCGGACGCCGAGCTCGAGGAGCAGCGCGGACACCTTGTCGGCCTCGTCCTGCAGCGCACGCCACGTGGTCTCGACCGGAGCGGCGCCGCCGACCTCGACGACGGCGAGCCCGTCGGGGTCGGACTCGGACAACGCGCGGACCTTCTCGCTGAGCACCAGCGGGTCCGCGTCGACGCCGGCGAGCGCCGGGGACGCGGCGGTCGTGCCCGACGTCGCGCTGTCGTCCGTACCGAGGTCGGTCCGCTCCGCTGCGGCAGCGGTCGAGCGGTCGGCTGCGTCGCGGCGGTCGTCACGGTCGACGCGGGCCTGCATCGCGTCGCCGACCTCCATGTCGAGCCCGACGGAGTTCATCGCCTCGAGGAAGGTCGGGTACGAGATCCGGTACGCGCGCGGGTAGGTGAGCGCGCTCACCCCCTCGGCCTTCGACGCGGCGACGGCGAGGGACATGAGCACCCGGTGGTCGTTGAACGACGACATCGGGGACCCGTGCAGCTCGCCTGGGCGGACGCCGGTCACCCGCAGTTCGTCGGCGCCCTGCTCGGCGTGGCCGCCCATCCGGTTGAGCTGCAGCATGGCGGCGACGCGGTCGGACTCCTTCAGCCGGATGTGCGCCACGTTCCAGAGCCGGGTGGTGCCCTCGGCGAAGGTCGCCATCGTGGACAGGACGGGCAGCAGGTCGGGGATCGGCTGGCAGTCGATGTCGAGCGGCCGGAGCGGGGACCCGTCGTGCTCGATCCGCACGAACCCGGTCTCCTCGTCGATCCGCATCGGGACGCCCATGGCGGTCGCGAGGTCGAGGAACTCGCTCTCGGGGTGGTCGGTCTCGGCGGTGGTGGACGCCGTCATGCCGCGCAGGAGCAGGTTCGACTCGCGGATGCCGGCGGCCGCGATGCCGAACGCGGCTGAACCGATGTCCGGCGGGATAACGTAGTCGTGGGGCGTGGCCTGCTGGTTCGCGGGGATCCGGTACTCGAGCCAGTCGTCGGACACCTCGACGGCGAGCCCGAACTGGCGCATCATCCGCACCGTGAGCTCGACGTAGGGCTGCTCGTTGAGCCGGCCACCGGTCACGTGCACCCGGGTCTCCTGCTCGGCGAACGGCGCGACGAGCAGCAGGCCGGAGATCCACTGCGAGAGGGTCCCCGCGATGGTGACGTCGCCGCCGCGCGGGCGCCGGGGCTGCACGGTCACGGGCGGGCAGTCGTTCGTCGCCTCGAGCTCGATGCCCATCTGGGTGAGCGAGGTGAGCAGGGCCTTGATCGGACGGCGCTGGAAGTACTTCATGCCGGTGAGCGTCATCGGCCGGTCGGCGAGCGACGCGAGACCGGTCATGAAGTACAGGGTCGTGCCGGAGGACCCCATGTTGAGCAGACCGTCGGCGCCACGGGACCCGTGGTCGACGACGTCGGTGGCCTCGTACCGGCCGCCGAGGCCGGTGACGTGGTACTCGTCGCCGCGGCGCTTGATGTCCACGCCGAGCGCGCGGAGGGTCCCGATGGTCCATTCCACCTGCCGGGTCGCGCTGATGCCGGAGACGATGCTCGTCCCCTTCGCCAGCGATGCCAGGACCAGCGCGCGGTGGGCGTGGTACTTCGAGACCGGGATGTCGAGTTCCCCGACGAGGGGTGCGGACGTGCCGCGCACGACCAGCTGCATGCGTACCTCTTCCCTGTTGAGCACCTCCACGGTAGTACCGCTTCGGTACTGGTGGTGCGGCAGGAACCACACGATCACAGTCTGCGTTCCTTGTGCGCACCCGACAACCGGCCGGGCAGGATGTACAGCATGGACATCCGCTTCACCGAGTCCCCCGCCTCGACCATCGGCGTCGAGTGGGAGCTCCCCCTCGTCGACCGGGACACCGGCGACCTCACCCCTCGGGCACCCGCCGTGCTCGCCGCCGTGCAGGAACGTCTGGGCGACCGCGACAAGGTGACGGAGGAGCTCCTCACCAACACGGTGGAGGTCGTGACAGGCGTGCACGAGCGGGTGTCCGGCGCGACGAGCGAACTCTCCGCCACGATCGGCGAGGTCATCGACGCGGCAGAGCCGCTCGACGCGCAGGTGATGTGCGCGGGGACGCACCCGTTCGCGCTGTGGGACCAGCAGGAGATCACGCCGGACAGCGAGCACTACACGACACTCATCGACCGGACGCGCTGGTGGGGGCGGCAGATGCTCATCTGGGGCGTGCACGTGCACGTCGGCATCGATTCGCGGGAGAAGGCGCTCCCGATCCTCGGTGCCATGCTCGCCTACGTCCCGCACCTGCAGGCCTTCACCGCGTCGAGCCCGTTCTGGGCGGGGATCGACACCGGGTACGCGTCGAACCGCGCGCTCATGTTCCAGCAGCTCCCCACCGGTGGGCTCCCGCCGCAGCTCGGCGCGTGGGCGAACTTCGAGGAGGTCGTCGACGACCTCACCCGCACCGGCGTCATCGAGGGCATCGGTGACCTGCGTTGGGACATCCGTCCGTCGCCGAAGTGGGGCACGCTCGAGAACCGCGTCTCCGACGGCATCTCGACGCTGCACGAAGTCGGCGCCGTCACCGCGCTCGTGCAGTGCCTGGTCACGGCGATGTCCGACCGGCTCGACGCTGGTGAGACCCTGCCGACGATGCAGCCCTGGTTCATCCGCGAGAACAAGTGGCGCGCGGCGCGCTACGGCATGGATGCGGAGATCATCACGAACGCCGCCGGCGACGAACGGCTGGTGACCGACGAGGTGCACGACCTCGTCACCCGGCTCGACCCGGTGGCGGAGCGACTCGGCTGCCAGCAGGAACTGCACCACCTGGACACCATGATCGAGCAGGGCGCGTCGTACCAGCGGCAGCTGCGGGTCGCGCAGGAGAACGGCGGCGACCTCCGCGCCGTGGTCCGCCACCTGGTCACGGAACTGCGCGAGTCGCTCTAGACGTCACCGGACACAAGGACGGGAGGCACGGTGCCAGCTGGCACCGTGCCTCCCGTCCGTCCGTCTGGTGGTCGCGTCAGCGACCCAGGAACTTCTGCAGCGACTGCATCTCTTCCTCGGTCGGGGCCTTGGGGTTCTTGGACCCCCCGAAGCCGAAGCCCGACCCGCTGGGTGCCTGCTGCTGCGGCAGCGACGACGCACCGGCGGCGAGCGCCGCGCGCTTCGCGGGGTTGCCCACCTTCTTCTTCTTGGCGCCGCCCTGCTGCTGCTTCTTCTTGCCGCCGTGCACGCCGGGGATCGGTCCCATGCCCGGCATCTGCGGCACGCCACCGCGGGCGACGGTCTTCATCATCTTCGCCGCCTGCTCGAACCGGTTCACGAGCGCGTTGACCTCGGTCACGGTCGTGCCGGAGCCCTTGGCGATGCGGAGACGACGCGAGCCGTTGAGGAGCTTCGGGAGCTCACGCTCCTGCCTCGTCATCGACTGGATGATCGCCTCGGTGCGCACGATCTCGCTCTCGTCGAAGTTGTCCAGCGCCTCGCGCATGCCCTTGGCGCCCGGGAGCATCCCGAGCATGCCCTTGATCGAGCCCGCCTTGCGGAGCTGCTGCATCTGCTCGAGGAAGTCGTTGAGCGTGAAGGAGTCGCTCGCGATCTTGTCCGCGACCTTGCGGGCCTCTTCTTCGTCGAACGCGGACTGCGCCTGCTCGATGAGGGAGAGGATGTCGCCGAGGTCGAGGATGCGGCTCGCCATGCGGTCCGGGTGGAACGGCTCGAAGTCGTCGAGCCCCTCGCCCGTGGACGCGAACATGATCGGGCGGCCCGTGACGCTGGCGACCGACAGGGCGGCACCACCGCGGGCGTCACCGTCGAGCTTGGACAGGACGACGCCGGTGAAGTCCACGCCTTCTTGGAAGGCTCGGGCGGTCGCGACGGCGTCCTGACCGATCATGGCGTCGATGACGAAGAGGACCTCGTCCGGGTCGACGGCCTTGCGGATGTTCGCCGCCTGCTTCATGAGCTCGGCGTCGACGCCGAGGCGGCCGGCGGTGTCCACGATGACGGTGTCGTACTGCTGGTCGACCGCGGCCTTGATCGCGTTCTTCGCGACCTTCACCGGGTCGCCGACGCCGTTCCCCGGCTCGGGTGCGAAGACGTGCACGCCGGCCTGCTCGCCGACGACCTGCAGCTGCTGCACGGCGTTGGGGCGCTGGAGGTCCGCCGCGACGAGCATCGGGGTGTGGCCGTCCTTCTTGAGCCACTTGCCGAGCTTGCCCGCGAGCGTGGTCTTGCCGGCACCCTGCAGGCCGGCGAGCATGATCACCGTCGGCGGACGCTTCGCGAACTCGAGCCGACGCTGCTGCCCGCCGAGGATGCCGACGAGTTCCTCGTTGACGATCTGGACGACCTGCTGCGCCGGGTTGAGCGCCTTGTTGACCTCGTCGGAGAGCGCGCGCTCCCGGACGGAGGCGGTGAACGCCTTGACGACCTCGAGCGCGACGTCGGCGTCGAGGAGCGCCCGTCGGATCTCGCGGACGGTGCCGTCGACGTCGGACGGGGACAGGCGACCCTTGCTCCGCAGGTTGCGGAAGGTCTCTGTCAGCCGGTCGGAGAGTGAACCGAATTGCGCCATGATCCGTCGATTCTACAAGGCGCCCGCCGACAGGCCGGACGGATGCGATGCGAGGTTGTTGTACGGAGTCCAGAAACCGGCGTACGCTGTCGACCGTGCCACAACTCGAGATCGTCCGGGTGCCGGGGCTCCTCGACCACGCCGAGGGGCTGGCGCTGCAGCAGCGCCTCCGCGCCGACGTCGTCTCGGGCCGCTCCCCCGGTGCGCTCGTCCTGTGCGAGCACCCGCCCGTGTACACCGCGGGACGCCGGACCGAACCGGAGGACCTGCCGACCGACGGCTCCCCCGTCGTCGAGGTCGACCGCGGCGGCCGCATCACCTGGCACGGCCCCGGGCAGCTCGTCGCCTACCCGATCGTCCGGCTCACCCTGCCGCTCGACGTCGTGGCGTGGGTCCGCGACCTCGAACAGGTCATCATCGACGTCGCCGCCACCGTCGGGGTCACCGCGGAGCGTGTCGACGGACGGAGCGGCGCCTGGGTCCCCCGGCCCGACCGCGCGAACCACGACAAGGTCGGCGCGATCGGTCTCCACGTCGCCGAGGGCGTCACGAGCCACGGCATCGCGATCAACTGCACGAACACCCTCGACGCCTACGCCGCGATCGTGCCGTGCGGCATCGCCGACGCCGGGGTGACGACACTCAGCGCCGCCGCCGCGCGCCGGGTCCCGGTCGACGAGGTCGCGGACCTGGTGGCGGCGCGGGTGCAGGAGGCCGTCGACGGGATGCACAGCGGCGAGCGCATCGCGACGCGGGTCCGGGCGCGACCACCCGCGACCGGGGCGACCCGACCCGACCGGGGCGATCCGCGCCTCCAGTCGGACCAGAACCGAACCACCCACGCACAGGAGACGCTCGTATGACCCTCGCCCCCGAAGGCCGACGCATGCTCCGCGTCGAGGCGCGGAACGCCGAGACGCCGATCGAGACGAAGCCCGCGTGGATCAAGACCCGCGCGACGCAGGGCCCGGAGTTCCGCGACCTGTCCGCCCTCGTCAAGGACAAGCAGCTGCACACGGTGTGCCAGGAGGCCGGCTGCCCGAACATCTTCGAGTGCTGGGAGGACCGCGAGGCCACGTTCCTGATCGGCGGATCGCAGTGCACCCGCCGCTGCGACTTCTGCCAGATCGACACCGGCAAGCCCTCGCCGCTCGACCGCGGGGAGCCCCGTCGGGTGGCGGACTCGGTCGTGTCGATGGGACTCAAGTACGCGACCGTCACCGGGGTCGCGCGGGACGACCTCGACGACGGCGGCGCCTGGCTCTACGCGGAGACCATCCGGCAGATCCACGAGCACTCCCCCGGCACCGGCGTCGAGATCCTCGTGCCGGACTTCAACGGTCGACCCGACCAGCTCGGGCAGGTGTTCGACGCGCGCCCCGAGGTCTTCGCGCACAACGTCGAGACGGTGCCGCGCATCTTCAAGCGCATCCGCCCCGCCTTCCGCTTCGAGCGCTCCCTCGACGTCATCACCCAGGGACGTGACGCCGGACTCGTGACGAAGTCGAACCTCATCCTCGGGATGGGCGAGGAACGCCACGAGGTCATCGACGCGCTCGAGCAGCTGCACGAGGCCGGTACCGACATCATCACGCTGACCCAGTACCTGCGGCCGTCGCCGCGACACCTGCCCGTCGCGCGCTGGGTGAAGCCGGACGAGTTCGTCGACCTGCGCGAGATCGCCGAGGACATCGGGTTCGCGGGGGTGCTCGCCGGGCCGCTGGTCCGTTCGTCCTACCGGGCGGGTCGGCTCTGGGCGCGGGCCACGGTGGCGCGCGGCGGGACGGTGCCGGAGCACCTGTCGCACCTGCTCGAGGCACCGGCCGGCCGCCAGGCCGTCTGACCGGCGGCGCAGCGCGCGCTGTGCCGCTCGCGAGGTCTCGGGCTGAGCGACACTTCACGGACCACGGAGCACGAGAAGAGTCGCTCAGCGCGAAACGTCATGCAGGCCGTCGGGTCGCGACCACAGAACGGACGGGAGGCGCGGCGCCCGCTGGCACCGCGCCTCCCGTCCGTACGTGGATCGCGTCTACGCGCGGCCGCGGATGCTCCTGAGCAGCCAGCCGATGACGGCGAGCAGCAGGATGACGATCCCGACCCACAGCAGGAACTTGAGTGCGGACACGAAGATCCCGCTGAAGAGCAGGACGAGTCCGACGATGATCGCGATGATCAGCAGGGCGGGCATGGCAACTCCTTCTCGGTGAGCGGTACGGCCCAGACGGTACACCGATTGCTCAGCGCACGTTCAGATCGCTGTCAGGCTGCTCAGTTCCACGGGTCAGCCGACGAGGTTCTGGACGAACACGTGCGGCGTGAAACCGGTGAGGTCGTTGATGCCCTCGCCCTGCCCGATGAGCTTGATCGGGATGCCCGTCTTCTCCTGCACGCTGAGCACGAACCCGGCCTTCGCGGACCCGTCGAGCTTCGTGATGACGAGCCCGGTGACACCGGCGCCCTCGATGAACGCCTGCGCCTGCGCGAGGCCGTTCTGCCCCGTCGTCGCGTCGAGGACCAGGAGCACCTCGGCGATCTCGGTCTGCTTCTCGACCACGCGCTTGATCTTCGACAGCTCGTCCATGAGCCCGGCCTTGGTGTGCAGCCGGCCCGCGGTGTCGATGACGACGATCTCGGTGCCCTCGCGCATGGCCTTCTCGACGGTCTGGTACGCCACCGAAGCGGGGTCCTGGCCGGGCTGTGCGGGGCGGACGACGTCGACGCCCGCACGCTGTGCCCATGTCGCGACCTGCTCGACCGCGGCGGCGCGGAACGTGTCCGCGGCACCGACCACGACGGAGCGGTCGTAGGTCCGGAGGAACTTGGCGAACTTGCCGATCGTCGTGGTCTTGCCGACGCCGTTCACCCCCACGACCAGGACGACGGCCGGACGGTTGCTGAGCTTCAGCGTGGTGTCGAGCTTCGACAGCCGTTCCTCGAGGACCTCACGCAGCATGCGCTGCAGGTCGGCCGGGTCGGTGGTGCCGTACCGGTCGACGCGGGCGTGCAGGTCCTCGATGATCTCCTCGGAGATGTCCGGACCGAAGTCCGCCCCGATGAGCGCCGTCTCGAGGTCGTCCCACGTGGTCTCGTCGATCGTCTTGCGCTGGAACAGCCCGCGCAGCCGGGAGGACAGTGACCAGGAACTCGCCATGTTCCCAGCTTAGAGCGCGACGGGTGTGCGCTGTGCCCGGTACGATCGGAGACACGAAGGGGAGTATTCCTCCTCGGCGTCCCCGTCAGTACGGTCCGGAACGATCCGGACCCGGGGCGCCGGTCGTCGGTCCAGCAGCAGGGACCACCGACGGAAGAGACCTTCAGGCCTCGGCGTACCCGCGGACACCCCGATCCCGGCGCGCCCCCGACCTGAAGGAACTCCGTTGGACGTCCCCATCCTCGTCTGGCTCCTCACCATCGCCGGCATCGTCGGCCTGCTGGTGTTCGACTTCTACTCGCACGTGCGCACCCCACACGTGCCGCACATCAAGGAATCCGCGTTCTGGTCCGCGTTCTACGTCGGACTCGCGATCCTGTTCGGTGTCGGCATCCTCGTCTTCGGCGGCGGACAGGCCGGCGGTGAGTACTTCGCCGGCTGGCTGACCGAGAAGGCACTGTCCGTCGACAACCTCTTCGTCTTCCTCATCATCATGACGAGCTTCGCGGTGCCGAAGGAGTTCCAGCAGAAGGTCCTGCTGGTCGGCGTCGCCATCGCCCTGGTGGCCCGCGGTGTGTTCATCGCCCTCGGCGTCACGATCATCGAGAACTTCTCGTGGGTGTTCTACCTGTTCGGCGCGCTGCTGTTCTGGCTCGCCTGGTCGCAGGCGAAGGGCGGCGGACACGACGAGTCCGAGGGCGACTCGCGACTCATCCGCATCCTGCGGCGCATCATCCCGACGTCGAAGGACTACGACGGCGACAAGCTCACGACCAAGGTCGACGGCAAGCGCCTCTTCACCCCGATGCTGCTCGTCATGGTCGCGATCGGCCTGACCGACGTGCTGTTCGCCCTCGACTCGATCCCCGCGATCTTCGGCCTGACGCAGGACGCCTTCATCGTCTTCACCGCGAACGCGTTCTCGCTGCTCGGTCTCCGGCAGCTGTACTTCCTGATCGCGGGGCTGCTCGAGCGCCTCATCTACCTCGGTCAGGGCCTGGCGGTCATCCTCGCCTTCATCGGCGTGAAGCTCGTCTTCCACGCGATGCACGTCAACGAGCTGCCGTTCATCAACGGCGGCGAGCACATCGAGTGGGCGCCGGAGATCCCGATCTGGTTCTCGCTGAGCTTCATCGCGCTGACGATCGCGGTCGCGACGGTCGCCTCGCTGGTGGTCTCGAAGAAGCGCCAGGAGCGTGGGCTCACCCCGACCGGCCAGCCGCGGGAGGCCGTGGAGGCCGACGCGAAGTAGTCGCGATCCAGACGGACGGGAGGCGCGGTGCCGGCTGGCACCGCGCCTCCCGTCCGTCTGGGGCGGTCCGCGCTCGGGGACCTCTGGGGGTTCGCCGTTTCGCGCTGAGCGACAGCTCACGGGCGCGGCACCCCGTGAGATGTCGGTCAGCGCGAAAGCACACGCGCGCTCCGCCGCGCCGGGCCGGCGCCGCAGCGTGCCGCGCGCCGCTACGCGACCGCGTCGGCCGGCTCCGCGGACCGCTTCTGCACCCGCTGCCCCACCACCGCGGAGACGCCGTCCTGCCGCATCGAGACACCGTAGAGCGCGTCGGCGATCTCCATCGTGCGCTTCTGGTGCGTGATCACGATGAGCTGCGAGGACTCGCGGAGCCGCTCGAACACGGTCAGGAGCCGCCCGAGGTTCGCGTCGTCGAGCGCCGCTTCGACCTCGTCCATGATGTAGAACGGCGACGGGCGCGCGGTGAAGATCGCCACGAGCAGCGCCACCGCCGCGAGCGACCGTTCGCCACCGGACAGCAGCGTCAGCCGGTCGATCTTCTTCCCCGCGGGCTTGACCTGCACCTCGATGCCCGTGTGCAGCATGTCGTCGGGGTTCGTCAACGCGATCGAACCGGAACCACCGGGGAACAGGATCGGGAAGATGACGTCGAACGCGTCCTTCGTGTCGGCGAAGGCGGCCTCGAAGATCGTCTGCATCTTCGTGTCGAGCTCGTCGATGATCGTCATGAGGTCGGTGCGGGTCTTCTGCAGGTCCTCGAGCTGCTCCGCCAGGAACGCGTGCCGCTGCTCCAGCGCCTGGAACTCCTCGAGCGCGAGCGGGTTGACCTTGCCGAGCCGACCGAGGTCGCGCTCGGCCGCCTGCAGCCGCGCCTCCTGTTCGGCACGGACGTACGGGACGGTCTCGACGTCCGCGGGATCGACGTCGTCGGTCGCGTCGTACTCCGGCAGGGCCGGCCCGCCGGGCAGGGTCGATTCCGCCGGCAGGAGTTCGTCGGGCCCGGCGTCGTCAGGGGCATCCGCATCGGCTCCGCGCCCGCTGGCGGCGGCATCGGCGGCGTCGGCCGGGAGGCCCGGCTCGGCCCCGTCTTCCGACGTCCCGCCCGTCGACTCCCCCGTCCCCGCGTCCGACGCAGTCGCCGTCTCGGCGGCTCGTGCACGCTCTGCCTCGCGGTGTCGGCGGGCGAGGACCCTCGGGTCCACGAGCACGTCCACCGGCACGGGGACGTCCGGCCCGTACTCGGTGACCAGCACCGTCTCGACCAGCCCGAGCTCGCTGAGCGCCCGGTCGAGGATCCCCGACACGTGCAGCTTCTTCTCGTAGATCTCCATCTCGAGCGAGTGCACACCGTCGGTGATCGTCTGCAACCGGTCCCGCAGCTCCCGCTCCTCGTTCCGGATCGTCTGCAGCTCGGTGTTCCGCTTCGCCCGCTCGGACTCCTCGGCCGCCAACCGGACCCGTGCCTCCGCCAGTGAACGGTCGACGGCGGTGAGCAGCCCGGGCAGGTCCGCAAGCACCGCTTCGGCCACCTGGATCTGCCCCCGTCGGACCACGGCCCGCCGGGCGGCTTCCTCGGCGGCCGCACGCTCGGCGCGGAGCTGACGTTCGAGTCCCGCGGCGCGGTTCCGCTCCGCGCGCACCCGCTCACGGACCGTCTCCACCTGGATGCGCTGCTCGATCTCCGCGGCACGCGCCGCTTCGAGCGCGTCCTGGAGTCCGGGCCGCTCGGACGCGTCCACGACGGGCCGCGGGCGCTCCGTGAACAGTCGGAGGGCGTCCTCGGCCTCCGCCAGCGCCGCGTCCGCAGCCTCGACCGCACCGTCGGTCTCCGCCAGGGCGGCGCGGAGCCGCTCGACCTCGGCGACGGCGTTCTCCGCCTTCGCGCGCGTCGACGCGCTGGTCCGGTCGTACTCGGCGGTCGCCCGCGCGTGCGCCCGCGACGTCTGGTCCGCCTCGTCCGCCCGGCGACGCGCGTCCTCGACGGCGGCACGAGCGGCCTGGAGGCGCGACGACACGTCCTCGACGTCGGTCACCACCGCGTCGCGGCGGGTCACGGCGTCGTCGCGTTCCGCGGCGAGCTCGATGCGCGAGGTGACCCGCTCCCCACCGCCGGTCACGCGGACCGTCCGGACGACGTCACCGTCCCGTGTGACCACCGTGGCCTGCGGGGCGGAGGCGAGCAGAGCCTCCAGGTCGACGCCGTCGGCGGTGACGACCAGGGTGTCGCGCAGGACGGCGGCGATCGACCGGGGGCCCCGCACGAGGTCTACGGCCCGCAGCACGCCCGCGGGCAGGGACTCGGGCAGCCCCGGCCCCGGCACGTCCGCGTCTGCGACGACGACGTCGACGCGTCCGATGTCCGTCGCGCGGGCGTGCGCCACGGCGTCGAGCGCCACCGTCCGGTCGTCGGCGAGCACGGCGTCGGCGAGCCCGTCGAGCGCGATGGCGACCGCCGCCTCGAACCCCGGCTCGACGGTCAGGCTGTCGGCGAGCCGGCCGACGATGCCCGACCGTCCGGCGTCGATGAGCGCCTGGGAACCGTCACGGACGTCGATCGACATGCCCAGCGCCGCGATCCGGGCGTCGAGGGCGTCCCGCTCGCGTTCGAGCGCGTGCAGGCGGTCACGCAGTCCGTCGCGCTCGGCCTGTGCGGCTTCCTGCTGTTCGCGGGCGGCCTGGACCGCGGCCGTCAGGGCGTCCTCGTCGACGCCCTCGGACGGGTCCGTGCCGATCTCGGCCAGCGCGGCGGCTGCCCGCTCGGCACGCTCGGACGCCTCGCTGAGGGCGCGTTCGCGTCGTTCCCGGTCGGCGACGGCCGACCCGCGCTTCGAGCGTGCGACGTCGACCGCCGAGCCGAGTCGCTGCGCCTCGAGGTCGTGCTGCGACACGAGCGCGGCCTGGGCGGCGATGCGCTCGTCGAGGGCGTCGAGTGCAGCCCGGGCGTCCTGCACGCGCGCTGCGGCCGCGGCGGATCCTCCGGCCATCTCCGCGGCCCGGGCCTCGAGCCGGTCGGCCTCGTCGCGGACCGACTGCACGCGCTCCGGCGTGACGGTCGGCCCCTGCTGCGGGGCGTCGGCCTGCTGCGCGAGGAACATCAGTCGCTGGTTCGCCAGGCTCGACAGCCCGCGGAGTCGCTCCTGCACGCTCTCCAGCCGGTGCACGACGGTGCGGGCGCGGTCGACGTCGTCGCCGACCATGCTCTGCTCGACCTGCTGCTGGCGGGCGCGGGTCTGGTCCAGGCGCTCCTGCAGGACGATGCGCTCCGACTTCCGTCCGGCCTCGACCTCCTGGTGCTCGTGCAGCTCACGGCGCAGCCGGACGACGTCGTCGGCGAGGATCCGGGCCTTGGCGTCCCGCGCGACCGCCGCGACGGACTGCGCCTTGCGGGCGACCTCCGCCTGGCGGCCGAGGGGCTTCAGCTGGCGGCGGATCTCCCCCGCCAGGTCGGACAGACGGGTCAGGTTCGTCTGCATCGCGTCGAGCTTGCGGAGCGTCTTCTCCTTGCGGCGGCGGTGCTTGAGGATGCCGGCGGCCTCCTCGATGAAGCCGCGACGGTCCTCGGGGGTCGCGTGCAGCACCTTGTCCAGCTGCCCCTGCCCGACGATGACGTGCATTTCGCGGCCCAAGCCTGTGTCGCTGAGGAGCTCCTGCACGTCGAGCAGTCGGCAGTTCTCGCCGTTGATGGCGTACTCGCTGCCGCCGTTGCGGAAGAGCGTGCGGGAGATCGTGACCTCGGAGTACTCGATCGGCAGCAGCCCGTCGCTGTTGTCGATCGTCAGGAGCACCTGCGCGCGGCCGAGCGGGCCCCGCGTCGAGGTGCCGGCGAAGATGACGTCCTCCATCTTGCCGCCGCGGAGGGTCTTCGCGCCCTGCTCCCCCATCACCCATGCCAGGGCGTCCACGACGTTGGACTTGCCGGAGCCGTTCGGGCCGACGATGCAGGTGACCCCGGGCTCGAACGCGAACGTCGTGGGCTGCGCGAAGGACTTGAACCCCTTGATGGTCAGGCTCTTCAAGTACATGCGGGTCTCCGGGCTCTCTCGCTTCCGGGGAAGGCTAACGCCTGCGGGCGCGCGGGGCGGGCTGGCACACGGGACAGCGGTGGCTGGAGCGGTTCATGAAGGCCTCGCGGACGATCGTCGCACCGCAGCGCGGGCAGGCCTTGCCCTGCTGCCCGTACACCGCGAGGCGCTGCGAGAAGTACCCGGACTGGCCGTTCACGTTGACGTACTGGGCGTCGAAGCTCGTCCCGCCGTCCTCGAGCGCACGACGGAGCACGCTGCGGACCTCGGTGAGCAGGCCGCGCAGGTCGGCCCGGGTCAGTCGGTCCGCGGGGCGGTCGTGGTGGAGCCGCGCGGCCCACAGGGACTCGTCGGCGTAGATGTTGCCGATGCCGCTCACGACCCCCTGGTCGAGCAGCACCCGCTTGATGCCGCTCGAGCGCTTCCGGGCCATCGCGATGAACCGGTCGTCGTCGAAGGCCGGGTCGAGCGGGTCACGGGCGATGTGCGAGACCTGCGACGGGATACTCCGGCGCCACGCGCCGTCCGAGTCGAGGTCGTCGGCCGCGCCGGCGGAGCCCGCCGGTGCCCCGTCGAGCGTCGGCACCGTCCGGTCGATCGCCATCGAGCCGAAGGTCCGCTGGTCGACGAACTCGAGCTCGACGGGCTCCTCCGGGCTGCCGTCACGGGTCGTGCCGGCGGGCTGCACGTCGATCAGGATGCGTCGGTGCCTGGCGGCTGCCCGCCCGCGGCCGAGCAGGATCTGGCCGCTCATGCCGAGGTGGGCGACGAGCGCCTCGGGCTGGTCGGCCCCACGCGCGGACAGGTGGCCGTCCTGCACCGGCCGGTCACCGTCGTGCACCGGCCGGTCGCCGTCGTGCTCGGGCAGGAGCGGGAACCACAGGAACTTGCCACGGCGGACGGCCGCCGCGATGGTGCGACCGGTGAGGCGCTCCGCGAAGTCCTCGGCGGGGCCGTCGTGGCGGGTGAGCGCGCGGTCGTCCACCACGTCGACGTGCAGGACCCGCGCACCGGTGACGGCGGGTTCGAGACCGGCGCGGACGACCTCGACCTCGGGGAGTTCGGGCACCTACGCGACCCGGACGGTGCCGTCGCGACCGGACAGCCGGGTCCACGCGTCCAGCGCGGCGGCCATCTCGGCGGTCTTCTTGCTCGACCCCGAGCCGGTGGCGACGTCCTCGCCCTGCAGCACGACGGTCGCGTGGAAGGTCTTGTCGTGGTCGGGACCGCTCTCGGTCACGCGGTACGCCGGGTTGCCCAGGGCCAGCGACGACGCGAGCTCCTGCAGGCTGGTCTTCGGGTCCATCGCGGCACCGAAGCGGTCGGGGTCGACCAGGAGCGGCTCGACCAGGCGCAGCACGAGCGCGGTCGCCGGGTCCGGTCCCGCCGAGAGGTAGGTGGCGCCGATGACGGCTTCGACCGTGTCGGCGAGGATGGACGACTTGTCACGCCCGCCGGTCTGCTCCTCGCCCTTGCCGAGCCGGAGGTACTGACCGAGGCCGATCATGCGCGCGATCTCGGCGAGAGCGACCGTCGAGACGAGACTCGCGCGTCGCTTGGCGAGGTCGCCTTCGTCCAGGTCGGGGAAGGACCGGTAGAGCTTCACGGTCACGGCCTGGCCGAGGATCGAGTCCCCGAGGAACTCGAGGCGCTCGTTGTGCCTGATGCCGCCGTGCTCGTAGGCGTACGAGCGGTGCGTCAGGGCGAGCTGGAGCAGCTCGGGGTCGATGTCGACCCCGAGCATGCCCTGCAGACGAACGACGTCCGGCCCCGCGGGGCTGGACCCCGCGGCGCCGGACGTCGCTGCCATGCGTTCGGTCCGATCAGACGTCGGCGACCTTGCGGCCCTTGTACTCCATGTACAGGGCGGTGCCGGCCGAGTCCTCGACGACCTTCGCGCGGTGCGGGAGGCTGTAGGTGACCTTGCCGTTCTCGATCGTCTTCACGAGCTGGACCGGCGCGGCCTTCCACTGCGAACGACGGGCGTGCGTGTTGGCACGGGACTGCTTGCGCTTGGGAACGGCCATGGTGGTTCTCTTTCGGTTGGTCGGCGGTCTGTGTCGAGGGGAGCAGGTCAGGCCGAGGCCGGACCGTCACCCTCGGGGGTCTGGTCAGGGGTGCTGTCGTGGTCTCCGTCCGAGCCGAACGCCTGGAGCGCGGCCCACCGGGGGTCCAGGACCTCGGTGGCGGGACGCTCACCGATGTCGGCCAGTCGCTCGCCCGTCACCGGGTCGAGGCCTGGGCAGTCCGGTCGGCAGACCGGCTGGAACGGCAGCGACAGCACCACCGCATCTCGAACGACCGGTTCACAATCCACGTGGTCATCGTGAACGAAGAAGTCGAAATCCTCCGAGGCATCATACGCGAACAGCTCGGCGAAATCGACCTCGACCGGCTCGCTGATCTCGATGAGGCAGCGGGAGCACTCCCCCGAGGCCTCTGCCGAGGCGTGCCCGGAGACGAGGACGCCCTCGTGCAGGCCCTCGAGGCGGACGTCGAGGTGCATCGGCGAGCCCTGACGGACCGCGATGACACCGGCCCCGAGCGCGTCCGGCACCTCGATGTCGAGCGAGTGCTCGCGCATCTCGCCCGGACGGTGCGCGAGGTCGCGCACGCGCAGGGCGTAGGGGCTGTTCACGGGGGAAGACACGATCGACAAGCCTAGCGCGATCGGGCCGTGACGTCGAGGTGACCGACGGGTGTGTCCGGGATCGTCAGCGCCCGGTGTGCTCGTGCAGCGCCCGGCCGACGACCTGCGGTACGTACGGCGCGACGTCCCCGCCGAGGGAGGCGACCTGCCGGATGAGGGAGCTCGACACGTGCGCCCGGGACGCCTCGGGCAGCAGGAAGACGGTCTCGACGTCGGCGAGGTGCCGGTTCATGATCGCCATCGGGGTCTCGTAGGCGACGTCCTCGCCCGAGCGGACACCCTTCACCAGGACGGTCGCCCCCACCTGCCGGCAGTAGTCCACGAGCAGCCCCGAGGTCCACTCCCCGACCCGCACCGAGCCGCCGACACCGAGCTCGACGAGCGATTCCTCGATCAGGCGCACGCGCGTCCCGGCGTCGAACATCGCCGGCTTCTTGTCGGGGTTGTGCACGACGAGCACGTGGACCTCGTCGAACAGACCGGCAGCGCGACCGATGACGTCGAGGTGCCCGAGGGTCACCGGGTCGAACGAGCCGGGCACCACCGCGATCTTCGTCATGGCTGCGACGATACCGGTCGGCCCGGAGCCCGCCGATCAGGCCCCGGGATCAGTTCTTGCCGAGGAACGCCGCGTCGGACTCGTCGAGTCGTCGGGCGAGTGCTTCGCGGAGCGCGTCGTGCCCGTCGAGCTGCGGGTCGTGCTCGAGCACGCGTTCGGCCTCGCCCCGAGCGTCGACGATGAGGTCGGCGTGTTCGACGACCCGCAGCAGGTTGAGCGACGAGCGCCCTCCGGACTGCCGTTCCCCGAGGACGTCCCCCTCGCGCCGCAGCTCGAGGTCGACCCGGGCGAGCTCGAACCCGTCGTCCGAGGCGGAGACGGCGTCGACCCGCTCGCGTGAGGTGGTCTCGGGCTCGGCCGAGGTCACGAGCAGGCACACGCCCGCGTACTGCCCCCGACCGATGCGCCCGCGCAGCTGGTGCAGCTGGGAGACGCCGAAGCGGTCGGCGTCGAGCACCGCCATCATCGAGGCGTTGGGGACGTCGACGCCGACCTCGATCACGGTCGTGGCGACCAGGACGTCGACGTCACCCGCGGCGAAGGCGGTCATCACGCGGTCCTTCTCCTCCGCCGTCATCCGCCCGTGCAGGACCTCGATGCGACGTCCGGCGAGCACCGGCATCGCCCGCATCCGTTCCGCCGTCGCCAGCACGGTCGCCGGCGCGCGTGCCGGGGTGTCGTCGTCCGTCGCCGGCGCGGGCTCGCCGTCGTCCTCGGCGTGGGCGTCGTCGATCGCGGGGCAGACGACGAAGGCCTGTCGGCCGTCCGCCAGTTCCTCCGCCATCCGGCTCCAGATGCGCGACTCCCAGCCGGGGTGCTCCGCCAGGCCCACGGTGAACGTCTCCACGCCGGCGCGGCCGGACGGCATCCCCGTGATCGTCGAGACGTCGAGGTCGCCGAAGACCGTCATGGCGACGGTCCGCGGGATCGGGGTGGCGGTGAGCACGAGGACGTGCGGCGGGGTGACGCCCTTCGTCCGGAGTGCCTCGCGCTGTTCGACGCCGAACCGGTGCTGCTCGTCGACGACCACCAGCCCGAGCTCGGCGAAGTCGACCCGGTCACCGAGGAGCGCGTGCGTCCCGACGACCAGCCGCGAGCTGCCCGACGCGGCCGCGAGGAGCGCGCGTCGCCGTTCGTCGGTGGACTGCGAGCCCGTCAGGATCACCGGGCGCAGCTCGGCGGCGAGGTCCGGGCCCAGGAACTTCACGATCGACCGCAGGTGCTGCGCGGCGAGGACCTCGGTCGGGGCGATCAACGCCGACTGCCCGCCCGACTCGGCGACGGTGAGCATCGCTCGGATCGCGACGAGCGTCTTGCCGGACCCGACCTCGCCCTGGACGAGCCGGTGCATGGGCCAGGTGCCGGCGAGGTCCGCGGCGATCTCCGCCCCGACGGCCCGCTGGTCGTCCGTCAGCGTGAACGGCAGGGCCGCGTCGAACCGTTCGAGCACGCCGCCCGGCGACGCCGTCCTGGGGGTGGAGGCGGTGGACCGGGCCGCGATGCGCCGCTGCACGAGCGCGGTCTGCAGCACGAAGGCCTCGCGGTAGCGCAGCGCGTCCTGCGCCCGCTTGAAGTCGGCGACCTTCTCGGGACGGTGCAGGAGCTCGAGCGCGCGCCGGAAGGGCACGAGGTCGAGTCGCGTCCGGGCGGAGGCGGGCACCGCGTCCGGCAGGTCGGGCAGCGTGTCGAGCACGACACCGATGGCCTTGGCGATCTGCCACGAGGACAGCGAAGCCGTCGCCGGGTAGATCGGGATCGGCTGCCGCGACCACCGGATCGCCTCGTCCGACCCGGGCTCCGCCACGGAGCGGGGGTCGCCCGGGTCGAACAGCTCGTAGTCGGGGTGCGCGAGCTGCCGGGCACCGCGGTAGTCGCTCACCTTGCCCGCGAACACCCCACGGGCACCGGGGACGAGGTCCTTCGCCCGCCACCCCTGGTTGAAGAAGGTCAGCGTGAGCAACCCCGTGCCGTCACCGATCTTGGCTTCGAGGATGGAGCCGCGACGCTGCCGCATGGTGCGTTCCCGGACGTCGACGACCTCTGCCACGATCGTCACCGATTCCCCGATCGCGAGCGAGTCGAGTGCCGTCAGTGCCCCGCGTTCCGCGTACCGCCGCGGCGCGTGCTCGAGGAACTCCCCCACCGTGCGGTACCCGAAGGCCTTCTCGATCGCGCTGGCGGTCCGTCCACCGAGGACGTTCGCCAGGCGTGCGTCGAGCGGGGCCGGCCCGAGGTCGGGTGCGGCCGGGGCAGCTGCTGTCCGGGGGGTGACCACACGCCGAGGGTACCCGGCACGTCCGACCCGGCCCGTGCCTCCCGGCTGCCCTGTGGAGAGCGCGGCGGCTGTGGACGGGCGGGACCCGCACGCCGACGCCGCTACGGTGGCTGCATGACCCGCATCATCGCCGGAGCCGCCGGATCCACGACGCTCCGGGTGCCGAAGTCCGGCACCCGGCCGACGAGCGACCGCGTGCGCGAGGCGCTCTTCTCCTCGCTGGAGTCCCGCGGGTTGGTCGACGACGCCGCGGTCGCGGACCTGTACGCGGGCACCGGCGCCCTCGGGCTCGAGGCCGCGTCCCGCGGCGCGGTCGAGGTCGTGCTCGTCGACCGCGCGTCCGGGGCGGCGCAGGCGTGCCGAGCCAACGCGCGCGCGGTGCAGCAACGTGTGCCGGGCGTGCGCATCGACGTGCACGCGCAGCCGGCGCTGGGGTACCTGCGCCAGACCGTGCGCACCTTCGACCTCGTGTTCATCGACCCGCCGTACGACGTCGCCGAGCGCGAGATCGCCGACGTGCTCGAGGCGCTCGTGCCGCGGCTGACGGCCCACGCAGTGGTCGTCGTCGAGCGGAGCAAGCGGTCCCCGGAGCCGACGTGGCCCGCCGGGCTCGAGCCCTTCAGCAAGCGCAGCTACGGCGAGACGATCGCGTGGGAGGCCGTCGTCGCCGGTCAGCCCGCGGAACCGTCCCAGTCGGCGTAGGGGTCCCACCCGGTCGTCGGCACGGCGGTACCGGCACGGACCAGGTCGGCCGTGCCGCGTTCGCGGACCACACCGACCCGCCGGAACCCACCGGGCAGCACCGTCCCAGCGGGGAACGTCGCCAGGAGCCCGTGGTCCTCGCCGCCGTGCAGCGCCGTCTCGTCGAGCGCGACGCCGGGCTCGGCATCGAGGTCGAGCGTCACCCGACTCGCGCGCGCCAGCCGGCCCGCGTCGATCGCGAGCCCGTCGGACAGGTCCAGCATCGAGGTGGCGCCCGCGGCAGCGGCCAGCACGCCGTCACCGATCGGCGGGACGGGACGCCGCTGGCGAGCCACGTCCGGGTCGGTGTCCGCCCCGCTGGCGCGGGTGGCGGCACGGGAGGGCTCACCGCGTTCATCGACGCCGTCCCGGAACAGCCTGGCGAGCCCGCGCGCCGCCGCGCCGAGCTCGCCGGACACGGCGAGCACGTCGTCGGCTCGCGCTCCCGAACGGAGGACGGGCCCGCGGCCGCCGAGGTCGCCGAACGCGGTCACGGACACCGTGAAGGTGGCCGAGGTGGACAGGTCGCCGCCGACGACCCCGCACTCGGGCGCCAGCGCCGCCACGGCGAGACGGACCCCGTCCGCGAAGGACTCCAGCACCGCCACGGGGGTATCCTGCGGCGCGGCGAGCGCGATCACGAGGCCGGTCGGGGCTGCACCCATCGCGGCGACGTCCGACAGGTTGGTGGCCGCGGCCTTCCAGCCGACGTCCTCCGGGGACGACCAGGCCCAGCGGAAGTCCGGGCCGTGCACCATCATGTCGGTCGTCACGACGAACCGGCCGTCCGGGCTCGCCACCACCGCGCAGTCGTCACCGGGTCCGACGAGCGGCGACCCCGGGGGCAGGCGTCGCACGACGCGGTCGAGGACGTCGAGCTCCCCGAGCTCCCCGACGGTCGGTCCGGCCCAGGGGTCCTCGTGCTTCGCGTCCACACGAGAACGGTAGCCTGGACGTCGATGGACACCGCGCGACGCACCCCCCGCCTCATCGCGATCATCGGCGTCGCCGTCGGGCTCGCAGCGGGCCTCACCGGGTGCACGAACGCCGTGCAGGTCAGCGCCGCTCCCTCGGCGAACGACGCCGCGTGCGCCGCCGCACAGGTCCGGCTGCCGGAGACCGTGGGTCAGTCGTTCGCCCTGCGCAACACGAACGCGCAGTCGACCGCTGCCTGGGGCGACCCGGCGGTGGCGCTGTACCACTGCGGCGTCGCGGTACCGACAGTGTCGGACCTGCCGTGCTTCTCGAAGGGTTCGGTGGACTGGATCCGCGACGACCGCGGCGACCAGATCGTCTACACGACGTTCGGGCGGTCGCCGGCGGTCCAGGTCGTGATCGAGTCCGCGAAGACGACCGACCAGGTGCTGCAGGACATCGGGAACGCCGTGTCCACCCTGCCGGAGGACGGGCACGAGTGCCTGGACCCGGCCGACGTCGCCGGCTGAGCGCCCTCGGCGCGCCGGGACCACCTCGCGCGTCAGCGCACGGCGGCGCGACCCAGCTCGATGAGCTCCGTGACGAGCTCCCCGTAGGACACACCCGACGCTGCCCAGCACCGCGGGTACATCGACAGCGGGGTGAAGCCGGGCATCGTGTTCACCTCGTTGACGACGAAGCCGTCGTCGGTCAGGAAGCAGTCGACCCGGGCGAGCCCGGAGCCGCCGATCGCCTCGAACGCGCGCGCACCGATCGACCGGATCTCGTCGGTCTGGTCGTCGGTCAGCGGCGCGGGGCAGAGCAGCGACTCGTCGCCCCCGAGGTACTTCGAGGCGAAGTCGTAGAAGCCGTCCTCGGCGACGACGATCTCGCCCGGCAAGCTCGTCCGCGGCACCCCGTCGCGCCCCTCGAGCACGGCGACCTCGACCTCACGGCCGATGACCCGAGGCTCGACGATGACCTTCGAGTCGTGCTCGAACGCCAGGTCCATCGCGGCACCGAGCTGCGCGGGCTCGTCGACGCGGGAGACCCCCATGCTCGACCCGGCGCGCGCCGGCTTCACGAACAGCGGCCAGCCGTGCGCCGCGACGCGCTCGGCGACGTCCACCGGGTCCGCCGCCCACTCACGTCGCAGGACCGTCGTCCACGGAGCGACGCGGAGCCCGGCGTGCTCGAGCACGGCCTTCGCCACGTGCTTGTCCATCGCCAGGGCGCTCGCCAGGACGCCGTCGCCGACGTACGGCAGACCGGCGACCTCGAGCAGACCCTGCACCGTGCCGTCCTCGCCGAAGGGACCGTGCAGGATCGGGAACACGACGTCGACCGCCACGGTCGTGACGGAGCCGTCGGGGTGCGACACCACCAGCTCGTTCGTCGCCGGCGAGGTGGGGAACGCCACACGCGTGCCGTTGTCCGGCACCGTCGGCAGGGTCTGGTCACGGATCGCCCATTGTGCCGGGTCGTCCGGCTGCAGGGTGAACGCGCCCTCGGGCGTGATGCCGATCGGCACGACGTCGTACGCGGAACGGTCGACCACGTCCATGATCCCGCCCGCCGTCACGCAGCTGATGGCGTGCTCGCTGGAGCGTCCGCCGAAGAGCACGGCGACGGTGGTGGTTGACATGGGTGTCCCCTCGGAGATCGTGGGCACTGCGGTCCCCTCGTGTGTCGGGCCCAGACCGGTCACTCGCCCTGGGGCTCGTCGGTCTCGGTGAGGTGGGGCGCGATGTTGCGCGGGTCGAGCCTACCGGCGAGCACCTCGCCGACCTGCCCCACGATGGGCATGTCGACGCCGTTGGCGGCCGCCAGTTCGAGGATCGGGGCGACGGACGCCAGCCCCTCCGCGGTCTGGTTCATCTGCCGGACGACCTCGTCGAAGCGGTACCCCTGACCGAGCAGCCGCCCCGCGGTGTTGTTCCGCGACAGCGGGGACTGGCAGGTGGCGATGAGGTCGCCGAGCCCCGCGAGCCCGGACAGGGTCGACGGCTGGGCCCCGAGCGACACGGCGAACTCGGTCATCTCGGCGAGCCCGCGGGTGATGATCGACGCCTTGGTGTTCTCGCCGTACCCGACGCCGTCGACGATGCCGATGGCCACCGCGATCAGGTTCTTGAGGACGCCGCCGAACTCGGTGCCGATCACGTCGGTGTTGATGAAGGACCGGAAGTAGGGGTTCGTCGCCACCGCCGCGACCGCGCTGGCCGTCTCGGCGCTCGTCGACGAGACGACGGCGGCGGTGGGCTGCCGTCGCGCGATCTCGAGGGCCAGGTTCGGCCCGCTGGCGACGGCGATGCGGTCCCGGTCGATCCCGAGGCCCTCGTGCAGGACCTCGCTCATCCGCAGCCCGGTGGACTTCTCGACGCCCTTCATGAGACTGACCACGGGCACGTCGTCACGGAGCAGGTCACGGATCGCGGCCAGGTTCGACCGCAGCGACTGCGAGGGCACCGAGACGTACACCTGCTCGGCGCCGGACAGCACCGAGGCGAGCGAGGTCGACGCGGTGAGCGTCCGCGGCAGGTTGATCCCCGGCAGGTACTCGGAGTTCCGCTTGGTCTCGGTGATCTCGCGTGCGACCTCGGGACGCCGGGCCCACAGGACGGTCTGGGCGCCGCCCTCGGCGAGCACCTTGGCGAAGGTGGTCCCCCAGCTCCCCGCGCCGATGACGGCGACCTTGGGCTTGTCGGTGGTCTGCATCACCACCCGGATCGCGGCGGTGTCGACGGCTCCGGGCGCGGCGACGACGGGGTCGGGTCGGTCCTCGTGGGGACGGAGCTCACTCAAACCTGCCGGTCTCCTTCTGGTTGTTCGCCGCCGGGTCCCAGCGAGTCGCCGGGGCCTGCTCGCCACGGAGTTCCTCGAGCAGTTCGGTGATGCGCTGCATGAGGACGGCCGTCGCCTCGACCAGGACCTGCTGGTCGATGGGGCGTCCCCGGTAGGCGGAGAGGTCGATCGGATCACCGACGATGACGTCCACGCGGGACGGCGGGAAGAGCCGGAGCTTCTTCCCGTAGCGCGCCATGATGTTCTGCGTGCCCCAGTGGGCCATCGGGATGAGCGGGACGTCGTTCTCGAGCGCGATCCGCACCGCGCCCGTCTTGCCGCGCATGGGCCACAGGTCGGGGTCGCGGGTGAGCGTCCCCTCGGGGTAGACGATGATCGCCCCGCCCTGGTCGATGACCGACTTGCCGCCGCCGAGCGGGTCGCTCAGGCGCGTCCGGCCGGAGCGCTCGACGGGGATCTGCCCCATCCCGCTCATGAGCTTGCCGAAGACGGGGACCCGGAACAGCGACGCCTTCGCGAGGAACCGCGGCGCCCGCTTCGAGATGTAGACGGCGGTCCCGACCACGAGGGGGTCGATGTTCGTGAAGTGGTTCGGCGCCAGAACGAACGCGCCGTCCTCCGGCACCCGGTTCGGGCCGTGCCAGTGGTAGCGCGCCGTGAACCGGAACACCGGGATGACCACGGAGGCGGTGATGCGGAAGGCCGGGTTGAGCTCTCCCCGACGCCACCGGCGCCCGGGGACCGGCGTGCCGGTGCGCACCTGCCGGTCGGCGCTGCGGCGCGCCGCCGACGTCGGGCCGGACCGCGCCTGCGGGGCGGACCCGCGCTGCGCCTCCAGGCCGTCACCGTCTCCCTGCGACGGAACGTTCGACACGGCGCTCAGCCCGCGAAGTCGAAGTCCGCGCCGAGCTTGCGGAGCTTCGGGATGAAGTGCTCGTACCCGCGGCTGATGATGCCGACGTTCGTCACGTGGGACTCGCCCTCGGCGGTCAGCGCCGCGATGAGGTGGCTGAACCCGCCCCGCAGGTCGGGCACACGCACGTTCGCGGCGTGCAGCTTCGTGGGGCCCGTGATGACGGCGGCCTGCTCGAAGGGACGACGCGCGACGCGGCGGTCGTGACCGGGCAGCCCCTGCTTGTGCACGACGATGTCGGCACCCATCTCGTTGAGCGCGTCGGTGAAACCGAAACGGTTCTCGTACACGGTCTCGTGCACGACGCTCTGCCCCTCCGCCTGGGTGAGGGCGACGACGAGCGGCTGCTGCCAGTCCGTCATGAAGCCGGGGTGCACGTCGGTCTCGACGACCACGGGCCGGAGGACCTCGCGCTCGCGGTAGAAGCGGATCCCGTCCTCTTGGATGTCGAATCCGCCGCCGACCTTGCGGAAGACGTTGAGGAACGTCATCAGCTCCTGCTGCTTCGCACCCTCGACGAAGATGTCGCCGTTGGTCGCGAGCGCAGCGGACGCCCAGCTCGCGGCCTCGTTGCGGTCGTTGATCGCGCGGTGGGTGTAGCCGCGGAGCGACTCGACGCCCTCGATGAAGATCGTGCGGTTCGGCTCGACCGTGACGATCGCGCCCATCTTCTGCAGGATCGCGATGAGGTCCATGATCTCGGGCTCGATCGCGGCGTTGCGCAGCTCGGTGACACCCGTGGCGAGCACGGACGAGAGCAGGACCTGCTCGGTCGCACCGACGCTCGGGTACGGCAGCTCGATCTCCGCACCGCGCAGACCGTCCGGGGCCGTGAGGTGGATGCCGTTGACCTGCTTGTCGACCACGGCTCCCATCGCACGGAGCGCGTCGAGGTGGAAGTCGATCGGCCGGTCACCGATGCGGCAGCCGCCCAGGTCGGGGATGAACGCCTCGCCCAGCTTGTGCAGCAGCGGGCCGCAGAACAGGATCGGGATGCGGCTCGAGCCGGCGTGTGCGTCGATCTCGGCGAAGTGCGCCGACTCGACGTTCGACGGGTCGAGGATGAGCTCGCCTCGTGCAGGGTCGGTGACGCGGACGCCGTGGACCTCGAGCAGGCCGCGGACGACCTTGACGTCGGAGATGTCCGGCACGTCCTTGAGGATCGACGGGGTGTCGCCCAGCAGCGCGGCGACCATGGCCTTCGTCGCGAGGTTCTTCGCACCGCGGACCTCGATGCGTCCCACGAGCGGCTTGCCCCCGCGGATGACGATCTCGTCCGACTTCAACCCCACGCGCGCCCCTGCGGCCGCTGCGTCCTGTACGAGAGAGTTCACTACTTCACCGGCAATGTCTTCGGCCGCCATCTGGAGCGGCGGGATTCAAACTCCGTGATCGAGGTCTCGTCACGGAGGGTGAGCCCGATGTCGTCGAGCCCTTCCATCAACCGCCAACGAGTGTAAGCGTCGATCTCGAAGGGGACGTCCACATCGCCGATCGACACGCGCTGCGCGACCAGGTCGACCGTGGCCTCCGCCCCCGGGTTCCGCTCGATCTCGGCCCACAGGGCCTCGACTTCCGATTCGGTCACGATCGCCGTGACCAGGCCCTGCTTGCCCGCGTTGCCCTTGAAGATGTCCGCGAACCGGGACGACACGACGACCCGGAACCCGAAGTCGCGGAGCGCCCAGACCGCGTGCTCGCGCGACGAGCCGGTGCCGAAGTCGGGCCCTGCGACGAGCACCCGCGCGCCCTGGTACTCGGGCTGGTTCAGCACGAACGACGGGTCCTGCCGCCACCCGGCGAACAGGGCGTCCTCGAAGCCGGTCTTCGTGACGCGCTTGAGGTAGACCGCGGGGATGATCTGGTCGGTGTCGACGTTCGACCGCTTGAGCGGCGCGGCGATGCCGGTGACGGTGGTGATCTTGTCCATCAGAACTTCCCCTCGGTGGTGGCGGTCGCGGTCTCGGTCACCGACGACAGCGCGTCGTCGGTCTCCAGGTCCCACGGGCTCGACAGCGTCCCGCGCACCGCGGTGGCCGCGGCGACGAGCGGCGACACCAGGTGCGTGCGCCCGCCCTTGCCCTGCCGCCCCTCGAAGTTGCGGTTCGAGGTCGACGCGCAGCGCTCCCCCGGTGCGAGCTGGTCGGGGTTCATGCCGAGGCACATCGAGCAGCCGGCGAACCGCCACTCGGCCCCGAAGTCCGTGAACACCTTGTCCAGTCCCTCGGCCTCGGCCTCGAGCCGGACACGGGCGGAACCGGGCACGACCATGACGCGGACACCCTCGGCCTTCGTCCGGCCCTGGATGATCGACGCGAAGGCCCGGAGGTCCTCGATGCGGGAGTTCGTGCAGGACCCCATGAACACGGCGTCGACGGCGATGTCCTTCATCGGGGTGCCCGCCTCGAGGTCCATGTACTCCAGCGCCCGCTGCGCCGCGGCCTGGTCGTTCGGGTCGCTGTAGTCCGACGGGGACGGCACGTTCTCGGACAGGGACACGCCCTGCCCGGGGTTGGTGCCCCACGTGACGAAGGGCTCGAGCTCGTCCGCGTCGATGAAGACCTCGGCGTCGAACACGGCGTCGTCGTCCGTCCGCAACGTCTCCCAGTACGCGACGGCGTCGTCCCAGTCCTGGCCCGTCGGCGCGTGGTCGCGGCCCTGGACGTAGTCGTAGGTGGTCTGGTCGGGGGCGACCATGCCGGCCCGCGCCCCGGCCTCGATCGACATGTTGCAGATCGTCATGCGGCCCTCCATCGAGAGGGACCGGATCGCCGATCCGCGGTACTCGAGCACGTAGCCCTGCCCGCCACCGGTGCCGATCTTCGCGATGACCGCGAGGATGATGTCCTTCGCCGTCACGCCGGGGCGCAGCGTGCCCTCCACCGTGATCGCCATGGTCTTGAAGGGCTTCAGCGGCAGGGTCTGGGTCGCCAGGACGTGCTCGACCTCGGACGTGCCGATGCCGAACGCCATCGCGCCGAACGCGCCGTGGGTGGACGTGTGCGAGTCGCCGCAGACGACCGTGATGCCGGGCATGGTCAGGCCGAGCTGCGGCCCGACCACGTGGACGATCCCCTGCTCCTTGTCGCCCAGCGAGTGCAGGCGGACGCCGAACTCCTCGCAGTTCCGACGCAGGGTCTCGATCTGGGTCCGGCTCGTCGGGTCCGCGATCGGCCGGTCGATCGCGAGGGTCGGGGTGTTGTGGTCCTCGGTCGCGATCGTCAGGTCGAGCCGACGGACGGGGCGCCCGGCCTGGCGCAGGCCGTCGAACGCCTGGGGGCTCGTGACCTCGTGCACGAGGTGGAGGTCGATGTAGAGGAGGTCGGGGTTCCCGTCCTCGCCCTTGACGACGACGTGGTCGTCCCACACCTTCTCGGCGAGCGTCTTTCCCATGAGCTCGGCCCTCCTCGTTCCTCGTGACGACGCCGCGGTCGCGGCGTGTCCGGCGAGTGTAGCAGGTTGGTATACCAACGCCCGTCGCCGGGTCGTCGACCGGCCGGGAGGCGCGGTGCGGGTCGGCGCGACCGGTCGCGGTGGGAGAATGGTCACGACATGACGACACCTGCGCACTCGACCCGGACCGTGAACCTCGAGGGCGCAGCACGCGCCGCGATCGCCGGCGGCGCACCGCTCGCGCTGCTCATCGCCCTCGGGATGCCCGGGTACGCCGCGTTCGCGATGTTCGCCGGGTTCACGGCGATCTTCGGCGCGACCGAGCCCTACCGCCAGCGGGCCGTCACGACCGGTGTCGCCGGAGCGATGCAGGCCCTGTGCATGTTCGCCGGGGTCGCGGTGTCGCTCGCCGGCTCGCAGCTCTGGTTGCAGACCGTGGGACTCGTCGCGGTGCTCGTGTTCGCGGTGTGCACCCTGACCGCGCTGCAGACCATCCCCGCGCAACCGATCTTCCCGACCTTCGCGTTCGTGGTCTCCGCCCTCGTGCCCCTGCGGGCGTCCGACCTGCCGCTCGTCGCGACGATCATCGTCTGTTCGGTGACCTGGGCCTGGCTCGTCGCCATGTCCGGGTCGGTCCTGCGCCGGGTGCTGCACCCGCGGGCTCCGCACCACTTCCGCCCGCTCGCGCCGCGCAAGCGCCGCTCCCTCGCCGTGCTGCGGACGCCCGCCCTGTGGGAGACAGTCGGCCTGAACGTCGTCGGCGCGCTGGTCGCGGGTGCGATCGCGGAGTCGATCCCCTGGCTGGGCCACCCGTACTGGGCCGTCATCGCCGTGGTGTCGACGCTGCCCGCGCTCCGACAGCGGCACACGCTCGTCCGTGCCTTCCAGCGCGTCGTCGGGACGGTCGGCGGGACCGTGATCGCCGTCGGCATCCTGCTGCTCGAGCCGTCGGCGTGGTGGATCGTCGTCATCGCCGTGATCGGTCAGTTCTTCGCCGAGATCTTCGTGGCCCGGCACTACGCGGTGACCCTGCTGTTCCTCACGCCGCTCGCGCTCGCGGTGTCGTGGCTCAGCCTGCCCGAGGCGCCGGAGCTCCTCGCACTGGACCGGGTCGCGCAGACGACGCTCGGCGCCCTGGTGAGCGTGGCGCTCCTCGTGGTCGGACGCGCGATCGAGCGGCGACGGGGCCGAGCGCTCGGCGCGACGAGCGCGATCCGCACCGTCTGACGGGCGCACGCACCACCCCCGCGGAACCAGGTTCCGGACACGAAACCGCGGAAAAGCGCGGTGCTGTGCCCGGAACCAGGTTCCGGGCACGGCACCATGAAACGGCGCGGTGCTGTGTCCGGAACCAGGTTCCGTCGAGTGGGTGACGCGCCGTGTCAGTGACGCGCGGGGTCAGGAGCGAACGCGGTCAGTCGCGCGGGGCGACGTTCCAGGAGTCGATGACCGGGCGACCGTGCTCGTAGCCGAGCGAGCTGACCGTCGCGGTGCCGAGCTTGAGCACCGCGCCGTCCTGCGGCGCGAGCCGGATCCAGGCCGCGCCGAGCGCGCGGAGGACGTGCCCGTGCGCGACGACGATCGCGTCGTCCCCCTCGGCCAGGACCGGACGCACCCGGTTGAGGACGCGCTCGACGCGGACGCGGACCTCGGCGGCGTTCTCGCCCGGGGTGTCGCCGGCGGGCACCCCGTCGGTCCACAGGTCCCACGGCCCGTGGCGCAGCACCTTGATCTGCGGTGTCGTCAGGCCCTCGTACGCGCCGTAGTCCCACTCGTACAGGTCCTCGTCGAGTTCCGGGTCGACACCGACGAGGGCGGCGGTGTCCCGTGCCCGCTGCAGTGGACTGGACAGGGCGAGGGCGAACGATCGGTCGGCGAGGTAGCGGCCGGCGCGCTTCGCCTGCTCGATCCCGTTCTCCGTCAGCGGGATGTCGGTGCGGCCGGTGTGCTGCCCGCTCTTCGACCACTCCGTCTCTCCGTGACGGACGAGGACGAGTTCGCCGGGGCGTTCCGAGGTCATGGGTTCCTTCCGATGGACAGGCCGAGCGCGGCTGCGCCGACCGAGACGACGAGCATCCCGAGGCCGTTCAGGACGGCGAGCCGGGTCTTGCCGGATCGGAGGAGCTGTACGGTCTCGACGCTCGCCGTCGAGAACGTCGTGTACCCGCCCATCATGCCCGTCCCGAGCACGACGACGCTCACGGACGGGATCGCGCCGGATTCCCCGAGCCCCGTGACCAGGCCGAGCACGAACGATCCCGACACGTTGATGACCAGTGTCCCGAGCGGGAACCGTCCGACGCGCGCCTTCACCAGGCCGTCGAGGAGGAACCGCAGCGCGGCGCCGACGCCGCCCCCGACGGCGACCAGGAGCAGCTCGACCGGGTTCACCGGTCCGCCCCCGTCGTCCTGTGACGTCGGCGTGCGCCGATCGCGATCCCGGCGGCCGCGGCAGCCAGTCCGAGCACGACCGACAGCAGCGCGTACCCGGCGCCGGCGCCCCAGCGACCGGCGTCGAGCAGGCGCGCGGTGTCGTCGGCGAGCGTGCTGTAGGTCGTGAAGCC
>Ga0308167_1000617_pt1 | contig 58237 bp, 59 predicted proteins | sample PhyCR1_2_FD_202138 | JGI IMG/M metagenome (GOLD analysis project Ga0308167, IMG submission 202138) | Phyllosphere microbial communities from UC Gill Tract Community Farm, Albany, California, United States - DLSLRC.R1 | ecosystem: Host-associated > Plants > Phyllosphere > Unclassified | place... | reverse complement strand
ACCGCGCGCTGGCTGCGCTGGATGCGGTTGGTCCGGATCACCTGGAAGACCTGTCTGCTGATGTCCGGTACGCGGCACAACGCATCACGACCATGCTTGATGAAGGCGATATCGCCACCCCGTCTGCGTATGAGCTGGCGACGTCCGTCCGGTCCCTCGCCATTGAAATAGTGCCAGCAGAGTGGGCCTGGGTGGACGGGCCTGATCTGCCATCCCTGGAATACCTTCAGGAAAATGCCCCGCTTCAGCGCGAAGCGTTGCGGCAGTCGTTTATCGAGGCGGCGCGTCCGTTTGGCCTTACCGTCAGCGGTCGCATGGAGTTTCCCGACGACGATATCTGTCCCGGCACGTACTGGTGTGACGCAGAAGTCTCCCTGGGCCGTGCGGACTCTCTCCCGGAGGCGATGGAGCTGCTGGTAAAGGCAAGCCTGAGCGGGGACTGGAAGCAGGACGAACACGGTGGGTACGGTTTTGCACCGCACATCGCCACTGTTACCGACATTGCACGCCGCGTGGTGCTGCGCGGTAATGCCGCCACGCTGGAGTGGGCGGTGCCGGAGGCCGATCCGGCTGCATTCGAACGCATTGCGGAACAGAAACAGGCGCTGCTGAAGCAGGCTGCTTACGAGTCCGGCTGGGATAACTTCGAGACGGCGCGCCAGCTACGCCAGAAGGCCGACCTGCTCGACCTGACCAGCGTTCATGCCGTCTGGGTGAACCATCCGCACGTGGCTGAAGCGCTGCGGGAATATCAGCATCCGTCCACGCGCCTGGATGAAACCGAAATCATGGATGGCATGGAGTTTTAGGCGCAAAAAAAGCAGGGTTGCCCCTGCTTTCTTCACGGCGGGTAGTTGGAGCTACCCGCCACATCAAAATCCGAGTCGAGGTAACGAACATGAATTTTGACCCGCAAATCGTCGCACAGGCGGCGCTGTTTGTAAACGCACTGCGCAACGGTCAGTCCGCACACGTACCGGCCATGCCGTTCAGACTGTGGCCCGTTTTTATCCGCTGCGTCAGGCTGATGATGAGGGCCAGAGCATGAGCCAGCAGAATCAGGCAGTAAACGCCGACCTGCCACCCGTGACGCAGGAAGACATCACGCGCGTTCTGGGGCCGTACTGTTTTATCCGTCTCGATAACGGTGATGAGGCGTTTTTCATTAACGGTCACTTCATTGGCAGTGCTGAAGGTGCGCAGAACGATCCGCCCGTTTACGACATTGCATGCCTGTCGGCACGGGCAGCATGGCAGTCGCTGCGTTGCTTTGAACTCCCCGTACCGGCAATGCCGGACTGGTGCTGGGGCGATATTCTGGAGCAGCTGGCCCGCAAAGCGCCAACGGGCGAGGTGAGCGGTACGGTCATCGTGACATGCAGCGAGGTAAAGGGCAGGGGTGTGCATTTCTGTAATCACCCACAGCTGAGTGGCCACAATGAAAACCTGTGGTTTCCCGTAGGTGCGAAGGAGAGCTGGTTTATCGCTGTTGAACGCATTCTGGTCATGAACGGCCTGGCTGACAAGTTACTGGATCTGAATCCGCTTCGTGATGGAGATTTCAGTGATTTCAGGGCGACTTACAGCCGCACAATCATCCTCTGACAGGCGCGGGCCGGAGGCATCCGGCCCCGCTGTCGTGAACGTAACAGGAGTCTACCATGCTGAATAATACCCGACCGGACGGGATGGCGTCCCCCGATGCTATACGCCAGGAATCACTGAAAATAGCCGACCTCGATGACCTGGCCGATTACGGGCTGCATCCGGTTCCGTGGGACGAACCCGACGCGACCTGTTGTGCTGCTGCGGCAGTCGTCACCTTCGCCCGTTGCACAGGGCTGGACAGTAAAAATGACCTGGCAGAAACGGCGATAACCGATCTGCTGGCAGACCTCATGCACCTGTGCAGCGCAAAGGATTTGCCGTTCTGCGAGCTGCTTATCCGCGCAGGTTCGCATTTTCGGGATGAAGCCGCAGGCTGATCCAGTGCCGTACAGGGCGCAGACCCTGCAGGCCCTCCGGGCCGGGCAAAACCCGGTGCTGACGCACCGGCTCCCTCCCTCCGCGTGCTGTGACTCTGCGGTGCAGTATGGCCACTCTGGTTCACAGATACGTTATTGTCGCCAGTATTCCGGTCAGCACGATTATGGCCGGTTGTGTTTGTGGCCAGCTTCCGCTGTTCAGTGAAGCCTTAACCCCTTATCAAAAGCCACAGCCGGGACATGGCCCCCTTCGGCTCCTGCCCTGGCGGGCAGTCGTCGAGCCACACTCCGCTAAGCGGCACAGCCGCTAAGCTCCGCCGAACCGCAAAGGGCCGCGGTTCGTGCCTGACGGCTAGTGTCTGATGGCTGAGGTCAACGTCAACGGCTGCAACCGGCTTCGCCGGTGCGTTAACCGGGCGCGGCCGCGCCCTGTAAGGCCGTCACGCCGTTCCGTCGTGCCGGAGGTGTTCATGCTCATGTTATCCCGTGCGTCTGTTCTGTTCCGGTGGTTCAGCGCGGAGGGCTGACAGTCGCACAGTCCTTCTCCCTCCCACACAGGTTCGCTTACGCCGTTCCTCACCCGTTCGCACTCGCCATAAACCCGGCTCGCTTGCGCTGCGGCTTCCGGGACGCCTGTGTTCCGGTCGCCGGCCGGTGCCACTTTGCCCTTCGCCGCGATGAACTCACCGAAACATGGTTAACAGCAACCGAGCGAGGAAAATCAGCATGAACACCCACAACGTCAACCTCAAAACCGCCGCTTCTGAATCTACCGAAACACGGGTTGAAGGGACAAAAGTCAACACCGGACTCACGGCGGCGCAGTTTCAGGATCTCAGCGATTTCATCATCGACAACGGCACCTTCTGCGGGCCGGGCGGGGTGACCTGGCAGGAACTGGCGCTGTTTGACGAAATCACCGACCCGTCCGAAGACGGTGAGCCACGCAAAATTTATGTCTGGGAGGGCTGGCCGTACGCCCTTTATGAATTCGACCTGGGCTACACGGCGATCAATTACGCGCAGACCCGGAAAATGATCGCCTGGTCACTGGAAAACGCCGGTAAGCATTCCTCAGCTCCGCGCTGAGCGACAAATGCCCGATGCCGGGACAATCCCGGCTTAATAACAACGTATCTGAGAGGTAATCACTATGGTCAGTTTTGCAAGCCGTTATGCCCCAAAAACATCCATTCGCGAAAATCGCCCGCTCACCAATGATGAACTGATGCGGTACGTCCCGAGTGCGTTTTCCGTTGAAAAACATGAGTCGCGATCAGACCGTTATACTTATATTCCGACAATTACCCTGCTCGACAAACTCCGCTCCGAAGGGTTCGAACCTTTCTATGCTAAACAGTCCCGCGTGCGTGATCAGGATCGCCGGGATTTTACCAAACACATGATCCGCCTGCGTCGCGGAAATAACGGCGGCGGCAAAGAGGTACCTGAAATTGTTCTGCTGAACAGTCATGACGGTTCCAGCAGTTATAAAATGATCCCCGGTATTTTCCGCGAGGTCTGCACCAACGGCCTGGTCTGCTGGAAAACGTTCGGGGAAATCAGCGTGCCGCACAAAGGCGATATTGTCAGCCAGGTGATCGAAGGCGCGTATTCGGTTCTGGATGTGTTTGAAAAAGTCGAAAATAACATCGGCATGATGAAGGGGATTCAGCTGGATAAGGCGGAAAGGCTGCTGCTGGGCCAGCTGGCGCTGGAGTACAAATATGAAGACAAGGCTCCGCCGGTGACCGCTGAAAATATTATTCACCCCCGCCGCTGGCATGACAAAGGCACCGACCTGTGGACGTCATTTAATATCGTGCAGGAGAATCTGGTAAAAGGTGGACTGTCGGGACGGACTGAAAAAGGGAAACGTACCACCACGCGCCCCGTTAACGGCATCGACGGCGACATAAAATTAAATCAGGCGCTGTGGAAGATGGCAGAGGAATTCGCGAAGCTGAAAAGCTGAAAAAAATAAACCCCGGTTCGCCGGGGTTTATTTTTTGGCGGTGCCAGTATCATTTCTGCTGAGCGTTAAGGGGGGCGATGTTTCATGTGGCCTGATCTTATTCATTCTCGCATACACTTCATCCCTTGCCACCAGAACGCGGTAGATGCTTTTGATTATCGCGGCATATTCCCTTCGCTGTTTAATCAGTTTTGGATTCGGGCCGGTGTTATACATGCCGACCGTGTCCCACGTCCTGCCATACTGTTTAAAATTCAGCGCCTCGATCCAAGCGCCGGTATAAATGCAGATGCACGGATCGGCAAGTAGTCTTTCGCGCGTAATATTAAATTTCTTTAATTTTGGAAAGTTGGCGCTGTTAATCTGCATATTACAGACGTCGGTGCTTTTATGCGCGCTCCTGTCATTAACCGCGTTATTACGCAAGTGTGATTCCTGAATGGAATGCGCCATGAGCAGACGCGGATCGATTCCGAAATCATGTCCGGCTTTGGTGAAACACATTTCAGGCTCAGCCTGGACGCTGAACGCGGTAAAAAAGGCGGCTGCGGTTAACCACTTCATATTAAAAGAGTCTCGTATATGCGCGCAGAATGCACTGTGCCGTATTTGTGCAGAAAATACCTTTTCAGATCAGCCCGCGCAAGTTAATTCGTTACAGACGCGCACTCTGCGCTAGATGCTTGTGGCCAGCATCAGGCAGAGGTTATTTAAATTCCACTTAAGACACCTATTCAACAAGCCGCTTTTACAGTTCCTCTTTCATCACACCCCACGCAAGATTTCATCTTGCGGTTTTATTTATTTAAAACATGTAGTTAGCCTGAAATTATTTTGTTATTTTTAAAGTATGAATGAAATAGTGTGTGAATAAGCACACATTGCAGTGCCTGATTAAGCGATATGACAGTGCCTGATTGTGTGTGATTGCAGTGCCGGATAGTGTGGGGCTACAGTGCCGGTCAGTGTGTGAATCCGGCACCATGAAAGGCACTGTTATGTATGTTTATTGTGGTTGTTCATTTTTATCAATAATTTAACTTCATGAAAAAGGCGCTTAGTGCTGAATTGTCACACCTGAAATTGCCCTTTGGTGCCGGATTGTCACACCTGATTTCAGGTGATAGTGCTCAATTAACACACCTCTAAAAGTGGCTTTTTAAGGTGATTTTGAAAAAGAAGTGCCGTATTAACACACACCAGAATGATGTGAGGTGCTGCATTGACACACCCAAAAAGACGTACTGAAAAAAAATATAAAGTGCCGGATTGACACACAGTTAAAACAGGCCGAATAATAAAAAGCAGCTACCTGAGTTTTACACGGTTCGCGTGGTATTGAACAGGTCATTTTAATGTTATTTATTCGCTCTCGCCTGACGAAGTTGCCAGGTGAAACGCAGGGGAAAATGATGGGAAGAAGAAATATCTATTTCAAAGAAAAAACAGAAAGGGAAGTGCAGGAACTTGTCGATATGGAAATCCAGAACGGGGCGACTCACGGTGAAATAAATTTCTCATCAATGGTGAATGAACTGGTTGGTCTCGGACTGATGGTAAAAAAACATCAGGGTGAGGGCAGTAAATTTGATCTGGAAGGGTTTAATCGTGACCTCATTCGTAAGGTTTCAGGGACGAGGGAGGGTGTGAGTATTTTAATCGCGATGGTGTCAGAGATGTACCTGAACATGCGTGGAGAAAACACCAGTGAGTCAATGGAGGAACTTCTGGACAGGAATTTATCTGCAATTAATGACGCAGAAGACAAAGCATCCAGTAAGCATTTCCTTGCACAGGAATAGCGTCGAAGGCATGTCAGTATTTCTTCAGTCCTGCCTCGTTAATGACTGAGTGAAATTAAATTATCACCGGTATCATTCATGCTTATGCGGTAAGTGTTGCCATGATGGTTTTATCCCTGCACTGGATAAGTGCGGGGGTTTAACTGAAATCATCAGCCTCATATCAGAGTGGGTGTCAGGTATTGAGTGGGTAGGTGAAATTTCTTTTCACTCACTTTTCTTCCGGTGATATAAGAGCCGTCCCTGCCGTGACTGAATGTCATTTATCCGGAGGCGCAAACGACATGTTTATTGTGTCGCTTACGCCGTTATATATATCCTCTTTTCAGTGTGCTGAAATACGACGTGACAACGTTAAGCCTGAATTGCTTCAGGCCCGACAGGGCTTAAAATAAACGGTACGTATCACACCCGTGACGAGCTAATCACGTCTAAACTTTTTTCAGGGCGATTTCGGTTTTCGGAAGGGAAGGGTTAACCTGAAGATAAGGGGTTTTCTGCACGTCCTACTTTTTCATAAATAAATTCATCAAAAAGTACGGCCAGTTCCCGTAAGCGGTGAACCTCTTCATTTTCCGGCAGCTGATGTTCGGTCAGGTAATTCAGTGAGCCCAGCAGTCGCTGCATTATTTCATCGTTCATGCTCCGCCTGTTAAATCGTGCGCTTATGTCAATATCACGCCGCAGGTTAACCGGAAAGCTGCTGCTGAACGCCCGTCTCTGTCCGGGAATAAAGATTTTTTTATCCTCATTCTTTTTTTCATCTTCAGCATACGTCTGGCGAATGATGTCCAGCCTGCTCTGAATAAACTCATCGAACATTCTTGCCAGCGCAATAAGCCGCTGGCCTTCATCGGTTTTAATAAGCGGCCTTCGGGGAGAGAACTGAAGAGAGAATATTAACCGGCTGATAATTTCATCGTTGGTAGTATATCCGCGAACCCGCGCGGCGACGCGCAGCTCCGTCAGGAGGTTTTCCGGCAGCCACAGTTTACGGTACTGAACTTCCCCCTGTGCATACTTGCGGGGCCTTCCCCTGCCGCCACCCATTTTTTCTTTAACTTTCATGCTACTGATTCCTCCTTGCGAGGCGTCCCTTGTCAGGAGCAAAAGCCTACGCCAGGTGCTTTCAGGATTAATCTTAAAATTCATTAAAGTAACCTGTAAAAGTGTGACATGCGTCACAGATTTTTTTTTTTTGAGAAAATGTACACTTGCATCGCGTTACGTCTGTTTACGTGCGTTGACATTTCCTTAACTCAAACAGAGGGATTTATACATGAAAGTTGCCACATCCGGCTCCGCTCTGACGGAGGGGGCTGCGGAAGCCTGTCCGACGTTCAGTGAGGCGCCGCTGACGGTCCTGACCGTCATGGCCAGTCGGGGGTTTTCGTATCTTCGTCAGCACCGCGCAAATGCCATTCTTGTCTGTATGGCCATTCTGGTTTTTGCACTGCCGCACATCGGGCATGCAACTGACCTGCTGGCAGGGCAGAAGCAGGACGCCAAAGATACGTTTGGTCACGGCTCAACGGTGGAGTGGGGGATTTACATCTGTGAAATCATCCTCTCTGCAGGCCTCTACATGAAAACGCGTAACCCGATGCACTTCGTCGGTGGTCTTGCCTTCCTGATTGTCATCACCAAAACGTTCTTCGCCCTCGCCGGTTAAACCGACATGGACGGGGACGCTCAGCAGTATCTGTTTCCGGAAACACTCAACCAACAAAAACGCCTGATGGGACTCCCGACCGAGGAGGCCATTGTTGTCATTGCCTGCGCCGGTATCGGGCTGCTCTGCGACATATTCATCGTGATGTTGTTTGTGGCCGGTGCGCTGTGGCTGTTAATCCGCCATCTGAAGAAGGGCCAGGGCACCTGGTGGCTTCTGAACCTTCTCTACTGGTATCTGCCGACCGTGCTTCTGCGGTTGCAGTTCCGGCGCGTACCTGACTCAGCAAACCGGCACTGGATGCAGTAAACCCGGCGCCACCGCACGGTGGCGCTTTTTTGACTAACTGGAGAACGCTATGAAGTATCAGGTCGGGAATGAGCGTAACCGTGTGGTTGTCGCGACGCTGGCGGGGCTGCTGTTGCTGGTCTTTCTGCTCGGTGCCGGCAATGTCATCACCGGTTCACTGGCGTGGCATTTCTATCGCACCCAGAAAACGCTCACCATACCGATGGGCTTTGACCGGCCTTTTCTCTCTGACGAATCCGGAGGTGACGCGGCACTGAACGCCATGCTGGTCAGGGCATTCGTTAATCTCCGCCTGTCCGTCACGCCGGAAACCGTGGATGCCCAGCACACCGCCCTGCTGAGCTTCGTCCCCCCGGCAGACCGCGACGCCATGAAAAAGCAGCTTGCCGCCGAAGCTGACTATATCAAGAAGAGCGGGGTGACCTCCGTGTTCCGCATCGACGATGCAGCCACCGATACCACCACCGGTGACATCACGGTCCAGGGAGTACTCAACGCCAGTACGTCAAACGGCAAGCTGCCACTCCCGGATGCGAATAAAGCCTACCGGCTCAGCGTGCACTACGTGGACGGGCTTATCCGCCTGACAGCCTTCCGCGAAGTGCCCTGGACGAAACCTGAACGCCGCCCGCAACAGGACTGAACCATGAAGATAACCCTTGCCGCCCTGGCGGTTGCCGGTGCGCTGGCCTCGCTGCCTGCCGCCGCACAGTATGCCGTGCCCGGACCGACCGGCACGCCGTTTGAAAACAATGCGCACCTGAAGGCGCAGATGAGCACGACCAGTCCGAACAAAATCGTCATCGATGGCGAGCTGATTACCGGCGTGACCGGTCCCGAAGGGGCGTACACCAAAGAAACAACCGCCGATGGTGCCCTGCTGATAGCCCCGCTCACCACACGGGACTTCACCGTTTTTATCGAGACCGCAAACGGCATCAGCCTGTCACTGGACGTGTCGCCCAGGCCTGGCAGCGGACGCACGATTGAACTGATACCGGCAGATGCGCCGGTTAAGGCCAATCCGGACGCGAAAGCCTGGGAGGAAAGTCAGCCTTTCCAGACCACGCTGGTCAGCCTGGCCCGCACCGTCGTGAACGGGGGCGTGCCTGACGGCTATACCGACATGAAGGTCAGCCGGGGCCCGGCCTACAATCCGCCTGCCGGTGTGCTGCTGACGCCCGAGCGCCAGCTGGTCGGCTCTCACCTGCGCGTGGTGCGCTACCGCATGAAAAACACCGGTTACGTGACGCGCATGCTTGCCGAGAAGCAGTTCTGGCAGAAGGGCGTGCGTGCCGTGATGCTGTCCACAAGCACCCTGTACGCCAGTGGTGAAGGGCTGCTCTGGGTGGTCTTCTCCACCGGAACGGAGGGCGGGGATGAGTAACATTAACATCGCCACGCGCCGCCGCCAGTGGACCATTGCAGGCGTATCCGCTGCCGTGATGCTCGCCATCGGGGGCGGTGTCTGGGCTTATTCGCATCATCAGGCCGAGCTGGAGCATCCCGCTGCAAAGCCGGCACCGGATATGACGGGCGGACTGGTCAACACCTCATTCACGCAGGGCGTGAACACCTCAGCCCTTCAGCAGCAGCAGGAGAAGACAGCCGGCCTGGAGCGTGACCTGGGCACGATAAAAAACACCCTCGTCACGCAGAATGAGGAGCTGAAGAAGCAGCTGAGCACCCTCACGGAGCAGCTGACACAACTGCAGACGCGGCAGGCTCAGGAAAGTAAGCCCGTAAACGGACCCGTGCAGGGGAGCGGCACCGCCAGCCAGACCTCTGCCAGCGGCCCGGTTGCGCATGGCCCTGCCGGTCCGGCGCAGTGGAGTATTACCGACCCGCAACGCGGTCCCGCTGCGGGGCAGGGCAGTCAGTTCTATCCGGTGCAGGGGCAGGGGTATGCCCCCGGCAATACTCCGCCGCGCACGGGTGGCCTGCAGCGCGATACCTTTACCTATGCCTCGCTGAAAAAGCCCGTTCACAAGCTGCCCTGGATACCGTCAGGCTCGTTTTCTGAGGCCGTGATGATTGAGGGCGCAGACGCCAACGCCAGCGTGACCGGTCAGCAGAACACCTCGCCCGTGGTCATCACGCTGCTCGGCGACGTCTCCATGCCGAACGGCCGCACCTACAACATGGACAAGTGTCGCGTCACCGGCGAAATCTACGGGGATATTTCCAGCGAGCGCGGTGACGTCCGGACCAAAAACATCAGCTGCATCCTGAAGAACGGCGACCACATCGATATGCCGTTTGAGGGGCACGTGTCCTTCCAGGGGAAGGTCGGCATTCGCGGGAAACCGGTGATGCGTAACGGTCAGATTCTGATGAATGCGGGCGGTGCGGGCTTCCTGTCGGGCCTCGGGGATGGCTTTAAATCTGCGGCCACGCCGATGGTAGGGCTGGGAGGCACGGCCACCATCGGTGCCGGTGACATTCTCAAACAGGGGTTTGGCGGCGGTGCCAGCAAAGCCTCTGAAACCCTCAGTCAGTACTACATCAAACGTGCAGAGCAGTATCACCCCGTCATTGACATTGGTGCGGGCAATGCCGTGACCGTGGTCTTCCAGCAGGGTTTCCGGCTTCAGACCATCGAAGAGGCCGACGCAGAAAAAGAGAAGAAAGAAGCACCGCAGCCGCAGGTGCAGCAGACCGCCGCCAGCACAACGGCAGGCACGTCCGGTAATGGCAACCCGACAGTCCCCGACCCGAACGAGGTCCTTAAGCAGGCGAGCCAATTGAGACTGGGTGACACCATTAATTAAGGGAGCAGGGAATGGAAAACTGGCATGTGGCACAGACAAAATTTGGACAGGAAAGAAAAGCGGAGCAGCAGCTGACCAGTCAGGGGGTGGAATCCCTGCTGCCGGTGTTTTCCGAGGTCAGGCTGAAAAACGGCGCAATCCGCCGCGTCGCTGAGCAACCCCTTTTTCCAAACTACATCTTTGTGCGCTTCGATCCGGAAAAGGTGCATACCACCGCCATCAAGGCCACACGCGGCATTGCGTCACTCATCAGCTTTGGCGGCCTGCCTGCCATTGTGCCTGAGCGCGTGATTGAAAGGCTGAAAGAGGGCTGGCAGGGTGCGCCGCAGAACAAGCTGATGCCGGAAGACGGTGACCGCGTAATCATTCAGGACGGCGCATTTGAGGGTATCGAGGCCATCTGGTGTGAGCCGGACGGAATGAGCCGCGCGGTGCTGCTGTTCAAAATTCTGAACCGTCAGATGCGGGTGCAGGTGGAAAGCCACATGCGTTTTCATATTGCCGCACGGGCGGCGGACCAGCCGGACAGGAAAAGGATATGAACGTGATGCTTAAGCGGCGGTGGCCACGCGGTAAAGGGATCAATCTTTGTGGCCTTGTCGCCATGTTGTTGACAGACAACCTCGTCATGGCGTGGCTGATTCAGGCTGGTCAGGTTGATGTTGTCAGCTGGCCGGTCTGGCGAATGATGGTGCTGGCGTCGCTGGTGACACTGGGAGTCCAGGTCCGGAGAGGGAAATACACGCTGTTGACTACGGTGCAGATGCTGACAGGTTTATGGGCACTGTCGCTGATTGTCTGTATCGGTAACTCAGTCATCATATGGGCGTGGCCATCCTCCGCTTTTTTGTATTCCGCAATGTGTGTATCTGCCTGCATGGGGGCTGTTTTTGCTCCTGCTATCACCCTGTTTGAACTGACATTTGATCGGGCCTGAGCACATCACAACCTGACAAGGAAACCGGATATGAACAATTCGCATGCACGCCTGATAGTTTTTCTGCTTACTTTTCTTGTGCTTACCCTGAATCTGGTCGCTGTATACATCATGCTTCGCATGGGGGTGGGACCGTCCGGAGGCATTACGTGGCAGGTGTGGCGGATGCTGAACCTTCTTGCCTGGGCCACGCTGGGCTTACAGGTGCTGTCTTTAGGTAGCGGATTGAGTATGGCCCCGGTTTTCGCAGGGCTCGTCACCTGGCTTATCGTGCCGGCAGGCTGGCTCGTTGAGGTTGCCCGCGCCGGTCAGCTTCAGGTGGCCAGTAAAGCCTTCCTTTACATGGGCCCCTGCACAGGGGTTGTGCTCTCGTTCGGCGCGGCCGTATTCGTGCTGATGTTTGAAAGAAGACGCCAGTAGAGGGTGGGGCTGTAATGAAATCTATAAATTTCAGAGCATACATGCCTTTTCTGGGTGTCAGCCTGCTGATGGCAGCAGACGCTGTGCTTTCCGCCTGTTTTTTCAGGATACCGGGATATCCTCTGCTGGGCGCAGTGCTGTGGGGCGTGTCGGTACTGGTTGCCGTTATTGTCCTGAGACTGGCCTGGCGCCTTCGGAGGTATGAGTCTTACAGCGAAATGCTTCTGCTGCTATTCGCGCCGTGGCTGTGGGTGGCCGGATTTAAGCTGTGCCAGTTCATCGTGGCAGACTTTCCATCCCGCTTACCTTATTCAGGCCTGGTTGGTGTTCCCTGGGCGCTCTTCTGGAACTTGCGTCACCTCCGTCGAGCAGGGATAAGCTACAGGCAGCCACCTGAGCCAGTCCAGCATAGCGATAACATTAAGTCAGCAAAACGCTTTATCAAACGAGAGTTTGCTGTGTCAGTCGCAACACTGTGGCTGCTGACTGTGAATACGGGCGTAATGGCCTGGTTTATACACTCAGGTTACGGCATGACATGGTCAATATGGTCCTTGCTGACAGTGGTATCGGTTGTGACGCTTCTCCTGCATTTTTCTAAACCTGACAGCGAACTGCTTTCTATGGCAATGCGGTGCGGATTTGCCTGCTGGTTGGTGGCACCCTGGCTTTACCTGATTTTTGCCGTCACGGGAGACCATACCCTGACGAACAGCCCTGACTTCCTGATGTTCTCACTGTCTGTGAGCATCGTTATCACGTTTTTCTTTACCGTGATAGCGGCACTGAATCCATCACACTTTACTTAGAAAGGAGACTGTCTGTGGTCACAAACCATTCAATGTCAGCAGTGACATTAATCAGAACATTTGTACTGCTGTCAGTCATGATGCTGACCGCCTGCGACACGGCAGACTCGCAGTTTGACGCAGCCCGAACCAAAGCACTGCAGAATCCCGATCCGTTTCAGGCCTATCTGCAGGTGAGTAAGGAAGTCGATAAAAACTGCCCCGACAGTCTGCTGTTCAGACCGACATGCTCAGACGACATTATAACGGAGTACCACGACCTCGAAATTTCACTCTATCGCACAGCGTTAAACCGGCACTCTCCGGCAGCCTTCATTGATCTGTTCATGCGGCCTTACCCACCGGATGAGCTGAAATCCCGGATGCCCCAACTCGCTGAAGAACTGATTAATCTTGCCACGCATTCAGCGGGGAACAGGGCATCAGCACATCTTCTGGCCACGGCGGCTCACGTATTAGAAATGGGCCAATGGGTACAGAAAGACAGCGTCCGTGCCGCTGCCCTCTTTGCTCAGGCCTGGCTTGCATATGACACGCTGGCGCCAGCCAGTCTCAGTCGTCTTTACAGCGAGCAGCACGATGAGGCCAGCGCGCTGCTGTGGCGGTTGCGCTGTATCGGCGACTGTTACGACAGGCTGGAATCCGCCGATGACCCCACGTCGCTGAGTTCAAGACAGATTCTGCGTATTCAGTCTCTCGCCAAAGACCGCAGTATCGTCACCGTTAACGGGCAGGCAGCCTGGGAGGAGAAATGAAACCTCCTGTTAAAATTTTGCTAATCGCGCTTTGCCTGTTGCCGTCACTGCCGGTCATGGCGGGCAGTTCCGCTTCCCGATCATCCTTTAAATCCTCATCAGGCTTTGCCGCACGCAGTCCGTCGTACCGGCCCTCCTCAACAGGCAGCGCGCCTGTTTACCGGAGTTTCAGTCCCGGATCGGGCAGCAGCACGCCATCGTCCGGAGGGAGCGGCACGCCAGCAGGCAGGGTAAACGGTGCGTCTCCGGGGTACAGACCTTCGCCTTCGGCACGTCAGTCACTGCTGAACAACAGCGGGCCTCAGCCTTCGCCCCGGCTTCAGACCATTATCAGGGAAAAAGAAGCCAGTGGCCCCGGCTGGATAGGTACAGCCGCGCTGGTCTGGTTACTCAGTCAGCACGACCTGTCAGACAGCGACCGCGAGTGGATCAACAGTCGCCTGCGCGAGGCAAACAGCGACAGCAGCAGTGAGCAACCCGCCCCCGTGTCCGGACAGTCTGACGTCAGTTTTCAGTGGGCCATTCCGTCACACATTGTGAGTGGTCTGCCGGTAAAAATCGTCGTGACGGCGGTTCGTTACGGGAAAGCGGTTTTGCCTTCCTGTGAACTCAACGATGTAAAGAGTGTGCCGGAAAACAACGCGGCGGTGCTGAACTGGACACCGGAAGACACGTTTTCTGCCGTGGCAACCTGCAGGGCAGAGGGCTGGGTAGACCAGCGTCTGCTTGCCGTTTCTCAAAAGAGTGGAGGGGGAAGTGAATCTGAAGCTGAACCAGAATGAGGATAGTTTTAACAGGCAGCGAAAACAGTTTAATCGTATCCGTTGGATGAATGTTGGATGGCAGGAAAGACAGCCACCTCATGTTGAAACCCTTGCTGTATGGGCTGTTACTGCCTTTATCGTGTTAATCAATCTGGATGATTTTTTTTCGGAACAAATCCGTCCCGTACTCCTGACGGCAGGTCTGGCATCGGTTGTTTTATCGGGTGTGTTATGGCTTCGGTGGAGAAAGAAACTGCATAACTGGCCTGACCTTATTGCAGACGAACTGGTTTCGTACCTTCCCACATATCCGGACGCTTTTGCCAGACTGCAGCAAAGTGTTTTGAAGGATGGCCACCTTGACCCAAAGGTACTGGATGAATGGGTAAAGGAGGAAGAACGCGCAATTCGGGACAAACAACAGGCTTTGAACCGTCGGGAGTTCGCTTTCACGTTACGCAAAATATGCCATGAAACAGAGGATCGCCATCATGACGACGCCCGGCACCCGTGAAGCGCGGATACGGCTCTGCTCGCTCCGCATCCGGTATCGTAAAGCATGGCTGTCACAGGCCGACAGTAACACCCTGGCTGCGCTGCTGACGGCCATTGAATCTGTTAACCAGGTCCCTGCATTGAGCCAGAACCCCTGCCTTCAGCAGACAGCAGCGGTCATGAAAGAGGTACAGCGAATGGCCAGCGAACCCCTGAAGTTAACAGGTAAGCTGCGGTATGACGCGGTAAGGAGTGACAGAATATGACGACCAGTAAAGTGTCAGATAACCGATCATCGAAGATCATTGAAATCCTGCGCTCACTTCTCTTACTCGCGGGGTTTTTCGGGTTACTGACGGTAGGCGTGCTGTATGGGTTGCCGATGATGCTCCATGCTAAAAGTGAGAATAAACTGCAACAGATTGGCTCGCTGGCGATGGTGAAAAACAACTGCCACGGCTTCTTTTACCACGATGACGATGTTTCTGTGCTGGTGATGACCAGTGGTTACGTGGTGACAGTCAGCGGCTGTGTGAATGCCGATCCCGGCACAGCAGTGATGGAACCGATAACCACTCTCACAACGGACGGTCGGGATATCGGTAAATACTGGTGTGTTAATGATATTTGTTATGAACGCACGGACAAGGAAAACAACTGAGAAACCAGACATGTTTTGCTGAGGCGTTTTTTCGTGAACGCGTCAGTGCTTCTGCATGAGGGGATAAAAAAAGAGGAGCAGCGAGTGGCCAGCGAATCCCTGACGTTAACAAGTAATCAGCGCCTGTTCTGGCAGATAGTGGCAGACCTGGAAGACTGGAAAAAACGCGGCAATCCTGCGCAGTGGGTGCGACCCGGCTTTTATCTCGCGCTTGTTGGTCTGGTGCTGCTACCGGCAGAGTTTGTGGCGGTTGTGAAAGCCTCATCAGCGACCAGCGGAAATCTGGTTGAGGCGGTAATGATTGCGTTGGGAACATGGTCGGTTGCTTACGCCTGGGTGTTTGACCGTGTCTTTCAGAGCTGGTCTGAACGTATTTACAGACAGTTTGACCGTTATAAACCTGTCAGTGCAGAAGCCTGGCTGGAGCTGAAAGAAGACGTGACTTTAAATCACAGGCTGACGCTCAGGGCGGCAGTGCGCTGGGCAGAAAAAGAGCAAGTGTGCCTGAGCGCCTGCAATGATCAATCCGACCCAACAGGTACTCCTCGGGCCTCATTCATGCAGTCGGGGCATCGCTGAGCGGCTGCGTTGGCATGGGCGCTGAGAATAAGAGGGGCGGCGGCTTAAGTTTAAAAATGCTTTTAAGTGGGAAGGATTCTATGGTTGCAATCAGACATCCTGTCATGCGGTATCATGGTGGCAAATTCAGACTCGCCCCCTGGATTATTGAACATTTCCCCCCGCACCGTTGTTATGTCGAACCCTTTGGCGGGGCGGCATCCGTTCTGCTTCAGAAACCGCGAAGCGAAGCCGAGGTCTACAACGATCTTGATGAATATGTCGTGAATCTGTTTCGCGTACTGCGCGACCCGCAAATGAGCCGACAGCTTGCAGAAGCATGCATGATGACGCCCTTTTCACGGGTTGAATTTCAGGAAGCGTACGAACATACGGATGAACCGGTTGAGCAGGCTCGCCGGACAATCGTGCGCGCCACAATGGGATTTGGCTCTGCCGGGGCAACGAAAGGCAGGACCGGTTTCAGGCTTGATACACGCCGCAACTGCGCGACTGCGCAGGCTGTCTGGTCATGGGCCCCCGCTAACCTCATTGCAGTGGCTGAACGGTTCGCGGGAGTACTGGTGGAAAAACGGGACGCAATCCAGTGCATGCTGGACCATGACACGCCCGACACGCTGCACTATGTTGATCCCCCTTACATGCACGAGACCAGAGTGATGGCCAGTTCGTACTACCGGTATGAAATGGACACTGATCAGCATGCCCGTCTTATTGACGTCCTCAAGGCGTTAAAAGGCTCGGTCATCCTCAGTGGCTACGAGACTGACCTTTACAATGACATGTTAAAGGGATGGTCTAAGCGCATTAAAACCACGGCGGCAAACGGCGTTTCCGGTTCGGTAAAGCGCACTGAATGCCTGTGGATACGGCTCAGAACTGAAGAGATCGCCTGTGGCACAAACTTCAGTTTCCTGTGAAATTGAAGAACCTATAAAACTAAGAGCAGATTCTTACAGTAATCAAAACCAACGTTTCAGGCATGAAAAGAAAGGTACCAACACCAGGGCTTTTCTCCAGCATCTGTGAGCAGGACTCACCTGCCACGCTTTTTTCTACTCACGACGATTAACCTGCGGCTCCGCCGCCACTGAGGTAACTCCCATGCAAAAACTGTTTGCGTGCGCACTGCTGTGCGCGGCGCTGACCGGCTGTGCCGGCATGAATTCCGATTTTGACTGCAACAAAACGGCGACTGATCAGTGTCTGACGATGTCAGAAGCCAGTCACCTGGCAGACAAGGGAAAAAGTCTTGATGACCTGACGGCCAGCAGAGAAGCAGGCCCAAAGCCTGCCGCTGAGGCGCTGGCGACGCCCGGCAATGTGAAGCCCGCCATTGATCCGAATCGAAAAATCACCGTTCCGGCATTTACTCCCCGTGCAGGAGGCAGTTCGCACCTGAGCAGCGATTCGCTGCGCGCCTCGACCATCCCGGTGAAAACGGCGTCTGTACCCGATGGCAGCATTACGCCGTCAGATTACAGCGGGCCGGGCCATGTGGATGCGAAACGCATTCCGGATGCCACGCAGCGCCTCTGGATTGCCCCCTGGGTGGACGGCGAAGACAGCTTCCATCAGCCCGCCGTTGTGGAGTTTGTGAAGAAAAAATCGCGCTGGGATGAAGATTACCGCGTGATAAGTCAGGGGGATTAACCATGAAGAGATATGAAAGCGTGAGCCTGCTCAGCGGCAGAGGCAGTGGTTACGGAGCTTTCATGTTGCAGCATATGCCTGAAAGTGTGGCAAGCGCAGAAGCCCTGAACGGCCAGGCATACAAAGCTTATCCCTGGAGCATTTATATGGATGCTCCCATGATCCGCTGGCAGACCTGCCCGGTAAATTCTGGGGGCCACGGAAAAACCTTCTCTGGAACATTTTTGGCGTCGCAGGTTACGTCACTCGAAATAGTTCACCGGCACTGGAGATCTTTCGGTAACGCCTCGTACCCCTTTTTGACCCAGTCGGAGGACAGCCATGCTCGCTAAAGTTCTCGATCACCTGACAGGCATTCTGGACAGCAGCCGCTATGAGGGCGGCGCCAGTTCGGCGCGTAAGATGCTGAAAGACAGCATGAATCACCCCTCCATTACCAGCCTGCTGCCGTGGCGTGAGTTTGATGACAAGACCGAGCTCTTTATCAATACGCGCTCGGTCGGCTTCATCCTTGAGGTGGCGCCCCTGGCCGGTGCCAATCAGCAGGTAGTGCAGGCACTCGATGACCTACTCCGTAAAAAGCTGCCGCGTAAAACGCCGGTCACCGTACTGATGGTCGCGAGCAAATGCGTTGGCGACATGCTGGAGCAGGGACTCAGCCGTGACATGTGGAAAGGGGACATGGCCCCGCGGCTTAATGCCATCACCAAAGCTTTCTGGGAACGCTCGGCGCTGAAGGGACTCGCCAACAATCGTGAGTACCCGCTTTATCTGCGTAACTACCGAGTGTTTCTGGTGTATGCGCACCCAGGTACTGGCGGGATCAAGTCGATGGACACGGTCTCTCAGTTGCGTGAAACGCTGAAGGTATCATTGCAGGCGGCCCATATGGAGACGGCACGTATAGGGCCTGATGAATTTCTGAGCGTCATCCGTGAGCAGATCAACTACCGTCCGGGGCAGGTCACCCGTGATGACGTGCAGTGGAATCCTGAGCAGGAGTTGCATCGTCAGTGCGTAGACCACAGTACGGAAATGGAAGTGCACCCGGACTATCTCCGCCTCACCACGGCACGCAAACCGACTGACCGTCGTGTCGGTGATGAGGGTAACTCCCGAGTGGCCAGTTCCCGTATCGTCAACATGCAACTGACGACCGTACCGAAAAGGTTCGCGCTATGGCAGGTCGCAGACAATCTGCAGAACATTCGCTATCCGGATCTGGGCATTCCTTGCCCGTTTATGCTGAGCTGGACGGTCTGTCTGGAGGACCAGGTGGCCAGTCAGAACGAAGCTTTCCGTAAAGAGCAGGATCTGGGAAAAAAGGCGAATTCCTCCTACGGAAAGCTTTTTCCCAATACCCAGCGAACCTATCAGGAGTTCCGCGACCTGCGTATGGGACTGGCCAGCAACGAAATCGCCATGTGCAGCTTTAACCTCAATCTGACACTGTTCTGTCCTGACAACGACAGTGAACAGCAGAAATGCGAGCTGTCGGCGATAAACGTCTTCCGTAAGAATGACCTGGAGATTTCGGCCCCGCGCTATATGCAGTTGCGCAACTGGCTGACCACACTCCCGTTCATGATGCAGGAGGGATTGTGGGATGACATGAAACATATGAATGCCACGCTGCGCTGCAAGAGCTTTAATGCAGTGAACCTGATGCCGGTGGTGGCAGAGCGGCAGATGGCTCAGTCCGGCAGCCCGCTTCCCACTTTTCGCAATGCGCTTGCTTTCTTTGACATGTTCTATGAACACAACGGCTCAACGAATTTTAACGTTGCCGTGACGGGTACAACCGGCGCAGGGAAAAGTTTCTTTATTCAGGAAATCCTGCGGCAGGTACTTAACTCAGGCGGGTTCGGCTGGGTTATCGATATGGGCGGCAGTTATAAAAATTTCTGCCGGCAGGCGGGCGGTTCGTATCTTGATGGTGCCACGCTGCGCTTTAACCCCTTTGCGAACGTCACCGATATCAAGGAGTCGTCTGAGGGCATTCAGGGGCTGCTGACCGTGCTGGCCAGTCCGAATGAGCCGCTGGACAAGGTCAGCGAAACTATCCTGCTTAAAGGTGTGGTTGCCGCATGGGAGGCCAAGAAGAACAAGGCCCGCATCGATGACGTGGTTCATTACATGACGTCTCCAGAGGTGAAGGAGATCTACGCAGAGCAGCCTACCATCATGAACCGCATCAACGAGCTGGTACTGCTGCTTGACCGCTGGTGCACATGGGGAGCCAACGGGGAATACTTCAACTCCGATAACCCGACGCTCGATGCAAATACCCGCTTTGCGGTTCTTGAATTGCTGAGCCTGGAAAACCAGCCGCATCTGCTGTCGGCCATCCTGTACTCACTGATTCTGGCGATACAGGAAAAGATGTACCACTCGCAGCGTGACCTGAAAAAGCTGGCCATTATCGACGAAGCCTGGCGGCTGTTCAGCGGATCTAACCCACATGCCGCCAAATTTATTGATACCGGTTACCGCACGGTGCGCCGCCACAAGGGAGCGTTCATCACCATCACTCAGGGTATAAAAGACTTCACCGGCACCAAAGACCAGGCGGCTCCACCGGCTGCGGCTGCGGCATGGGACTGCTCAGGCACCAAGGTCACGCTACTGCAGGATGCCAAAGCTTTTAAAACTTACCTCAATGCCAACCCCGATCAGTTCAGTGAGGCAGAGACTCAGATCATACGGGGCTTCCAGCCTGCGCGCAGCACAGGGTTCAGTTCGGTAATGATTTCCAGTGGTGAACACAGTTCATTCCATCGCGTGTTTGTTGATCCGATCACGCGCGCCATGTTCAGTACGCGCGGAGATGATTATCAGTTCATGACGAACGCTCAGAAACTGGGGGCGACCAGTGAGGAGGCCGCTTATCTGCTTGCGTGCCAGCCGCATATGTATAAGGAAGAGGTGGAAGAACTTGAGCGCTGGGCCGGGATAACGGCGGCATAACCAGAGGAAACTACGATGCAGGATGAAAAAACGTTATCCGTCCGCGAGGACGGGCAGTCGTCAGGTCATACACGCCAGTCTGACGTCACACTTTCTCCTCCGGTGGAACCGTTCTGGCGGCGATCCGGGGTGCGCAACCTCGCTGGAGGGGCGCTGATTCTGCTCCTCAGCGCCGGTATCAGCGCTCTGGTGGCCAGTGCAGCAAGGCCTGCCACGGTGGTGTTTGATATGAAGGGGACAATTGATGCATTCAGGCAACAGAGCGCCCTCAACCCCCTCACAAAAGAAGCGGCTGAGGTACTGACAAACCGCTTCAGCAAAGCCCTGGACAATAGTCTCAGTGACTGGCAGCAGCACCATTCAGCCCTGATTCTGGTGAAAGGGGCTGTTGTAAACGGTGCAGAGGATATCACGCCAGAGATTCAGGCCGACATAGCCCGCCAGATGAAGGAGGCACGATGAGAGCGAGGCTGGGTGCGCTGCTGCTCAGTATTGCCGTGGTGTGGCCAGCCGCCGCAAAAGACCTGGGCACGGTTGGCCATCTTTTTCCGATATCCGAACCTGACCTGCTGGATTTTATCGCTCAGCGGCTCAAGGGGATGCAGGACAGCGGAGAACTGGCAAGGCTGCAGCGGGAAGCGGAGGCAAGAGTCAAAGCCCATGCCGTTCGCCCGACGCCGGTTGCAGGGCTTTCGCCCGCGACAAAAGACCGGGTTTACAGTTTTGACCCGACCTTCACGGTAAAGGAAACCATCACAGATATGCGCGGCAACGTCATTGCCCGTGCCGGTGACAAAATTAATCCACTGGACAGGGTGGCTTTCAGTGAGACGCTTTATTTCATCGACGGTGACAATGCGGCGCAGATGGGCTGGGCGGCAAAACAGATCAAAGGGCAACAAAACGTCAAAGTCATCCTGGTCAAAGGCAACATCCACGACAGCAGTCTGGCGCTTGATGAGCCTGTTTATTTTGATCAGTACGGCACGTTAACAACAAAATTTGGCTTTGAGCATACCCCGGTTCGCATCACGCGTGACGGCCGCACGCTCAGGGTGGAGGAGGTGGCACTGAAATGAGTCACAACATGCGGGATGTAACGACACCCGAACACGTTAAGCGACATGCGACCACGGTGCGTATGAATGACGCCGACAAGGCCGGTCTGCGGCTCATGACGGAAGAACATCCGCTTTACACGGAGTCAGTGATTGTCCGTGCCGCGCTGCAGGTACTTTTGGCGTTTAACGGCAAAATGCGCAAAGACATTGTCTGGGCGTCCCTGAACGAAACGGATGTGGCAACAGTACTGCGCCGTGATGGTTTTCTCCTGGAGTCGTTTATCGATCCTGCGTCACAGAAGGGTGGAAGCTATGAAGGATGACGCGGCTCATGCCCTGGCAGAGGGCATCAGACAGGCTGTTACTTCAGCGTATGACCAGCCTCAAACGGTGGGGGGAATGCCCGTTCTACAGATACAGCAGCCCGGTTCACTGCCCGAGGCTGTGGACGCCCCTTTTCTTCCTGATGGCGTAACGGTCTGGTCGGTGCTGCTGCCGGCGGCGACTGCGGTGGCGGTGACGGAGGCAGTCACTGAGTCTGACTCATCCTGCCTCACCGCATTTTATGCGGGCTGAGCCTCTTATGGCCTGCTGACACAACTTTCTTAAACGGAGTTCAAATTATGGACAGGAGACTTGTAATGCTCCTGGTACTGAGCGTGTTTTTTGCCAGCCTTCTGGTCATAAAGCATTTCGCGTGAGCGTCTGAAACCTTCCTTCCCGCTGCATGCAGGCTGTTCGTTCCTCGCCCTGCTGTGGTACGCCTCAGCCTGCATTTCGCGGGCAGGCCTGACTAACTGACACTCTCCGTAACCGGAATATCTTCTATGAATAATGTCGCTGAAATTTCGGCGCACGAAGTCGTGCGCGATCGCTGGGGACACTGGACCCATCCTTTTTATTATTCCCCACCAGAGGACAGAGAGTTTGCGCTGCCCGGTGCATTTAATGACTGGCTTAAAGCAAACAATCTGAAATCAGCCACGTCGTGGATGGAAAATGAGGTGGAGGAAAGGCAGATGAATCGATTCTGGAAAACCGGTGACTGCAGTGACTGGACTCCGGCTAAACCGCCCGGAGAAGGCTGGTTTACCGGCAGTATCCATGATACCGATGACGGTCCGGTCTGTGTCTGGCTCCGGGTGCTTTCGGACAGGACGGCCGAATGAAACGATTATTACTGGTCCTGTGCCTGCTGCTGCCAGTGACGGTCATCAGGCCTGCAATGGCTGGGGGGAGTAACGCCGGTGACGGCCGGTGGGTGAATCCCATCAGCGACGTCTGCTGGAAGTGCCTGTTCCCTATGACACTCGGCAGTATTCAGCTGGCGTCTGGCGCGCATCCGGATACACCCAATCCATCGATGCCGATTCAGTTGTGTCCCTACGGCATCTTTTACCGTCTGGGGCTGGCCATCGGATTCTGGGAACCGCTTGCTCTCACCGACGTTACGCGCGAACCGGGCGTGATGGTGAACATGGGCGGCTTCAAAATCGACCTGGGCCGGACCGGAACGGGCCGTGCCGGTCAAAGTGATTCACCCACGCCCGGCAGCTTTTATCACGTTCACTGGTACAAATATCCGCTGCTTTTCTGGCTGAATATCATCACCAGTACGGGATGCATGCAGACCGGCGACATGGACATTGCATACCTCTCGGAAGTCGATCCGCTCTGGAACGACAGTACGCTATCTATGATCATCAATCCTGAAGTGGCGCTTTTCAACAATCTGCTCGCGCAGGGTGCCTGTGCAGCCGATTCCATTTCATCCACGGCGGGCATGCCGCTTGATCCGTTGTTCTGGTGCGCGGGTGCGCAGGGCTCGATGTACCCCTTTACGGGCTATACCAGCAATGAGTTTTCCCCCCTGGAGGCATCACTGCTGGTGACGGAGCGAATGGACTTCAAGCTGCACCGGGAGGGGCTGGTGATGGAGACGGTCGGGGCTGACGTAGCTGTCTGCTATGAATATCCGTCCCCGATCATCCCAAAATCGCGCTGGCGTTATCAGATGGTCAATATGTATCCCGAACCCAGCGACTGCCATCCGTTTGGTACCTCGACGCAGCTGTGGGGCAGCACTCATAACACCCCGGCCACGAAGAAGAACTTCGGCTGGCTGCTCTGGCGAAAGCGCAACTGCGTTTATCTGTAAGGACTCATCATGAACATTTCTCTGAGGGCACTGATCATCAGCGCCGTGCTGTTTTATGCCTGTGCTTTGTCCGCAGCGGAGCAGCCCACCGTATCAGGTGACAATCTGGCCTACATGAAACAGCAGCAGCAGGAGCTGGAGCAGTTTAAAAAGCAACTGGAAGGCGCAAACATTGCGCTGCCTGACATGCAGCAGAACCGCGTGACTCAGTTCCAGAACGAGATAGCCGCGTCTCAGGCAGAGCAGAACAGCGCGGACCGCCCTGTGCCGCGCGCGGTGTATTTCGTGAGCCTGGGCATTCCGGAGGAAGGCCTGGTGCTCATGCTGCAGGATGCGCGGCGTTTTGGTATCCCGGCGACCATTCGCGGTCTGCTCAACAACGACTTTCATAAGACGGCCGAAGTCATGGTTGAACTCTCCAAAAAGGACAAGAAAGCCGGTGTCCAGATTGATCCGACGCTTTTTCAGCAGTACGGCATCAAAGCGGTACCGGCACTGGTGGTGACCTGCGGGAAAAATTACGACGTCATTTACGGCAACCTGGAGCTCAGTCAGGCACTCAAAGAAATTCAGCAGCGCGGCGATTGCGGCTCCGTCGCGGCGCAGCTGCTGAGAGAAGGGGAAAAAGGGCGATGAAACGGTTATGTCTTCTGGCGTTTCTGCTGCTCACCGGCATACGCGGTGCTTACGCTGATGCCAACAGTGATGCCTTCAATGATGCGAGTAACTTTGGTCAGAATAATAAAAATCAGGGCACCTCGTCCGCCAGTGGAACGGACCCGTCCTCGGTTATCCCTGGCTACACTCCGAACCCCTCACAGAGCAGTAACTACGGCGGCGTGCGGGGCGGAGACGGCGGCATTGCCGACAAAGGTCAGACGTCGCTCAGTCAGAATGACGCCGGTCAGGCGGTGAATGATTCCAGCACCAAAAACCCGTCGCCGAAAATTGACCCGAACGCCGACTTTATTCAGAACGGCAAAAACGCCGAGGCAAACGGGGGGAGTATTGTTGACGGCACCAACGCCAACTGCAGCGAAAAGGTCGTCTCCAAGTCGGTGTTTGAGAACTACAGCTGCGACAGGGACGTGAACCAGATACAGACCTGCGCCCGCACCGCAAGTATCCAGGTGACCGGCTCTAAAGAGACCTACACCACGCAGTTTGTGATGGACGCGAGGAACGCATCAGGCAACGACGAAGGGGACTGGTGGGTGCGTTATGACTTTACGGCCCCCGACGACGGAACGCTGAGCAGTGGCAGCTGGCTTTTTCAGCAGCCCGACTCACCCGACTATCACGGTGGCGGATTCACTTTTTCCATGCAGTCTTTAGGACAGTCGATCACATTCGACCTCAACAATTCAGGCGCTTTCTCCATTGCGTCACAGCATGTCAGTAAGGGACAGGTCATATCCATGAGGCTCCGGTGGAATTCTTCTGGACACAACGACAGTTACCGCGATGGACTGAAGAAGGCACTGGCAAACGGCAAGTACGTTGCAAGAATAACGCTCCCCATGACGGCCGAGCGCGACACCACCTCCTCAAAGGTGGTCTGGACCGAAAGCTGCCCCTTTGACAAATCAACGGCAACCAGCAGCGCGGGCTCTCAGTGCGTAGATCCGGGCGGGAACCGCACAATCACCCAGAACGGCCGCGATTACACCCAGTACAGCGACTGCTGGCAGTACTCGGACGCCTATGTCGTGCCGGTGAACTCGACCGGCAACTGCGATCAGCTCATCAACAACCGCAATTGTACGCTGGCCGGGCGAAGCTGCTCCCAGTCGGAGGCCGGTGCCTGTATGCATGAAAATGACACCTACCAGTGTCAGACCACTTATACCTCACAGGGCCTGCTGTGCGGCGGCCAGTATTTCTGTCGTTCCGGCGACTGCAGCGACACGGATGGCACGGGTGATAACGGTTTTGATATGTCGATTTCCAAGCTTGCCGGTCTCGCCTCTGCCGGGGATGACGTAAAAAAAGGCAGTCAGACGGACATCCGTGCCTTTACCGGTCAGCCGATGTCGTGCCGCAAGGCTGTTGCGGGATTTTCTAACTGCTGCGTGGACACCGGCTGGGGCAACAGCTCCGGACTGGCGAACTGTAACAGCGAGGAGATGGCCATCGGCAAGGCAAAGGCCAAAAAGGTCACGGTTTACGTGGGCGACAAGTGCGATCACGCCGTGCTGGGCGTCTGTGTGCAGAAAAGTCAGGTTTACTGCGTCTTTGGCGGCAAGCTGAGCCGCATCATTCAGGAACAGGGGCGGCGTGACCAGTTGCACGTGGATTTCGGCAGCGGTGACTCACCGAACTGTCGCGGGATCACCGTGCCGGAGCTGCAGTCCATCAACTTTGACCTGATTAACTTCCAGGACTTCTACAGCGACCTCATGGCCAACCAGAAAATCCCGGATTCGGCCACGATGGTTCAGCAGGCTAAACAGCGTATCGCTGCTCAGGCAGCGGCACAAAACGGAGGCAAAAAATGAAACGTCTGCTGCTTGCCTGTCTGCTGATAGCAGGGGCTGCGCCGGTACTGGCAGATGATGGGCAGAGTGCCGACGCCGTAATCACACCTGCAGCACCATTTACCGGCTGGCACTGGTATAACGAGCCCAAAAAGAAGCCGGAAACGCCTACGCCGAAAGTTAAACCGCCGCAACCCGGTGTGCCGGATTTCAGCAAGTTAACCCCTTCCGAGCAGGCTGATGTACTTAAGGGATACACGAAGGAGGCGCTTAACAACGCCATTCTGCATCCCTCTGCTGAAAATACCGCGACGTTTCTGCGCTGGCAGAAGTTCTGGACCGACAGGGCTTCGATGTTCAGCCAGTCGTTTGCCGTGGCGCAGCTTGATCATCCGGACCTCGATTACAACCTGGAGCATCCGCACTACAACAGTACGGCACCGTTGCAGCAGGCGCGGGACCAGGAGGAGCAGAACGACGCCATTAAAAAACTGTCCGGCGAATACGGTCTTTTCTACTTCTACCGCGGGCAGGACCCGATTGACGCGCAGATGGCTGGCGTAGTGGCAGATTTTGCCAGACTCCGGCATATCTCGCTGATACCGGTCAGCGTGGATGGCACCGTTTCTCCACAGGTGCCAGACAGCCGGACTGACGCCGGTCAGACCGCCAGAATGGGAATAACCCATTTTCCTGCGCTGTTTCTGGTTGACCCTAAATCGAAGAATTACCGGCCGCTTGCCTACGGCTTCATGACCCAGGACGACCTGGCGAAGCGTTTTCTGAACGTAGCCACCGGCTTTAAACCCAACTTCTGAGGACTTCCTATGTTACTGCTCTCTCCCGTGTGGCAGGGACGGTTTACTGCTGTGCAGCGGCTGGCAAACCTGACGCTACGGACGTTTGTGATTCATCCGGCGATGTTTTTCTTTTTACTCTTCATTTTTTGCGCTAATGAGACCGGAAGCGGAGGGTTGATGCTTCTGCACTGGGCTGAAGAGGCGGTGCGCGATGCAGCAGCCGGACAGGTATGGACGTGCAAGTCGCAGGACGTGCCTGAGCCCACTGTGCCAGCCGACTTTCCTCCTCTGGCCCGAAATGACGTGACAGCAAAGTTTGAGCTACCGGAGGCCCCACCGTCTGAATGTGTGAAGGTTGCTGAAAGTCGTGAAACCTGGATTGTTCAGGAAAACAACCTGCTTCGGGAACTCTACTTAACCAGCGTGATGATTTCAGTGTTCGCGAGTTACTCCGCTCACTATTTCCGCCGCCGTAATAATCGAGGTAAATGATGCAACGACTTCCGCTGATTGCCGCGCTGTTTATGGCGGGCATTATCTGTAACTGTCTTCGCCAGTTACTTAACTGGTCTGTAACTGTCACACACGATGTTCTCGTCATTCTCAGCAGCCTTTATCTCGGTATGACGGCGATGTTAGTCATTTATGAAATTATCGTTTACCGGCGCACAGGGCGTGGGAGTGGAGGTCACAATGAGGCTTAAAAAGCTGCTCGTTGTGATGATGCTTTTCGCGCCGGTGATGGCGCAGGCGACGGTGGCTGATGAGATTGCCGCGCTTGAGCGTTTGAAAGCAAAGCAAGGCCCACAGTTGCCGGATCTGGGTATACCCGGCTCGCAGCCCGCGCAGGGGCATGTAAACAGACCGCCTAATATGGTTCAACTGGCTGACGGTCGTCAGGTCAACATTAATGATTATGCTGTGGTGGTCTTCATGCAACGTGGGTGCCAGTACAGCGCAAAGTTCGATCCCAAGCTGAAAACCTGGGCGGATGAAATGGGCATCAAAGTGTATCCCTACTCGCTCGACGGGTATGGGGACGCATCTTTTCCGGTCGCGCTGATACCCCGTAAAGCCGGTCCAAATGAACCCATTGCCGGTGAAATCCTGACCTTTTTCGGTAATGGCCTGCCGATAGCTACGCCGACAACGTTTATGGTCAACGTCAATACTAACACGGCCTATCCGCTTTATCAGGGCGATACCGATATGGCCACCATGAGCCAGCGCCTTTCTCAGATGATTGAGGCTGATATCGATCACCTTCCACCTGACACGCTGGGGCCGGTTCCCAGCAGCGGCTCGGTTACCCCTCAGTAACGCAGCGGCATTGCCGCCCAGGGATAAACATGAATGAAGAACCACTGACGCTCAACAGACTGGAGAGCGTGCTGTTGCTTATCTGTGCCTCATTTCTGGCCGCATCAGGACTCTATGCCTGGCTTGTCTGCGAACTGACCGGAGGTGGCCTGCTTATCCTGAGCGCTGGCGCTAATGCCGGACTGATCTGTGCGGTTCGTGATTTTCCACTGCTGTTTCTGATTTCACTTGCAGGGGGCGCGGGAAGTGGTGCGTTGATCAGTATCACGCTGCGCCGTAACGGATTTATGACTGAACATCCCTTTAATTAAAGGGCCTCAACCAGCCGGATTAAACCAGGCTGGCTCGGATTCAAGCGGACAGGAACAAATGATGAAGACAGAGAACATAGCCTGCAGACGCAAATTCACAACCTGCGCAGAGAGGTTCGTACTCTTTAGTGCCGGGATGTGGGCCGCGGGGACTGGCTGGCTGTTTTTTTTCAGTGCGGTCGCAGAGCCTCCCCTGCCACCGCCACAGGTTGCACGTTTCCTGATGGACGTCAGAATGCTCAGCCTTTCGGGTTGGCTGCTGGCGCTAATCCCGTTGTGGTGCCTCTGGCTGGACAGTAAGAGTTACGGTGTGCTTCCTGCGCCTGCAGGCTGGCTGAGACGCTATGGTTTCATCGTGGCCGCCAGCCTGGTTGCGGCATTCCGGGTTTTTTGCCAGCGGGGGTATCCTACTATTGTGGCGGAAGGCGATTATCTCTCTTACCTATTCTTATGGAGTATTTTTGGAATAGTTTGCCTGTTACGTAAGCCAGCAGAGTGATGCCGCACAAAATCAGTGAATCCCTGATACTGCTGAAAAAGACACTCAGGGACAGCCTGATATTTAACGCATCCAGCTTCTCAAGGCTCCATCCCGCTAAACGGTATATTACAGAGCGCTGACTTTTCAGCTTCAGGCAGGCATCGTTACAGTCTTCATCTGAAATCTCACTGAGCAACTGTTGGGCTTTCTCTTCCTCAAGGCGGTTGCTGAAATACCTGACGAGCAAAATTCTTTTCGATACAGAGGTAATGTCGGTCTTCAGTTCAGAAATCAGCGACAGTGCATCGTCACGTGTAATGACAGATTTTTGCTCATACCAGGCGTCCTGCACCGCAGGGTTGTCCGGGAACTGTTGGCGAAGGCTGCTCAGCAACGCTTTGCGTCTTTCTTCTGATGGGATCTTGTCGATGACCAGTGCCGGATAAATGTTTTCTGCATAGGCGGCGGATTCAGGCGTGTAATAGAAACGGCTGGGCGTTTTACGGTAAAAGTCCAGTCTGAGATCAGCAGCCTGTCCTGTGTTGTACTGACTGGTTGTTTCCCAGTACAGCGGCTCATGCGTCTTTTCATCTCTGTATGAGATGAAGGCGTGATGCGGGGCATACACAATTTCAGCCTCGCGGCCAGCCGCGTGCATGGCATCGATTAACAGATAAGCGTTCAGATCGCAGTCTGAGTAATGTCCTGCCCAGCCGTCTGAAACGGCCTGCACAGGTGAGTAATAAAAATGGCTGCCCAGCAGCCGGTTTGCACAGGCCAGATAATCCTTATTGCTGAGTGCTGTGTCGCAATGTTTTTTAACATCGCTGAGCCAGCCCTGCGTATTGCCATATGCCAGGTTTGCGTTTTTTTCTGACGCAATCCCGGCCCGCCTGTCGAAGTTAATCAGACGATGAGTCAGGAGTTCAGGATCATAGCTGCCTGAGATATCAGCACGTGAACGCGCAGGCTGCTCATGTTTTCTGGCTTTGTAATCATTGTCATACCAGTTGCTGACAAACACATAGCTGAACGCGCATACCATCAGGATGGCGAGAATAAGCATCTCGTATCTTGTTTTCACTCTCAGTTCCTCATTCCCTTAAAACGACAGTCCACGACTCAACGCATGGGCCCTTAATCCCTGTTATCGGCCGGCTGTCTGTTGATTTTATCTGAGCCGTTAAATCAACCAGGCATCATATCCTGTTACGGAGCGTCACTACATGAAACTCAGGCAGTTCCTTCTTTATACCGCTGCGGCACTGTTTATCAGCGCGTCTGCGCTGGCCGACGTGCAGGGCGATCTCAACGGCTACTTTGGCAGTCTGGGCTTTGACGGTAACGTCTCAAGAGCACAGGCATGGCAGGGACAGGCCGCAGGTTATGTTACCGGTGGTTCGGTTTACCTGCGTAACCAGGTTAAACAGGTTCAGCTTATTTCTATGCAGGTGCCTACGCTCAATGCGGGCTGTGGCGGAATTGACTCTTACCTGGGGGCGTTCTCTTTCATCAATGGTGCCGAACTGCAGCGCTTCGTGAAACAGATCATGAGTAACGCTGCCGGATATGCCTTCGACCTTGCGCTCCAGACGATGGTGCCGGAACTTAAGCAGGCCAAAGACTTTCTGCAAAAACTGGCGTCGGATGTTAACTCCGCAAACATGAGTTCCTGCCAGGCCGCTCAGGGCATCATCGGCGGGCTCTGGCCGGTAACGCAGGTTTCAAACCAGAAAATCTGTCAGGACATTGCAGGTGAAAGTAACATTTTTGCCGACTGGGCCGCTTCACGACAGGGCTGTACAGTAGGTGGCCAGGGTGACAGCGTCACCAGTCGCGCCTCTGACCAGATGAAAGATCAGGTGCTTAAAAACAAAAACCTTATCTGGGACGCCCTGGGCCGTAATCACCTGTTCGATGGTAACAATGAACTCAAAGAACTGGTGATGAGCATCATCGGTTCTATCGTATTTAACGCTCAGGGCCAGGTGACAATCCTCACCCCAATGGTGGATAACCGCGACGTTATCACGGTTCTCATGAACGGCGGAACCGCGAAAATCTATGGTTGCGACACAATGGATCTCTGCCTGGGCCCCACGGTCGCAACAGTGAACATCAGCAGCGATGCCGCTCTGGTTTCGCAGGTGCGCAGGCTGATGCTGTCGATTGACGGAAAACTCAGTTCAGATTCACCGCTGACCGATCAGGAAAAAGGCTTCATCAACACGACGTCAGTGCCGGTACTTAAATATCTGACCAACTCACGCAGCATGGGCATGAGTCCGACCTACCTGGTACAGGTGGCTGACTTTATCGCGCAGGACATGATGATTCAGTACCTGCAGGAGCTGGTTAAGCAGGCAAGTCAGTCTCTCGCCGGCAGAAACTATCCGGAACAGGCCGCAGGGGAGTTGCGGGGCAACGTCCTGACTGCGCAGTCGCTGCTCGCACAGATGAAACTCCAGTCCACTGCAGACCAGAATGCGCTCGACGGCATTGATCGCAACATGCAGTACCTGCAGCAGCAGGTTTCAACCATTATCTCAACGTCTTACCAGAGTAACTACCAGTGGGGAACGGGCAATGACTGAAGTCTGGACCATCTATGGCGGTGACATGTGGCGGCAGGTGTTCAACGGTGTGGTGACCATTATTGGTTCAGACACCTATGACACGCTGAAACGCATTGTCGGCCTGTTTGGGGTGCTGGGTGTGATGGCCAGCTTTGTTAAATCGCGAAATCCGATGGTGTTCCTGCAGTGGTTTGGCGTGTTCTTTCTCATTACGTCGGTGCTGCTTGTGCCAAAGCGGAGCGTGCAGATTCATGACATTACCGATCCGGCCGCCGTCTATGAGGTCGATAATGTGCCAGCCGGACTGGCCGCAATCGCAGGGCTGACGACCGCACCGGGATTTGCCGTTGCTCAGTTGTATGATTACAGCCTTGCGCGGCCTGACTCACTCACCTACACCAAGACCGGCATGCTCTTTGGCTCCCAGATTGTTGCGCAGTCGTCCGATTTCCGGACGCTCAATCCGGATCTGGCGCAGTTGCTTCCCGATTACGTCGAGAACTGTGTGATTGGTGATATTATGCTGAACAACAAATACACGGTTAACGACCTGTTGCACAGCAGCGACCCTCTGACGCTTATCACCAGTCAGCCGAGTCCGTTGCGCGGGCTTTACCAGAATACGGGCAACGGGAAGGTGTTTGTGACCTGCCAGCAGGCTGCTGCGTCCATCAAAACACTGGTGAGCCGGGATATCGTCCCTGGTGCTGATACCCTTCATTCTGTTGCAACCCGTCTTTTCGGGAACAAAGTGAATGCGGATTCCATGCTGATCAATGCGATGAACGACAGTTACGGTTTCTTCTATTCCGGCGGGCTTACGGCATCGCAGATCATGCGTAATAACATTACTAATGCGGCTATCCGCGACGGCTGGAAAGGATTTGCGGCGCGTTCCTCCGATACGTCTAACCTGCTGAATCTCGCGACAGAATCAAGCCTGACCAAGCAGCGTATCAGCTGGGGGGCGGGCGGCGTAATCGCCACGCGGACGCTGCCGATGTTCCAGTCACTGATGATGCTGATTCTGATAGCACTGTTTCCGCTTGTTATTGTGCTGTCGCTGGTTAACCACAGCATATTCGGCCTTAACACGTTGAAGATGTATGCAGGCGGGTTTCTGTACTTTCAGATGTGGCCAGTCATGTTTGCCGTACTCAATTCACTGGCCAACTTCTATCTGCAGACGAAAACCGGTGCGACAGCGCTGGTACTGGCCAATATGGATCAGGTGGCGCTTCAGCATTCCGATGCTGCCAACATCGCAGGCTACCTCAGCATGTCGATACCGGTATTGTCATTCTTTCTGACAAAGGGTGCGGCTTCCATTGCCTCGCAGGCGGTAGGTGGCGTACTGAGTTCAGCAGCATTCACAACGAGCAGTCAGGCTTCAACGACAGCAGACGGCAACTGGTCCTTTAACAATATGTCGATGGATAACGTGAATGCCAACAAGTTTGACACCAATATGGCGCAACGGTCCGGCCAGCAGTCGTTCCAGACCAGCAATGGAGCCACACATACACAAACGGCTGACGGGCATAACGTTTATGACACCAGTGGTGCCATTTCAAATCTGCCGGTGAATCTTAAGCTGAGTTCTCTGGCGAGCAGCGGTTTCTCCGAGCAGTCTCGACAGGCACAGCAGGAAGCCCAGACGGCACTGGATGGTTACAATCACAGCGTAACCAGCGGTTATCAGCAACTGGAGCAGTTTAACCGTCAGAGCGGAACCAGCGACTCTATTACGAAAGGTAGCGATAACAGCGTGAGCAGTAATGAGAGCAGGGGTATGAGCCAAATGCAGTCTGCCGTGGAAAGCTATGCAAAATCGCACAATATTTCGCAGGCTGAAGCCTTTAACAAACTGATGGATGTTACAAATCAGGGTGGGATGGGAGCTGGAGCAAGAGGATATGTGAAATTTGATAGTGGCGACCAACTGGCAGGGAAGTTCGGCAAGTGGGCATCTGGATTAAGTGTTGGAGCGGAGGGGAACATAAATGCAGACTGGCGGCATACATCCGGTAGTTCACATGGTACTCAGGACAGCCATACAGAGGGACGCGATAACAGGCATGACCAGAGTAGTCAGGAAGCGAAAGACTTTAGACAGGGAATGGAAACGGTCATCTCTACCCGCCTGAGCGAGTCTGGAAGCCATACTAATAACGAGTCAGATTCAAAAATTCAACAGTTTGCAGCCACGCTTAATGATGCGAAAAGTCAGTATCACCAATACACGGACAGCAGTACCCGTAGTCAGGAATTCAGCCGTATGGCCACGCTGGCTCAGAACCAGAGCGCAAGTTTGGACGCCAATTACAATCAAGAGTTTGTGGACTGGACTACGGCTAAGTACGGAAGTGATGCGCAGCACGTACTGACCAACGTCAATACGGCTCAGGCTGCCGCCACCGAGTTCATGAAAGAACGTCTTGAACCTGAAATCATGCAGAATTATATGGGCAGAACTGAGCAGGCAACATCTCAGCCTTTAACACCCTCTGGCTCTCTTGAGGTTTCAGGGAATAATGGCAGAAGCGGTAATACGATTCAGGGGCGTTCAGAAAGAAATGTTGTTGGCGGCCACGAGGCTGGGACGTCTTTAATCAGCGGCGATTATCAGGCTGCTGTAGACCGTATCAACCAACAAGCTGGTTCTTTAAGTAGTCCTCAAAATATTGCTGATAAGCTTGCAGATAGAAACTTTGAGAATACGGGAAAAATTGGACAAATTGACGGAGAAATAAGCAAAAATAAAAGCACTGTTCAGGCATCCAGTGATATACTCAGAAATGAGCATAAGGGTGCCGTTAGAAGTCAGGAAATTGGGCGAACCGAGGAAGACCTTAAACAGACAAAACCGGGTTTTGATCAAGCTGAAACTAAAATATTTGAGGAAAAACTCAAAGCGCTCAGGCAGAAGTAGATAAATGTCTGGAAATTTTTGAAAAGGAGATGGATGTGAGCAATCTAACGGCAATACAAATCGATGAAGAACTTAACGTTCTTATTGAGAGTTTGGATGTTGGTAAACGCCAGATCCCTCCAGTTTCAGTTTTGCTAAAAAGAAGTTTAGCAATTCCGCTATTGGCGTTGATGTTAAGCTTAGTCAGTACAGTGGTTTTTTATTTAGCATCTTACAAAGATGAAGCAACAGTGACAGGGTTTATTGAGTTCTTCTTATCGGAAGGTTGGTATTTAATTGGCATAACTTTGGTTGTGGGTTTTTTGGTCTTTTTTATGACTTACAATAATCAGCTTATTTACATGACCTTACCCAAGGAAGTAAGAGATAACTCTCTAATTTTCTGTCATTTAAGTGCGGTTGTGCGAAGGATTTTAACAATCTTTATTCTACTTATGTCAGTTTCATGTGCTATGTCAGCTTTTTCTGCATGGTTTGCTATATCCATACCTGTTCTCTTACTAGTCATGTTTGTGGTTACAGGTATCGTGGTTTCAAGCGAAATAAATCGTTTGGGCGCAGGCGTTGCACTAGAAAAAGTCAGTGCATTGCTGAAGAAGATCTAAATCTGATGTGACATTCTCTAAACACATTTTCAATAGCTGTTTCCTTTTAAACCGGGCGTCCGCCCGGTTAGTTTTATTCCTAAAGTACAAATCTGTTATTTTTACTAATAAGTTTGATTTAAGTCATGAGAACATTTCTTGATTAAAACCCCGTAACATCCTCACAATGCTCTGCATAATTATAAGCAAGCAGATGTTCTTTAAATAAAACCAATGTCACCTGCGTCTGAATAAAGTAAGGGACAGGACTTAAAAACTCCTCTGGTAAATTCTGTCGGGCATTCATGCTCATTTTTTCGTTTAACAAGGATACTGAAATGAAAAAGCGTTCCCTCTTTGTGGCGGCGATTGCTGCTGCATGTCTTGTGCTGTCCGGGTGTGGTGCGATGAGTACCGCGATCAAAAAAAGGAATCTTGATGTAAAAACGCAAATGAGTCAGACAGTCTGGCTTGATCCGTCAAGTAATAAAACCGTGTGGCTGCAGGTACGCAACACTTCAGATAAAGATATGGGCGACCTGTACGGTCTTATAGGGCAGGATGTTCAGGCGAAAGGGTATACCCTCACTTCAAGCCCGGATGCAGCCAACTACTGGATTCAGGTCAACGTACTGAAAGCAGATAAAATGGATTTACGGGCAGCGCAGGGATTCCTGAACAGCGGTTATGAAGGTGGCGCAGCTGGGGCAGCACTGGGGGCCGGCATCACCGCTTATAACGGTAATTCAGGCGGTGCTGTTCTGGGGGCTGGCCTTGCCGCAGGATTGATTGGTATGGCCGCAGATGCGATGGTAGAAGACGTTAACTACACAATGGTAACCGACCTGCAGATTTCGGAGCGCAGTAAAGCGGCTGTCACCACCGATAACGTAGCTGCTCTTCGTCAGGGTACATCTGGCATCAAATTGCAGACCAGCAGCGAGCAGGGTGACCGAATGAAATATCAGACGCGTGTGGTTTCAAACGCCAATAAGGTAAACCTTAAGTTCGATGATGCCAAACCTGTACTCGAAGCCCAACTGGCAAAATCTGTCGCAGGTATCCTGCCTTAACTTAAGTACCGGCATAGTATTGCTGAGTTCTTTCAAAGCGTTTAAACACCGACACTTAAAACTCTGCAAAAGACACAAAACAGGCATACGCCCGAGGAAAATAACAGACCTTCTTTCCTGGCAACCGGGCGTATGCCGCCCCTTCTGATGACACTCCTGAATTAAAGCACCCGTGTTTTGTAGCGGTGCGTTCGTGCCTCATGGCTGAACTGGTGACATTTCGCCTCCTCGCGCCGGTTCAGTGGACCCGGCGTCTGCGGCGGGCGCTGCAGATACTCAATTTTCTCGCTGTTCCCTGACTCTCATATCCCTTAACAAGGAGCTTTTATGCTGCAATTTAACGGCGTTCTGCGCACAGCTGTAACCTGGTTTACCCTTTTCCTCGCCTGGAGCGCATTGGTTTTATGGCATTTTGGCATGCAACTGCATCAGTACATCATGTCAGACAGCACCCTGTTCACGTATGAACTGGCCATGCGCACGGCACAAAGTGACATGATGCCGCAGGGGATGATCCCTTTCCTGATGGCACTGCTGACGCTGACGGCCGGTGCCGTGCTGTCGGTTCTGACGCTGCTCGGCTGGAATCTGATTCTGTTCGCCTGCTGCCTGCCTGTTATGGCGGGGGAATGGCTGCTCAGACGAACAGGCTTAATCCGTGCTGAGGCAAAAGCATCTGTGGAGAGATAGATAAAGGGTTAAGAAAAGGGTGGCGGGTCCGTTCGCAGCGGACCCACCTGTAGCCTCATCAGTCATTTACGAGAATCTCAATGAAGGCCACATACTTTAAAATAGCACTGATCATCATCAGTGCCGTAAGCTTTTGCGCTGCTGCTGCCAACACTGTCGGTCCCGGTTACACCAGTACGCTTATAACGGGTGACGGTAATTCCGTGACCGGCACCCCTGACTGTTGCCAGAATTATCAGATTGATATCTACGGCGTTAATAATAATTTAAAAAACTCCTACGCCACTACCGTATTCGGAGATACCAACATTACTGACGGTTCGGACATGTCGGTGTTCGGGCAGAGCAACAGCGTCACCGGAGGTTATGGCAACATATTCGGGGACGGGAACAATGCCAAAACCGGAAGGCGGCAGTTCGTTAATATCTTTGGCAACGGCTCACAGCTGAACGGAGACGGAGACAATATCTTTGGTACTGCTTCATCCGTTACCGGGAATAACTCAACCATCACCGGGAATGGCAATAACTCCAGCGGTGATGAAAATAACACCACTGGTTACAGCAACAATATCTCCGGCAACCAGATCAACGTTTTCGGCTCGTCAAACAAGGTCACTGCCTCACCCTTTTCAAACGTTACCGGCAACGGGAATACCTTAGAGACGGGCCCGTATGCCATTACGCTCGGTGACGGTAACACCAATACCGGGGCAAATACGGACTCTGGCGGCATTGAGATTGGTTCAGGTAACACCCTGACCAGTGCGCTGAACGGAACCGTGATCGGCAATGGCTCCAGTGCAACGGGTGCAAACAGCCTGGTTTTTGGCTCGGGCGCACAGGCCTCAAACGGGGGGATAGCAGTGGGGTACGGTTCTGTTTCCTCACAGGGGGATGAGGTGTCTTTTGGCAGTCAGAATGTCCAGCGACGCCTGACGCATATCGCTGCAGGGACGGCGGGTACGGATGCCAGTAACGTCAGACAAATGCAGGACGGTGATGCGGCAACACTCAGCAGCGCCAGGGGCTATACGGACACCCGTGAAACCGCCATTAACAGCCGGACTGACGGTCTGATAGCCACGGAGCAGCAGGCCCGTTCTGCAGGGGATGCCTCGACGCTGAGTAGTGCGGAAACCTTTACCACAAACCGTGAACAGGCGATCAACACCCGTACTGACAGCCTGATGGCCTCTGAGCAGCAGGCCCGACAGGACGGAGATGCCTCTACGCTGTCGAGTGCGAAAGCCTACACAGATTCCAGAGAGCAGGTTCTCAACAGCAAAATTCAGTCTTACTCCGCTTCGCAGCAGAGTGCGCGTCTCACAGGAGAGGCTGATACGCTGGCCAAATCGGGCAACTATACGGACCGTCAGACAGCGGCGGCGATTGGCGCATCGAACAGCTATACCGATACGAGAGAGCTGGCAATCAACAGCAGGACTGACGGGCTTGTTGCTGATGAAAAATCACAACGCATTCTGGGTGAGGCACAAACCCTCACCTCAGCAAACAGCTATACCGACACGCGCGAGCGTGCCATCAGCACCCGGACCGACACCCTGTTTTCACAAGAAAGAACGGCGCGCACTCAGGGCGAACAGCGCATGCTGCAGAGTGCGAACACCTACACTGACCAGCGGGAAGTGGCGGCAAATCAGTACACTGACAGTGCGCTTTCTGACGAACGGCAGGCCCGCACGCAGGGAGAAGCGCGCGTACTGAGCAGTGCAAACGGCTATACCGATCAGCGCGAGGCCGCCATTCTGCAGCATACCGACAGTGCGCTTTCTGCAGAAAGTCAGGCAAGAGATGAGGGTGACCGGCGCACGCTCGGTAACGCCAACTCTTACACCGACAACAAAGTGCATCAGCTTTCACGCCGGGCCAATGCGGGCATCGCTTCCGCAATGGCCATGTCGGGTATTCCATATCTGATCAACTCCGTAGATAACAGCTTTGGTATGGCATTCGGCACATACCGGGACGAGCAGGCTATTGCTGCCGGCTACCAGCGTCGTCTTGCCGCTCAGGTAAGCGCCCGTGTGAGTCTCACATGGGATACCGGACAGGGTGCGGGCATGACTGCCGGCATGGCTATGGGCTGGTGATCTCATAATTTCTTGTAAAGCACGGGCTTTCGTCACTTCCATGTCTCAACAGGCCTTACCGGCTGCATAAACCGCTTTTCATCTGAATCATCACTGACCCGACTGCATCCCTGCGCAGAGATTTCTGACGCCTCAAACGGAGCCATTCATGAGTTTTACGCCTAAAAACCTTACCCAGGGTGGCCAGATTATGGCTTACCGCCTGCGTATGTTCGCGCAGGTGAGTAACTGGATTTTCCACTGGATGTTACTGCTGTTTATTGCCTCTACGGCGCTGCTTTTCTGGCTGACCACGCCCGATGACGTGATGCGAAATGGCTTCTGGTACTGGGCTGCATGGCCGACGCATTCGCTGATGGGACTCAGTCCTGCCAGCGCTACCGCGACCTGGGACATTACCTGGCACTGCGGAGACGGTACGCAACTGTGTAAGGTGAAAATGACGCCAGAGCAGTTGCTCTCCGATGCCTGGATGCAGGGGATGGGAGATGCCTTTCTGGCCAGCCTCCGTTTTGTGTCCACGATCTGCGGTACGACAGCATGCCTGCTGTACTGCCTGATTGCCTGGTACGTGGGGTACAAAGGCAAAAAAGAAACCGAAGATGAGTTTATATCCGGAATGGAGCTTACGGATAACCTGAAAGTTATTAACCAACTGCTGAAAAAGGCCGGGGAAAAGTCGGATCTGCAGGTGGCGGGGCTGCACATGGTCCGCAATGCCGAGATAATGAATTACCTGATTCACGGAACCGTCAACGTCGGGAAATCCACCATTATCCGCTGGCTGCTTGATTACATCCGCAAGCGGGGTGACCGCGCCATCATTTACGACTCGGGCGGTACGTTTGTCGAAACGCACTACGACGAACGCGTGGACAAAATCCTGAACACGCATGACAGACGCTGCGAAAACTGGGTGCTATGGCGTGAAGGCCGCGAGGTCGTGGATTACGAGAACATGACGGCCGCGCTGATGCCGGTTGAGGGCGACTCGGACCCGTTCTGGGTGTCCTCATCACGGACCATCTTCAGTGATACGGCCATGCAGTTTGCATCTGACCCGAATCGCAACATTGAAAAATTCCTGAAAACCCTGCTGTCCATTGACCTGAAAAGTCTGCGCGAATTCCTGAAGAACACGCCCTCCGCCAACCTGGTGGAGGAGAAAATTGAAAAAACCGCCATCTCGATACGCTCGGTTCTGACCAACTACGCCAAGTCGCTGCGTTACCTGCAGGGGCTCGACAAGGAGGGTAAACCCGAGTTCAGCATCCGGGAATGGATGACAGAGAAGCAGTATGACAACAGCTGGCTGTTTATTTCCACCACGGCCCGTCACCGTAAATCTGTCCGACCGCTGATAACGATGTGGCTTTCGCTGGCCACGCTGTTTATTCAGAGCATGGGTGAGGACAGCAAGCGACGGGTGTGGATTATCGGCGATGAAATTCTGGGCCTGCAGAAACTCCCGGATCTGGGCGAAACGCTGGCCGAGGGCCGTAAGTTCGGTGCCTGTTTTGTACTGGGTATTCAGAACATGCCCCAGCTGATTAACGTCTACGGGCGCGAGATGGCCAAGTCCATTTTTGACCTGCTGAACACGCGCTTTTACGGCCGTTCACCCAGCGCCGAGGTGGCAAAGATGATCGAGGAGGACCTGGGCCATCAGCGCCGGCGTGAAGCCCGTGAGCAGAACAGCTTTGGCCTGGCGCAGGAGCGTGACGGTATTTCCATCAGCAAGGACAAAGTCAGGGAGCCGGTTGTTGATTATGACCAGATCATGAAGCTGCCCAACCTGCGCTTTTACGTGCGACTGCCGGGCGAGTATCCGGTAGTGAAGCTCAGCCTGAAGTACCGCGAACAGAAGAAATATCATCCTGCGCTCATCGAGCGTGACTTCAAAGACAACCTCAGTCCTGAGCTGGAAAAAATCATCAGCCAGAACGAGCGTGACGCTGTCGGGCTGGGGCTGCGCTTTCCGACCGGCGATGAAATCCTGGAGGGAACCACACACCCGCCGCTGGCATCCGTTACTGCTGAGTCAGGGGCGGAAGTCAGGCAGCCTGCACCTGTTGCCGCCAGCGTCACGCCTCAGCCTGCACCGGGGCAAAACCCAGTACACGTCCCTCAAAAAGCCCCGTCAGCGGAACCTGCTGAGATTCTGGCTGAAAGTCTGCTGCCTGATAACGTTCGGGCATTTCCCGGTCGTGGAGCAGCAGCTTCACGATCTGCACCGGCCGTAAGGCCCGTCGCCCGTCCTGAGTCTGACGTGCCGGCAGAAAAAACCGTACCCGTAACGGCAGAAAAAGTAGTTGCCGCGCCCGTACCCCCTAAACCACCGGTCAAAACGGCCAGTGCGCTCGACATTCTGGCTCGCCGGGCAAATCTGCCTGCCAACACGGATGACACCGCGACGTCTGATGAGGGTACGCAGGGCGAAGCGCCAGAACTGAACATGGTGGCGGAAAAAGATGATGCAGGGCAGCTCACTGTACAGACGGCAGGACACACGAAGGGCGGACATGACAGCAGGGAGGAAGCCTACGCAGACCAGTACCGGCAGGCAAACTACCGCATGGCTGACGATGAAAAAAACATCCTGCGCCACCGTGAAGATTACGAGACCTGGCAGGAGATGGGTGAGCATCATGAACACGGAGATTACGAACGATGATGACCGTTGCGCCGGTGGCGTCGGCCGCCGATGCTGCCAGTTACTACAGCAGCAAAGATAACTACTATTTCCTCGATGACCTGGAAAGTCAGTGGTTGGGTGAGGGCGCGCGTGAGCTGGGCCTGGACGGTCCGGTTGACCTGCAGACGTTTACGGACGTGCTGCACGGTAAGCTCCCCAACGGAACGGAGCTGGGCAAAGAGGTGCAGGGTGCGCACGTCCACCGTCCGGGACACGACCTGACGTTTTCCGCCCCCAAAAGCATCTCCATGCTGATACTGGCCGGGGGCGACAAACGCCTGCTTGAGGCACACCACGAGGCGGTGAAGGAGGCGCTGGGGGTGATTGAAAACCTGATAAGCGTGCGCAACACCCGAGACGGCATTACCCGCATCGAGCCGACCGGTAAGATGGTGGCCGCGCTGTTCACGCATGACACCTCCCGCAACCTCGATCCGCAGATTCACACCCACGCCGTTGTGGTGAACGCCACCGAACATGAAGGCAAATGGAAAGCCCTGTCCACCGACTATATCCACGGGACCGGGTTCATTGAGACGATTTATAAACACCAGGTAAAGTTTGGCCAGCTTTACCGCAGTTCTCTGAAGGGAAAAACCGAAGCGCTGGGTTATGAAACGGAGCTGACCGGCGGACCGCATGGCCTCTGGGAGGTTAAAGGCTTTACCGAAACCGTACTGGAGGAATTCTCTTCGCGCCACAGGGAAATCAGCGGCAGCGTGGGGGAAGATGCCAGCCTGAAAAGCCGTGATGTGGCGGCACTCGACACCCGCCAGCGTAAGCAGTCGCTTGACCGCTATGGTGAAGGCGACACCCTGCCGGCAAAGAGTCCGGACGACGTCATGCGGCACGGGCCTGACCGGATGGCGGGAGGCGGCGGTCTGCAGTCAGAATCCGGACAGACAGAGGTGGCCAGCGGCAAAAGCGCGGAAATCCAGGTTAATGCCCGCGCACCCGATGTCACAGAAAGGCACACGGACGTTCATCAGAAAGCCGGTCCGGGCGCAGACGCTGCCGGTAAGCCTGCACCTGAACCGGAGCAGGCAGGTACATCTGAGAATAAGGTCACCGCAGCGCCGGACAAAGCGGAGCCGGTCGATACGGGACCAGCAATGCGGGACCCCTCTGCCCCCGGCAATGAGCCGATCGTTAAACCTGAAACCGAAAGGGGCCGCAGTCGCCTGCAGGCGCGCTGGCAGCGGCAGATGGACGATCTGGGCTTTGACATTAAACAGGTCGTCAGCGACGCCCGGGCGCGTGAGCAATTGCAGTCCGCTCCTGAAGCCCCCCTGCGCACCGATGCCACGGAGGCCGTCCGGGAAGCCATTTCCGTACTGAGCGACAGCCAGACCCGCTTTACGTATGGCGATCTACTGGTGACTGCCTTCAGCGCAGGGCAGCATGAAGAGAAAATCCCCGATCTGAAACGCGCCCTGGATAAGGTGATCAGCAGTGGCGAACTGGTGCCGCTGGATGCGGACAAGGGCGTATTCACCTCCCGCATACACCTGCTTGACGAACTGTCACTGCAGTCTGTTGCGGGCAGTGCGGTCAGAGAAAACGTGGTGGCCAGCTTTCGCGAGCCGAAAGAGCCGGTGCCCGCCCGCTTTGAGAAAGCGATGCAGGCACCGGTGGCCATCCTCAATGCCCCTTCATCAGCGCTGCGCCAGCGGGAAACGGCAGAGCAGCTGGTGACAATGTCACGCGCTCACGGGCGTGACGTGATGGTCATGGCCGCCTCTGCCGAGCGCGCCCTGTCACTCGGCAAATCCGCGTTGCTGAAAGACAGCCTGATGCAGCGCAGCCGGATACTCGGTAACGGCTTCAGCCTCGCGCCTCAGAGTACGCTTGTGGTTGACGGGGCAGAGAAGCTGAGCCTCAAGGAGATGCTGGTGCTGACCGGCGAGGCGCTGGAGAAGAATGCCCAGCTGCTGTTCCTCGACGGGGCGGGCCGCACGGCCGCAACGAGTGCGCTGTCTGTCCTGGAGCAGTCGGGCGTCCCGCGTCTGTCACTCAGCGAGCCGTCGCCCGGGCTGGCAGCGCGCGTCATCAGTATTGCCGACAAACGTGACCGCTATCAGGCACTGGCCACGCGCTATGCCGAGCTGAGCGGGCCGGAGATGACGCTGAGCGCGACGGTCGCAGGCGAACGTGAGCAGCAGCAGCTGAACGGCCTCATCCGGTCGGCGCTGAAAGACGCCGGTAAACTCGGTCAGGAAGAGGTCTCCGTGGAGGCCCGTATTCCGGTTTTCACCACGGCCAAAACCCGCCGTCTGGTTAATACCTACCGGCCCGGGCAGGTGCTGGAAGATCGCTCGGACAAAAATGAGACGCGACATTACGTCATTGACCGTGTTCACGAAGACACCCGCCAGCTGTCGCTCATCGATACTGACGGCGTGGTCAGCGTACAGGATATCCGGACCCTGACGGGGGACTGGCGGCTGTTTGAACGAGAGACGCTGCAGGTCTCTGCCGGTGAAAAGTTGTTTGCCGTGGCCGGCGACAAAGCGGCTGGGCTGAAGGCTCGCGATCGTCTGACGGTGGAGTCCGTCAGTGAAGGGCAGATTACCGTCCTGCGCGATGGCCAGAAAAAGCCCGTGCCCCTTGAAAGTGGCCGCGCGGTGTACCTGACCCACGCCTACGTCGCCGCCCCCGGCAGTCTCGATAACGATCGCGGCGTGGTGCTGGCCAGCCTTAACGGGCGGGATCTGACGGCGAACATGATGAACACCCTGGCGCGCAGCGGCCATGAAGCGGAAATCTTCACGGGCGAGCCGCAGGCTTGGGCGGAAGACCGCATTGAACGGATGCGGTCGGTCCGCACGCCGCTGTCGCTGGTCCGCGAGATGAGCGGTAAAGACGACGCCACGGAGGCCGTGACGGCGCTGAAAAGCGGCGTACAGACTGACCTGCAGAAGGCGTTCACGCGCGCCGTGGCCCAGATGCGCGACGTGGCCTTCACCGAGGTTGAGTTGCTGAAGGAGGCCATGAGCTTTGTGCCCGACACACCCGGACTGCAGCAGATGCTGCGACAGCAGGTGGCGGAGAAGGCCCTGATTCGCGTGTCGGTTGACGGTGAGAGCCGCTATGTGGCACGCGCTACCTGGGAGATGGAAAAGGCTGTCGTGGCTGAAATTGCGGCGGGTAAAAATGCCGTGCCGCCGCTCATGGAGGCCGTGCCTGCGTCACTCACCGCCGGGCTGACCGGCGGACAGGGCGAGGCGACGCACCTTATCCTCGGAAGTAAAGACCGGTTTATTGCCATACAGGGGTATGCGGGTACCGGTAAAACCACTCAGTTCCGGGCGGTAACATCGGCGCTTGATACGCTGCCTGATCATGCCCGACCGCAGGTTATCGGACTGGCCCCCACGCACCGCGCGGTGAAGGAGATGCGCAGCGTCGGCATCGAGGCCCAGACCATGAAGTCATTTATCGTGGACTGGCAGAAACGCACGGCGGAAGGCGAAAGCGTCCGTTTTGAGAACACGCTTTTCCTCATTGATGAGTCATCGATGCTGGGAAACCAGGACACCGCGGCGGCTTATCAGGCTATTTCATCAGGCGGGGGCCGGGCAGTCTCGGTCGGGGACGTCGCGCAGTTTACCTCTCCCGAGAGCGGTGCGCCTTTCCGGCTGGTGCAGGAGCGCAGCCCCATTGACGTTGCCGTGATGAAAGAGATTGTCCGGCAGCGCGATGAAAACCTGAAATCTGCGGTTTACAGCGCGATCGAGAACAAGGGAGCCGCGGCCATTGAAAAAATCATGCAGGTGCTTCCTTCGGTGGTGCCACGATCAGAGCAGGTGGTTCTGCCTGCCGGTTCTGTTGTCGAAACCCAGTCACCGGTGGAGGCCATTGTGGCGGACTGGATAGGGCGCACACCCGCCGCACGGGAAAAGACGCTTATCATCGCGCAGCTGAACGAAGACCGTCGCGCCATTAACCAGGGCATTCATGACAGGCTGACTGAACTGAAGGAACTGGGTGAAAAGGCCGTCACGGTGCCGGTGCTGTCGCGCATCACGGGCGGGCGTCACGACTTCAACCGCACGTCGGCCTGGAGTTCCGGTCAGGTGGTAAAGGTCAACGACAGCTATCTCAGCGTAACGGCGGTTGATTCGGGGATAAACCGGATCGTCCTGCGGGACGAAGGTGGCAGAACACACTTTTATTCTCCCGCCGAGCTGAACGTGACGGAAATCGAGGTTTTCGAGCGCCAGCATATTGAACTGCGGGTGGGAGACAGCGTGCGCATGAACAAAACGCAGAAAGCGGCCGGCCACGCGGCGCATGAACAGTACCAGGTGCAGGCGCTGCGGGAGAACGGCGAGGTGGTGCTGAAGAATGCCGCCGGTGAAAAGGTGATAGAACCGGGCACCGTGACGGCCGATCAGCATCTCGACTATGCGTGGGCGGTGACCGGCTACGGTGCACAGGGGGCCAGTGCAGATTTTGTCATTGCGCTGGAAGGGACTGAAGGCGCGCGTCAGCGCATGAGCGGAATGCGGGCGTTTTACATCAGCCTGTCCCGCGCGGTCGATCATGTGCAGATTTACACGGACGGTCTGTCAGACTGGCTGAACACGCTGCAGAACAGGGACAGAGAGCCGGAGACGGCGCACGATGCGCTCGATCCACAGCCAGAACGCGCCCAGGCGCGGCTCGTATGGGGGATGGGTAAGTCACTGTCCAAAACGGCAATCGGGCGGACGTACCTGCGTGAACAGGGGCTGAAGCACAATCCCGTCACCGCGCGTATCATTCCACCCACCAGGAAGTATCCTGCGCCCCATCTGGCCCTGCCTGTCTTTGACGGTAACGGCAAAACGGCAGGCGTCAGCCTGTATCCACTTCAGCCTGACAAGGGTTTGACGGTTAGCGGGATCGGGAGGGATCTGTTCACTGATGGTGCGCAGGCGGCGATATTCCAGAAAAGCCGTAACGGACGAACGCTGATTGTGACGTCTCTGGCGCAGGGCGTGGAAGCAGCGCGGAGTCATCCGGAGACGGGTGTGGTCCTGCAGACCGGCCGGAAAACGCCATCGGCGCAGTTGCTGAAGGTGGCCGGGGGCCATCCGGAACGCTCCTCACGTCCGGATGCGGCGCTGGTCAGTCTGGTGCGGGCTGAGCTTCAGGATATATTTAAAAACCTGCCTGCTGACGGCCCTGTACGTGATGATACGGCGTCGCTGCGCGCTGCCCTTGCTGCCCTGGACAAGGCGCTTCCGGCGTCGTTAGTCCGGCCAGCGGAAGACAGGGCAGAAAAACAGGCACTGGCTGATCTGCAGAGCCTCGCGAAGCAGATTGCGGCGGAAGCGACGGCGAAAGCACTTGCCCGTCTTCCGGAAGCCGAAGCCGGTGAAAAAGGCGCCCTCAGTGCCGCGTTGCTTGAACGGGTGGCGGAAGCCGTCAGGCTGCAAATCCCGGCGCTGCCGGGTGAAAAAGAGCCCGACTATGCCGGACTTGTCCGCCAGGCCGCCAGCGCCATGCCTGCACAGGACGGGAATAAGGCCGGCATCGTCAGAGCCGTGATCAGCGCCCTTGCAGACGGTGGCCTGCCGTCAGATATCCGAATCGCTGCAGGTGAAACGGGGGCCGGAAACATTCCGGCGGCGGTAATCCAGAAAGTCACTGAGGAACATGACCGGTCCGTGCAGCCTTCTCAACGGATGCCGGACGGCCTGACTGATCGCTCAGTCGCCAGTGCGGTCCGTGAAATGGAACGGCAGAACCTGCTTAACCTGCCTGCGGAACCACGCGGCCGCGAGCGCAATGAGCCTGTGCCAGAGATGACACGAAACATCCAGAAAGAGCGTTAATCACCCTGTGGGCCAGACAACACCCGGCCCCTTTCTGTTCCATTCTGCCCCCGTTTATCCGGGGCAGCCCAATGAACCACGTCGTCGCCGGTGTGCGACATACGGACACTTATGAAAAAACACGTAAAACTGGCCGCAGCGATGCTGGCCACAGGCTTCACCTGCGCCGTGCCGGCTGCACCTGCCGATTTAACGCCGGCACAGCAGCATGCGTCCGTAGCGGGTGATTTTACCCCCGCGCAGCAGGCCCGCATCGGCGAGATAGCCGCTGATTACCTGGTGGCGCATCCGGATGTGCTGATCGAGGTCAGCAAGAAGCTACAGGCGCGCCAGAACGAAATGAAGCAGAAGGCCTATGCCGACGCTGCCGTAAAAGCCCACCGTCTGCTCATGCAGCTCGACGGCGTGCCTGTTGCAGGCCCGGCCGGTGCAAAAGTCATTGTGACGGAGTTTTTTGATTACGAATGTATCGCCTGCAGCATGATGTCGCCGGTGATGGAGAAAGTCATGGCCAGTAATCCAGACGTCAGGTTTGCGTTTCGCGACTGGACTATATTCGCGCCGCGCTTTCCGGAATCCACCCAGGCTTCGCGCCGTGGGCTGGACATTTACCGTCAGAAGGGCGCGAAAGCCTACATGGCCTTTCACAATGGCATTTACCGTACTGGCCACAACGAAGGAAAACTGACACCTGAAGACATTGAAACCAATGCTAAGTCTGCAGGGGCAGGGCCTGTTAACACTGAGGGCTATGCCCGGTCTGACAGCCTTATTGCGAACAATGATTCTCTGGCTGAAATGCTGGGGCTGACGGGGACGCCTGGGATTATTGTCATGCCGGCAGAGAACGCTAACGTTGAGAACACGACCGTGATGCCGGGCGTGGTCAGCGAAGCGGTGATGCAGCAGGCTATCAACAAGGCTGAGGGGAAATAAAAAAATACCGGCAGTTGTAATCGGTGACTGCCGGTATAAAAGATATCAACGTCTTTCAGGAGGCCGAGACAGTGTCTCAGTTCCTGTTATCGTCTCGCTTACCACAAGCTTTAGGTTGAATTTTCAGGCAGGATTAGCTGGCGGATAATTCCCATCCCTGCCTGTAATTATTTGCTCTGGATGACATTTTCCGGTTTCTGCTTTTTCGCTGAACCCAATGTTTTCCACCATGTCCACCCTGTGACTAATCCGATAAACACCAGAAAGACTCCACTCATTAACAGGTAGTAAGCCAGAAGAGAAAAATAGGCATCATGCCTGTCATAGAACCTGTCCAGCCATGAATAGGGATATGTAATAAAGCGCTTTAAAGGGCTTGTTTTAGATAAAAGTTCAACACAACTTGTCTGACAGTCTTCAGAGTTTATGCGTGAAAGATAAGCGGCCGCTTTTGCTTTGTTTCCATGAGCAAGGTAGTAAATCGCAAGCGCCCTGGTTCGGTCGGTTGAGGTAAAATCTTCCTGCAAACCGGACCTCAAAAAAGCAACATCTTTATCATTAAGCTTTCCTGCACTGGCTTTGTAATAAAGCAAAATGTCTGAGACAAAATGGTTATCAAGTAAAGGGATGAGTCCCGTGTCCAGAGGCGTTTTTTCACGTGAGTCAGTGTAGATAATCGCCTGATAAAATTGCGTTGCGTATCTGCCGTCGCGGGGACGGTAATAGGCCGGGCTGATGGCCTTTTTGTACAATGGCTCACGGAAATCAGCCCACTGTCCTCGGTTATTATCGGTAGTGGTTTCCCAGTACCGGTAATTTCCGAAACTGTCTTTCCAGGCAAAGAAAGCATGACTGGGCGCAAAAACCACCCATGACTCGATCCCTGCCTGGGATGCTGCAGTCATCATTAAATATGTGTTGGCGTCGCAATCTGAATTATCTGCTGCATAATTCGCCGTTACAGGACCACCCGGACTGTAATAAAAATGTTTTGCTAGGGTATGTCCTGCACATGCAACGAATTTCTCATTTCCTGCGTCGGTATGGTCTGTGTGACAGTGACCTTTTACGTCATCAAGATAGAGCGCAACTTTGTTGCGGGCTTGCTGAGCAACTGCATCGTCAACGATCCGGTTTGTTACGTCCATATTTATCAGGTCATAAACCAAACCGGTCTGGTTTGACGCATTTGCTGCAGCAGTTGATGTGAAGCTCTCTAAGGAATGGGTTTTGTAGAATTCCTTTTTAAAATTGGAATACAGCCTGAAATCCTTCCAACACGTGCCCAGCAGTATCGCGCCAAACAATAATGTCAGCACACTCACTAATGCCAGAGGGTGAAAAAAGCAGTTCTTTTCGCGCACAATTGATGCCTTGATTGAGGACAGATATTTGCATCATTTCGGCATCAGTGTGTGAATCTTTAGGGATCTTTGTACCTACACCGTCAATTTTACATTCTCAATAAACTTTGTTCTGACACTCTTTTAAGATTTATCACTCCAACTGCTTTCATCGTAGTCCGAAATGCTCCGCTTACGCGAGAAATACCTTATGTGGTTCGGCTTTATGCACACAGAGAATGCAGGAATGCGACGGAAAGCGGCTCAGTTTTTCTGTCGCCAGCTCCCCTGAAAAGCAGACGGGCACTTATTTCTGAGGTTACGCTGACAGGGAGGCTTTCGGCACCGTTGGCCAGAAGCCATATAGTACGCGTTATTCCGTCCGTAAAACTCGTATTCAGGACAGGTAGCCCTTTATCCAGCTCATAACGTGCTTCGCACAACGCCAGTGGAACGGGGTCAGCGTATCCGGGCGAAAAGCATTTCTCAGACCGATGAAACTTGAAATCTTTCCGCCACACGGTTTCATCGCCGTTTGCAAGCTGAGGTTCCCGACCATTTTGTGCCCATGCTTCAAGAAAAGGGCGTTTCCGGACAATCACGACCCATTTGTCAGAGTCATGGCCCAGCGACAATTTCATCCAGGCCTTTTGGCCGTCTCTCAGGCCGACTGAAAAGGTGCAGATTTTGGCTCCATATTCTCCGTGCTCGTGCCCTATACGGCATATTCCGCAGGCGGCAAGCAAAGGATGTTCATTAAATATCGGATCTGCATTCATGAGGTCGCACGCTTGTTATCAGGGCCTTAATCACTACACGGTCAACGGCGATCGGGCTTTTCAGCAATCAGATAGGTCAGGCCGTAAACAACCAGTCCACCTACGAGAACGAGCAGCGGAGCAATGATGCGCATGGCACCTTCATTCAGCGTTGCCGCAAGAAATATACCCACCACCATAGCCATTAAGACCAGACCGCCGGACACTTCGGCGATAAGCTTACGAAGCAGTCTAATAATTTTCGATAGCATTGATAAATTCTCTGGAGGCGGAGGGGTTTTTACGCAGCATTTCACCCATTTTGATGAAGTTCTGCAGGGGTTCTTCAAACATGAAATAGAGCATGTCGTAATCATTAACCCGCAGCTTTCGCCACAGTTCAGGGTTCTGCATCTGCAGCCGTCTGGAGGCTTCACAGGCACGGGATATCACGCCCTGAGCAATGACGCCGCCAGTCATGCCACCGGTCAGTCCCCGTAGGGCAACGCGCGTCATGAATGACAGCATGACACCACTGACGACCTTTGAACCGAGATAGGAAGACAATGTCAGTTGTGTAGCGGTTCTGCTGGTCATTGAAGTTGCACTGCCAATCAGTTTGTCATAAACCTTACGCAGTGCGGGTTCGGGCAGGTACTGCAACGAATCATCGATGATGATCTTAACTATTTTCGCAATTTCGTTTCTGTTCCTGAAGGCATTATATACAGCACGGCCAACGCGAACGTCGTCGTGCATATTGCGTGACTGGATGCGTCGGCCGCCATCAGAAAGGTCCAAATCCTGAAAGGTTCGCTCCAGTCCCAGATAAAAGTCCATCGGTACTGAAACCACGCCCGATACGATTGAACGGGCGAGCATTGTTGCGTCCATTCCTTTTCCCCCAATAACCGTGTCGTCTGACAGGTAAACATTAAAATATTGTAACTGTCAGGGCAATATTTTGACAGTTCATGCAGTCCTGAAACCAGGCTGTCATCGGTACATAACCTTTCCAAAAAAACCTGTGGGCATCGACACCCCATTCGCGGTCTGAATGCGCGCTGCACCGCCATGCGCGTGTATTCAGGTCCATTGAGGGCTGCAGGTGATTTTGAGAATAATCTGGATCGAGGGAGGTTCATTTTTAACCAACCGACACCGTGAAACCCTATTAATTGCTGGATTTAGCCGGTTGCTGCGGGTATGCTTTTCTGACTTCGCCGGGCGGCGATCTATTCAGATCCTTATCAGAATACTGTGGTGGTTGATGATAGGGATGAGCGAGAACCTGTGGCCGGACATGCGCGGTACGGGGAAAGATTTATCCGGATGGGACGTATCCGTAAAAACGTCCAGGGTGCAGAGGGCGGGTTTTACCGTGCTCTGAATGCAAGAACCCCCCGAAATCCTCTAATCGAACTTGGCGGGACGATTGGATTACGAGGGGTTACAAAGCAGGCGCTGGCCTGTGAAGGATTATAACGCATGCATTTCATAAGACAACCCCTGCCCGCCATAAGTCCGGGACAGGGTGAATGACCAGATTTTAATCGGGTTAAACTGCCCGACCCCGTATGAAGCCAGACGTTGCAGCAGTTACCATTCTGCTGCCGGCATTTGCCCCCCGACCGGGTGTGGCCTGGCTCCTGCTACGTTGCTGAAGTCTGTTTTCCGGCTGAACTGTTCGGAAAGACCTCTTCACATCAAAACTGTATTGTTCGCGCGTGACACCGGCAGTAATGACGGTGGGCTTCCCCGCGTCTTTTTTCCGGCTTTCCTGTTTACACGTCAGGCGGTCAGTGAAGACCGGCGACATACCTGTGGCCAGAGAACTGAACGGTCTCAGTCTGCCAGGGAGGCGCTGTCATGAAGCAGGGCAACCCGTCACGGCACTGGAGTCAGCTCAGCACCGAAGAACAGGTACGTTTCTGGCAGGGCGTTGATGCCGGTGAAACGGCATCGTTTCTCGTTCCCGCCGGACCCCGTAAAACCCGCCGCGTAAGGGGTGAACACTCCACGCGGGCGAAATGCGAAAACCCGCAGTGGTTCCGGCCGGCGCGCTATAAGCCGGTAGGTGGCCAGATCGGCTACCTTTACAACCGACTGGTGAAAACCGATCCGGAAACCGGCCTCAGCGAGCTGCGAATGCGAATGTCGCTGCACCCTTACTATTTGATGAACCGCCAGAAGGCGGGGCGTAAGAACCTCTTCAAACCGGAAAAGGCCCGGCTGCTGGATACCACCTGGCCGGTTCTGATCAGTTTCTGCGACAAGGGCAAACATTCTGTTGGCATGTGCACGTCGCGGCTGGCTTATGAGGTCAGTCCGAAGGATGAACACGGCAACGTCATTCCGGAGACGGCCGTCACGGTGAGCCGTATGTCCCGCCTGATCAGCGAACAGGTGCGGTATGGCGTACTCGCAGCGTCGGAAGAAAAGATGTGGGACCGCGAGTCCGGGCAGTGGCTGCCGAAGTACGTCTGGATAACCGATGCCGGTTTCCGGATGCTGGGCGCGGACATGGCCAGACTTGCAAAAGAGCAGGATAAGGCGCTGCGCAGGAGCGAGGAACGCCGGCAGATGATAGCGGAAGGGCTGATGCGTGAGGAGGAAGACATCTCACCACATGCTGCCCGACGTCGCTGGTACGACCGTAAGAGAATCGAGTCGCTGAACTACCGTCGTCAGCAGGGCGCGATGCGTAAGCGGGCCAGGCGGCTGAGCAGCCATCCACGGGACGTGCAGGTGTTTGAGATGATGAAGCACCTGCGTAAAACGCTGCCCGCAGGCGAGCTGCTGTACTGCACGGATGACCGTCTTGAGAAGCTGGCCATCCGGCAGCTCTTCCAGATGCAGCTGTTTGAGGCACACGACACCCACGTCTGACGCGTAAACCCGACATACAGAACATGCCCCTTAACCGGGGCTTTTGCCGTGGTTTTTTTTCAGGCTCCGGCCACGTTTTCGCCATTATTCCCGTTTCATGCCGGCCGCGACGTCGTTCATGCGCCGGCAGCGCGCGCAAAAACCCGTCGCCGTCCTTTTATTCACAAAAATCCGCAAAGGGATAACCTCAGAAAGCAGCAAACGGATACCGGATAATCTGCAAAACATTCGTAAACACTGTCTTAAGGTCTTCCGGATAAACCCGGAATGATCTCTGTCACCCGCGACACTGTGGATAAGTGGAGAAGGCCTTCGCTTGCAGCGGCCGCAAGCGTCCGCGCCGCTCAGATTCTGAAATAGCTCCCGCTGACGCGGGCCCCGGATACAATCATTTTAGTTACAGCATACATTAATTCACTGTAAACAACACCGGCGCAGTCCTGCACCCTGAGTGCCCCTCCGGGCAGGGACCGGAGTCGGACCTGATAACCCATCGCCCCCACTGGCCAGCCCCGGCCGCCCGGCCCTTCGGGCCGGAACTGCAGTGGCTGATTAATGGGTGTTGTAACTAATGGCTCTGGTGTTGCTGTGGGTAGAGTTGCTTCTGCTTACAGTGAACACCCCCCTAAGCGTCAGCAGCAGGCTGCCGACGCCAAGGCCCCGGAAATCACGCCCTTCACGTCGCAAGCGCCGTGAAGCCCGCTCACCGGGGTTAAAAAGGGGTTACCTGAATATCTTCATTGCTGAAAGCCCGCAGGCTGTGCAGGGAAAGGTGGGGTAGGGCATGATTTATACGTCTTCAACCGGCTACGCCGGGCGTACGGCGCCGTTCAGCTTCTGCGCCATCTTTTACGTCATCTGGCGCCTTCATGCCGCTTAAGCGGCATTATGAATGCGACTCTCACTGCAGGAATTAACTCACGTTACCACGTTCCCCTTATTACATCGACCCGTTGAACTCACCGCCAGAAGCAGACATTGCCTGCATCATGGTATGTTAGTTTGCGGGGGCAGGTCAGCACACGTTCTGCGAAAACAAAGACTGAGACCAACAGCTGATAATTTTACTGTGCCGCGCCCTGATAAGGCGCGGCAAGGGCGTCATCAGAAATGTGTCCAGCCGTCGTCCGCTGTTTAAGGTTTATTCATGACCGTCGCCGGAAGGCGTGCCGGAGCGGCATGTGATACAACCGAAGGGCCGCTCTGACCGCCCAGGCTGAATACTGACACGGCCTGCAGCAGCAGGTTAGCCTGCTCTTTCAGGCTGGCAGCAGCTGACGCAGATTCTTCGACGAGTGACGCATTCTGTTGCGTGGTGCTGTCCATTTCAGTCACCGCTATTCCTACCTGCTCAATACCACGAGCCTGCTCAGCGCTGGCTGAAGTGATTTCCTCGACCGTATCCGTCAGTCTGCCGACCGCAGACAGAATGTCTTTCATGGTTTCTGAGGCGTTTAACACCAGTTCATTACCTTCACCGACACTGCGTGCGTTGGTCTCTATGAGCTGACGTATCTCGCCGGCAGCCGTTGCACTCCGCTGCGCCAGTGACCTGACTTCACTCGCCACCACCGCAAATCCTCTGCCGTGCTCACCCGCGCGGGCCGCTTCCACCGCCGCATTCAGCGCAAGAATGTTGGTCTGGAATGCAATCCCGTCAATCACGGCGGTGATTTCGGCAATGCGTCCGGAGCTTTCACTGATGGATTTCATGGTGCCGGTGATGGCACCGGTGGCATCACTGCCTTTGTTCGCTACGTCCCGAACGCTGACAGCAAGCTGACCTGCCTGACGCGCATTGTCGGCATTGTTTTTAACCGTCATCCCGAGTTGCGTCATGGTTGCTGCCGTCTGCTCAAGTGCGCTGGCCTGCTCCTCCGTGCGCTGTGAAAGGTCGGCGTTGCCCTGTGCAATCTGCGTGCTCGCCGATGCCACGCTTTCCGCATTATTTCTGACCAGGCTCACCGTGTTAATCAGCGAGTCCTGCATATCACGGATGGCCAGAAGCAGGCGGCCTGTTTCGTCTTTGTGCTCAGCATGTACCGTTCCACTCAGGTCACCACGTGACACACGTCCCGCAGCCTCAACGGCCTCAAGAAGCGGGCGGGTGATGCTGCGGGTAATGAACCAGGCGGAAACCGCTGCCAGAAGAAGAGCAACCACACCTGCGGCAGTGAGCATCATAATCGCACCCGAACGGTCTTCACGCGCTTTTTCTGATGCTGATTTCATGCGGCCTTCCTGAAAGTTCTGCATTTCTTTCAGCGAAGCCATATAGTCGCCCTGCGTCTGGTAACGCGGTCCGAAAAGGAGCTGCGTAGCCTCATCGCTTTTCCCCTGCTGAGCAAGGGCAACAACTTCATCAATGAAAGGCAGGAACAGTTCAGCGTTGGTTTTAAGCCGGCTAAAGATGTCTTTCCCTTGTGGTGAGTTAACCTGTTTCCCGATGAGCTCAATAAGGTCGTTTACTTCAGTTCTTTCTTTACGGTAATCACTGATGGCCTTCTCCCGTTTAGACTCATCTTTCAGGAGAATGGCATTTCGTGCCAGCCGGCTCATGTCTGAAGTGTAATAGCGTAATGACGAGGAGGAAGAGGCTTTGCTGTAAAGACTGCCCGATATTTCATCATTGATCTGGCCGAGTGAGTTCAGCTTAACGATGCCAATCAGCACCATAAAGATGACAAGAAGCGCCATAAAGCCAAACGCGGCTCCGAGACGGATTCCGATTCTGATATTGTTCATATTTTTCCCTGGACGTAAGTCAGCCGCCGCCCGTCAGGCGTAGCGAAAGCGGATGCGAGAATTATCCCCTCAAAACGGGGGCGTTACAGACGTAAGGCACTGAAACGCGGAGAGCCTGCAGGGATGTTATCGGCCGCAAGCGGGAAAGTTTTAACGGGTTATCGTTACAGTAAGGTATGAAGCGCTACGTTCAGCACACTTTAAACGACAGTAATGTGCTTTCGGGCCCGCAGTGACAAAGCCTGCTACAGCTGAATTATCCTGAACCTACAAAGCAAAAGCGACCACAGGACGGAAAGGGCTGGCCACAGACGATTCGGTCCGTATCCGGAGCGCCTGCGGCCAGTGCCTGTAAAGATTCAGGCTTCCTCAGAACAGTAACGTGACGAGATAAAAGCCGGCTGCCGTCATAAGTACCGAGCCGGTCACATGAACAAACACTGATGCCAGTGCCCAGCCAAAGTTCCCCGCCTGGAGCAGGGTGAATATCTCAACTGAGAATGTGGAAAACGTCGTCAGCCCACCGCAGAGGCCGGTAACGATGAGAAGCTTCCAGGCCGGATCGAGGTGCGGATGGCGAAGAAAATACGCCACCGCTGCCCCAATGATAAACGCGCCCAGCAGGTTAACGACGAGCGTGCCGGGCGGAAGTGACGGGAAAAAGCTGTTCAGCTTTACGCCAAAAAACCAGCGGATGACACATCCCACCGCACCACCGACCATAATTGCTAACAGCTGACTCACTGCATCACTCCTTTTCTCTGGTTAGGTTAAAAACAAAAATACAACGGATGCCCGCTCTGAGAGGCTCATTTTATTTACGGCGCACAAAGGCGTTGATACCCGCATAACGCGCTTCAGCCCCCAGTTCCTGCTCGATGCGCATCAGCTGATTGTATTTTTCGATGCGCTCCCCCCGGCAGGGCGCCCCGGTTTTCAGATGGCCGGCCCACAGGGCCACTGTCATATCCGCGATGAAGGTATCCATGGTTTCACCACTGCGGTGTGATATGAACGCCCCCCCATCCGTTTTCGTGACACAGAGACACGGCATCGAATGTCTCGCTCAGCGTGCCAATCTGATTGAGCTTAATGAGCGCCGCACTGGCCAGGTCTTCACGGATGCCGCGCTCAATGTATTTTACGTTGGTGACAAAAATATCATCGCCGACCAGCTCAACGCGGTCGCCAAGGGCCTGATGCAGGTGTTTCCACCCACTCCAGTCGTCCTCCGCAAGGCCGTCTTCCAGCAGGATGACCGGAAAGTCGTCCAGCAGCGTGCGGTAATACTCCGTCATCTCCTCCGCACTCAGTGAGGCTGATTCAGTACGGAGATGGTAGCGGCCGTCACGGTAAAACTCACTTGAGGCCGGGTCCATGCAGATACTGATGTCTTCTCCCGGTCGATACCCCGCAATCTCAATGGCCTGGACTATGTACTCAAGCGGTTCGCGGTTTGAGCTTACAGGTGGCGCAAAGCCGCCTTCATCCCCGCCCCCTGTTGAAAGGTTCTTTGAAAGCAGCAGCTGACGCAGCGCCTGACAGACCTCGCTTCCCTGACGAACCGCCTCGGACAGTGAGGCCGCACCGTGCGGGGCTATCATGAACTCCTGGAAGTCGGCCCCCTGGCCGCGGGCGTGTACGCCACCGTTAATGATGTTCATGCAGGGTACCGGCAGCAGGTTTGCACGCAGCCCACCCAGATAGCGGTACAGCGGCTGACAGGAAACGTCTGATGCCAGCCGGGCCACGGCAAGGGACACGCCGAGTAAGGCATTGGCCCCCAGACGTCCTTTATTATCTGTGCCGTCGAGAGCCCTCATTGCGTCATCAACAGTTCGCTGTTCACGGATGTCCATCCCTGAAATCACCGGTGATATGTCCTGATGCACAGTATTGACCGCATGAAGTACGCCCT